>Ga0160449_1000019_pt1 | contig 321313 bp, 289 predicted proteins | sample HID1975I_E1MG_FD_108216 | JGI IMG/M metagenome (GOLD analysis project Ga0160449, IMG submission 108216) | Enriched soil microbial communities from UW Madison campus, WI, USA - HID1975I_E1 MG | ecosystem: Environmental > Terrestrial > Soil > Unclassified | place: USA: Madison, Wisconsin...
CTATGCAGTCTGTTTCAACATTTAAATGTATGAAAGCAGATACAGGGATGAATGCATCATTACCTGTATTGACCTATATTCCTATGATGTGGCCCCGTTCGAAAGAGCGGGGCTATTTTTGTCTGAACCGGGATTGATGGGATGGATAGGATTGATGGTTTCTATTCAAAAAAAACGACCATTTTCCAGTAGAAAATGGTCGTAGTAACCTATTTATCAGGTCTTTAAATGCTGTTATTTAGTGGTCACCGCCGCCGCCATCTTCTGTCTTTTTACAGCATTTGGGCAGCTTTTTGTACGCTTCTGCGTCGGCAGTTACATCATCCGCATCGTAACCGGCATTAGCAATGGCGGTCTTCACATTCTCAATATTGGTACGCTCGGCAACAAAAGTAACTTTGGTCACTTTCTTTTTGTAATCTACGTTCACTTTTTGAACGCCATCTTCGCGCTTCATGAATTCTTCAATGCGCTTTTTGCAGCTTTCGCACTGCACTGTGGGGGTCTTAATAGTAACTGTCTGGACACCTTTTTTAACTTGTCCAAATCCTGTGGTCAGGATGCCGGTGATGGCAACAGCCAATAGAAATAGCTTCTTCATACAGACATAGTTTTCTCAAATATAGCTATTTCCCTGTCCAGTTGCCAGGGTCCTGGCTCCACTTTAACAAAACCTCCTGCTGGTCGGCGGATACGAGTGCTTTTTCAATGGCCAGTTCAATGAGAACGGGATAATTGGTAAGGGAATGATAGGTAATACCGGCCTTTTCAAAAGCTGCCGCTGCAACGGGAAAACCATAGGTGAAAATGGATACCATACCGATCACATCCAGTCCGGCTGCCTTTAATACATCCACTACCTGGAGGCTGCTTTTGCCGGTAGAAACCAGGTCTTCAATCACCACCACTTTCTGTGCCGGTGTGTAAAATCCTTCTATCTGATTGCCCAGTCCGTGTTCCTTTGGCTTAGGGCGTACATATATATAGGGAAGTTTGAGTTGATCGGCAGCCATAGCCCCCCAGGCGATGCCGGCAGTAGCTACTCCGGCCAGTAAATCAGCCTCGGGAAACTGTTCAAAGATCACATTGCACATCTCTGATTTAATGAAATCACGGATATAAGGAAAAGACAATACTTTGCGGTTGTCGCAATAGATGGGGCTTTTCCAACCGGAAGCCCAGGTAAAAGGTTCTCCGGGATTTAATTTAATAGCATTAATTTGTAACAGCTTTTCGGCCACTGCTTTTTCGTTCTGGGACATAGAGTGAATTTATTCAGTCCGGCGAAATTGGCGGATGAGCCGGTAAAATGGAAAATTATTTATGCACATCAAGATCTACTTCAACGACAAACCTTTGTTCCTGACGGATGAAATTACCCCGGAAATAGAACCGTATGCGCACCATGATGATGCTATTTTGATCGATGAATTCTCTACACCGGGCGTTAATTCGATGATCCATGAAATGCGCCTGGCTAAAATACATGCAGGCATTTTCCTCCATTCCAATCTGGCGGAGCTGGAAAAGACCTTTCGCAAGAAGTTTACATTGGTACAGGCAGCCGGGGGCCTGGTATTGAATGATGCAGGGGAAGTATTAATGATGTTGCGTCGTGGTAAATGGGATCTTCCCAAAGGGAAGCTGGACCCCGGAGAATCGCTGGAAACCTGTGCTGTGCGTGAAGTGCAGGAAGAAACGGGGCTTCAAAAAGTACTACTTGAAAAACCACTGATCGTAACTTATCATACCTATGATGAAAGTGGCAAACATATATTGAAGGAGTCGCACTGGTATGTACTGAAAGCGCCCGGGCAGCAAGCATTGTTACCACAATCGGAAGAACAGATCACGGAATTGAAATGGGTAGCGCCAGCAGCCATAAAAGAGTATACTGATAATACTTTCCCTTCGATCATTGATGTGTTACAGGCAGGTGGTTATTTGTAAAAGCTCACTGTCCCAGCCATTTCAACAGGTCTTCGATCATCTCCTGTTTATGGCTAATCACTTCTTCCTTGTCGCCTGATAGCTTTACCTCATTGAAAAAATGATCAGTGGGGTATACTTTATAGGTTAGGTTTTGCTTTCCCAACCGCAGGAATTCCAGGGGTACATAATCAAGTCCATAGATCGGTGAATTGGCATCATTACTGCCCACGGCCATAAATATGGGAATGGTAAGCCTGGTGAGGGACTCCAGGGGAATATCCGTGCAATAACTACCCCAGCGCAGGTAAGGGTGGCCCTCCCACTCTTTGTCTGTAGCAGTGGGATGTTTATAAATATCTGCAAACAGCAGCATCAGTGAATCAATTCGTCGTTGTGCTTCGCGGAGAGAAATCTCTCCTTTGGCAGCGGCAACACGCTCTTTGGTAATCCAATCGTAAAACTGGTTCAACCCTGCTCCTACGATGCTGGCACAATGGGTAATTTTCTTATTGATAGCGGCCAGTCTGGGCACCACCTGCCCTCCTTCAGAATAGCCATACACGATCACCTTTTGTTTATTGACGGGTATCTTTTTGTACAAGTAATTGATCACTTTGGAAGCGGCTTCTGAACGCCAATACAGGCTTGCGCGCTTTATATATTCTGCAGGCGGTTTCATATGCTCAGCCACCTCACCATAATGCAGGCTATCTGCATCTATCACTACGGTGTCACAAAACTGAACGCCTGGTTTACTGATCAATACTACATGGAATTTATCGGCGAGTTGTAGTATATCATTGTCAAATGAATTGTATACAAGCATCTGTTTCTTCAACTGTACGAGGGTGGTCAAGGGGAAATGGCCTGAGCCATCGAGTGCCAGTAGTAATGGCTTAGCACTATCAATACCTGTGGCAGATACATAGAAATTGATAGTACCCAATTTCTTATCCTGGATAGAAAATGGTTTCAGGCCATAATCGGCCGGTTTTGTAGGTTGTGCCAGGCAAGTTCCTACGGTGCTGAATAGCAGGAAAAGGATAAGAATTCTCATGGAGGGGTGTTATTTCTTAGGTAAAATAGCTACGGTAAGCCGGCTAATGCATACCAATTTGTCTCTATCGTCCTGTATCCTGATATCCCATACATGGGTGGAGGCACCGATATGGATGGGCGTTGCAATACCTGTTACAAACCCCTCCCGTACACCGCGAATATGGTTGGCATTTATTTCCAGTCCTACGCAAATGAACTTCGACTGATCGATCACCAATGCGGATGCTACACTGCCCAATGTCTCAGCCAATACACAAGAAGCTCCGCCATGTAACAGGCCATAGGGCTGATGTGTACGATGGTCAACAGGCATCCGGCCTTTCAGAAAGTCGGGCCCTATTTCCATGAACTCAATACCAATTTGCTCAGCAATGGTATTCTTGCCTAAAGGTTGTATATCGTGTACTTGTATGGATCTCTGGAACCAGATCATATTGTCAGATCTCGTATTTCTTTCTTTGTTCGAGTGACCTGGCCACTACATCGGGCAGGAATTTCATGACATCTCCCCCATTCCTTAAAACATCCCGTACGAGGGTAGAGGCTACAGAAGTGAATTGTGGCAGGCAGGTAAGGAAAATAGTTTCAATATTGGTATCGAGGCTGCGATTCATATCGGCGATCGCCTTTTCGTATTCAAAATCGTTTACGTAGCGGATACCCCGCACGATGAAGTTGGCGCCTACTTTCTGACAACAATCAACGGTCAGGCCTTCATATAATACAGCACTTACTTTGGGATTGTCCTTATAAATTTCTTCTATCCAGGATATACGCTGATCATCAGAAAACATGGGTGTTTTGTTGATGTTGCGGCCTATACCAATCACCAGCTTATCAAATAAAGGCAGTGCCCGGTTAATGATATCGAGGTGACCAATGGTGATGGGGTCAAACGTTCCGGGAAATAAAGCAATTCGTTGCATAAGAGGATTTTAAGGAACAAGGCTTATTACGCAATATGCAGGAACAAAAACGCAATATACTTAATTCATGGTACCTCGTCCGCCTGAAAGCAGGTAGAGTGCTGCCATGCGTACGGCTACACCATTTTCCACCTGTTGCAGGATGATGGCTTGTTTGCTATCAGCAGCATCACTATCCAGCTCCACCCCACGATTGATAGGTCCGGGGTGCATGATCACTACTTCTTTATTCAGGCTATCCAGTAAGCGTTTATTTATACCGTATGCCAGGCTGTATTCGCGCAGGGAAGAAAAAAGTACCTGGCTCTGGCGCTCGAGCTGGATACGCAATACATTGGCCACATCACACCACTCTAATGCTTTTTTCAGGTTGTATTCCACGCGTACATCGAAGGCTTCTTTGATGTACTTCGGTATCAAGGTGGGGGGACCTGCTACCATTATTTCGGCTCCCATTTTCTTAAGGAGGTAGATGTTGCTCATGGCCACGCGTGAGTGCATGATATCGCCTATAATGGCCACTTTCAATCCTTCCAGTTTGCCCAGTCTTTCCCTCATGGAGAAGGCATCCAACAAGCCTTGTGTGGGGTGTTCATTGATCCCATCGCCGGCATTGATGATGGCGGCGGGGATATGCTTAGCCAGGAAGTGAGGGGCGCCGCTGGCACTATGGCGCATGACGACCATATCCACTTTCATGGACAGGATATTATTGACTGTATCCAACAAGGTTTCTCCTTTGGAAACGGAGGAACCGCTGGCCGTAAAATTAATGGTATCGGCACTGAGCCTTTTTTCAGCCAATTCGAAGGAAATACGGGTACGGGTAGAGTTCTCGTAAAACAAATTGACGATGGTCACATCCCGCAGGGAAGGAACTTTTTTGATGGGTCTTTGTAATACCTCTTTGAATTCCGTAGCAGTATCTAAGATAAGCTGGATGTCTTGCCGGGTAAGATCCCTGATGCCGAGCAGATGTTTAACTGAAAGTTGCATGTCGGGCAGCAAAATTAGGGCAAAAAATAATAAGGTACAAAATAAGGTATCGCACAGGATACTAACATCTTATAATAAGACAACTTCTTCTTTTCCATCCTTTTCCTTCCAAAATACCTTTACTTTTTGGGATACAATGGAATCGATGGACTTGCCCACATAATCGGCCTGAATAGGGAGTTGACGGCTAAAACGGCGATCAATCAGGATACACAATTCCACTTTTGCGGGACGTCCAAAGCCCATTAAGGCATCCAGCGCGGCCCGGATGGTGCGTCCTGTGTAGAGTACATCATCGATGATCACCACGTTTTTGTTCTCTATACTGAAAGGGATATCTGTATGGTTGGGGGATTGCAGGGAATTGCGGATGTCATCCCGGTAAAAGGTGATATCCAGTTTTCCGTACTTAACAAGGCCTGCAGGTACTAATTCACGTATTTCCCGTACGATCTGGTCGGAGACAAAGATGCCCCTGGGTTGGATACCGATCAAGACTGTATTCTCGAGGTTTACGTGATTTTCCAGTATCTGGTGGCCCAGGCGTTTGATGGTTATAGCCAGTTGCTGTTCGTTCAATACCGTTTTCATGTAAATATTATTATTCTCTTCAAAGCCACCTGGATCTTTAGCAGGATCCTCTAAAAAGAAAAATTTCCATAAAAATAAGAAACCACTGCCAATGACAGTGGTTTTCTCTTAAAGAATATGTTTAAGCTATGGGGGCTTGTTATTTAGAAGTTGCCAGGGAATAAGCAACCCCTAATTGCAATACACTGTTACGCACGGTGCCGGGGTACTCGGATACATCGGTGACACCCAGGTTCCAGCGAAGACCCACACTTGCCTGATCTGTGAATCGATAACCAGCACCAAATCCCCAGGACAGATCAAATGACTTATAGGAACCGTTGACGCCATTTACATTACCATTATACTTTTCTTTGGCATTGATCAAAAAGCCAAATTGCGGACCTGTTTCGGCATAGAAACCTGAAGGGTCATTGTATTGGGTCAATATTGGGATATTGAGGTAATTGAGTCGTACTCTACTAACATAATTATTGGGTGCTTTGAGCCTGGCGCCCTGACGCGAAAAAACCAGTTCTGGCTGTATAGTGAAATTATCAATCAGGGGAATATTGGCGAATCCTCCCACATGAAAGCTAAGTTTCGTGCTATTATTATTAATATCAGGCCCCACCATATTGGCAAAATTAAATCCGCTTTTTACACCGAGCTTAACCTGCGCCCGCCCTACAAGGACGGAAGCAGCACATACGATCATTAAGAAAACCTTTTTCATGACTTTTAGTTTTTCCGGAGCATTCCCCCGGAGTGATTAGAAATTTGAAGCGCAAAACTATAGCAAAACAAATTTCCTGTTGTTACACAATAAAGTGATTTTATTAACGGCACTGATCTAAGCCTCTCATAACGCAGGAATGAATAAATTATTATTGTACCTGGACAGATAATATCAATACATACGGATACCTGTTAGAAATAAATAATCAGCAATAGGGCAACTGTTAAATGCTGGTTAATTAGGATGAATGTATTCCTGTATACATAACACAAGGGTGAAATTTTATTTAGAGGACAAATGCGCATCATCTACACAGAACCAAAACAACCTGAAAATGACATGAAGTAACGAATAAAAGGTATGAACAACCAAACCACCCGGATACAGTGTATAACATGTTTTACATACACACTAACTATGTAGAACATTTGACAATAAAAAAATCAAATGCATACACAATAAAAAAGTTAATTATACCTTTTTTATAATCGAATTGCTACTAGTAGTTTTATCATTCATTTCTAATTAACCTAAAAAACCACAAAATGAAAAAGGTTTTATTCGCAGCATTAATGACAATTGCAGTACAAGGAGTTTTCGCACAGGTAAACAAAGGCCAATGGTTAGTTGGTGGTAATGCCGGCTTTGCATCACACAAGCAAGGAGAGGTTAAAGCGACTGAATTCACCATCAGTCCGAATGCCGGTTATTTTTTTATTGACAAGTTCGCTGGTGGTCTTCGTATAGATCTGACCAGTTTAAAGTACAAGGGCGCTGATGCATCCAGCGAGTTTTTAATTTCACCATTCTTACGTTATTATTTCCTTGAAGCAGCACAGAAACTAAATATTTTTGCTGATGCCAGCTATGGTTTTGGCTCTGTAAAAGATGACGGTGAAAGCGCAAGCCAAAATGGATTTGTGATTTCTGCTGGTCCAGCAGTGTTCTTAACTCCTAACACAGCACTTGAATTTGCTTTGCAGTACCGTTCTATGGGCGGGGATGCATATGGAGATGACAACCGGAACACTTTTGGCCTTAAAGTCGGCTTCCAGATTCACCTGGGTGGCGGAAAGAAGTAAAGTATAAAGTTCCCTTAATAAAAAAGCAGGCTATCGGTATCGATGGCCTGCTTTTTCTATTGTTGATCCCGCTAATTGCTATGCCTGGGGCTGAGGCTGTGGTTGTCGCAACGCCGCGCGCATCTTTAAGAACAGCTTCCGCTCTTTTAAAAACCAGAAGACCCAGAATACAGCTAATACAGGGAATATTATGAAGGACAGCATATGGTATGCATAAGCCTCTTCAAATTCAAAGTGAATGAGGTGCATGCAGGCCCTGGTGAGCCCACAAGCATAGCATTCCACATTGAAGAGTACCCTGGAAAGGCAAACTGCTTCTCCTTTATCAAAAAAGTCGGCTGGCAGTATTAATAATACGATAGGGGTCACTACAATAAAGACCAGCTTGGCAATAGTATATAAATAACGGAATTGCATTGTTCAATAAATAAAAGAAAAGGCTCCGGAATGAAGCCGGAACCTTTCCATCAACTAATTATAAAGTAGTGGTGTAAGTACCATTTTTGGGCTGGAGGTCGCCAGTGATGATACGGATCAGGTCAATCAGTGTCCAGATACCGCAAACACCTAAGGTCAACAATTGAACAATACCTTGCCAAGTGTAACCCAGGTAGAACCTGTGAATACCAAGACCACCTACAACCACGCAAAGGATGAGGGCAATTACCTGTGATTTGTCGCCATCGCGGGGTACTGCATTCATCTTAGAAGCGATCTTCTTACCAAAAAGTTTCAGACCAACTTTTTCTTTCAAGGTGAGCTTGCTACCTTTTAATTCGGTAACGATTCCTTTCAATTCTTTGGTTGATACATTGCCATCGGCTGCAGCTTTTTCCCAGGCCAGTGTAGCTTTCTGTACGTTAACTGGTGTTTTGTCAGCAGGCTTCTCGCTGTAAGGTACAGCAGAAGTCAGCATAACTACGGAAGCAGCAGCAATCGCAAGCAATGCAAAGGGTTTAAACAATTTCATAAATAAAAGATGATTAGGTTTGCGCTTACTCTTAGGATTTTCAGCTTCCTCCGCCTGACTTTTTTTGGATTTCGGCGTTCTCCTTTAGAAATTATCTATCTGATAAATTGTCTTAACGATATTGTATACTATACAATGGCATCCTGAACAATATTATTGTCCATTGCGCAAAATAATGAGGGTGTATTGTGTAGAAAATAGCAACTGGTATGAATTGTACTTTTTCAAGGACAAATCGATACAAATAACTAATTGAGTGGTGAATAGTCGCTATCGAACAGACTTCTGAGGTGTGCTATAAATGTTATTTCCATGGTAGAGTTGCTGGTTAGGGGTTAAATAAAATTGCTATTGATAATGACAATATTATAATAAAAATAAACAAGTTTGTATAACCGCAAAAAAAATATCGCATAGCTAAAAACAAATATGTTTTATTTCAATAACACGTCCTGCCCGGCTCTACCGGTTTTCAGGTAGGCTACAAAACAAAAGAGCTGTACCTCATCAGTACAGCTCTTTAATATTTATCAAAAGTGTATCAAAACCGGACAGTTATGCTTCTACCAGGAAGGGATAATGATAATCTGTAGGAGGATTAAAAGTTTCTTTAATGGTTCTGGCGCTTAACCAGCGATAGAGGTTTAGGATGGAACCAGCCTTATCATTGGTGCCGGAAGCACGGGCGCCGCCGAAAGGCTGTTGCCCTACTACTGCACCAGTAGGCTTGTCATTAATATAGAAATTACCCGCAGCATTGCGCAGCTGATTGGTGGCCTGTTCTACCGCTGCCCTGTCTTGTGCAATGATAGAACCGGTGAGGGCATAGGGAGAGGTATTGTTGACGAGGTCCAGGGTTTCTGTATATTTCTCAGCATCGTATACATATACCGTCAATACAGGTCCGAAGATCTCTTCGCACATGGTAACGTATTGGGGATCTTTGGCCTCTATAACGGTTGGCTGAATGAAATAACCCTTTGATTTATCACAATCACCACCTACCCATATTTCTGCTTTCTTATCTGCTTTGGCATTGTCGATATAGGACTTGATCTTATCAAAGCTCTTTTCATCGATTACTGCATTCACGAAATTGGTAAAGTTTTCTACTGTACCAACCTTAAAGCTCTTTACGCCTTCAATGAGCTTTTGTTTTACCTCGGCTGCTATATTGGAAGGTATATAAGCGCGTGAAGCGGCTGAACATTTCTGGCCCTGGAATTCAAAAGCGCCACGGAGCAAGGCAGTCACTACAGCATCGGGAATGGCACTTTTATGAGCAACTACGAAATCTTTCCCGCCGGTTTCTCCTACAATTCTTGGATAAGTGCGGTAAGAAGCCATGTTTTTGCCAATTGTTTCCCACATGTTGTTGAAGACGCCTGTAGAACCCGTGAAGTGTACGCCTGCGAAGTCGCGGTGACCAAAGCATACTTTTCCGAGTGTAGGGCCATCTACATATACGAGGTTGATTACACCATCGGGCAAACCTGCTTCCTGCATGATACGCATGAACATCTGTGCAGAGTATACCTGGGTATTAGCGGGTTTCCATACTACCACATTACCGCACATTGCAGCAGAGGTTGGAAGGTTACCACCGATAGCGGTGAAGTTGAAAGGGGTTATTGCGAGTACAAAGCCTTCCAGGGGACGGAATTCGAGGCGGTTGTGAATGCCGGGACCACTGATGGGCTGTTGTTTATAAATCTCACTTAAGAAATGAACATTGAACCGCAGGAAATCGATGATCTCGCAGGCACTGTCGATCTCTGCCTGATAAGCATTTTTGCTTTGGCCCAGCATGGTGGTACCGTTCATATAAGGACGGTATTTGGTAGCTATCAGATCGGCTGCTTTTAAGAATATATTAGCCCGGTTTTCCCAGCTCATAGCAGCCCAGCTATCTTTGGCAGCGAGGGCTGCATCGATAGCCTGGTTGATATGCTGCTCTTCACCCTGGTGAAAATAACCGAGGGTATGGGCAATTTCATGGGGAGGACGAATGGCTGCTTTATTACCGGTACGGACTTCCTTTCCACCAATGTACATGGGTATATCTGCCTCCTGGCTCTTCAATTCGGCCAGCACTTCTTTCAATCTTTTCTTTTCAGCCGAACCAGGTGCATAGTTAAGCACAGGCTCATTGACAGGCAGTGGATATGAAAAATAACCTAAGCTCATAGTTCACGTAATTTATTATAGTAGATTATTCATGAATTAACTCTGTGTTTCCTTCTCCATCATCAGGTAAGCCTTTATGAATCCGTCCAGTTCTCCATCCATTACTGGCTGCACATTACCGACCTCAAAATCGGTCCTGTGATCTTTGATCATCTTATAGGGATGGAATACATAGGATCTTATCTGGCTTCCCCACTCGATCTTCTTTTTGTTGGCATTGGCGGCATTCTTCAGGGCCTCTCGTTTGCGCATTTCCTCTTCATACAACCGGCTTTTCAACATCTGTAAAGCCATTTCCCGGTTTTCACCCTGTGTACGGGCTTTCTGGCATTCTACGATAATGCCGCTGGGAATGTGTTTGAGGCGCACAGCGGTTTCCACCTTGTTTACGTTCTGTCCACCCTTACCACCACTCCGGTAAAATTCCCATTCGAGGTCAGCAGGGTTAACGGCTACCTCAATGCTGTCATCTACCAAGGGGTAGACGTATACTGAGGCAAAGGAAGTATGGCGACGGGCATTGCTGTCGAAGGGGGAAATGCGTACCAGCCGGTGCACCCCGCTTTCGGCCTTCAGGAAGCCGTAGGCAAAAGGCCCGTCAAACTGCAGGGTAGCGCTTTTAACGCCTGCCCCATCCCCATCCTGCCAATCGAGCTCGGTCACGGACCAGCCCTGTTTTTCCCCGTACATGCGGTACATCCGGGCGAGCATTTCTGCCCAGTCCTGGCTTTCGGTACCACCGGCACCGCTATTGATCTGCAATACGCCGGGTAATTCATCTTCGGGTTGATTGAGCGTGCTCTTGAACTCTGCCTCTTCGAGCTGTTGCAGGGATTTTGTATAGGCTTCCCTGGTCTCTTCTTCCGAGGCCTCTGCTGCTTTCCAAAATTCGAAAAGCACAGCAAAATCCTCTACAGAAGCTTCCGATTGCTCATACAGTTTTACCCAGTATTCATTCAGCTTGATATTCTTGAGAATCTCGGTAGCGCGCTTGTTATCATCCCAGAAGCCGGGAGATAAAGACAATTGTTTATCCTGGTTTATCTTATCACGTCTGTTATCGACGTCAAAGAAACCTCCTCAGGACCACCACACGGTCCCTCATAGCCTTGATTGATTCTTGTGTCATAAGGGCGCAAAGATAAGGATAGTTTATTTGGCCCGCAACGGTAAAGCAGGCATAATAATTATGGTTAAGTATTGACTAATCCGGGATAAAATAACCGGGATATTTAACTTTTGCACGAACTTGGGGCGGCAAAAAGGATTTAACCATCAAAATCGTTTCAACTATGAAATATGTTTCTTTATTTGTTGTAGTGCTGGCAATCAATGCCTTTGTGACTGGTTGTAATGACCAGCCGGCGGCTACTACGGACACGCCCAAAGCAGATTCGGTAGTGCTGAAAGAAGAAAATGTGAACTATACAGCTGATACTGCTAAACTGGTGGGGTTTGTGGCCTATAATGAGGCTATCACGCAACCCAGACCTGCGGTACTGGTAATACCGGAATGGTGGGGAATGACAGAATATCCCAAAATGAGGGCCCGGCAGCTGGCCAGTTTGGGGTATATAGCTCTGGTGGCGGATATGTATGGCAATGGTGCTGTAGCTGATAGTCCTTCCCTCGCCGGCAAACTGGCCACCCCCTTTTATACTGACTCCAAGCTGGCGGCTTCCCGTTTCATGGCAGCCCTGAATATTCTGAAGAGCTATCCACAAGCGGATACCACTAAGATAGCTGCCATTGGTTATTGCTTTGGAGGATCGATCGTATTGAATGCTGCCAAAATGGGTGCGCCGGTCAAAGGTGTTGTTAGCTTTCATGGCGACCTTCGTGGCGTGCCTGCTGACAAGAACCTGCTGAAAGCCAAAATACTGGTTTGTCATGGCCTGGCCGACAGCTTCGTTCCGCAGGAACAAGTGGATGCTTTCAAGAAGCAAATGGATTCCATTGGCGCGGATTATACATTTAAAGCATATGCGGACGCTACACATGCTTTTACTAATCCGGGCGCTACTGCAACGGGGCAACGTTTTAACATGCCCATTAAATACAACGCTGCAGCAGATACTGCTTCCTGGAAAGACATGCAGGATTTCTTTGGCAGGATATTTAAATAATTTTTTTCTACTATAACTACAATGCAAAGGCTATGATAAACAGTTCAAGTATACTGTTATCATAGCCTTTGTCTTTTGCCTGTGTAATTTTAACATTCCTGGCTTTGTGTAGCTGCAGGATTCTACTATCTTTCTGCTCTAAACGCTACCCAAGCCATGCATTGCACCCCAAAACCATTACTAACGATTGCTATCGCGATCGGTATTTCCTGCAACGCCTTCTCCCAAACTGACAGCTCCTCTACTGATCTCAACCTGGGAAGGATACAACTCAAAAAAGATTTTACGCAATCCATCACCATCAAAGGTGAGCAATTGGAGAAAATGCCATTTACCAGTTTGTATGAAGCGATCAATGCCTGGTCATATGGTTATTATGCCGGCAAGGGGAATATAGTGTATGTAATAGATGGTATCGTGGTCAATGATGTGAATGCTTACAGTGTGTATGATATCCAGGAAGTGACACTGGTGCAGAATGCGCTAATACAGGTAAGTGGAGCCACCCGACAGCAACAACTGGCATTGGTAACCACACGGAAAGGTGGAACAGGTAAACAAGGCATTATGGTTACCGGCCAAAGCTTCCTGGTAAAAGGTGACAACGTGCCTAATCCTCCCGGCAATACGCCCGAATCAGAAACCAACTTTTTTCATCAATACCAGATTTCCGCCTACCAGAAAGGGAGAAACATTCAATATGGTCTATCGGCCAATTATCTCCGGGATGTAAGCCCTGGTAATAAAGAACCGAATTATAAGATCAACGTGCCCGCCAATACGGATCGTTTCCGCATCAATGGCTGGTTTAGTGCCAAACTGGGCAGCGCCCATAAACTGTCGATCCGCATAAATGCCACGCCGCAGGTCTCTGATTTTGACAGGAGTTATAACCTTAGTTCGCCTGGCAGTACATTGACCAGTCATGATAATGAGCATGTTAAACAAACTGTGTTTAATCCCACCATTGGCTTGCGGTCGAGGTTAGGGAGTCGTCTTACCAATGAGTTTACTGCCAGTTATGGTTCTTCAAAGACAAAAGGTAAGGATGAGGGCGAAACGATCTATAGCCCGACCAACAAATATGAGCAGGTTCTCCAATCTAAGCTCACACTTAAACAAGTGTTGCTGATGGACCAACTAACCTATCATGCTTCCCTGGGTAATAACTGGTCTGTGGAGCCATCTGTGAATCTGATGTTCCGTTACCTGAAGAATGACAATGCATATACTCAGACATCTACCACTAATGGTACCCCCACGACCACCAGTTGGTATACCTTCAACCAGGAAGGCAGGATCTATTTACTGACGCCCTCTCTTAACCTGTATTACAGGAACAGCTTCAATATTCAGGGTGGATTGATCGCCAATCTATCCAAAACGTATGGTCAAAAAATAAGGAAAGCACTCCCCTTTGTCACGACCAGTGTTGATGTGTTGCGCCTGGCAAATGCGGGTAATGCAACCAGTCTGAAATTCTTTGGTTCTTTAGCGCAGGCAGACAATTTGGGCGATCTGTCACCTAGCCTGGACAATCCCGCTGCCGTCACCCCTTTTCTCTTCTTCGGACCAATAGGAACCTCTCCTATTCCTATGGGCTTCGCTCCTGACAACTCTTTCTGGATATGGCAAACGGGCGCCCGGCTGGGCATACTCAATGACCTGTTGACTGTGAACTATTTTTTTGAGCGGCGGAACTTTACGGCTGAAGTAATTGTACCGGTCGCTACAGGCCCTGGCGTCAATTATATGATTATTTATCCCGACCTCACCTCCTCTACGCATCATGTGAATATCAATGCAACCGTAGTAAATAAAAACGGGCTCTTCTGGCTTACGGGTATCAATGCCACCGGCATAAAAAGCAAGACTGATCAAGATCTGTCTTATTATTCATCACACACAGTAGTAGGTGACCTTAATAGTGATAAAGCATCCTGGACAGGTGGATGGGTAAACCGGTTTTCCTGGAAAAAGTTCACAGCGGGCCTGGACATGCTTTATTATTTCAATCCCGATCAGCTTCCTACTATTCCCGGAGACAGCAAGGTAGATGCGCTGTCCTTACAAAATGTATATATAGGTTACAAGCTTGACCTGAAAGGAACAAAGGGGTTGGAACTCTATGCGGATTGCAGGAATCCAAAGCAGGATAAAGACTTTAAGATCAGTGGAAATAAAAAGTATTATGGATTGGGGGTGAAGGCTACGCTATAAAGAAAAGTCAAATCAATCTATTCAGGCTACCTGGTTATCATAGCGTGGCAGGGTAAAAGAGAATGTGCTGCCTTTACCGGGTTCGCTTTGTACGGTAATATCGCCGCCGTTCTTTTCGAGGAATTCCTTGCATAATTTGAGGCCCAGGCCGGTACCAGTTTCGTGGTTGGTACCTTTGGTGGTATAGTAACTATCGCCAAATATACGTTGCATGTTCTCGCGGCTCATACCTATGCCTGTGTCCTGCACAAAGACTTCTATCTGCCGGGATTTTTCAGTAGCGCCTACATATACGGTTCCATGCTTAGGCGTAAACTTAATGGCGTTGGACAGGAGATTACGTAGCACAAGATTCACCATTTCACGGTCGGCATAGCAATAAACCGGCTCATCCAATTGAGATTCCAGGTACACTTGTTTATTCTCTGCCTGTAATTGCAATAGTTGTAAAACCTCTATTACCATTCTTTGTACATCCAGCACTTCGGGATTCACTGTAGCATGCTTCATCTGTGATTTGGCCCATTGCAACAGATTTTCCATCAGGCTGGTGGTATAATTTATTTCTGTGGCAATGCCCGGCACCATATCCAGGATCTCCTGTGACGACAACTTATACTTTTGCATATTGTGAAACAGGTTGCGCAAGGCATACATGGGTGTTTTAAGGTCATGTGCTATGACGGAGAATAGTTTGTTCTTTACCTGGTTCAGTTCTGTCAATTCTCTCGTTTGCTGTTCCAGTAAGGTTGCTTTTTCAGCGATCTCCTGCTTTTGTTTTCCTATTTCCAGGTTGCGCCGGTGTAATTCCCTGCTTTTGCCCATGAGGCTGAACTGGTAATCGGCATTTTCCTTTTTTATAAGGAATAAGGTATAGAAGATAAAGCCTAATGCTGTAATATGGTGAAATACGTATAACCAGTAATTGACGGAAGCCAGCCTGAAATAATAATCATGGGGCACAACGGTAGCGAGTATATAACAGGCTGCCGACCAACAGAAGGCAAATATGATACTGGTAAATTTTTGCAAAAAGAAAACGGCCATCACCCCATACAAGATAAAGAACAGGGATACGCCTGCATCAACCTTGCCCAGGTATACCAGGCAGGTAACAATGGGATATACACTAAAATAGACGAGGCGGGAAGCCTCGTAATACTGTTCATGGGTAAGCCACAAGATAATGATGCCAATAGCCAGGGGGGAGGATACAACATACCATACCAGGGGAGGCAAATGGTCTTTGCTAAAGAGTCCGGCCAGGGTTAAAACCAGGCCTGCCACCATGCTGAAGATGTTTAGCTGATTAAAAATACTCAGCCTGCGTTTTTCGTACTCCTCCATGGAGCTGGTAATGCCCACAGATTTGATGAAATCCCAATAGTGCACCAAGGCCTGTCCAAATGGTTGGACGGCGGGCAATTTCGCAGGATTGAATTTATAAAAGCGTATCAGGGTTGGGTGGTTTTAGAGATATTATGGAAGATAGTTATAAAAGCTTTGTTCTGCAAGTCCCCTTACCGACTTATTGGAAATATAATCCTCATTATTTTGAGCAGAACCATTGCATTAGCTACTCATTAACCCAAAATGATGATTGAAAATCAAAAATATATGTTAATTTCACCGCATTGAATACCAAAATTAATCACTATGAAAAGACTTACTATCCATTTGTTTGTGTTGTTGATCATGATTAGTACGGTGATTCCTGCCAGCATGGCCGCCACTACATCTGAACCTGTTCCAGCTACTGCTCCTGCTTCTTCTGAACCCGATCCGGCTGCTGTAAAAGCTGCGATGAAAGACTTTAAAAGTCTTCCCCGTAGCGAAAGAAAGTCGCGCCTGAAAGAAGCTAAGAAGATGTTTAAGCAGTATAAGGCTGATAAAAAAGCCGGTAAGGAAGCAGAAACGGACCAGGTATTGCTGGCCATCCTCGCCATTTTGCTGCCGCCGTTGGCTGTTTATCTGAAAGAAGGCACTATCAACAGCAAATTCTGGATCAGCCTTATTCTTACGCTGATCTTCTGGATCCCTGGTGTTATTTATGCTTTGCTCGTAGTATTTGACGCAGCTTAATCTCTATTTCTCTTAAAATTATTCCGAGCTTCTGCCCTAGCCTGTGCAGAAGCTTTTTTTTTATCTCCCTAATAAATTGTTAATCCCTTTGCCGTAGTATGTATCTGCTGTTGATACAGCATCTATTCACCAACAAAACATACACTATGCAAAAGGCATTATTATTCCTGGCTGTTATATTCATCATGGCAGGTTGCGCGCCTAAACATAAGCCTTCGAAAGATGGAACAGCCAACAGTACGCTCACCAATACACGATGGAAACTGACTGCACTCAGCAGCTTTCCTAATGGATTGCCCAAACTATCCAAAGATGTATTTCTACAACTGGATACAGGCCACATTAAAGGCTTTGCCGGGTGTAACAATTATTTTGGAGCTTATATCACCAGTGAGTCCTCCCTCAGTTTTACGGGGGTTGCAAGCACCAAAATGTTTTGCCAGGATGGTATGGACACCGAAAACAAGCTTTTCCAGGCGCTTAATACTACCAGCCATTACCGCATCACAGGCACCAAACTGGAATTACTGAAAGGGCAGGCTTTGCTGGCCAGTTTTGAAGCATTGTACTTATAGTGACGGCAGCCGGCAGTCGTGAACCGGTCCCGCTATGCGGCGGGAGCAAGGCACTTCTGATAGTTTAAAGCAGCTGTTTACTCAAAAATGACGGCCAATGAACCTGCGAGGTTGTTGAAACCTCGCAGGTTTTATATTTTTGTAGTATGGTACAAGCGTATAACTTCCTTGCCAGTTGGCAATTGTTTCCCGAAAAGGGTGTGTATGAGTTTGGAGAGCGTCCGCGGTCGGGCATTTATAAGATGGAAGCGATGGAAAACGAACGGTTACTGTCGGTGAGTATGAATTGGGTAACGATCGAGAACCAGGCTTTTGAATCCAAGTACCAATTGGTACCGGATGGGCAGGAGCACAGTTTTGAAAACCCGGAGATCGCAGACAGCAGCAAAGCCACTTTTATTGATGGTATTACGTTTGAAACGCAGTTCTTTAAGAATAGCAAACCCGTATTGCAAGTGATGAATGAACTGATGCCCAATGGTTATCTTAAGATAACACAGAAGGGATTAACGCCAGCGCAGCGGGAGTATACCAATATAGAATATTACCACAAGCAGATGAGTGTACTCCCCTATTCGTCTTCTGTGGCCGGCGCACTGATCAAACCAACAGAAGAGGGTGTGATCCGCCACAAGGCACTTACTGCGATGGAAGAACAAACCAATATGCAGCTGGGGCAAATACGCAAACAAATTGAACTGCTGGCCTTGCAAGCCCAGGAAATTCAAAAGCGCAAAGAGCTATCGTTAATCATCTATACAGCCAAACTCAATTTTGCCCCGGTGATCGGGCAAACGTATTACTTGTATGAGAAGAGTGATGGAAGTCACCTGCTATCGCTGGTAAGCCCCCGGGAATGGGGTGGCGGGGCTGGTCCTTATAAACGTTTTGTAGCTGCCGTAAAATTATTGGCCGACCATACCTGGATGGAAGTGGTATAGGTCACTGAAGTAACGCCTTGAAGACATCCTAAAAGTGAAGAGGTGACACCTTTCGTTTTCGTAGTAAACGATAGGTGTCACCCCTTCTTATTTGGAGAGTCGCTGCTTACATCTTTAGTTGAGGTTCTTAGCGGCAGGTTGTTTTTTCTTGTCTGCCGCAGGTACGCTACCTGAATGAGTAGCAGGCGCCTGTTTAACCTCTTTGGATTCGGTAACGCCATCCTGAGTAGGTGCAGGCACTATTTTAACTGCTGCCGGCGGCAGGTTACTTGCTTTTTGATCGCTGGGCAAGCTGGCATTGGCAGATTGAGTCCGGGCTGTATTGCGGGCGCCTGTGGATGACCTTCTGGCAGATCCGCCTCCGGGAGCAAATTGCATTCCCTTGATGGTTCCTTTTTTCAGTTGCATGCCACTGCTTTCGCTATGGTTCTCCTGTTGTTCTGCAACTGTAGCCTTTCTTTGGGCTTTTGGTTTTTCAGGTGCATATTTTAATCCGGGCACCCGGTTGCTGAGGTATTGTTTTCCGAGGCTTTCGCCGGTATTTTTATTCTCTTCCTCCTGAGCATTGGTTATGAAGGCGTGCGCCAGCAATAGCATTGCTACTATCATTACTTTATATTGATGTTTGAATGTCATATGTGTTGTTTTTATCGATTATTTAATGCTTACCAATATATTGATCTTTCCTACGCCCTGGCTGTTGTAGTCTTGCAGTGCTTTACCTATTACCTGACCGATCTTTACTTTATCGGGATCGGCTTTCATGGCTACGCCGCTGATGGAGGAAGTAACGATCAGGTCGCCTCTTTTGATGGCGCCGCCTTCCAAACATACTTTGGTAGGAATGACACCTACAACGCCCATGGGCACTTTGCCGGCGAGGTCGCTGTCGATGTTCTCTTCGGTGAGCAATACGCCAGGTTTGGTAGCATATACACCAGCTACGAGTGTAGAGTAGGCACTGGCAGATTTTTCAACGGCCCTGTCTTTGTCGGTAGCTATCACGAGTACATCGCCCGGTTCGTATTGGGCAGTAGTGCCTGTAACATCAAATGCTTCTGCTATATCGGCGCCACTGTTCTGTGTACCACCATTGAAGAATCCTCTGCCTGCTTTGTTGATGCGGGCCACGTTGACGGAAGCGCTTTGAAACACAGCAACGCTTCCTGAAGGGCCCTGGTGGTTAATGAGCAGGGTATTCCCCGTACCAGTTGTGGTAACATGTACTACAGGCTGACCGTTGGCATTATTGAAGTTGGCGAAGCGGCCGGCTTTACCGGTGCCAAAGTTGGGTATGAAACCAGAGATGGCATTTCCGTTACCATCGCAGGAGGCTTCCAGGCCATCGCCATTACCACCGGCATTGGCGGTAATGCCATTGCCGCTGCCTTCTGTAAGGGCCAGTACGGCAGGACCGTTGCCACCGGGATTGGAGGAATAGAACAGCCCTGCATAGCCACCTGTACCAGATGACTCGCCGAATATACCAGCAGTACCAAAATTGGCGAAGATGGAATTCACTTCCCCTTTTACTGCCGGAGAAGTACCTGTGGTACGATCTACCATGAAATTACCAGCGGTACCATTACCTACTGTTTTCACTGTAATCACCTCGTTCTCGTTGTCTTCATTGAAGATCTCGAACCTGCCAGCACGCCCTTCGGAGAAGGTGGGTACCCAGGCATACAAAGCTGTACCGGCTCCATCAATATTGGTTTCGACGCCATTTCCGTCTTTACCGGCATTGGCTGTGATGGCATTACCATTACCATCTGTCAGGGCTATCAGTGATGCGCCATTACCAGACGGATTGGATGCATAGAAGAGACCTGCACGACCGCCGGTTCCGGAAGAAACACCAAATACGCCTGCAGCACCGAAGTTGCCGAAGATGGTATTCACTTCCGCTCTTACCGCAGCACCAACACTGTTGGTATTGTCGAGGAGGAAGGACGAAGCATTACCGAGTGTATTGTCTGGAATGTTGCCATTGCTGTTGGATGCCACTTCAAGTATATTAGCCTCGGTATTGGACGCATTGAAGTTTTCAAACCTGCCGGCCCGGCCAGTGCTATTGTTAAGACCTACCTGCCCTAATACACCTACAGCGGTATTACTGGTATTGGTGGCAATGAAACCACGTACGCCATAGCCTCCGCCATCATTACGACCTACTACAGCGCCTGCTATATCACTGGTGGTACGGCCTACTACGGCTTCGCCCGCGCCATTGTTGTCGCCAATGATACCTGCAGAAGTTTGTTGGCTTGTGATACCGTGCACGGCGAAGCCTGAGCCTGTAGAACTGAATACCCCGGTACCATTTCCTGAAGAAGTAACATTGATCACGGTACCATTGCCCAGGGTATTGGCATTGAGTACGTTGTTATTATTGGCATTGTTGAAGATGGAAATGCTGGCCGGAATACCATTGTTTGAGGTAGCCGTTAAACCAGTACCTGAATTACTATTGGCATATACACCGGTACCTGCTCCTGATGAATTTCCATATACACCCAGACCATTGGGAGTAACTCCATAAACACCCCAACCTGAACCAGCTTGTGAACCCCATACACCAATACCAAGGCCACCAGTGCCATTGTTGATACCCCGTACTGCGGAAGAGAATCCGCCGGGGGATGTAGAGGTCACCATACCCCGTATAGCGCTAATGCTGCTAGTGGTTGTATTGTTCACACCTTCAATGGAAGTGCCATCGCCATCATTTGTTAATGAAAATAAAGTGCCTGCATTGTTCTCTGTTGTGACATAAGGCAAAGTAAATCCTCCCCCACCAATGGGACCTGGAGTCCAATTAACGCCATCGTATTTTAATACCTGTCCGGCTACCGGTGCGGCGGCTGATACACCTACTCCCTGGAGTTTTGCCACTCCCGGATTGGGGTAATTGCCGCTCAGGTCGCCACCTGCAGGACCGCTGGGGGGAAGGGTGACACCGGGAGCTATCTTTATCTGTGTAATAGAAGCATCGGCGAGTTTCGCAGTTGTAATGTTTGCATCTACTACTTTATCCGTAGTTACTGTATTGTCAGCGAGTTTCGGCGTAGTAACAGAACCATCAGCCAGTTTTGCAGTAGTGATATTCGCATCTACTACTTTGGCAGTTGTTACTGCATTGTCGGCAAGCTTCGGGGTAGTAACAGAACCATCAGCCAGCTTTGCAGTAGTGATATTCGCATCTACTACTTTGGCGGTTGTTACTGCATTGTCGGCAAGCTTTGGGGTAGTAACAGAGCCATCAGCCAGTTTTGCAGTAGTAATATTCGCATCTACTACTTTGGCGGTTGTCACTGCATTGTTGGCAAGCTTCGGTGTAGTAACGGAACCATCAGCCAGTTTTGCCGTGGTGATATTCGCATCTATTACTTTAGCAGTTGTGACGGCATTATCAGCGAGCTTCGGTGTAGTAACGGAACCATCAGCCAGCTTTGCGGTGGTAATATTCGCATTTAACACTTTAGCGGTTGTTACAGCATTGTCTGCAAGTTTGGGTGTAGTGACGGCCCCATCAGCCAGCTTAGCCGTGGTGATATTTGCATCCATTACTTTGGTAGTTGTTACTGCATTGTCAGCAAGCTTCGGTGTAGTAACAGATCCGTCTGCCAGCTTTGCGGTGGTAATATTCGCATCTGTGATCTTGATAGTAGTTACTGCATTATTGGCCAGTTTGGCATTTGTTACTGCATTAGCAGCAATGGCGGGATTGGGATAGGTACCGGTAAGGTCTCCACCAGCGGCGCCGGTTGGAGCACCGCCTGTTGCATATAAGGCATAGGGTACTGATAAAAGCTGTGATGCGCCAATAGAAGTAAATGCGTTACCATTTTCGGGGTCCACTTCTACCTGCATAAATTTGGCACCTCCTCCCCAGTTAACGCCGGCAACTGTACCAGTTACGTTGGAAGCACCACCGCTTCCCACCTGTACATTAAATAAACCAACAGGATTGGTAGTCACTGATCTTGTCTCAGAATATACGATAGCCCCCTGTGCTGATCCTTCCCGGATACTTAAACGCAGTTTGATGGCTTTATTAGGTAATACATTACCAACGGAATTGCGGGCTACGCCCTGGTAGTTTAGCATGCCAGGGGCCTGGCCTATGGTAATCATAGCTACCAGTTGCAATACACCGAGTATGCATAAAAATCGCTTCATAGTTTGATTTGTTTTGTGGTTAGAGAGATGCTATTCGATAAGCCTGCAGCCATTATTAGCTGGCTTCAGGGAGATATAGATATGTATTATTAAAGCAGGTGCTATTTGTTGTCAATTTTAACAACCCTGAAGGCGCTGCGCCTGATAACGGAAAGATTATCGCTCCGCTTTCTGTCGGGAGATAAGCGGGCAACCACGTAATAGGTGCCTGCCGGATAGCGCGACAGATCGAAGAATTGGACACGGCAACAGTTGTTATACTCGTATTCGCGCCGCTCCAGTATCCTGCCATTGCCATCGGTTAATTGTATTTCCATATAACCGGTTTCCCTGACGAAGAAGTCTAGTTCAAATTTGCCTGCTGTGGGATTGGGGAAAACGCGGTATTCGCCGGAACCAAAGATCAGAGAGAGGTTTGACTTGCCTACAATGTCTGTTAAAGGCTGCAGCAGGCCATGTGTTACGAGGATCAAGCTGTCGGAAGCGGCAAGCGATTCGATCAATGTCATTTCACCAATGCTCCACTCGAAACGATAATAGGAGGAAGGATCATTGTAATAACCGCCGGCGACATTGAAGACAAAAGGTTTGATGCTCTGCGCTGTTACCTGACAGGTACTGGCTGTCAGTAATACCAGGAGGCATGCTTTGTAAAGTTTATTCATAAGCAGGAAAGTGTATTTTAAAGGTTATTGATAATACGAGGGAATACAAGTCTTCTTCATTGCCATGTGGCAGTGATCACTATTACTTAAAACAGGATAGGTGCTAAAAGGTATAAGTGCATACCGGAGTATGCATGGCAGGTCATTAAACCAGGTGCAAACCTCAAGAAGTTATCAATGCTACAACAGGCTGTGTGAATTCTGATCTGGTATTACTCCATTACTTACGGGCAATGAGTCAACACGCATGGGGCATGTTACGGTTGGATCGACTAAGGGGTATCATTTAATCGGTAGTAAAAATAGAGACTTTTTTAAATATAAAAAATTCCCTCTTTGTGGTATATTTTTATCAGAATGGCTGGTTGAGGATGAAGGAATGACAATTTTTCACTCATTAGAGCTAATGATCAACCTGTAACATCCTGATGAATAGGGTCATGGAAACTTAACGGCTTACGAAGCCGTACCCTTCTTTTTTTTGTCACGCCAGATTTTGATGTAAATAGAAAAGCCCGCCACGTAAATGGAGGGCTTTTGCATGATTAGTGCCTTTAAAGGAACCGGTTTAACTTTTCATAGGTCAATGGAACCGTTCAAAGGACTTAGTATGTTTAAATAGTCATTATTAAAAAGAGGTGGAGCGATGATGATGTCAATTCAGGTCCACATAATCCGTCAAAGTCAACGCTAAAGAGCATTACGGAGAGCCCCACCAGCACAGAAATAGCTATTTGCACGCAAATGTGCGTCGCAAAAGGAGTAAACCTGTTACGGTTTCAGTAAAAGGTATTTACGGAAGTGGGAAAAGCAGATCAGGGTGAGCTGATCTTTAGTCGCATTCGACAGGCCGTCGACAAGCTCAGGGAGACATTGCTCAGGCTGAAAGCAGACAAATTACAACTGGCTGAAGAAATTAGGATAGTCTGTAATAATACCATCGACGCCCATTTTTATGAGAGCTTTCATTTCTTCCACGGTATTGACAGTCCAGGGCACCAGTTTCATCCTGTGCTGCTTGCAGGCGGTTGCCATTTCAGGTGTCACCATTTTGTAATGCGGGCTGTAAATGTCGGGAGTGAAACCCAACTGGGCCAGGTTATTGTCCAGGGTAACGTTAGCAGAACCGGTGAGGAAACCGATGGTAACACCCGGATATTTTTTATGTACCTCCTGCAGGGGACGTACATCGAATGACTGGATATAGAAACGATTGCCGATGGATCTGCTTTTCACTACATCCATCACTGCTTTGATCATTTCTTCAGGGCCGGCATTGTAACCCAAGGTATCGTACTGGGGACTTGTTTTTACTTCTATGTTGTAAATAGCAGGTGTCAGTTTGCGTGCGGTGGTGAATTCTTCCACAGAGTCGATCAACTCACCCAACAGTGGCATATAGGTCTTTATCTTCTCCTGCTGAGGCCAGCCATTATATGGCTTGGAACCCACATCAAATTTGCGGATATCGGCATAATTCATCTGATGCCAGATGTACTTCCTGGCATCTTCCTTGGCTATTTCTTTTCCATCTTCATACAAGGAATGGTTTACATTGACCATAGGGTCGTGTGCTATCAATACCTGCTTGTCTTTAGTAATGTAAATATCTACTTCAATGATATTGGCCCCGGCCTCCAGCCCTTTTTTCATAGCCGGAATGGTGTTTTCCGGCATGAGGCCCCTGGTGCCCCGGTGGCCTTCTTTATAAAATGCGGGAAACCGAGTAGTCGAAGTTGTTTTATGCATCGTTTTACAGGAAAACAGGAGAATAGTCGCAATAACAGAAGTGATGGAAAGCAATGACAGCGTATGTTTCATGAAGAACATGGTTGTAGTTGTAAATATACAGTGAGCAGGATGATGAACGTATTAAAATTACTTGTTCCTGCGGAAATCCCAGGAGTCATGATCCTCATCTTCCACATTGGTATCATCGGGTTTATTTACATCTGCAACGGTCCGGTGATCTTCTTCATTTTTGTGCAAGGGGGGGAGTTTTATTTCTTCCGGATCGGGTAATACAGCCCCGGTAGAAGCCACATTGCTGGCATCATCCCCATTGTTTTTATTAGCTTCCTCTTCGTTGTGCGGTTTATTGGTGACACCGTCATTCTTTTTATCCGCCATATCCATCTGTTTTTAATAATTATACAAAAAACATACCCTGGATCATAAGGCAAGCAGGATATTGGATGGATGCGATCGTTTACCATTTCACGCGCAGGGTAAAACCCCAGGTCTCCGGATTGCCCAGGTGTACAGCGCCAAAGTCATAGGCATAGCTGATATACTTCCTGTTGCCAATATTACGCGCCCAAAAGAGCAGGTCCACATAGCGGGTAATGATGCCGGTACGGGTGTTGAGCAGGTTGTATGGATACTGCCTGATATTATTAGCCAGGTCAAAATATTGTTCACCCAGGTATTGCCATTCACCGCGGGCCATGAGTTGGATAAAGGGCTTGCGGGATACTGCGATCTGGTATTGCAGGGCCAGCATGGAAGTCATATCGGGCGTGAATAGCTGCTTCTTGCCGGAGAGGTCTACCTCTCCCCCATTCTGAGCTACTTTTAAGGTCTTATATTCCGCATCGGTAAATCCTGCCTGGTAATTTATTTCCAATCCTCTTACAGGCAAGGCAGCCAGTTCTATCTCTGCTCCTTTGCTGGTGAGCTTACCGGCATTTTTAGTGATGGTGATAGCAGCAGGTAATACGAGTGTGGGCACCTGTGCATCGGTTATAGTAGCATAGAACAAAGCCACATTTACACGGAGCCTGTTGTTGAAGAAAGTGTTCTTGCTGCCCAGTTCAATATTGTTACTGTACTCCGGCTTATAAGCATATAATGGCGGCGTAGAAGGATCAGCAGCCAATTGAGTTAAGCCTCCGGCACGGTATCCGCGGCTATAGGTAACATACAGGTCGTTGTGAGGAGCAGCATGATACAATAAACCTACCTTGGGAGAGAAAGCATTGAAATGGGCTGTAGCTGAGGTATCGGACTGAAAATCAAAGACGGGATCAGGAGAACCGTCAGGCTGGTATTCACCCAGCACCTGTTGCTTTTTATGCTCATAATCATAGCGTATCCCGGCAATCAGTTCCAGTTGTTTATCGAGGGCATAAGTGGCTTCTCCATACAGGGCAATGCCGAATCCTTTGCCTGTGGAGGTATTGATCAATCCATAGTTTTTATCGGGAGAGCCCACCAGTTCTGCATCCTCGCCAAAATGGGTGGTCTGCTTTACGGGGTTGTCCAGTATAAACATATAAGTACCGGCTGTCCACTTAAGCGGCGATGCGGTGGTAGTGGGCGATGTGAACCTGAATTCCTGTGTTAATACTTTTACCTTATTCCATTTACTTCCATAATCGTTGATGATGGTTACACCATCTATGGGGGAGAAATCACCATCAATGGGATCTTTATAATAGCGGTGATTGGATTGCCAGGCTGTTTGGGAACTGAAGTTAAAAGCGTGGCCGGTATGATTTACGGATAAGGAGGCATTGAATGTGTTATCCACCATCTCTGTTACAGCGTTCTGGTTCAATTCGAAGGGATGTTCCAGCGCATCCTCTACCCCATTTACCAGGGGAAATGTTCCATTGTTGCGATTGGCCAGGTGTTTCAGGTTGAAAGTTACTGACCAGCGTGGGTTGACGATATACTTCAGGTAATAATTACCTGACAGGCTGTGTTGACGGTCAAAATCTTTGTTGTTGTAGAGATTGGTATAAAAGCCATCGCGCTGATCGTATATACCAGATACACCCAGGTACAGTTTGTTATTTACCAGGGGGGCACGTATGCCGACAGCATATCGTTGCTGGCCATAGTTACCGATATTGCCTTCCGCAAATCCGCTGATATGATTACCGGGCTGTTTGGTAATGATATTGATCACACCACCCATGGCATTGCGGCCATACAAAGTGCCTTGTGGCCCGCGCAATACTTCTATGCGCTCGATATCGGACAGCTGTGAAATATAGGTATCCAGTCCAAATTGGTTTACACCATCAATATAAGTAGCTACTGCGGGATCATAGGAAGTAGTGGTAATACCGCGGATGGAGGTTACATTCCTGTTGTCGCCGGGATCAGCTGAATACAGGTTGGGCACGATGGCGGTTATTTCTTTGGTATTCCACAACCGGTAATCGATCACCTGCCTGGAAGTAATGGCAGACACGCTCACGGGTATCTTTTGTAATTTCTCTTCCTTTTTCTGGGCAGTTACCACAATGGCATCAAGGCTGTCTATAGTTTGCGCATATGCGCCTGAACACAATAAGGTGCCGACTAAAGCGTAAATGAGTTTCATAAGCATCGTTCAAATGAACGTCAATATTACGTATAAATCCTGCAATGCGAACCAGGTAATGAAAAGCTGCGCTTTACTGTGGCAGTTCGGGTCGGTCCATCTTATAGGGAACACCTGTTATGGCGTCCAGGAAAGCAATGATGGACTTCTTCTCTTCCGGTGTCAGTTCCAGCTTTTTAATGAGCGGATCAGTCTTTGGGAACAGTGGATCATTGACCTGGTCGGGCTTTGGTTTGGGTTGCGGCATGCCTGCATTGTACATATTGAGAATGCCATCTATATTATCAAAGAGGCCATTGTGCATCCAGGGTCGTGTACGCATTACATCACGCAGAGAAGGCGTACGGAACTTACCCACGTCGGCTGCTTCTTTAGTAACCTTATATCGTCCCAGGTCTTCATATTTGCGGCCATAATAGGTTAGGCCGATGTTGTGAAACTGGTTGTCGGTGAAGTAAGTCCCGTTGTGGCAGTTCATACACCTTGCCTTGGTACGGAACAGGTGGAGGCCTTGTATTTCTTCGTCGGAAAGCTGTTTGTATTTACCATTTACAAAGTCATCAAAGCGGCTTCTGCGACTACTGATGGATCTTTCAAATGCTGCAATGGCTTGCAGTATGCGATCGAGATTAATGCGTTTGTCGCCAAACACTTTTTCAAATAACGGAGGGTAACCAGGAATGGCGGCCAGTTCGGCCGGAATGGTAGGAGGTTCCTGGTTCATTTCGTGCATGGTGGCCATGGGATTGATGGCCTGGTCTTCGAGGCTGGCAGCACGGCCATCCCAGAAGAATTCTTTAAACTGTCCTACGTTCAATAAAGAGGAAGTGTTGCGGGTGCCCTGCAGGTGGTTGTTGCCGAGAGATACGGTACGCCCGTCGGTCCAGGCGAGGTCCGGATCATGACAACTGCTGCAGGATATCTGGTTGGAACCTGATAAGCGGGGATCAAAAAATAAGAGTTTACCCAGTTGGATCTTCGGGTCTTTTAACTTAGCTACGAGTTGAGAATCTACGGGCAGGGCTGTCAATTCTTTCCACTGCACCCCTTGCTCTATGAATGGCTGGGGCCATTGGGCCACGGACCTTTCATACAAGGTACGGAGGCTGTCGTTGAAAGAGGGGCTGTCTGCTGCCGAGGGTTCATTGGTAAAAGAGGCTACGGCTGCTACTAATCCCGTCATCAGGGCTATGACGATCAATTTTTTCATACACTACAGATATACCGATAGGGGTGGATGGGAAAAGCGCAGAAACACCGGATCGATTACCCGGCATTGCTGCGCTGTATAATATATTGTCTGTCAGGCTGAGTTTATCGAAGCCGCCTTCGACAGCCCTTCGCCAAGCTCAGGGTGACATTGCTCAGGCTGACATTTTAGTTTACTTCATTACCAATATACCATTGGCCAGGAGGCGGATCTCCTTTTTAGGCTGGGTAATGGCATCAATCTCAGCTTGAGGCTTTTTAGCATCTTCAGCATAGTGCTTCAACTCATCTACAGAAGTTGTTTTAAGCTTTGCTTCGGTATCGAGTACCACGGTTTTACCGATCATATCCATCGGTACGAAGAAACCATAGTCTTTCATTTTTACAAAAGCGGTAGTGGAATCATTGACCTGTACTTTCATCCAGCAGCCTTTTTTGGGGCATACGTCCAATACCTTGGCAATTACCTTGGTTTGGCCAATGCTGTCTTTCTTTTCCAGTTTGGCAGGCAGTTTGGAGATATCGACTGCGCCTTTGGCGGTTGTTTGGGCGCCGAATACGTCGCCAGGATTTGCGGGGCCTTTAGGGGGCTGGGCTTGCGCCAGGGATAAGGTAGTGGCCGCTACCACTAATAATAAAAGCTTTTTCATATTATAGTTCCTTGTTTAATTTTATACTACAAAGGTGCAGAAATAGCCCCAGATTCATTTACGAAAGCGGAAAAACTATTCCTGTCGGCCTGATTTACAGGCTGATAGACCTCAATTCACAGTTGTGGGAATATTTTATGCCTTTTTTACTCTTAGGGCTTAATCATTAGTGGATTATCCCTACCTTTGCAAACTCTTTAAAAGGGATGCTCATGAGTAGCCGCAGGATTTTTGATATTGCATTCGTAGGGCTAAAGCCGGGGATCCATGAGTTTGAGTATGCTATCGACGATAAGTTCTTTGTAGATTACCAGGAGCAGGACTTCCGCCACTGTATCGCACAGGTAAAGCTGACGCTTGACAAAAAGGTAGGCTTTATGCTGTTGAAGTTTGAGGTAGGCGGTAAGCTGGAAGTAACCTGTGATCGTTGTGGTAATAACCTGCCTTTGGACCTTTGGGATGATTTCAACATTGTAGTAAAGATGGTGGAAGACCCGGAAGTGATGAATGAGCAGGAAGAAGATCCGGATGTATATTATATATCCAGGGGCGAAAGCCACTTACGCATATCAGACTGGATCTATGAGTTCATTAATCTCAGCATTCCCATGCAGCGTATGTGTACGATAGAAGAGATGGGAGGCCCGCATTGTAATAAAGAAGTGTTGGCCATGCTGAAAAAACTGGACGCCGATGCCCAGCACAACGAACCCCAAAACCCTTTATGGAAAGGATTGGAAAAGTTCAAAGATTTAGGAGACAATTGATTTTAAGTAGTATATAAATTTTGAGGTTATGCCTAATCCGAAACGCAGACATTCCCAACAACGGGGTGCCAAGAGAAGAACTCACTATAAAGCTGAGAAGGTTACATTGAGCAAGGACAGCACTACAGGAGAAATCCATGTACGTCACCGCGCTCACGTAAGTGAGGGTAAATTGTATTATAAAGGAAAAGTGGTGGTAGAAAAATCCCCCATTAAATAAATCCTTTTAATACAAACCTTACCTGCCGGATGATAATTGGTTTAGATATGATGGGTGGAGATTTTGCACCGCTGGAAGCGGTGAAAGGTATCCAGCTATATTTGTCGGAAACTGATAGTCCGGCAATATTGTTTCTAACCGGTGATGAAGCGCTGCTGAATCCCCTGCTGCAGGAATATAATATTCCGGCAGACCGGGTGAAAGTAGTGCATGCGCCACAGGTTATTGACATGCATGAACATCCCACCAAAGCGCTGAAGGAAAAGCAACAATCTTCTATTGCCGTCGGGTTTCACCTGCTGGCATCAGGCAAAACAGAAGCGTTTATCAGTGCCGGCAATACCGGCGCCATGCTGGTAGGCGCCATGTACAGTATTAAAGCCATAGAAGGTGTTCAGCGCCCTACCATTTCCACCATTATTCCCAAAGAAGACGGTAAAACTGGTTTGTTACTGGATGTAGGCTTAAATGCCGACTGTAAACCAGAACACCTGAACCAGTTTGCCATCCTGGGTTCATTGTATGCACAGCATATATTGGGCATTCCTAATCCCCGGGTAGCTTTGCTGAATATTGGCGAGGAAGAAGGTAAGGGCAATATCCTTGCGCAAAACACCTACCCCCTCCTGAAAGAGAACAGCCAGATCAATTTCACCGGCAATATAGAAGGCCGGGACGTACTGGAAGATAAGGCCGACGTGATGGTGTGCGAAGGCTTTACCGGTAATGTGATCCTGAAAATGGCTGAGTCTATCTACGACATCACTCACCGCAAAGGCATCAAGCACGAGTATTTCGACCGCTTCAACTTTGAGCTGTATGGCGGTACACCTGTTCTGGGTGTAGCCAAACCGGTGATCATTGGGCATGGTATATCTCATGCCAAAGCATTTTGCAATATGATCAAGGTGGCACAGAAGATGATCGAGGCCGACCTGATGAGCAAGATGAAGGCCAGCTTCGAAGCTTGATTGACCTCACTATTCTACAATGAAACTTATCCTCGGCTTTTTACGGGAATATGTTCGTGAGCTGAATATAAAAGCATGGTTGCTGGTAAGCCTGCTAATGGCTGGACTGATCTATTTCAACTACACGGCCGGCATGGAATCTACCATCATGGGCAAGGATACGCTGCCCCGTCTTGCCGGTTTCTTTTGCCTTTACCTCTTTGTTTTTGGCAGCGCCTGGTTATTGCAATGGTTATTTAATAAAAATGCAGTCCACCCTCCCCTTTTCTTCTATGTATTGCTGCTGGCCGGGCCCCTGCTATTTGCCATCAAGGTATCTGCCGATGATATTTCCAGGATGCTAACAGCGGGTTTGTCCATGCCGTGGAACGAGTATGGCTACAGAGCGCTTAACTGGCCTGTAAAATGCCTGCTGGTTTTGTTGCTGGTAACACTGGTATGGCGTGCAGGCAGGTACGAAGGGCCTGTAGCCGGTATGCAGCTGAAAGGATTTGATGTAAAGCCTTACTTTTTGTTGTTGCTTTTTATGGTGCCGCTGATCGCTCTGGCAGGCACACAGGCCGATTTCCAACATACCTATCCCAAAGTACAGCGTATTGCTTTCATTGATGAATATACAACTGCCGCCTGGCCCTGGAAGTTGCTGTATGAACTTTCCTATGGTATCGACTTCCTCACGATTGAATTCTTCTTCCGCGGATTTTTAGTGCTGGCATTTGCCCGCTATGCTGGCAAGGAGGCTATTTTACCGATGGCCGCCTTCTATTGCTGTATCCATTTCGGAAAGCCCTTGTTTGAATGTATCACCTCTTATTTCGGTGGAATGATATTGGGCGTGGTGGTGTACCATACCCGCAGTATCTGGGGCGGATTAATTGTACACCTCGGCATTGCATGGTTAATGGAGATTGCAGGCTTTATAGGAAATGTGAAATAAAGAGTCCGGAAGTCGGAAAGACCGGAAGTCCGTAAGCATCTTCGATCACGAATATACTTCCGGACTTTCTGACTTTACTGACTTACGGACTTTATAAATAACTACAAACCTGTAAGCCGGATTCTGTTACCCGCCCCGGTTTTCACCGTAACGGATATGGTTATCATTTATCTGGGCCTGGCATTGCTGACAGGCTCTTGCTGCCTACCCACCCAACGTTCCCGGCTGTCAGGCCAGGATCGGACGAGCAGCCCTCGACCGTTGGTATACATGGCATTTCAGCATGTAAGGTTTACCCCTGCTGTATATTACTATACAACACCGTAGGCTCTTACCCTACGTTTTCACCTTTACTCCGGCCCTCCTTCGCCAAAGGCTTCGGCGGACGAAGCAGTTATTTTCTGTGGCACTATCTGTTTCTCCATGGCAAGTGTTGCCACCTGCCATCTTGAACCCGGCTCTTAACCGGTACATTGCTCTGAGCTGTCCGGACTTTCCTCCTCCCGTCCCGACGTATGTCGGGAGGCCGGGAAGCGATAACCCGGTTTGTAGTTGCCGCAAAAATACGTTTTATACGCGGCATGTGGCACCTTCGTTGCTCAGTGTTATCAGCCAGGTAAGGCCGGCCTCTTCCTTCCGTATATCGTAAGGAAGATCTGTTGCTTTGCTTTTTTGCAGTAGTTCCTCAATAGCGGCATGACTCCGCTCAATGAGTATCCAACTGGCCAGGTATTCCATGCACACCCTGTAAGGGTTGCCCTCTGCAATATTCGTAAAGAACAGCTTGCCCTTTTCCCTGAGTCTACCGGTCAACTCGTTGATAATGGCTATGATGACCTTATCTTCGAGGTAGTCAAAAACGCCCCCAATAATAATGAGATCAAATGTTCCGGTGAGCCGTTTTATAATCCTGTAAATATTGCCTTCAATGAGTGTAATCTTATCGGCTATTGGCCTCAATCTTTCCATGGAATAGTGTAAGGCCATTGGATCAATATCTACCAATGTGAAATGACAATCGGCAAGCGCTGCTTCCGGCAGGCATTGTAATATATCTTCTGAAGTACCGCAACCAACAGAAAGTATACGCGCTCCGGGTTTCTGTTGCAAGGTTTCTCTTATTAAACGGGCCTGCTCCCCTACCTTATTTTTATGCTGATCGCAAATAGATGACTGCAGAAAATATTCTTCGATGGCATAAGACAGGGTGCCCGGCACAGCTTTGTTGATACCGCTGAGCATGTAGTGGATAGTTTGAAAATCGCCCGGGTATCCGCCCGGCCATTCCTGTGTTCTTTGAAGGAAAGGCGATGCCGCTACGGCTTTTCTTATATCATCAATTTGGACCAGGATATCCTGTCGTGCATGATGAGATTCAAGGTTCTCTATTTGTTCTGTGAAAGTGAAAATGAAATCATTCAATTCAGATGGAGTAACCTTACCATTCAGCCTGTTAAATTCTTTTGACAGGAAGTTGCAACGTTCTTGTAAGTCCATAAATAAACAGTCTATACTTTTAAAAAAAAATCCCGCCTTACGGCGGGACCAGCAAGGCTTCCAGTTAATTATTCCGGTTACTCCACCCTCTGTCGTAACCGCATAACACTTTTCCGGAAGCCTTCTTTTTCTGCTGATTTTCTTTGTCATGAGAAGCCGTTCATAGGAATAAAAACGACATGCGCGAATAAGCCTGTAGGCATAAAAAAGGTTCCTTTTGTGATGCTTTTCAGGAAAGAACAAAGCAAAATTAGCGGAGAGGATATCCCGGATGTTTGAATACTCACTAAGATGATGAAATGAGCTACCGGAATGATGAATACAATTGCAGAAGGTGTAGGGCCTTACAGAAAAAAACAGCAGTATAATTTATTGAGCACGGGAGTGCTTTACAGCAGGAATGGGATAAGGTGAACCGGGAACCTTTAATATAATGTTCCTTTTTATTAATGAATCGGGAGGTAAAGCGCCGGAATGAAACTTCCTGGCAGGCTTTTTCCTGGGCTCTTTCCAGGTAAATAAAGCAAGTATCCCAATAAAGGCCAACATCACCAGCAAGACATATTTCATAGCATATACTTTTCGGGAAAATCAGTAGATAGCGGGTATGAAATTAGGCATACCAGACGCATTTAGCAACATTTAAGCAGGATAATATGGCAGTTCGTCGGGCATTTAACGCGATCGTATGATAATGATTTTACTTTTATCTAAAACAGGTATGAAAAAACTTCTGTTGGTGATGATGACATTCGTGGTGGTACAAGGCACCTACAGCCAGGCTGGTCAGGATGTAGTGGCTGCGGAGAAAGCTTTCGCCCAATACGCTATTACGCACGGTATGCGCCAGGCATTCCTGCAGTACCTTGACAGCCAGGGAGTGGTCTTTAACCGGGGAATGGTCAGGAACGGGATAGAGCAATGGACGGCAACGCCGGAATCATCTATGAAGTTGCTATGGCAGCCTGCTTTTGCTGCCATGTCTGCTGACGCAGATCTGGGCTTTACCACAGGCCCCTATGAGCTACGGCACACCATGGAAGATACGGCTATTGGCGCGGGGCAATACACGACCATCTGGGTAAAGAATAAAGCCGGAGAATGGAAATTTCTGGCCGATATGGGTACCCTCTACAAGCATTCACTGTACAATAAACAATCTCTTCAACCTGCACCTTCTTTCACGGCGGCCCCGGCAGCTGATACAAGCGCGCTGCTTATAGAAAAGACCTTCATTACAGATCATACAGCCAGGGGATCGCTGGCTTTCCGTGAAGTGATCATACCAGGTTCCTGGTTCAATATGGACCGTCAACAGCCCCTATACACTTTACCTGCTATTGAACAGGCGTTACCAAAAATCCCTGCTGATCTTGTATTTACACCTATAGCCAGTGGTATGGCGAAGAGCCGCGACCTGGCCTATGTATATGGCCTGGTGACGAATAAGGAGAGAAAGGAGAATTACTTACGCATTTGGGCGCATACAGCAGCCGGATGGAAACTGCTGGTGCAGGTGCTCAAATGGTAGGATACTTTTAATTCAGTTATCTATAATCATCAGAACTCATGATACGTATGCTGTTGTGGTCTGTATTTATATTGCTATCGCAATTATCGATAGCACAGCTATCGCCACAGAGCCCGGCAAAGGCTTATTTTGACATTTTTCCTGCTTTGGCCGGCAGTTTTGAAGAAACTCATACGCTGTATTATCCTGCACCTAAACCAGACCCATATAAGGCCCTGGAAAACCTTATTGATGATAACCTCGATTCGTTGTTGAAAAAAGGAGGAACCAAAAGTGCGAAATTGCTCTGGACAGTAATATTAGATGGCAGGGAGGGTAGACGAAGAGGGAATGAAAAATACGATGATAACACCTTGAAGGATGAAAAGCTTGCCCAATATGTTGGTACAAGGCTTTTTAGTATAGGACAGGCGGAATCGCAATGTAAAGATGAGGCAGACGACTGTATGAAAGCACAATTAGCGAAAACACCCAACCCCACCTACCATGAATGGGATAAGGTAGCCTATACTTGTTATAAAAATGCTTTTATTGTCTATTTCAATATAGCAAAGAAGACATTGCTGGAAATAGATGACTACCTGCAAAAAAGCGGCATGATTGCCGCGCTGACAGATAGCAGGCATAAGTACCATATCCAGATGCTGGAATTAGAAGCGCGGATACTGGCTCGGATAAAATCACTAAGTAAGACTGCCGGATCAATTGAACGGCAGGCGGCCCAAACGATAGAAAAGTGTAAAGATAAATCAGCCGGATGCGATGACCGGATAGGCGTAGTAAACCAGCCTTGATCAGTCGCCCAGCCACTTTTTGAAATCATTGGCCTTTAAGCGACCTACAATGATCTCTTCATAAGAAGATGGCTTTACCTGTACTTTCAATTTACCGCTGAACCAGGTGTGCACTTTCTCAATGTTCTCGTAGTTGATGATGAACTGACGGTTGGCCCGGAAGAATACCTGGGAATCTATTTCTGTTTCTATTTCATCCAACCGTTTGTCTATCACGTAATCGTCATTGGATTTTGTCTTAATGTATTGCAACCGGTCTTTGGTATAGAAATAAGCGATGTCACCTTGAGCTATGGAGATCAACCTGGTGCCATTTTTGGCGAGGTACCTGGTCTTGAATGCTCCTTCCCTGCCTTCGGCCTTGCGCTTACCAAGCGAGGATATATCGTGCTCATTGAATAGCTGCCGGGGGCGGACATGTACTTTCCTGTATTTCAGGATGGCGGCAGTAAGCTCGTCCTTATTCACCGGTTTAAGCAGATAATCAATGCTATTGAGTTTAAAGGCTTTCAATACATGTTCCTGGTAAGCTGTAGTAAATATGATGGGCGCCTCTACATTTACCCTGGTAAAGATCTCAAAGCTTTGGCCATCGCCCAGCTCAATATCTACCAGCACCAGGTTTATCAGAGGTGCATTGTTAAAGAAATGGATGCTGGATTCAATGCTGTCCAGGGTAGCAACAATTTCAATGTCAGGATCAATTTCCTTCAGCATCGTTCTCAGGTGCCGGGCAGCGATTTCCTCGTCTTCAATGATCACTACTTTCATATTCATTTGATTTAATAAAAGGAACGGTTACCTTATACTGGCTTTTGCTTTCATTGATAACAATATCGGGGAGACCAAGGAGGTGCAGTTTTTTTCGCATGTGGACAAGGCCCTTGCCTGACCTTATATCATTTTTTTTGCGCTGCAGATTATTGGATACGGTCATTTCCAGGTGATCATGCTCAAACTTAATGTCAATATATAAAGGCTTTGCCTGGGTAACAATATTGTGCTTGACCGCATTTTCAATGAGCAACTGAAGGCTGAGTGGGGGCACCAGGTATTGATGCATATTTCTTTCTCCTGTCACCTCCAGGTGGAGCCCTTCGGCATACCTTGTTTTAAGCAGGAAGAAATAGGCTTTTACAAACCGGAGTTCCTCTTCAAGACTGATAAGTTCCTGTTCATTGGCCTGCAGAAAGTAGCGGTATATGTAAGCCAGCTCTTCCGTAAACTGGCGGGCACGGCGGGTGTCCATTTCCATGAGCCCGATAAGGGTATTGAGTGAATTAAAAAGGAAATGGGGCTGTACCTGTACTTTGAGGGAATCAAACTGTATCTGAAAATTCAAGCGCTTAAGCTCTTCTGCTTCTGTTTTTGTTTTATCCCATTCCGAAAAAAAGTAGATGCTTTCATAGACTGCTACCTGGAGAAAAACAAACAACATGGTAATGCCAATGATATTGGAGTAAACGGAGATATGCGCTACGCGGATGCCCCAGAGGTTGGTATAATCTTCCAGGTACACCCTTCCAAAACCCACCAGAAAAGCATAGGGCAACAGGATGGCAGCTGCCAGGATAATCCTTCTTTTTACCCAGGCAATGCCCTGCCACTTTTTTCTTAGTTGAAGAATGATGAATCTTGTGGGCTCCCAGATAGCCAACGTATAGAGCATAGTAAGGGTGGCCGTTTTGAGGAGGATATGCTCGTCCTTCCACCAAAAGAACATTTCCAGCATGAAGAAAATGAAGAACATCCCAGTCATTACCAGATAACCAATAACCCGAAGTTTTTTCTCATTTACGTTCACCGGAAGTGAATTTTATTTGACCAGAGATATAACAGATGTTCTGTTGTATTTCGCAGGAGGTCAGAATTTATATCCGACAAATAATTGGAGTACATTGTTTTTCACATCCACCTTGGGGATAAAATCGGGGTAGGAAGCACCACCGTTGCTCTTGTACAAATTACCAAGGCTGATGTTGTAGCGGGCGCCGATCAATAACCCTGCAAAAGGATAAACCTCTATTCCTCCTGCCGCGCCATAGTCTACTTTATTATAGTAATCCATCATTTTCTTTTGAAGAGAAGGAATGGAAGATGGACTCGGAGCGCTATCGATCTTACCACCTACCAGGAATGCCAGCTGACCACCTGCCTGCAGTTGCACATATTTTGTGATATTGATACACATCAACTGTGGTAACAGGATATAATTGAGATCGACAGAACCGGAAGTTTGCCCTGTTTTGTAATCATACCCTTGTTTGGAGAAAATAATTTCAGAACGGTATCCTACAATGCCCCGGGAGGGAGCAGCTATAAAAGCCCCTGCCATAAAGCCGCTGCGACTTTGGGCATTGATGGAAGAAGCTTTTGTAATATTGGAAAAGTTGAGCCCGGCCTTGATGCCGATCTTCGTTTTCGCGGTCTTCGTATCTGGCGTTTGGCCAATCACTACAGCTGGCAACAGCAGGATCATCACAACAATCAGCTTATTCATAACAGGTTTTTAGGATAGTAAAAATATCCTATACCAGTGTGAGCATGCTGCGGGTTCCGCCGAAATGTCGTTTTTTAGCGCTGAAATGACCTGGCTAGCCACTAATGAATTTCAACTTACCGGGTTTAGTATTGGAAGTAGATCTCTGTAGCGCCATAGCCATAGGCTGGATGGTATTTGTTGAAAAAGCTTTTGACCTCTTTCCGTAGGCGGAGTATTTCATGGATCTCATCCCGTAGCTTACCGCTGCCTACCCCATGTATGGCAATAAAAGCCGGCTTATGGTGTGCAATGGCCAGATCAAGGTATTTCTCGAAGGTCTTTAACTGCAAGTCCAGCTTTGCGAGGTTGTCCAGCGCATCGGGATCGGGTGTGAGCTTTTCGATGTGCAGGTCTATCTCGTTTTTGGCAGGCTCCAGGTGCTGACGTGTTTGAGAAGCTTCATACACCTTATAACCTTTAGAAGTGAGTACACTCATATCCATTCCCGGATCTTCCACCCGTGGGGGATAGGTATCAAACAATTTATAGGAAAAAGTAGCTTCCCCTTTTTTCTTCAGTTCTTCGATACGGGAAAACACCTGTTTGGGTTTGAGTTTGAGGGATGCCTCATAATATTCCGCTTTGTTCTTATCGGGTGTGATCAGGGAAAACTCAAAGGAGAAATTAGGGCTGTCGTTGAGGTTTTCGAAAGGTACATCGTGCAGGTAAAAGTCCTCAAAGGGATGTACCTGATTGATGAGATCGAAGGAAGTATCCCCAAAATAGTTGAGCTTATAGCTAAACTTATAACCTGTATGGGTTCTGTTTATCAGGTGTACCTTCAGTTCTTCTACCACATCATCGCCAAACTCGTCGGGTACCATAATGGGTATGAAAGTGAGCCACACGCCATCTACCACCTTGTCTTTAATAACCTTCTTTTCGCGCGGCAGGTCGTCAATATATTTCTTATCCTTTTTCTCTTTCTTGTCGGGAAAGAGTTTTTTCTCTGTAAACCTTTTGAAATAGGGAAAATCCAATTGGTCAGTGTAGGCCGGGAATTTTACGCCCCGCACGTCTACCATCACCATTTTTTCATTAATAATATCTACCACTTCCCCGTCATCGTTGGAATGCAACACCACTACTTTATCGCCTATCTGAAATTTCATGGGGCAAAATTATTGCAATTCGCTGACATCTGGCAAGGGTGGGTTGCCCCCTAAGCGTACAATTGCAATTCCCTTTCCATATTGGCCCTGGCCTGGGCTTCATACTGGCCCCTGAAAGGGGGCGTATGAAAGAGATGGGTTGACTGCAAGGTCTTCTCCAGAAAAGTCTTTCTGCCGGGTTTATAGAGGATATCGGGGTACACGCGGTATTCCTTGCGTACCTGGCGGGTATATGCCTCGTATTGCTCCCAGGGAGCGCCCAGGATGGCCATATCAAAGTCGAGGAAGAAGGAGAGGTCTGATCTGTTCGGAGCCATATCAGGAAGGGTATGCGTTTGGGTGGCTTCGATAAAAAACTTTACCGCTTCCCGCTTTTCAACGGGCACGCCCAGCAACCTTAGCCTTTTTTCCGCCAGTACAGCGCTGCGGGGCTCATTGTCCTTACGCAATACATTGTAGATGATATCGTGGTAAAAAATGGCGAAACTTACCAGGTCTTTGTTCTGCAGGAATTGATCGTACTGGCGCGCAAACTGCAGGAGCTCGGTAATGTGCTGCAGATTGTGGTAGTGACGGATTGTGCCAGTATATTTTTTGCTCAGTTCCTCATACAAGCCCTCTGTCAAAGTCAGATCGCGGGTATAATGGCTGCATAATTTCGCCCATACATCCTTCAACTCGTCCGGCATAGATCAGTTTTTGGCCAGTTTGCTCTTCTTATAGCCGTAAGTAAAATAGATAACAAGTCCCAATGCCAGCCATCCGAGGAACCAGGCCCAGTTGCTTTTGGTCATACCGGTGAGCAGGTACAGGCAAGTGGTGACACCCATCAGGGGAATCAAAGAATATTTCTTAAAGAAGGTAACCACACTAAGCACCAGACAAGTGAGCCAGAAAATGATCAATGATATTTTGGGAAGGGCCAGGTCCATAAAAGTTACCTTACCCGCATTGAGATCAGCATCGCCGGAGAAGTCATAATTGAACATATCGGCGAAATAATGATCGGCAAATATGACCAGGATGGCTATGGCGCCGAATACAATCAAAGGATATATAAACTGTCCATTGATAAAGGGCATATTGAAACGGCCGGGTGTTTTTTCCCTGCGGGGCAGCAACAATACACCACCGCACACCAGCACAAAAGCAAATAAAGTGGCGATGCTGGTAAAATCCAGTACAAAGGATTTATCGGTAAACAGTATGGGTATACCCACTACCAGACCGGTAAGGATGGTAGCGAAGGAAGGTGTTTTGAACTTATGGTGAATACGTTGGAATACAGGCGGGAGCAAACCATCGCGGCTCATGCTCATCCATATACGGGGTTGGCCCATCTGGAATACGAGCAGCACGCTGGTCATGGCTACTACGGCACAAATTGCCACGAGAAATTGCATCCAGGCCACGCCTTTTACTTCAAATATTTTTGCCAGGGGATCACCTACCCCTTCAAACTGGCGATAGTTCAGCACACCGGTCAATACCAGTGCAAGGAGGATATAGACACCGGTACAGATGATCAGGGACCAGGACATGCCCCTTGGCAGATCGCGCTGGGGGTTCTTACTTTCTTCGGCCAGTACGCTCACGGCATCAAAACCAATATAAGCAAAGAATACACCCGATACAGCAGCCATCACCCCGCTAAAGCCATTGGGCATGAAGGAAGTCACACCAGCATCATTGGCCGGAAACCAGTTATCAGTATTGATATAGGCAGCCCCTACAATGATCACAAGGGCCACTACAGCCAGCTTGAGGATCACCATGGCATTGCTGAAATTGCGGGATTCCTTGATTCCGATATAAACAAGAATGGTAATAAAAACATTGATAATGAGGGCGGGCAGATCGAAGATGATGCGCAGTCCGCCGAGCATGGGGGCCGTATTCCAGGCGCCGATCAATTCGGTATTGGAAGAACCATTGAGAACTGCTTTTTTGGCTTCGAGGTAACTGCAGGCGAGGTAATCGGGTATATGGATATGCAGCCTGTGCATGAGGGAGGTAAAATAATCGCTCCAGGAGAAGGCTACATAGATATTGCCGATCGAATATTCCATCACCAGGGCCCATCCGATGATCCAGGCAAAGAGCTCTCCAAAAGAAGCATAAGCGTAGGTATAGGCGCTGCCTGCTACGGGAATGCGGCTGGCAAACTCAGAATAACAAAAAGCGGTGAATCCGCAGGCAATACCGCAGATGATAAATAATATGACAACACCGGGGCCGCCTTTAAAACAGGCTTCGCCCAAACTACTGAAGCTGCCGGCGCCGATGATGGCGGCAATACCAAAGAAAGTAAGGTCTTTTACAGTCAATACCCGCTTCAATCCTGATGCATGATCCTCGTCTCCTCCTTCTGCCAGTATAGAATCGACTTTCTTGGTACGGAACAATGAATTGGCCATGCTGGTGTTGGGTTTAAGGGGTGGAAATTAGGGAAAAAACATGAAAAGGAGGTCATTAGCTATTAGGTATTAGCTTTTAGCGTATAGGTTTTAGCGATTGGATTTGGGTGCTTTGTGGCAGGGCCAGGAAAAGATCAATAATCGCGCTGAACGAGGAAGTGCGCCAGTTGTGTTAGTGGCCCTTTGCGGCCAGAGAGTACAGCAATATTGTCGAGGTGTTGAAAAGCGCTTGTAATGTATTGTTCTTTGAGATCGAACGCCCATTTGTCTACCCCGCCCTCATGAAAAATGTCAAGTACACGGGCTACTTTATCCGAAGGGTTTTCCTGCATGAGGCGCTTCAATTCTTTTACCTGGGCCGGACTACCTGATTCCAGGGCTTTGATGACGAGGAAGGTCTTTTTATTGGCCAGGATATCGCCACCTACCTGTTTGCCGAATTTGGCGGGATCGCCAAAACAATCGAGGTAATCATCCTGCACCTGGAAGGCAATACCCAGTTCGCGCCCAAAAGCATACAGATCATCCTGATTGCCCCTGGAGGCTCCACCGAGAATGGCGCCCATCTGGAGGCTGGCAGCCAGCAAAACAGAGGTTTTTAGCTCTATCATGCGAATGTATTCATCGAGATGCACGGTTTCCTGTTTCTCAAAATCCATATCCAGCTGCTGACCCTCACATACTTCTTTGGCTGTTTTATTAAAAAGGTTGATGATCTTTCGCTGTTGTTCCGACTTTACTTTGTTGAGGTAGTCGTAAGCTACAACCAGCATTACATCGCCGGCAAGCAAAGCGGTAGACTCACCGTATTTCTCATGCACGGTGGGCATATTCCTGCGCAGGGGTGCTTTGTCCATGATATCATCATGGATAAGGCTAAAATTATGGAAGAGTTCAATGGCTGTAGCAATATGCCAGGCATCGGGTACAATTTCATCGAAGAGTTCATTGCCCATGAGACATAGAATGGGCCGCACTCTTTTGCCACCCAGGCCCAGGAAATACTCATTGGGATCGTACAGGGAAGCGGGTTGTTCCGGGAAATGCCTGGTATTGAACTTTTGTGCGAAATCTTTCGATAACTCCTCAAATGAATGCATGGTTATGAAGTAAGGAATGCAAGATAGGCTGAAAGGTTGACAAGTTAAAAGGTTAACAAGTTGAGGAGTTGACAGGCACCGGCAGGGTGATTGCCAGGCTACTTTTGATTTTTATTAATTATAGCCGGCAATATATACTCTGTCATCATTTTATCTACCTGGGGATGAGCGTATGACATTCCATAAGCGCTGGCTGTGATGACGATGACCCAGGGCTGATCCTTAAAAATGAATATCTTATTTCCGCCATTACCGGAACAATAAAAAGCTTCATAGGTCTTGCCTTCGATCGCATATTTTTTATTCCAGAACAGGTATCCGTAATATTCATCATTGGTATCGGGAATGGATCTGTGTTTTGTGAATGATGTACGCACCCATTCCCGGGGGATGATCTGTTTACCATTCCACTTACCTTCATTCTTGTATAACTGGCCATATTTGGCAAAATCCAACGCGCATAATTGTATGCCTCCCGCTGTATTGGCTACCTGCTGAGGGGTATATTGCCATTGATAGTGGCTAATATGTAAAGGTTTAAAAAGCTTCTCATCCGCATATTTTTCAAGTCCGCCAGGAACGGTTTTGTGTAAGATATCTCCCAACAGCATTACGCCTGCGGTAAAATAATGCCATTGCTCTTTGGGCCTTACCAGGTTTACCGGCAGGTCAAGGGTAAATTTTACCCAATTATCAGTAGGATACATATTCTCTTCATTTCCGGGCGAGTTGGTATTGTCGTCACCATCGAAAACGGAACTCATGGTAAGCAGGTCTTTTATGGCCACCTCTTCTTTTTGAACGGCATAATTGGCAAATAAATGCAAGTCGTAAAATTCTTTTAACTGCTGCTGCTCATTTTTCAAATACCCTTCCTGTATGGCAATGCCGGTCATGGTAGCCGCAAAGGTTTTCCCTACTGAGCGGGGATTATGCAGTGTAGTCCGGTTGTCTCCGTTAAAGTATTCCTCTATCTGTAGTTTACCATTATTGATCACCACAATCGCATTGATCCGCTTGAACACTCCTTCATTAATATTCGCTACCAGGGTTTTTATCTTATTGCTGTCAAATTTTTCTTTCGAAAGATCAAAGCCATCATAAGGTCTGATCTTATTTAGCCGGATCCCGGAGATATCTATCCTGGGTTTTCGGTATACCTGTAAAGGCAATGTCCCGGCGGCGATGACATCACCCACTTTTGTATTGACGGCCAATTGTACATAGGGTCTGATCTCCATGCGCAATTCATGTTTCCCTTCGGTCAGGGCACTGTCACCTCCATTGCGCATAAATCTTCCCCAATAGGACGTGCTCCACAATGCCCCCTGCTGCAGGTTATTGATCAGTGGTTTACTGAATGCTGTTGCGGTGTCCTGAATTTTGGGATAAGGAGCACCGGGCATTAAATTGCTCCGGTATACGAGATTATTATCGACAAACAGGGTGAACTGGTAATTGCCGACCTTTACCAGGCTGTCGGCGGTCAGTTCGGGCGCCAGGCGGTGGATGTAATTCGTTATCGAACTACTCATGAAGACGTTGATGAACAGATCGCTTTTGTTGGTTAGTTGATAGCTGCCCAGGAAATCCTTCTCTGTAAGCTCCGTTAAAGGAATATCTCTTGAAGTAAAAATGATCTTACCGATGTTTTCCTGATGGATACGTGAAGTAATACCCTGGTCTTTAACAATATTCCCTTGCTGGGCATCCAGTTTCAAAAAAGGTAATTGTGCTAATAAAAAAACAAACAATTGCAGGCGCATAAGGAAGTATTTAGTTTTCATGACTGGCGCCAAAGCTACTGCCGGTAAATTTCTGAAAATAGAACGCTGTTAACGTGGCTCCTTTTTTAACAATAACTTGCGATAACGTAACGGTGTAAGTTGCTGAGAAGCTTTGAACGACCTGATAAAATGGCTTTGATCGGCAAAATCACAGTGAATGGCTATATCAGTGAGGGAAAGGTCCCTATTGGGTAATAAAGAAAGCGCACGTTGAATTTTAATCGATCTTATATAATCGCCAAGGGTAACATGAAAGTATTTTGGGAAATCCCTGGACAGGTGAACAGGATGAATATTGGCCAGTTTTGCCAGGTCCATCAATTGCCAGTTTTCCGGCGCAGCATGTAGAGCGTCTTTGACCTTATTCACCCATATGGGCTTTCTTTTACCGGCAGTTTCCGTGGTCTGTGATAATAAGGCAAACGTTTCGATCAATAATGCATCAATGGTCAATTGTCTTGTTTTATCTGCCAGCTTTGTTTCTTTGAAGATATTATACATCAATATTTTTATCCTTGGATCGGCAATATTGATGCTACCCTCGATAGTATTAGGCGGAATATCAAAAGCAGCAAACCAGGAAGGTTGTATTTCAATATGAAAACCGCGGGTAAATTCTTTTGACCCGATATTATAATGGGCATCCTGCCAATGATGGAACAACAGGCTGCCGGAAGTGCATTCATTGACCTGTTTTTTATTGCCTTCGAGTACACTTCCCTGTAAAAGGAAAGTAAAGTAAGGGTTCTCATGATAATGCCAGTCGACCCTGTCATGCAAATAATCTGCATCGTTCAAAATGAGTCCATCCAGGAAAACTGTTTCATTGGTTTTACCATAAAATTGGCCTGCTTTTGAACATTTCATAAATTCATCATATTATTTAACCTATTGGTCGTTTGTTCCCGGAACAATATTAACCATTTACTACGCAAAACCCCAAACATGAAGTTGCTCATCTCCTTTACCTTCCTCCTATTCTGCCAGTCCTCGCTGGCACAGTTATCAGACAGTGAGGTTATGGATCTAAAGTCTGGTCGTAAAAAGGATGATACCAGTTATGTTTACTGGTTGCCCTACGAGGAAAGCAGGAGCTTTCTGTTGATCCAGGCATCCAATAGCAAGATGAGCCATAAGGCAGAGTTATCACTGGATTTTAAGATGAAGAAGAGCAGTAAGATTTGTGCCGCCCGGGAAGGCATTGTAACGGAGGCCCGTGGCGACAGTGATAAAGGTGGGCTTAAAGAAGAAAATCTCGCTGACGGCAACTATATTATCATCCGGCATATGGATGGTAGTATTGCCAAATACTGGCACCTGGAAAAGGACGGTGTTTTTGTGCAGGTGGGCGATACAGTGCAAAAAGGACAATTGATCGGTTCCTCTGGCAATACCGGCTATACAGCATTCCCGCATTTACATTTTCAGATCAATGACGCTACAGGCCGGCAGATCCTCACCCGATTTTATACCCGAAGGGGTATTAAATACCTGCGCCCGGGCAACTGGTATAAGTGTGTGCACCCATGAGCTTTTGAACAAACCAAATTGAGCTGCTGGCAAAACCTCACTACCTTTACTTTGCAGACCTTTGACATACAAACAATAAAATAGTTCAGGTATGAAAAAGGTAGTATTGGTCACCGGCGCCTCAGCCGGAATAGGTAAGGCTACAGCATTGGTACTGGCACAAGGCGGTTACACGGTATATGGCGCAGCCAGACGTACAGAAAAATTAGACGATCTGAAACAAGCTGGCATTATACCCATCGCAATGGATGTAACGGACGAAGGCTCGATGCGGGCAGGAGTGAACATCATTTTGGCCAAGGAGAAAAAAATTGATGTACTGGTCAACAATGCAGGCTTTGGCTCGTATGGCGCTATTGAAGATGTATCCCTTACAGATGCCCGGTACCAGCTGGAAGTAAATCTTTTTGGTGCAGCGCGGCTGATACAACTGGTATTACCATCCATGCGGAAACAACGCTGGGGTAAGATCGTTAACATATCTTCCATTGGGGGAAAAATAGCCACCCCTTTCGGCGGCTGGTACCACGCCAGTAAATTTGCATTGGAAGGATTAAGTGATTCGCTACGCAATGAAGTAAAACCTTTCGGCATAGATGTGATCGTGATCGAACCGGGCGGTATCAAATCGGAATGGAGTGGTATTGCCTTTGACAGCCTGGTAAAAGTATCTGGTAAGACAGCGTACAGCAGTATGGCGGACATGTTTGCCAATGCCTTTAGAGGTACGGAAGGCAAAAACCCGGAACCTGTGATCATCGGCAACCTGATTAAAAAAGCCATTAAAGCAGAGAAACCTAAAGCGAGGTATGCAGCAGGCTTTATGGCCCGGCCTACTTTGATAGCACGAAAACTGCTTTCAGACAAACAGATGGACAAACTGATGATGAGTCAGGTAAAATCGATGGGCAAATAAAATAATACCGGTAAACAATGCCAGCAATAACGGACAGGATGCAATTCAATATGTTCTATTCCTGTGTAGAACACCGGAAAAGGGGTCATGAACAATTTGTACAGGACCATGCATTGTGCTATACCATAGAAGGGGAAATACATTTTCAAACGAATGAAGGGGTGCAGACCTATGGTGCGGGCAGTTTGGGATTGATCAGGCGCAACCAACTGGCCAAAACCACTAAAATGCCTGCTGCCAATGGCGAGCCATTCACCTCTATCAGTATCCTGCTTCCACAGGACTTACTGCGCACCTATAGCCAGAAACATGGCATTGAACCCACCGGCATGTACAAGGGCGCCCTCTGTCATGACTTAAAAACGGATCCTTTTATCAAGGGCTTTTTTAATTCGCTGATGCCCTATTTTGACGCACCTGATGAACTGACGGAAGACCTGGCCGCGCTCAAAACAGAAGAAGCCATTGCCTTACTGCTGCGGCATGATGCCAATCTAAAAAATATCCTGTTTGATTTTCATGAACCGCATAAGATAGACCTGGAAGGATTCATGAACCGCAATTTTATGTACAATGTAAACATGAGCCGGTTTGCCACACTTTCCGGCCGCAGCCTGGCTACCTTCAAACGGGATTTTCAAAAACAGTTTGCCACTTCTCCTGAAAAATGGCTGCACCATAAGCGGCTGGAACATGCCCACTACCTGCTTACGCAGAAAAAGCAAAAACCGTCAGAGGTTTACCTGGAAGTAGGCTTTGAAAACCTTTCTCACTTTTCAAGTTCCTTCAAACAATTGTATGGATACAATCCTTCCACTTTGTAGATCACTAACAAAAAAGTAACGCTGTACGGATCTGTTTCAAACCGTACAGCGTTGAACCTTAATTATCGATTAATAAAACAGGGAATACTAGTTGAGCAGGTCATTAACGGACTGATAAAGTTGTGCCCTGGTAAATGGTTTTTCCAGGAAAATATCTGCTCCGTTCTCCAAGGCTACATCTTTAGCTGAAGCATCTATCCCGGATATCATGATGATCCTCGATGCGGGAGATGTTTCTTTAAGAAAACGGATAAAATCAATTCCGAAACCATCGGGCAGCCTGTTGTCCAGTAGAATGATAGCTGGTTTTTCTTGTAGAAGATATTCCTCAGCTGCTGAAAGGCTTTGTACATGGTCTACTTCCATGCCCTTACCATCCAGCAGGATATTGAGCAGTAGACACATATCTCCTTCATCTTCAATAATTAACGCTTTCTTACTTACGCGATCTTGTGTTGTATTTGCAGTCATAACAAAATGGGGTTGGTTTGAGTAACTGAGCATATAAAAAAACCATACCGCGCGCTTGCTTCCACAAATAAGTAATTAAAATCTGGTATATGTTTAACCATTTTCCGGCTTTCATAATTTCAATGAAACAATAAGCAGAAAGCCATCTTTTTTAACTCCAAGGGCATAATAATTTCAACGGTTATGCTAAAAACTTATGGACAGTATTAACCGTCAGCAAGCCGAGGAAAATCATGAAGACCTGCAAGGCCAGGAGGCTGCTAAAAAGATTAAGATGTTCATTGAAAAAGCCAAGAATTGTTTTTTCTGTACCCGTCTCACTACAGGTGAGCCATTTTCGACCCGGCCTATGTCTGTACAAAAAGTGGATGATGATGGTACCTGTTGGTTTCTCAGTGCTACTGACAGTCATAAAAATGCACATATAGAGGAAGATGCTTTCATCCAGTTATTATTCCAGGGCTCCACTTATTCAGACTTTGTAACGCTGTATGGGAAAGCCACTATAAGCCAGCGTAAAGAAAAGATAAAAGAGCTGTGGGAGCCGATTTTGAAAACATGGTTTACGGAAGGCATCGATGACCCGCGTATATCTGTAATTGAATTTACTCCACAGGATGGTTATTACTGGGACACAAAACATGGACAAATGATCGCTTTTGTGAAACAAATTGCCGGCGCCATCATGGGCAAAACCCTGGATGATTCCATAGAGGGTAAACTGAAATTATAACAAGCCTCCAAATAGCCTTATCCAGGCCATCCGACCAGCTACCCGGCAAAGGATAACAAACGCGCCGATAGCGCCTTAATCAGCCTTTAAATGCCCTTAGACAGCATTCCAGCAAGAGGCAGCTGCGGGTATGCAAGTTAATCCCTCATAAAACGGCGGGCAGTGATCCCAAAGTGGGAAGGACTTGTAGTGAGGTGGTAGTTGAATGGCCTGGGTATTGCCTAACCATTGCCTGGGCATTGCCTAAGTATTGCCTTGTAGACTATAGGATTCCCAGGCTATGTGTAGGGGATCTGCAGGCAGGGTGCAGGGGATCCGCAGGCCATGTTCAGGGCAGGTGACTACCATTCGCTGGGCATATGCCGGCCATTTCCGCAGGCTAAGTACGCCCAAAATGAAGCATTCATCTACCCTTGAAATTCTGATACAATACCTGGTCAATTGTCGCATATGCCCCTTTAGAAAGACATTTTCACACCGTATGGATGCTATTGGATGACTGTAAGTTTGTATTACAAAATAAAACGAACAGTCATGAATCAGAACGAACAAAAACTTGCCACCTGTCTGTGGTATAATAACAATGCAGAAGAAGCCATACAGTTTTATAAGTCCATTTTCAAAGACAACCTGCAGCAGGCTGATGTACTGCTATGGGGTGATGAAAATCCAGCTGCCAAAGGGTCTGTATTGACTTCCACCTTCTACCTTTATGGACAGGAGTTCATTGCCCTGAATGGTGGCCCGGAATTCAAATTCACGGAAGCTATTTCGATCTACGTGAATGCGAATACACAGGAAGAAATTGATGAGTTGTGGGAAAAGCTCTCCAAAGGTGGAGAAAAGAGTCAGTGTGGCTGGCTGAAAGATAAGTTTGGCCTGTCCTGGCAAATTGCACCACGCCTCTTACCGAAGATGTTAATGGACAAGGATAAAAAGAAAGCCGGTAATGTGATGAAGGCTATGATGAAAATGAGTAAGATTGTTATTAAAGATTTACAAGCTGCCTACGACAACGCCTAAAGAAGGCATTGACCTATAAGAACACCCTGTCAGGTTATCCGGACAGGGTGTGTTTTTTTACCGATTGCTCCGCGTGGTGATAAATAAGCTAATTTAGTAATCAATCAACCCACCGTATGTTCCCAAAACTCTTGCTATTTGTTGTCGCTTCGTTATTAGTTACCCATAGTTATTGCCAGGATAATAATACTGAAATAAGAAAGTCTGTTACGTCTTTTGTAGACAGTCTTACGCCACTCCAAAAGAAACGGGCCCTGGTCGACTTTGCTGATACGATGCGTACGGAGTGGAATAACCTGCCCGTGGGATTGCGGCCCCGTGTAGGTATCAATATCGGCAGCCTCACTGATGTACAAAGAAAATTATTACACCGCATTCTTTCTGCGGCATTAAGTTCACAAGGATACCTGAAAGCTACAGGTGTAATGCATATGGATAACCTGCTGAATATGTATTATGACACTTTGTTACAGCGGAAAGAGATCAACGAAGGATTGCACAGCAGGATGAGGGCGCTGCAATGGAGTCACCAGCAATTTTACCTGGCCATCTTCAATCATCCTACTGACAGCATATGGGGTTTTAAGCTGGAAGGCCACCACCTTTCGCTGAACTTTACTTTCCACCAGCAACGATTGGCCGTTACGCCATTTTTCATTGGCAGTGATCCTGCTGAATATAGCATTACGGAATATGCCGGCTGGCGGATATTGGGACAGGAAGAAGACTTAGGCGTTAAACTGATCCATTTGCTGTCACCGGCCCAGCAGCAAAAAGCAACCCTGAGCCAGGCAGTGCCGGGGGATATCATCACCGCTGCCGAGAGTGGCAAACGACTAATAGATTACTGGGGCCTGCAAGGCGTCGCCATGAATAAGCAGCAACAGGAAGTATTAAAGCAGATCATCCGGGAATTTGTATTCAACATGGAATATGAAAAAGCAACTGCGGAATACGATAAGATCCTAAAAGCCGGTATTGACAAAGTATACTTCGGCTGGATAGGGCCCTATGATGAGCACAAAGCGCATTATTTTGTACTCAATGGTCCAACCTTCCTGATAGAGTTTGACAACAGCGGATTCAATCATGAAGGCAATCATATCCATGCCATCTGGCGGGAGAAAAACAACGAGTTTGGCGGGGATGTACTGAAGAAGCATTACCAGGCTTCACATTGATATAATATAAGCATACGGATATTAGATTGAGTTTTTCGAAGCCGCCTTCGACATAGCTCAGGCTGACATATGTCAAGCCACTATTTCAGCATCAAAAAAAGGCGGTTCATCTGCTTTTCCGGCAATTAGACGCTTATTAACAGATGGTGATTTGAAATCACGCTTATTATTGTCCCCGTTATCCTGCCCGCACAGGCAGCATTCAACCATCGTGAATATCAACCCCACCCATGCGATCAAAATTATTCGTTACGCTCCTGCTCATCATCAGCAGGCTCTTATGTTACTCACAGGAAGAAACCATCACCGACATCACCGATGTTACCAAGGTTACGATCTTAAGTCCTGGTTTTGGTTACGAAAAGCGGATAGCCAAATACCAATCACTCTACCTCCAGGGATTTTTCAGCATCTCCGCAGGGGCAGGTTACTCCGACGTCGTGGGCTTTCATTCCCATTTCTCTCTCGACCCTACCCTATCACTCGAATACCGGTATTATTACAATTTTCACAGGCGGCAGGAACATGGTAAGCGGGTGGCGATGAACAGTCTGAATTATATAGCGCCTTTTTTCTGGAGTAGTTTCCCGAAAAGGAATTATTACGATGGATCAGGGGGCGTAGAGCGGAAGCGCAGAGCCATACACGCTACTGGTACAACGATCGGTATGCAACGTAATTTTAAAAGCCGCTTCAGCCTGGATATGAACATTGGCTTTGGCTATAGAATTGAAGGAAAATACACGGACGACGATGGACAGGGGCAAATCAATAATAATCAGTTCTATTTTCCCGGACGTATCAGTTTTGGTATCTGGCTCAACAAAAGAAAGTAAGCGTGAAGGATGTAGCCAGCCAGTACCCGGATAAGGTAAAGGAGCTGGAGGCGCTGCTACAAAAAAAGAAGCAGTAACCTGGGGTCACTGCTTCCGTATTAGTTTATCGTAGTGAAGGATGGCCTTCTACTATGATTTCTTACGTTTGCCGCCCTTACCTCTTTTAGGAATGGGATAGGATGGCTTTTGAAGATCAACCGCTACTTTATCATCTCCTGCAGTAGCAGTGATGACCCACTCGTAATCCAGTTGACGTTTGGTGAGGTTGGCTGCGATCACTTTGATCCGCACTTTATCGCCCATCCTGAACTTACGGCCACTGCGCATGCCTGCGAGACTGTAATCACCCTCTATGAGACGGAAATCATCGTATTCCAGCAGGCTGTTGATGCTTACCAGGCCTTCGCATTTGTGTTCGATGGTCTCTACCCAGAAACCAAAGGCGGCTACGCCACTGATGACACCTTCAAACTCATCGCCCAGGAAGTTCTGCATATACTCTACCTGCTTGTATTTATTGGCTGCCCTTTCAGACTCCATGGCACTGCGTTCTTTTTCACTGCAGTGTTTACATTTCTGCTCCATCTTCTTATCGGGCTCAATCTTTTCATTGAGGATATCAAACAACACGCGATGTACCATTACGTCGGGGTAACGGCGTATGGGTGAAGTGAAGTGGCAATATTGTTTAAAGCCCAATCCATAGTGACCAATATTCTCTGCTGTGTATACGGCTTTGGCCATGGTACGTATACCCAACTGTTCCAATACATGTTGTTCGGGCTTGCCCTGCACATCTTTCAGCATCTGGTTGAAAGACCTGGCAATACCCTCTGGTGATTTGGTATCAAACTCGTGGCCATATTTGCGTGCGAAGGCAGCAAATGGCTCCAGCTTTTTCTCATCGGGGGTATCGTGTACGCGGTATGGAAAAGGTATTTCTTTCTTATTGAACTTGATCTTGGCAACGCTTTCGGCTACTGTACGGTTGGCCAGCAACATGAATTCTTCCACCAGCTGATGGGCTTCCTTGCTTTCCTTGATCATAATGCCAACAGGCTTGCCTTTCTCGTCCAGTTTGAAACGCACTTCCTGGGAAGAGAAGTTGATAGCGCCTTTCTTGAACCTTGATTTACGGAACTTCTGGGCCAGACCATTAAGGATGAGTACTTCATCCTTGTACAGCCCTTCCTCTTTTTCAATGATCTCCTGCACCTGTTCATAGGTGAAGCGGTGATCGGAGTGAATAATTGTTTTACCCAACCAATGTTGTTTCACGTCGCCTTTGTCGGTGATCTGGAAGATCGCAGAAAAGGTGAGCTTGTCTTCTTTGGGACGCAGGGAGCATAATTCGTTGGATATCCTTTCGGGCAGCATGGGCAATACCCTATCCGGCAAGTATACGGAGGTAGCTCTTTCATAGGCTTCCTTATCCAGGGCCGTTTCCGGCTCTACGTAGTAGCTTACATCGGCAATATGCACGCCGATCTCATAGTTCCCGTTCTTCAGTACGCGGAAGGAGATGGCATCGTCGAAGTCTTTGGCGTCTACGGGATCGATAGTAAAAGTGAGTGTTTCGCGCACATCCTTGCGGTTCTTGATTTCCGCCTGGGGAATAATATCGGGTATACGGGCTGTTTCTTCCAGTACATCTTCGGAAAAGGACAATGGAAATCCGTTCTGCATGAGGATCTCTTTCATGGCGATATCATTGTCATCGCCCGCTTCCATTACCTGTACCACTTCGCCTACAGGTTTTTTGTTGGGCTGCCATTCCACGATACGCACGATCACACGATCCTTGTCTTTTGCCTCTTTGAGGCTGGTAAGGGGTACGAATATATCGGGCATAGGCTTGTCTACATCAGCAATGAAAAACGCAAAGGTCTTTCCTACTTCTATCCTGCCCATGAACTCGGTCTGCTTACGTTGTACTACTTCCACGATCTTTCCCTGCTGACGGCTGCTTTGCCTTCCGCCGGAATTGATCACTCTTACACGCACAGTATCGCCATGGAGGGCAGTATTAAAATCGCCGGGGCGTACCAGTATATCACCCGGACTATTTGGTACGATCACGTATCCTACTCCGGAGCGTGTGATATCCAATACACCTTTCAGGGAATCCTGATCAGTAAACCCTTTCTTCTTCTTTGTCTTGTCCTTACTCTTCTTTGATTGTTTCTTACTCATCGCAAGTTTTTAAGGCCTGAATGTAAATTCCTTAATGAATTTAGTGATTAAATCACTAAATACCTGTTCTTCGTTGAAAAGGAACTGCACTTCTATCGGAATTACATACACAGGCAATTCTTTTAATTGTTGTTCAAATTTTACCAACCGTACAGCATCTTTTTCGGTGGTGAGAATGATCTTGTTGGTGGTTTGCATATTGTCAAACCGTTTTACGATCTCTTTTAGATCATCAATGGAGAAGATGTGATGATCGCTGTACGGGATCTCATAGTAGGTTTTAGATACTTCCTGCAGGTACCTTTTGAGGGGGGCAGGATTGGCAATGCCACTTACCAGTAATACTTCCATGGAATCGTTTACCCGCAATTCATTCCGGTGGAGAATATGGTAAGGGATGCCATACCGTATGGTAGAAAAAAATACGTGCTGGTGTGGCAGGGGACGTATTTCTTCCAGGATGGCTTTTCTTTCTTCTGCTGAAAGATCAGCCCGGCATTTGGTAACGACCAGTACATCGGCTCTTTTATAGCTGTTCTTCTCGTCGCGCAGGTCGCCGGTAGGCAGAAACCAGTCGCGGGTAAAGAGGTTACTATAATCGGTGAGCACAATATTGAGCCCGGCCTTTACGGTACGGTGCTGGAATGCATCGTCCAGCACGATCACTTTGGTATCGGGCTTATCGTGGAGCAGTTGGGGAATGGCTACTACGCGCTCCTCTCCCACAGCAATGCTCACTTCCGGGAATTTGAGGTGGAACTGCATCGGTTCATCCCCTATTTCCAGGGCAGTAGTACCCTCACCTGCCAGGGCATATCCCCTGGTTTTACGCTTGTATCCTCTGCTTAATACGGCTACTTCCATATGGCTATGAAGGATCTTCAGCAAAAACTCTACCATGGGGGATTTACCGGTACCTCCGGCCGACAGATTGCCTATGCAAATTACAGGCAGGTTGAAGGAAGATGACTTAAGAATATTCTTATCAAAAAACCTGTTGCGCAACCAAATTACAGCGCCGTAAACCAGTGAAAGAGGGAATAATAATATTCGTATGGGCCGTAGCAGTGGAGCGTTAAAATTCATAATTACGATACGGTGTGATACAAAAATTTAAAGGTACATCAAATTGGTTGATGTCCTCTATGCCCCGTACGGCCTCAAAAAAGGAGAATCCAACGCGTATGATATCATGGCGGCAACGGGCCAGGTAACGGTCATAATACCCTTTGCCATAGCCTATGCGGTAACCTTTTTCGTCAAAAGCCACCAGGGGAACGAATATCACATCCAGCATTTCGGGCTCTATGATATGGCCGCTGATAGGCTCCAGTACATTGAACCGGTTCTTCACAAAAAGGCCTCCCCTTTGTACGAGGGAAGCGTCCATTTCGGAAGAATGTTCTTCAATACGGGGCCAGGCCGTTTGCATGGAAGGGTTTTGCTGCTTGAGCATGTCTTCACAAACAGACACATCGAATTCACGCCTTGCCAGGAGGGGAGAATACGACATGAGGAATTTAACGGGTGGGAAGGATAACTTCTTAAAGTTAAACGCCATGAGGGCGGTTTGTTGCTGGAGATCTTCTTCGGGAATGTCCATCCTGCGTTGCAGGTAGTCCTTTCGAACGGTTTTTTTTATCATAGAAATCCTTTCAGTCGCTTTTGAAGGGTGGCCGCTTGCGCCTCGATAAATTTTCCGTCTGCTGCTTTCGAATAAGGTACAGATGCTATTAGTGGGTAGTTGCTCCAGTGTACGATCTCTTCTTCGTAGTGAAGATACTGGTCATTGAATATCCACCCCATTACCGGCAAATTCATCTCCCTGCACACACGGGCGGTTAATAATGAATGGTTAATACTCCCCAGGTAATTGCGACTTACCAAAATCACTTTAGCTCCCAGGGCCTTTACAAGGTCTGCCACAAATTCCGATCCGTTCAACGGGACCAATAATCCTCCGGCACCTTCGATGATCAAATTACGACTTATTGGCGGAACCTGCTCACAAATTTTTTGAATAGAAATGGTAATGCCTTCCTCCCTGGCGGCTATATGCGGGGATGCGGGCATTTTAAGTTTGTACACTTCAGGATGTATAACAGAAGCGGTGCCCGTTAGCGTATTGCGTACGTATTCTGCGTCGGTACCATCATCATAGCCAGCCTGAATGGGCTTCCAATAATCTGCTTCCAGGGCTTTGGCAAGGATGGCGGAAATGAAGGTCTTTCCGATGCCGGTGCCGATGCCTGTAATAAAAATAGGAGTCATTGTAATGAGTTATGCGTCTCAGAAAAAGCTGCGAGCCGCGAGCTATGAGCTGCGAGCCAATACACCTGTTCTTCGCATTTTAGCTCGAAGCTCGTGGCTCATAGCTCGTAGCTGTTCTCTACTTATTTACAAAAATGCTGAAAATTGTGGTACCGTAGTTGCGGGAAGTAGTAAAGAGAGGATAGCTCTCGTACCTGTTGCGCGGCGTATGTTCCAGTACAAACCAGCCGCCGGGCTTCAGCAATTGCTTTTCCACCACTTTTTTAGGTAACTCATCGATAGTAGTAAGCGCATAGGGCGGACCGGCAAAAATGAAATCAAACTGTTCGGTGCACTGATCCAGGAATTTAAATACGTCCATTTTAATGATCTTGAAATTGGCGAGCTTCAGGTCTTGCGCCGTTTTCTTAATGAACTCATACATCGCGGTATCTTTCTCTACAATGGTACAATCTTCAGCGCCGCGGGAAGCCAGTTCATAACTGATGCTGCCGGTGCCGCCAAATATGTCGAGTGTTTTAAGCTCCTCAAAGTCCAGCTTATTTTGCAGGATATTAAAAAGTCCTTCTTTGGCAATATCGGTAGTAGGACGTGTATGCGGCATATTAGCCGGCGGATTGATACGTCGTCCTCCCAATTCGCCACTGATTATACGCATAAAGCCATGTTCAGCAAGGGTGAAAAATAGTGTGCCGGGTAGGTACCAAATGCTTCATCCAGGCGGGAGCTTTCAGCTATTGCCTCCCACTCGAGGCGGAGGAAGTATTTGAACAATTCCTGGTACAGGATGGATTGCTCATCGATGAGGCCGGATATTTTCAGCAGTACCTGACCGTTATCGAGGTCAAACCGATTGCAGAGCGCCAGTAAATGATAAGATACATCATCAGGTGTATCGTAACTATAAGTTTGCATCAACTGCAATGCATGTTTCTTAAATACTGCTACAATGATCCTGTCGGAGGCTACGATCACTTTCAACACGCCATCGCCGGAAGATTCTTTCTCAATACCGGAAAGCATGATGGTATAGTAATGCCAGTATTTGCCGGCAGCAAACTTGTGCTGCATTAAGGCGTGGGCCTCCCGGGGAATGCGGTAAATATTGTAGACATTCCAGCCAGGGATCTTTTCGCTTAACAACAATCCTTTATGTGCATTGCCAAACACCAGTTCGGTAACGGGCTTATTCAATTCAATATGAAAGAGCTTTTCCGGCAACAGGTTGCTATCGGTATAGTGGTAAATAACAAATGCTTCGCGGTAGGAAAGCTGCAACAATTCATCACCGGCAAGAATTTCCTGTAATGCTTCCATCACAGGCTTACCAGGCATAAAATCGAGGTTGTACTGGCGCAAGCCCATAAACCGTTGCTTCTGCTTGTTGTACAACACATAACTAAAAACCTTTTCACCCACTTCCATGAGTAACAGGCTGTTCTGTAATTCTTCCTGCCGGGCAGATTCCGGAATAATATCAAATGTTGCTTTCAGCATATTATTTAGAGGTGCAATAATACACGAATTATACCAATTACACGAATGACCACCTCCCCGCACCTGGGGAGGGCTTATTTGCCTGCAATGAATTACTTTTGCAGGTTCTACAACAGCACCATGAGGATTGGGGGGTAGTTAAATAAGTTATGGCCACAGTTATACCGAATGATTTACGGGTAGAAGTTTCCAACCGACAGATACTGAAGATCGCCTTGCCGATCAGTTTTGCATTGCTGGTACCGCAGATCAATTTTATCACCAACAACATATTCCTGGGGGCCCTGGGAGAACAGGAACTGGGCACAGCCGGGCTTACGGGGGTTTATTACCTCATTTTCGCCGCTATTGGATTTGGCCTGAACAATGGTTTGCAGGCATTGATTGCCCGCAGGGCCGGGGAAAACCGGGTGGAAGAGATCGGTAAACTGTTTTCGCAAGGGGTGAGGATTGCACTCATCATTGCTGTGATCGGCATTGTGCTCACTTTCCTGGTGGCACCCACCATACTGAAGTATTCGCTGCATGATCAAAAGGTATTGCAGCAATCGGTACAATTCCTTTATATCCGCATCTGGGGCCTACCCTTCCTGTACATCTACCAAATGCGCAATGCCTTGCTGGTAGGTACCAATCAAAGCAGGTACCTGGTGATCGGTACGCTGGCAGAAACGGTAGCCAATATTTTTTTTGATTATACATTGATTTATGGCAAGCTGGGATTCCCCGAAATGGGTTTTAACGGAGCTGCCATTGCTTCGGTAATCGCAGAAGCCACGGGTATGCTGGTTGTATTTGCGGTGATCCACCGGAAAGGGATCAGCAAACGGTTTTCGCTGTATAAACATTTTGGTTATCATAAGGATATCTCTAAATTAATACTGGTACAATCTTCTCCGCTTATTTTCCAGCATGCCATCAGTGTAATCAGCTGGATATTCTTTTATATACTGGTAGAACGCCACGGTTTTTCACAAGAACATAGTAACCGCGACCTGGCGATCTCCAATACGATGCGTAACCTCTTCGGCTTTTTTGGGGTATTCACCTGGTCATTTGCAGCTACTACCAATACGATGGTGAGCAATGTGATCGGCCAGGGAAGGAAGGACCTGGTGGTGCCGCTGGTGCAAAAAATAGTACGCATCAGCTTCTGCATTGCATTGGTCATTGCCTTGCTACTGAATTTCTTTCCGCATGTACTACTCTCTGTGTACGGACAGGATGCTTCCTTTGTGGAAGATGCCATACCGGTAGTACGGGTGGTATCGAGCGCACTGGTGCTGATGTCTTTTTCCACGGTATGGCTGAATGCCGTTACCGGCACCGGCAATTCTACGGTGAACCTGGCTATTGAAGCAGCCGCCATCACATTCTATTGTGTCTACATTTACCTGGTACTGGAAGTATTCAAATGGTCCATTACCTGGGGCTGGATGTCGGAATGGCTGTACTGGACTACCCTGTTCTCGCTTTCTTACTGGTATATCAGAAGTGGAAAGTGGAAGAAGAAGGAAATCTAGGAGAGAATACAGCATTCAGAATATAGAATACAGAATCTTTCCGTGTTACAACTTTACCTGCCCGCCGCAGCCTTATTACTTTACACGTCGTATTTCTTGTGCATGGTAATGCCCAGCTTACCCTGTATGTTTTCGATGGGAGGTTCTAATTTGTAGATGGAGATAATGATCTCAGTGGAGAAGGGATATTGATGTTTCAGTTTGCGGATAATGCCTTCGGCTACTTTTTCGAGCAAGGGAGTTGCTACTTTCATCCGCTGTTTTACGATCTCAAATACATCCACATAATTGATGGTATTCTTCAGGTCGTCGAACTTAACATGGCCCTCATCATACGTTATTTTCAGACTTACTTCGTAGGGGCTTCCTGTTTTTTGTTCTCCTTCATAAAGACCATGATATGCCTGTAACCTGATGTTCTGTAACTCAATCGTAACCATAAGTGAAATTTGGACCCCGTCTTTTCGGGACGGAGCCAAATTAGAAAGAAGTAAGGAATTATAATGTTATTTTTTCTGTATTACAGAAAGCATTGTTATACAGGCAGCCAGAAAGGATTAAACCAGCCCTTTGGCTGATAAATAACGTTCTGCATCCAATGCGGCCATACAGCCACTACCTGCAGCCGTTACGGCCTGGCGGTATATTTTATCCTGCACATCACCGGCAGCAAAAACACCTTCTACATTGGTTTTGGAGGTGCCGGGAATGGTTTTGATATAACCAGCCTCATCCATATCGATCACCCCTTTAAAGATGGTGGAGTTAGGCTCATGTCCGATGGCTACAAAGAAGCCACTGATGGCAATGGTTTGCTTTTCGCCAGTCTTAATATTTTTAATGCGAACGGAATCTACTTTGTTTTCTCCCAGCACTTCGTCTGTTTCGGTATTCCAATATACTTTGATATTGGGGGTAGCTAGTACCCTGTCCTGCATTACTTTGGAAGCACGCATGGAATCCCGGCGTACAAACATATGCACGGTAGAAGCCAGTTTGGAAAGGTAAAGGGCTTCTTCGGCAGCCGTGTCACCAGCACCTACAATCGCCACTTCTTTGGTCCGGAAGAAAAAGCCATCACAAACAGCACAGGCGCTCACACCAAAACCATTGAGGCGTTCTTCGCTTTCCAGGCCCAGCCATTTGGCTGAAGCGCCGGTAGCAATGATCACTGCATCGGCTTCCACCAGTTTTTCATCATCGATCCATACTTTATAGGGCTGTTGAGAAAAGTCAACCTTTGTAGCCAGTCCAAAACGAATATCGGCACCCATCCGGGTAGCCTGCTTTTCAAAATGGATCATCATTTCGGGGCCTTGAACACCATCGGCATAACCCGGATAGTTCTCCACCTCGGTAGTAATGGTTAATTGACCGCCAGGCTGAATACCCTGGTACAATACGGGTTTCATATTAGCCCTTGCTGCATAAATAGCAGCCGTATATCCTGCCGGTCCGGATCCTATAATTAAACAATGTACTTTTTCACTTTCCATAAATCTGTATTCTTAAAGAAAATTTGACAAAATAACGCTAAAAGAATTAACAAAACGTCAAGGCTTTTCAGACCTTAATTCTCTGTGTATAACCTTGCGTATAGTATAACAGTTTTCAGGTTCACAAGTTCAAAAGTAACAGATGTCAGGCTGAGTCTATCGAAGCCGCCTTCGACAGGCTCAGGCTGACAGTCGACAAGCTCAACCTGGCATTGGACTAACGAGGGATGACGAGGGTGGAATATTGAACGGCGTAGCCGCCAAAATAGCCCAAACCTCCCCCTTGTATATTGCTCAGCACTTTTACGGGAGAAGAAAAAGGGTTGCCAATACTGGTATAATTGTATTCCATGGTACGCCAGAAATCGAAGGTGGCTTTATCAATATTACACAGTTTCACGCTCACTACATCACCGCGATAAAAGAATGCATAGTCCTCCAAGTCGATCGACTCATTTCTGTTCACCCCATGTTCGATCTGTATCTCATAGGTTTTTCCGTCTACAATCTGGTCATCAAATACGGAAGTGTATCCTGGCAGGAAGGGTTCAGCATTGGATTGGGTGAAAAACCGGATATAATTGCCAAAGCCGGGAGGATCGGTGGTACGTCCCATGACTATGACTTTGTTGCTATCGGGATTATTGGGGGCAGGCTTCCACCAAATAGAATCAAAAGTTTTGGTAAGGTTGGGAATGGTGGTCACGGCGGTATATTCCTTTCCACCGGTTTTTACCTGCAGGGAATAGCCTTTGTTGAACTCTCCCAGGAAGGCGGTGGCCAGGTTGGTGGAGTCAATGGAGTAGTAATAGACAGTATAGCCATTATTGGCCGGGAAAGCGTATTCTTTGAGGCGGTGGGTTTTGCTGCCGTTGGAAATATTGATCTCGGCCTGGTGGATAAAGGAGGCGGCCAATGAATCGGGCGATATTTTGCTAAAGTACTGGAGGCTATGGGAAAGGATGACCATGGGCGGCTGCCCGTTCTCAATAGTAGCTTCTATAACCACGGTCGGCTCTGCGTTGCGGGGCTTAAAAGAAATAGCCTTTTCGCAGGATACGAGGGTTCCCGCCAGGAGTATTACCAGTGCCAGACGCTTAAGCATACCTTATAAAGATAGAATAGAATGGCAACAAAAAACCCGGCTGGCTTTCACCATACCGGGCTTTTATGTTGATTAACGTACTATTACTAACCTAAATATGCTTTAAGCGCGTTGCTGTAACGGGCTTTCTGTAAACGTTTGATAGCTCTTTCCTTGATTTGACGGATACGTTCTTTGGTAAGATCGTATTTCTGACCGATCTGCTCGATGGTAACACCATTTTCGCCATCCAGGCCAAAATAAGCATTTACGATCTCTGCTTCACGGGGGCTGAGGGATTTCAGAACCCGGCGAATCTCATTGCGCAGGGAGTCTTTCATCACATCATCATCGGTATCATCGCCACCTTCAAGGAGGTCGCCCATGGCCACATCTTCTGCTTCATGCACGGGGGCATCGAGGGATGTGTGACGGGTATTGCTCTGGAAGATATTATTGATCTCGGTTTCGCTCATTTCGAGCAGTTCTGCCAATTCTTCAGTACTTGGTTCACGCTCATGCTCCTGTTCGAAAGCCATGTAAGCTTTGTTGGCCTTATTATATGTTCCGATCTTATTTTGAGGAAGGCGTACGAGACGACCCTGTTCAGCCAAAGCCTGCAGAATAGACTGACGGATCCACCAAACGGCGTAAGAGATGAATTTAAAACCTTTGGTTTCATCGAAACGCTGAGCAGCTTTGATCAGACCGAGGTTACCCTCGTTGATCAGATCACTGAGGGATAAGCCCTGATGTTGATACTGCTTGGCCACGGATACAACGAAACGTAGGTTAGCCTGTACTAACTTATCCAATGCTTTCTGATCGCCCATCTTGATCCGTTGGGCGAGTACAGTCTCCTCTTCTGGAGTGATCATTGGAATTTTAGAGATTTCCTGCAGATATTTCTCTACTGCCTGCGAGTCGCGATTAGTTATCTGGGTAGCAATTTTGAGCTGTCTCATATCAAATTTCTAAGTAATAAAATAACTGTTTCAGGGCAGGGTAACAGTATCAACAATAAATAGACTGAGAAAGTTCAGGGCAGGTTGCAAATCAACTGCAAATGAGCTGTTAATGTGTCCGATCCGTCCAGAACCGTCTGCAAAAATAACACGCAATCACGAAATCTCATAGCTTTTGTGGATAAAAACAAAGCTGCTAACGGTATACTTCGGATTGAATGTCAACACAAACGTTTGTCCATAGGGGGTGATAGTGAGCTGTAATCTGCGCCAACACTACTATAGACGACATAACCATGTAATTCCTGTGCGCAACAAAAAAAGCTTAAATAAATTGTGGATAACCTCAAAAAAAGATTTGGTAACTAAGAAAATAGTTATAGATTTGGGCTACAACTAAAAACTTAGTTATGAAACCGCTCACCAAAGCAGAAGAACAGGTAATGATGGTTCTCTGGGACCTGGGCCAGGGCTTTTTAAAGGATATTATGGAGCATATCCCGGAGCCCAGGCCACATTCCAACACGGTGGCTACCCTATTAAAGATCCTGATAGAGAAGGAGTTTGTGGAATATGAGGTACAGGGTCGTAATAACCTGTACAAACCCAGGGTAAGCAAAGCTGCCTACGGCCAGAAAAGCATCAACCAACTGGTAAAAGGGTATTTTGAAGGCTCCCCTGCCAAGCTCGTGTCGCAATTTGTGAGTGATAACAAGCTGAGCCAGGAAGAACTGGAAAGCCTGCTGCAACAGATTAAGAACGCTCAAAACAACCAACAATGATATTCTTATCCTACCTGGGGAAAATGGTGCTTTGCTCCGGCATCCTGTTTAGCTATTACTGGCTTTTCCTGCGCAATCAGCGTTTTCATCACTATAACCGTTTTTACCTGCTGGGCACGCTGCTGCTCTCGATAATACTACCCTTGTTCAAAATACCCGTGTTTAATGAAGAAACGGGTGCGTTGAACCAGGTGGCCTATCAAACGGCCCGGGTAGTTACGCTGCAGCCATTATCACAACAGGCGGCGGCCCCACAGGCAGAGCAGGCTAGCTCCTGGTTTACGTTATCCAACGCTATATGGTTATTGTACAGCACCGGCGTTTTGATCCTGCTGGTGATACTTGGCCGTTCATTGTGGTATATCCGCAAAATATCGAACCGCTACGGCTATGAAGCGGTGGAAGAACTGAAGATCTACCAGACCCGTGAACCGGGTACCCCATTTTCCTTTTTCCGTTCTATTTTCTGGAGTGAGGAATTGCCCTTCACCAGTCCGCAGGGTCAACAGGTATTCCGCCATGAGTTATTCCATGTACATGAAAAGCATAGTGCCGATATATTACTGGCCGAATTGATCACGGCAGCAGCCTGGTTCAACCCATTCTTTTACCTTATCAAAAAGGAATTGAAGACAATTCACGAATTCCTGGCGGATCAATATGCTGCTTCTGAGAGCGATCGTTACGAGTATGCCGAATTGCTGGTACAACAAGTAATGACCAGTCGTAAGCTATCTATCGCCCATCACTTTTTTCAAAACCAGTTAAAAAGGCGGATCGCTATGATCACCCAACTCAATCAGTCCCAATACGGATACTGGAGCCGGGTAATGGTATTGCCCATCCTGGTGGTGCTTTTCTTTTCCGTGAGCCTGCATGCACAAGAACGGAAACGGGATAAAGGCAATACCGAACGGACAGCAGCCAATGCAAAGCCGGAAGCCCCGGTAGTTACACAAGAAATTTACGATGAAATTAAAAAGAGTAGCCAGGTGGTAGTTGGTGAGGTATTGGGCTTACCTGTTGCGAAATTCAGGGAACTTATCCATAATGAAGGCAGCGAGCTCGATGTATCGCTGGTTACTAACTGGTGGGTAATAGAGGTAGAGAAAAGAGATAAAAAATACAAGAGCTATGCAAAACTGCCTGAAGTACAGAAAGGATTTGAACGGGCACTTGTCGAAAATATAGCCGAACAAAAGTACCTGCTGATCAAGAAAATGAACAAGATGCAAAGCCCTGAATATAAAAGCAGACTGCCCCGGGAAGTAGAGATGCAGTTGCTGGAAGAATATGTGAAGGGATTGGAAGAGGAAGGTCTGAACCTGTTTCCACAGCTTAATGAGATCAAAAACAACCAGCCATGATATTCATAACCTACCTGGGGAAAATGGTGCTTTGCTCCGGCATTCTGTTGGGCTATTACTGGCTTTTCCTGCGCAACAGGCGTTTTCACCATTACAACCGTTTTTACCTGCTGGCCACATTGGTATTATCGATCGTATTGCCCTTTATTAAGATCCCGGTATTTGAAGACCCTGGTATGCTAAACCGGGTGGCTTATAATACGGCCAGGATCATCACGCTGCCGCCGGTAACACAGGCGGAGGGTCTGCCTGTGGAAGAACTGCCCTCTTCTACTTTGTTTACCCTCTCCAACCTGCTGTGTTTGCTGTATGGCGTGGGCCTGGTGTTTTTGTTGTTCACCCTGGGGCGTGGCCTGTGGTATATCCGGAAAATATCCCGGCGCTACTCCTTTGAAGTGGTAGAAAAATTAAAGTTCTACCAAACCCGGGAACCAGGAACGCCTTTTTCCTTCTTCCAATCCATCTTTTGGAACGACCAACTGAACTTTAACAGTGCCCAGGGCCAGCAGATCTTCCGTCATGAATTATTTCATGTGCAGCAAAAGCATACGGCCGATATTTTGCTGGCAGAGGTGATCACGACTATTGGCTGGTTCAATCCCTTTTTCCACCTCATTAAAAAAGAGCTGAAAGCCATCCATGAATTCCTGGCCGATCAATATGCGGCTTCCGGCAGCAACCAGTACCAATATGCTGAATTACTGGTGCAACAGGTGTTGACACTCCGTCAGCAATCGCTGACCCATCACTTTTTTCAAACCCAATTAAAAAGACGCATTGCTATGATTACTCAACTCAATCAATCCAAATACGGATACTGGAGCCGGGTAATGGTATTACCTGTATCCCTCCTATTGTTCTTTTCTATGACCTTACATGCCGGGCAGCAAAAAGAAGAGCCAAAAAAAGACGTTTACCAGACCCTGGATAAGGATGTTTACCGGGCCCAGGAAAGAGACGTTTACCGGACGGATACCGTTCCCACTATGGAGCTAAAAGCAGCCAAAGAGACCAGGATGCAAGAGATCCGCAACCAGCAACTCATGCTGGAAAAAATGCTACAGGAAAAAGCGGTCAAGGGGAATGCCGAACAAAAAGAACTCAAACAAAAGCTGGAGGAATTAACGTTTGAGTATAAGACAGGGCAAAAGAAGCAGCTTGAAGAAGCCCAACTCTATAATGATAAAGAACAATTCTTTTATAATGAAGAAAGGATAAAAGGTACAGAGCTGGAAAAGATCCGTATCAAGCAGGAATTGCTGGAACAAATTTTAAAGAAGAAAGAGACACAGGCCGATAGAAACATAAGTAACCAACTGCAAAACGAATTACAGTTATTGAAGATGCAGGAGAAGGTATTGCAGGAAAAGAGACTTTATGCTGATGAGACCTCTAAAGACTATGTATACGACAAGGCAGTAAAGACTGAAGGGGATGTAGCCATCCTGCTACAAAAGAAAGCAGCAGAGCAACAGCAGTTACTTATTGCTAAAGAGATCAAGATGAAATATGAAAAAGCACAGCTACAGCAACAGCAAAAAGTAGATGGCCTTAAGTTGCAGCTCCAAAAAGAACAAGCCTTACTGGAGGCATCAGAAGCCAGGAAGAAAGAAAGACTGGAAGCTGCTCAAAGGGAACTGGCCAACAACTATAAGATGAAATACGCCGACGACTCTGTTCAAATAACAATTATCCGCTTTTTCAATAAAAACTTTCGCTATCCACAGGAATTGATCGACCACGGTGGAGAAGGCTCCATCTGGTATTCGGTTTTGCTGGATGAAACAGGCAAACTGAAAGATTATGAAATATATCAGTCAGAGCCGGCAGCCGCACAAGGCAATGTGCAGGAAATAGTGATCGTAGGGTTTGTTCATAAAGATAAGGTCCTGGGCGCCCCGCTAAGTGAAGAAAAGATCAGGGAAATGATCCATGCAGAAATAATAAGGTTATCAGCAAAGGATGGCAATCTCTTTGGGACTAAAAAAGTACCATCCACCCGTTATTTCTATAAAGCCACTTTCAGGCTTGAAAAGGGGAAATAAGAATCAACTATCCATGAAGTGTAATAACCAACTTTCCTTGTGGACAATCATGCGTTCGGAAATGCGCACATGTTGTATCAAAACCGCTCACTTATCCAGTAGTTATTATTCTCATAACTACTGGTTTTCAGGGACTAGCAAAGTGGCACATGCCTTGAGCATGACTGTCCGGCATATTACACAGTTTACCACGAACATTACTTTTTTTCTATACGCAAGTTAACCTTCGTTAACTACGGGGCAGGTTTCCACCTGCCCCTCTATTTATACAATTTACTCAAAAAAAAGGGCGTTCTTGTTCTTATTGTATAAACTGCGATCAACACCTCCCACACATAAACTAATCAAGTATGAAATACCTGTTTCTAACGATGTTCTTATTGGCCATGTTAACGGCCGGCGCACAAAAGCAAGTGACCATTAATGCCAGGGTTACGGGCCTGAAAGAAGGTGATAAGATCTTCCTGCTCTCCAACCACGAGGATTGGCGCGACTCAACATTGGTAAAAGATGGCCGGTTTCAGTTCAGGCTGTCCGTACCGGAAGGCAGATCCTATACAATGCAGCTTACGCGTGCCTACCTCGACGGTCAATTCCGGGAATTCTACCTGGAAGAAGGCACGCTCAACCTGGAGATCAAACAGGGTGTGTTTTACAACTGTCGTATTTCAGGAGGGCCTTTTGCGAAAGATCAACAGGATTTTTATACGGTCATAGATCAGCTTAATTTTCCCCAACAGATCAAAGTCAATAGGCAAAAATTAGAGAAGGCTAAAAAAGATAAAGATCCAGCTACCCAAGCTGCACTCACCAATGAACTTAAGCAACTCCTTGCGTTGCGAATATCAACCGCCCAACAATGGGCTGTACAACACAGTAGTTCACCTATGAGCAGCTTTGCCTTGAGTGCCTATGGCTTACCCGACAATATGCAACAGTTGGAAGCATTATTAAATAAGTTATCCCTTGCCGCCAGGTCTAATGCGCCGGGTAGGTATTTGCAACAAAAAGTGGATGCCGCAAAAGCCACCGGTATCGGAAAAATAGCTCCGGACTTTGTTCAAAATGATACGGCTGATAAGCCGGTCGCACTTCAGGATTTCCGGGGCAAATATGTATTGATCGATTTTTGGGCAAGCTGGTGCGTACCTTGCCGCGAAGAGAATCCTGCACTAATAGCGGCCTGGCAGAAATACAAAGACAAAAACTTTACTGTGCTCAGCATTTCCTTAGACAATAAAAAAGAGCTCTGGTTGCAGGCTATACAAAAGGATCGACTTACTTCGTGGACGCATGTTTCCGATCTCAAATTCTGGGATAATGCCATTGCCCGGCAATATGGAATTGGGTCTGTACCTTCTAACTTTTTGCTTGACCCGGAAGGCAGGATCATCGCCAAAAACCTTCGGGGAGAAGGGCTGGAAAAACAACTGGCAGCTACACTCCACTGATGGTATGCCATGCAATGAATTGTAACTGCCAGCCTGATCTAAGTATCTTATTTCTTTAGAAAATGATCTCTTCACCGGCGGTCTTGAGCACCAGTTCTTTTTTAGTACCGGCCTCTACCCTGCCCACGATCTTTGCTTCAATACCCAGGGCTTCTGCCGCTTGGATCATACCGGCGGCAGACGCTTCCGGGGTAAATACTTCGAGCCTGTGACCCATATTGAAAACCTGGTACATTTCGCGCAGGTCGCTGCCGGATGCTTTTTGAATGATCTTGAATATCACAGGTGGTTCAAATAGGTTGTCCTTTACAATACGGAAATCACCCGGCAGGTATTTCATGCATTTGGTCTGTCCACCGCCACTGCAATGGATCAATCCGTGAATGGCATCAAAATGCTTGCTGAACAACTCTTTTAATAAAGGGGCATAGGTACGGGTGGGGCTCAGCAGCAATTGACCGATAGTAAGCTGCGAGCTTTGAGCTGCGAGCTGCGTGCCTGTTTCCAGATCATAACCTGCATCCTTCAGAGAATCAGTCATCTTGTGTGGCCCGATATAGACCACTTCATCACTCAGTGAGTTTTCGTATGATTCTTTGAACTGCTGTGCATAGAACTTGCTAAGTACATCGTGCCGGGCGCTGGTAAGACCATTACTGCCAATACCACTGTTGTACTCAGTTTCATATACAGCCTGTCCATAGCTGGCAAAGCCTACGATCACATCGCCGGGCTGTATCTTTTCATTGGTCACCAATTGTTGCCTGGGCCAACGGGCGGTCATGGTACCATTCACTGCAATGGTGCGTACCACATCACCTACATCGGCGGTCTCTCCACCCAGAAAATGGATATTAACGCCGTATTGTTTTAATTCATCAAAGAACTCCTGGGTACCATTGATGATCACTTCCAGCACTTCGCCAGGTACCCGCGATTTATTACGGTCGATGGTAGAGGAAAACAAGAGGTTATCATGGATGCCTACACAAAGCAGGTCGTCCAGGTTCATCACAATCGCATCCTGGGCAATGCCTTTCCATACGGAAATATCGCCGGTTTCCTTCCAATAGAGATAGGCCAGGATACTTTTGGTACCTGCGCCATCAGCATGCATCAGGTTGACTGCATTGTTATCTCCGGTGAGGTAATCGGGATATATTTTGCAAAATGCATAGGGATACAAACCCTTATCCAGTTTCTCGGTAGCCTTGTGAACTTCTTCTTTCTGAGCAGACACGCCCCGCTGTGAATATAAACTCATGCGGCAAAACTAAGAAAGAAGTTGGAAAGTCGGGAAAGTCGGTAAGTCCGGAAGATGGAAAAAGCCGGTAAGTCCGAAAGTAAGAAGGCTATTTAACTGTCTTCCGGACTCCCGGTCTTTCGGACTTTCGGACTCTATTGGCTTACGGACTATTGGACTTTCGGACTTTCAAAGTATTTTCGCACCGCATTTATGAAAGTTTACCATTCAACAGATAATATACCTGCCTTTAACCGGGCAGTACTCACCATAGGTACATTCGACGGGGTACACCTGGGGCATTGGCAAATTCTCGGGCAACTGCAGGAGGAGGCCCGGCGGATAGGCGGAGAAACGGTCATAATTACGTTCCACCCCCATCCACGCAAGGTAGTTTCAGCCGAACAACCTGCTTTTCACCTGCTCAATACAATTGAGGAAAGAATTGAATTACTGGAAAAATGTGGTATTGACCACCTCGTGATCGTTCCTTTTACCCCGGTTTTTGCCCAGCAAACCCCGGAAGCCTATATAGAGCATTTTTTAATAGAAAAATTTCATCCCCATACGATCATCATTGGCTACGATCACCGTTTTGGCCAGGGCAGGACAGGCAATTACAAGCTCCTGGAGGCCTATAGCGCCCGTTCGGGCTTCCGGCTAATGGAGATCCCTCCGCATCTGATTGACGAGAATACAGTGAGCTCTACACGTATCAGGCAGGCTATCCTGGAAAGCCGGATCGAGCAGGCCAATAGCTTATTGGGTTATGATTACTTTTTTGAAGGTACAGTAGTGGAAGGCAATAAGCTGGGAAGGGTATTGGGCTATCCCACGGCCAACCTGCGCATGGAAAATGAGGAAAAGCTGGTGCCAGGCAATGGCATTTATATAGTGGAGGCGGAGGTAAGAATACAGAATTCAGAATTCAGAAGCCAGAATTCAGAAGCCACAGCCTCGGTCCAGGACTCAGCATCCAGGACTCAGGACCTGCTAAAAGGCATGATGAGCATCGGCATAAGGCCTACCATTACGGATAACAGGCGTACCATTGAGGTAAACCTGTTTGATTTCAATGCCAATATCTATGGCCGCACGCTTCGTGTATATGTAAAGAAATACCTGCGTGCGGAAGAAAAATTTGATGGACTGGAAGCATTGAAAGTTCAACTGGCCAAAGACAAAGAAGATACCCTTATTTATTTCGGCCTTAACTCATCATCTTAGCTACCATCTCTTTCAACAGGGATGCATCTGATGTACCTACATCATTAACACCAATGCTTTTAAGGTTGTATTGGTGCAATAAGAGTAAAGCGCTTTCGGTACCCTCGTATCCATAATTTTTTGCGGTCAGCATATAATCTTTCACAAACCAGGCATTGACACCAATGTTCAGTGCAATCGTTTTATCATCCTTAGCGCTCTGTCCAAAGATCATATATGTTTTACTGAAAAGATTATACAGGGCGGGTAATACTAATTGAATTGGCGCCGCTTTGGGATTGGCTTCAAAGTATTGAATGATGCGCATGGCTTTGGCCAGGTCCCTGGAAGCTACCGCGCTCTGCAATTCAAAAGGATTGTATTCCTTACTTACGCCTACATATTTTTCAATATCATCTTCGGTAATATTCTTGCGCTCACCCAGGTTCACCAGCATTTTATCAATCTCATTGTTGATACGGCTGAGGTCATTTCCTATATGATCAACCAGGAGCAATAAGGCTTTCTGTGACATGGAATAACCTTTGGACTGTACCAGTTCATTGGTCCAATCGGGCAGCTGGTTATCATACATCTTTTTGGTCGTGAGCATCTCCCCTTTTTCTTTAAGGGTTTTTGCCAGCTTGCTACGGCCATCTACCTTTTTTTCTTTATATGAAACAACGAAGATGGTAGACTTTAAAGGATTTTCTATATAAGGCTCCAGCTTGTCGATATCCCGCATTTGTTGTGCTTCCTTTAACAAAACGACCTGCTTGTCGGAAAACATGGGATACCGGCGACAGGCATTGATGATATCGGGCCAGCTGGCGTCCTTACCATAAAAGACAGTGAGGTTAAATCCAGCCTCTGCCTCGCTCAGAATATGATGTTCGGCATAGTTGATCACCTTATCAATAAAGAAATCTTCTTCCCCTTCCAGCCAATAGATGGGTTTAAATTGCTTTTTCTTCCAATCAGATAGTATTTTTTCAGCAGACATGGGGACGTAGAATATTTGAAATTGGTGCAATATTACACCAAAAAAGGTCTCGTTTGGGGAGTAAATATACACAGCTATAACACAATACTATACTACATTTCAGCGTTTTTTACCACGCCATTCCGGCCCTCTTTGGAAAATTCTGGCATGGTTTTGGACTAACCCAATATCGTAAACCTAAAGAACGGGTTAGCACCCAAATTTTAAACTTTTGAAAACACATATTAACTATGAGCACAACCAATTATCCATCAGCTAGTCCTCAAAATCAGCCTCCTAAAAAGGATTCTAAAAATCTGATCATCGGTCTATTGGCCGTTGGTATCCTTGGTACATGGGGTTATTTCCTGTGGGACAAAAACAAATCTGACCAACAGATCACTTCTTTGCAAACGCAATACGTTGCAGTAGACTCTTCCAAGAATGAATTACAGAAGAGTTTTGATGCAGCTGTTATCCGTCTGGATTCACTGACCGGTTATAACAACGAACTGGAAGGTAAATTAAGCGAGCGTAACAGTGAGATCTCTAAGATCAAAAATCAGATAGCCGCCAAACTTAAGAAAGAAAGGCTGACTGAAAGAGAGAAAAAAGAACTTGCTGCACAGATCACTGATCTGAATAGCAAGATCAATAACCTGGAGCAGGAAGTAGCCCGCTTAACACAGGAAAATTCAGTGTTGACTACTGAGAAAACTCAGTTAACAGCTGATAAAGAAAAGCTCTCTACTGATCTGGCAACTACCAATACCGCTAAGGTGGAATTGGAAAAGAAAGTAGAAGTAGCTTCTACCCTGAATGCTTCCAGCATCGCTATCACGCCTATTGACGAAAGAAGCGGTGGCAAAGAAAAAGTAACTACTACTGCAAAACGCGTAGACAAACTGGTTATCTCTTTCGATGTTGACAATCGTATTGCTGCAGCTGGCGCAACTGACGTTTATGTAGCAGTAACTGATCCAGAAGGAAAGCCTGTAACAGTTGAAGCACTGGGTTCTGGTACCTTCACTACCCGTGAAGAAGGCGACAAGTTCTACACTTTCAAAATGCCCGTTAATATCGAAACTGGTAAGAAAGTACACGTAGAATATCCCTGGAAACAAAACAGTGGTTTCAAGAAAGGTAACTACAAGATTGAAGTTTACCACAATGGCTTCAAGATTGGTGAAAGCGTACGTGAACTGAAAAAAGGTGGCATCTTCGGATAATCACTCGCAAATATTTAAGAAATAAAAAGGACCGTTCCGGCTATACCGGGACGGTCTTTTTTTTTATGCCTGTATGATATTAAAATTGACTTCGAAAGGCTTCTGAGACGGCTTCGACAGGCTCAGCCTGACATTTTCTTACTTGTAGAAGATATTAGAGTAATGCCCTGATGGCGGCTCTTCCGATATGGACCACCCTTGAGGTACCTGGTTTACGCCCTTCGTATTGAATGTTTATTTCCAGGCTATTGGACAGGCGTTTGGTAAGGTCCAGGTTCCAAAGAAAGTTTTTGCCGGGCAACAATCCATCGAGGATAATATAAGCAGAAGGCGAATTGGTGTTGGGAGTAGCATCCAGGGAACTGAATGTAATATTGTTATAGGTAAAACGTGCTTGTATGGATGTACTCTGCAGGATATTGTATTTTACCTCTGAACTCACTGCATTGGACACTGATTTTTCCTGGCTGCCCGTTTGGTTCTTTTTGTCGGAGTACTTATATCCTACCATGGCACGGAAACTTGCCCCCTTCGTAAAGGTAAATCTGGGCTCTACTGCATATTGGTCGATCTTGAAATTGCGGTTACTGAACTTAATATTAGAACTGACGAGTTCATTCACCCCGGTTTTGCCACTCACTTCGAGCATGAACAGGCGGGTAATATTCCATCGGCCACGCAGGTTCCATTCATCCAGTTTACGGCTTTCATACCCATAAGTGAGTAATGACTTGCTGCTGTTGCGGGCATTGTTGACATCAAATCCCCATTTAGGACTGAAGCGGTTATAAGAAAACGTATTGATGAAGATAGAGTTCAGTGTGATCAATGAGGTATCGCTCAAAGGAGCTTTAAAGGGGTTGAACTGTACAATGCCCCTGGCTATTTCCTTTTTATTGAGTTGTAAGGAGGATTGGAGGTTCACATTGGACAACAACTTCATGAATCGCCTGGCCCCGGTAATCTTAATGATGGACCTGGGATTGAGGCCTACGGTATAATTGAAGGTATTGTAATTGGCTTTTACAAACTCATTGGTAGGGGTAAATATGCGTATGTATTTGGCCTGGTCCTGGAATAAGGCTATCTCAAATTCGTTGAGTTGCTGGATACCATCATTGTTGTAATCGATCCAGGTGTATTCACCCTGGCCCGCGGGTACTTCCAGATACGCATAGTCCCGTTTTTGCTCCTGCCCTGCTCCTACTTCATATAAAACATTACCGGTCACCAATCCTCCCCATTCATTCACCAGGTATTCGGCCCTTCCCAGCAGGCTGTTATCGGCCTTCTGGGTGGTTACCTTATCATTGAGGATAGTGAGCGTACGGTAAGTACCATTGAACCGGAACTGGTGTCTTTCATTTTTGAGTAGTTCGGCAGAGACATTGACATTATGACTACGGTCGGAAGTGGCCAGTTCTTTTCCTAATGGGTAGGCATTGGTACGGGTAAAATAGATAACACCCCAGCGATTGGGTTTGGTCACATCTGATTTTACGGATGCCTGGAAGTTCTCAAAGGAGAAGCTTTGCGACAGCACAGAATCGGACAGTCTGTTATGGATCTCATTGTGCTCTATGGAATAATTAAGTCCCAGGGTGTAATTCTTCAATGAAGGAAAGGTGCGGGAAATATCAATGGTAGGGCGTAGAAAATACCCTTTATCGGTGGCACCGTCCACATTGGAATACATAAATACGTTGTTCAACTTCCAGCCCTTGATCGTATGGTAATGGCTGATGGTATTACGGATACCGGTGAAGCTACTGCCCCGGCTGTACCGGGTAAACTGGTACTTGAATGAATTGCCCTGGGCATCTGCCAGCTCGGCTGCGCCTGTAGTAATGGCCTCGTTTTCGGGCGTTACCTGCAGGGGCAATCCCCAGTCGCGGGTAAACTCCACATTCCTTAAACGCTCCAGCGGTTTAAATTTGGCCTCCACGTATTCAAGGCCACCTTCTGTAATCAATCGAAGCCCTGCTTTGGAAGACTTAAACGGCATAGTATTTTTTAATAGCACTTTACCGGCGTAGCCCTTATCATTACCCTTATCCTTTGAGGAAAAAGTATTGACATCATAACTACTCATAGCCACTTCCGTATTCAGTATAGTGTTTTTGGTGATATTGTAGTCAATCCCCACACTAACCAGTTGCTGTTTTTTAGGCGTTACCAGTAATACAGCTGGCTCATACTGCCCCTGCGGTTTCCCGTTCACGGGTTCTACCCAGCGGTATACCTTTCCATTGGCTCCATTAAGGTCCGGAAGGTAATTACCGTTCCCAGCGCCCACATCAACGAAAGAGAGGCTGTAGCGGGCGCTATCAGGGTTGGTAGTATATACATAGATGGAATCGCGGACAGACGCGCCGTTCCAGGTGGTATCGATCTTCTTGTACAATATCTTCCCGGCAGCAAAGGTGTCGAGGGTGGCAGTAGGATAAAAGGCCCTAGATATGCTATCACCTATGGAGTTCAGGAATAGCTTTTGTTGGGGATCCAGCGACTGGTTGATGGGCGAGCTTTTGGCATCGGCATTGTTAAAGAAGCCGATACGCAGCTTCAATTTCTCTCCCATTTTCACTTCATCGGCCAGGTAGATGTTTGAGTTCAGGTAATTCCTGTCGGCATATTCAAACTCTACCTGTATCCGCCTGTCCTTGGTGATCATTCTTTTGGGGGTGAAGGCTATTTCAGCGGTATTGTAATTGATCACGTAGTCCTGGTCTTCTCCCCGTTGCAATAGCTCACCATCAATGTATACCCGTTCTGTATTGGCCAGCACCACAAAGAAGAATTCGTTGTTGGCGCCCTGCAAGCGGTAAGGCCCCTGGTTGCCTTCCTGGCCATTGAAAACATTGCGGGTAAACTTGCCTTTGGCAATAGAGCCACTCACCAGCAGGTTGTTGCTGATGGAAGAGGTAATGGCGGAATTGGTTTCAAAAGAGATCCCTTGCAGGCGTTTATAAAAATTAAGGAAATAGCTCTGCTGCTGACGGATGTCAATATCGCCCAGGCTTAATGACCAGTTCTTTTTCCTGAACTGGAGGAAGATGCGGTCAAACTCATTCAATTCCTGGGTAGTGCCGTCGGGCTGAATGGGAATATTGTTGTCGGTGATAGCGGCTACGATCTCAATACTATCGGCCAGGTAGCCGTTCAACTGCAGGTTGAGGTTGGAAGTGACTACAGCATCCTGGCTGTTACCAAAAGAGATAGCCCGGCCAAAACTACCGTTATAGTTGATATTGCCGAAATTGAAGAATCCTTCGGCCTGTGATACGCCGGCATAATTGGGCGCAAAAGGTTGCCCTATAAAATTATTCATAATGCTGTCGTAGGCCATCCTGTTGACCACAGCATTTAGTTTTGTAGGGAATACTCTGTAATAGATGATCAGGGTATCCAGGGGTGGCCTTGTTTTCCAGGTAAGTAAGGCGTTTACATAATCGATGGTATAGAGACTGTCCGGAGCACCCAGTACAAACACTGTTTTGGGGATGATGCTTACGGAATCCAATTGGGTGATGTGCTGGCTGGCGAGAATGGTCTTTTTGCGGAGGTTGGACAATGATTTCTCTGTCCGCGGAGCCTGGGCAAAAGCCGGCTGCAGTAAGGGCAGACTCAATAAAACGAGTATCAGGATCCTCCCGATCAACAGCTGTAATTTCGGTTAACTCAATCCCTTTCTAAAAGTGGAGGGCACATAGGCTTCCAGAAAGGCCACCTCTACAAATCCGCCTGATCTTCACTCCCTTAAACATTATCAGGCCGGGCTTCATTTATAGCGTTTAAAATTAGGATTTTATTGCCTCAACACAGGCTTTTATACTGTTTATCAATAGCCGCAGTGGGCATGCAACGCAAAAGCCGCCTATTCTGTCAATGCTTAACCATATACCCTATTGCATGAGAAAAATGCTACCCTTTACCTTATTCATACTATTGCTTACCAGTTGTACACGATACGCTGTATACCAAAGCCCGTTGCACATCAATACCAACCACTACAGGCCCACTCCCATGCACCAGGAAGGTGTTCCTGCTGCCACTTATGCCGGCATCCACTTTGCGGCTGGCGGCGCCAATCACCGTTGGCATGATCCCACTTACAGTTTTGCCGGCACTTTACACCGAAGTCATAATTTCGGCAATTTCCAGGCTTCCTACGGAACCAACCTGATCCTTGGGAACTATGCCGTAAGGAGCTTTGACACCTCAGATTCTATTACGGTAATCAATCGTGCGGCATTCGATGTAGCAGGTATCAACAGCCGTTCCGGCAACAAATTTTTCGGGGCCTGGGGATTTACCGGCAGCATCAATGTACGGGCAGATGTGGGCAATGCCGAATGGCGGGTGCTGGGGACTGAATTGACGTGGAACAACGAATTTGGCCAGTTTCAGTCATTTCGCCGTAAGCTGCCACCCGGTACGGCCACAATAGTAGACCGCCATCGCAACTATTTTACCTATGCTTTCTTTACCGAGATCCTTGGGCCTGTCGGACCCGATAAGTCCATTGGTTATAAGATTGCCTGGGGAGCAACAGCCCATCAGGTTCACGACGACAGGGGATTACCTCCCCAGAACGCACTAAATGATTACCATCCCGGTTATCTTTCCCAAACCCTGCATTTTACATTTGGCACAACAACGCTCTATGGCGCATTGAGCTTCGGCTCCTATGCATTCGACTGTAAAGTGGGCGCCAGTCTGCGACTTTCCAAAATGAAAAAGGCTGGCAATCACGCCAGCCTGTAAGTATATGTTACGAATTAAAATATTAAGCATTCTTCCTCACTACCCGACGCTTAAGCTACTTTCAGCTTGCGCGATTGCTTTTCTTCCAGGTATTCGTCGAAACTCATCAGCTTATCGATAACGCCTGTAGGTGTCAACTCAATAATGCGGTTGGCCACTGTTTGCAGGAAGGTATGGTCATGAGAAGTGATCAGTACAATACCCTTGAAGTTTTCCATGCTTTCGTTGAAAGCCTGGATAGATTCCAGGTCAAGGTGGTTGGTAGGCTCGTCGAGGATCACCACGTTGGGATCCTGCAACATCATACGGCTGATCATGCAACGTACTTTTTCACCTCCGCTCAATACGGATGTTTTCTTCATGATCTCATCGCCGCTGAACAACATCTTGCCTAAGAAGCCACGCAGGAAGGGCTCATCCACATCGGTTACATGGGGTGGTACGTACTGACGTAACCAATCCATGAGGTTGAGATCGCCGGTAAAGAACTGGGAGTTGTCGTTGGGCAGGTAAGCTTTGGAAACGGTAGTTCCCCATTCAAACTTGCCGCTATCAGCAGTTGCTTGTCCGTTAATGATCTCAAAGAATGCAGTAACGGCCATCTGGTCATCGGCTACGATGGCCACTTTATCACCTTTGTTCAAAGTGAAGCTGGCATTGCCAAACAATACGCGGCCATCGAAAGACTTGGACAGCTTTTCTACATTCAATATCTGGTTACCTACTTCACGCAATTGTTTGAAGATGATACCCGGGTACTTACGGTTGGAAGGAGTAATATCTTCAATAACCAGTTTCTCCAGGGCCTTCTTACGGGAAGTGGCTTGTTTTGATTTGGAAGCGTTGGCACTGAATCGCGCAATGAACTCCATGAGGTCTTTACGCTTTTCTTCCATCTTCTTATTCTTGTCGCCTGCCTGACGGGCTGCCAGCTGGCTGCTCTCGTACCAGAAGGTATAGTTACCGGTGTAAATCTTGATCTTCTGGCGATCCACATCGGCCACGTGTGTACAAACGGAATCGAGGAAGTGACGGTCGTGGGATACAACGATCACAATATTTTCGTAGCTGGCCAGGAAGTTTTCCAGCCAGGAAATGGTGATCACATCAAGGTTGTTGGTAGGCTCATCGAGGATCAACACATCGGGATTGCCAAACAGTGCCTGTGCCAGCAGCACACGTACTTTGAGGGCTCCGCTGATGTCTTTCATCAGGGTTTGATGAACTTCCTCTTCTACACCCAGTTCGCTTAGCAAGGTAGCTGCATCACTCTCGGCAGTATAACCACCCATTTCGCCAAATTCACCTTCCAGCTCACCTGCACGGAGACCATCGGCTTCTGTAAAGTCTTCTTTGGCATAGATAGCGTCACGCTCCTGCAATACCTTCCAAAGTTTGGTATGCCCCATCATGACGGTATTCAATACGGTGGATTCGTCAAACGCAAAATGGTTCTGATTCAGTACAGCCATCCGTTCACCGGGCGTGATATCGACCGTGCCTTTGTTGGGCTCGATCTCGCCAGACAATATTTTAAGGAAGGTGGACTTACCGGCGCCATTGGCACCAATCACACCATAGCAATTGCCTTTGTTGAAGGAAAGGTTTACTTCATCAAACAAAACCCGTTTGCCAAAAGAGAGTGTTACGTTATTTACCGATATCATATTTTACAACTAAATTTCAGGGCGCAAAGGTACGATAAAATAGCTTGTGTATCTAGCATTCAGCATTAAGAATATCTACCTTCCCGGCAATTGCCAGGTGGCCCTCATACTACTGATAATCAATTATCTATAAAGCCGCATGATTCCACTTCCATAAATCGCGTCCTTGCCTCTGGTCCTTAGGGGCTTTTTCAGGCAGTTCAGGCAGGTTTTAGCCTTACCCATACAGTACCCTGTTTCAAATTGACAGCAGCCTGAATAGTTTTACCCTATTACTCATTTAGACTGTCATGAAAATCATGTATAAAGAATTACCTGTTGCCTGTTTAATGGCGGGCCTGCTGATCCTGGGCAGTTGTAAAAAAACAGGAGACAACGGCGGAGATATGGGAACAGATGAACCTTATATTCCTATGACTTATTCCGCCGGTATCCCGGATGGGATGCTGGTTCAAAAAAGTATAGGCCCCGCCGGAGGAACCATTGCCAGTGCAGATGGGAAGATCAGCCTTTCGATCCCGGCAGGTGCGGTAGCAGCTCCTACCAACTTTTCCATTCAGTCGATCAGTAATACAATGCCATTGGGTGGAGGTCCTTCTTTCCGGCTGCTGCCGGATAATGTAGCATTCAGCAAACCCGCTACGCTCACCTTTACTTACGACGAAGCAATGCTCGACGGAAGGGAAGAAGAAGCACTGGATATTGCCTACCAGGATGTTGAAGGCACCTGGAAAGCCCTCAACAAGACCCTACAAGACACAGCGAGGCATACGCTAACAGTACAAACCACCGGCCTGCATGATTACAGTATTACTGGCTATTTCCTCTTAAGGCCATTGCAAACCACCTTAATGGAGGGTGAGTCTACCAGGATATTAGTGGAAAGAGTATCCGTACCCACTGATGAGGAGAATGGAGATGAAACACCATTGGGACATCCTAACCAATACACCACAGAAGCAGGATTTGAAAAATGGGAGATCACGGGACCTGGTAACATTGATGATTTTCTGAAAGTAGTGGTTGATTATACAGTTCCTGCTTCCATAACAGAGACATCGGTCACAGAAATAGGAGTAACCTTAAAAAATATGCGCCGGCCTTTGCGTTTGGCCAATAAAAAGATAAAGCTGCGGAGAAAGATCACTATTGTTAAAGGGAATTATATGGCCGGCACGTATGATGGTCAACCATTTACTTGTGTAGGCGTGAGTGTTCTTATATCAGGGACCAATATTATGATCCAGGGCGTTACTGCGCAAGGAAAGAGCGTTTTGATCTTCGTCAATGGCAATGATGTAGGCAGCTTCCCCTATGGCAATCCGACGCAAAGCGGCAAATCGGAGATCAGGTGTAATATTTCGGGCGATGTGTATGAAACGGTCTATACGGAGTGCGGGCCACCTTCCGTCACGAAATATGCCGGTGGAGGTTTAAGCCTTGGGCGTTTTCAAAGTGGTGGAATTATTGGTGGGGACTTTGTGGCCACGCTGTATGATGATTCCAATTGCGGCCTCAAAACAAAACAGATCAGTGGGTCATTCAGCGCCCGGAAATAGGTGAACGGTTGAATAACCCAATAATACTAAAGTAAAGGGGCTGTATCCACGATCGATACAGCCCCTTTTTATTTGTTTTACCAGTAGTGTTTGTTTCTCTCTGAACCTACTCCGTTTTCCCTTCCAGGGCCAGGAAGAAAGCATAGCGCAAGGCCACATCTTTCAGGTAATCAAAACGGCCGGAGGCGCCGCCATGACCCGCCTCCATATTGATCTTGAACAGCACTACATTGTTATCTGTTTTCAGTTCCCGCAGTTTGGCCACCCATTTAGCCGGCTCAAAGTATTGTACTTGTGAATCGTGCAGGCCTGTAGTAACCAGCAGGTTGGGATAGGCTTTCTTTTCTACATTATCGTAAGGAGAATAGGACTTCATATAGAAGTATTCCGCACTATCGGCCGGATTGCCCCACTCTTCGTATTCACCGGTGGTGAGGGGTATAGTAGGATCAGACATGGTGGTGATCACATCTACAAAAGGCACATCAGCGACTACTCCATGCCAGAGATCGGGGCGAATGTTGGTGATGGCGCCCATCAACAGGCCACCGGCGCTGCCTCCATTGGCATACAGGTGTTCTTTGGTAGTGTATTTTTCTTTGATCAGGAACTCCCCTGCATCAATGAAGTCATAAAAGGTATTCTTCTTTTTGAAGAGGTGTCCTTCATCATACCATTGGCGCCCCATTTCCTGTCCGCCGCGCACATGGGCTATGGCATATACAAACCCCCTGTCGAGCAGGCTGATCACATTGCCATTAAAACCCGGAGACATACTGGAACCATAAGAACCATAGGCATACAGCAAGAGTGGGTTGCTGCCATCTTTCTTCAACCCTTTCTTGTATACCAGCGATACGGGCACTTTGGCGCCATCCCGGGCAGTAGCCCATAAACGCTCAGAGGTATATTCATCTTTCTTAAAGCCACCCAATACCTCAGTTTGTTTCTTCAACTCACGCTGTTGAGTATCCATGTTGTAGTCATAGATGGAGCTGGGTGTGGTCATTGATGTATAAGAGAACCGGAGCACATTGGTATTGTAATCAGGATTTACATTCACAAAGGAGGTATATACCGCTTCATCAAACGTAATATAATAATCCTTTTTGTCGGTTTGATTGATGACCCGTAGTTGGTTGAGGGCATCTTTTACTTCTCCCAATACCAGGTGATTCTTAAAGACGGTGAGGTTGGACAGGTAAACATCTTTGCGGTGAGCAATTACTTCTTTCCAGTTCTCTTTGCTGGTTTTCCCTTCCGGTGTTTCCATCAGTCTGAAGTTGGGCGCTTCCCAATCTGTCAGTACATAAAACTTATCATTGAAATGCTCAATGGTGTATTGAAGATTATCCTGCCTTGGCTGGAAAATAGTGAAAGTGCCTGTAGGATTGGCTGCTTCCAGCAGGCGGTATTCTGTAGATACCTGGTTCATATCTGCCGTAATGCCTACATATTTTTTCGATTTGGTACGGAACACGTTAATATAAAAGCGGTTGTCTTTCTCTTCATATACCAGTACATCCTGTTTGGGATCGGTGCCCAGCACATGGCGCCACACCTGGTAGCCCAGTAAAGTAGTGATGTCTTTTTTGATGTAAAAGAAGGTTTTGTTATCTGCCGCCCAGGCAAGGTCGCCACCTTCTACATTAGCAATTGTTTCGGGATAAATATCACCTGTTTTCAGGTTCTTGAACCGTAAGCCATATAAGCGACGGCTTACTGAATCAACTGTAAAGGCCAGCAGTTCATTATTGTCACTAACTGACCTTCCGCCGATAGAGTAATACTTAAATCCTTCGGCCATTTTATTCTGGTCGAGCATGATCTCTTCCGGCGCTTCGAGGGTTTCTTTTTTCCGGCAGAAGATGGGATATTGCTTTCCTTCTTCAAAACGGGAGTAATACCAATAACCATTGTTCTTAAAAGGCAATGATTCATCTTTCTCTTTGATACGGCCTTTCATTTCGGCAAAGAGTTTTTCCTGGAAGGCTTTGGTACCGGACATCATGGTATCGAGGTAGGCATTCTCAGCTTTCAGGTAATCTATTACTTTGGCATTGTCGCGCTGATTGAGCCAGTAATATTCATCTGTACGGACATCTCCGTGTGCTTTAAATTCTTTAGGCTCTTTAGCTACAACAGGGGTCTTAATATCCTTGGGCCATTGATACGATTGCATAGTAGTAGAACTTTGATTACAGGCTGTAATCCAAACAGCCATCAACAATAAGCATATATTTTTCATGCAGCAGATTTTGTGGTGCTGAAAATACTCATTCTGCTGCGGTTGGTACAACCATTGGTGTAAAGGATGAAAATTCAGGGGGAGTGGGTATGAACGCCTACTCTACTCTATTCTGCTTCGGCCAGGAGACCTTTCACATCAAGGTGTTCCGTTATCATCTGCAGTTCACCTGCGGCATCCAGCGGCCATAGCTCTTTGGGTTTATCCCAATACAGCTCTACCCCATTCCCATCGGGATCATCGAGGTAAATGGCTTCCGACACACCATGGTCCGACAAACCTGTCAAGGGATATTGGGCTTCTATCAGCCTTTTAAGGATAATAGCGAGGTCCTTGCGGGTTGGATACAGGATGGCCGTATGAAATAAGCCAGGAGCTTTTTGAGGCGCCGGGGGCGCGTTGCGACTGTACCAGGTATTGAGGCCAATATGGTGGTGGTAACCGCCGGCAGAGATAAAAACTGCCTGGGAACCATAGCGTTGCATGACTTCAAACCCCAGGAGATCGCGGTAAAAAGCCAGCGACTTGTCCAGGTCCGACACCTTGAGGTGCACATGCCCAATCCGGGTTTGAGAAGGTACTTTATATTCCATCAGGTAAATTAACAACAATTGACAACTAAAAGTTGAAAGTGTCAGGTTGAGCCTGTTGAAGCCGGCTTACAGCACCCTTCGACAGGCTCAGGGTGACAGCTACAGCGCACAAAAAAACCGGCCATTCGGCCGGTCTAAAATGCAATATAATATTATCACCTATAAATCCCCGAAATCCAATAAATCATGGTTCCGACAATTATTTATCAATGGTGAGGCCAGCCCGCAGGTATTCGCTGTTGAGGCGGGCAATATTGCTGATGGATATCTCTTTGGGACATACTGCTTCGCAGGCGCCGGTATTGGTGCAACCACCAAATCCTTCTTTGTCCATTTGAGCGATCATGTTCAGCGCACGATCCTTACGTTCGGGATCACCTTGTGGCAGTAAAGCCAGGTGACTTACTTTGGCTGATAAAAAGAGACTGGCAGAGCTGTTCTTACAAGCTGCTACGCAAGCGCCACAACCGATACAAGCTGCATTGGCAAATGCCAGGTCGGCCTTGTCCTTTTCAATCGGAATGGCATTCGCATCTACCGGGTTACCTGTATTCACAGAGATATAACCACCGGCCTGGATGATGCGGTCAAAAGCGGTACGGTCTACCATCAGGTCTTTGATCACGGGGAAAGCTTTTGCCCTCCAGGGTTCTACCACGATGGTATCGCCATCTTTATAGGCCCGCATGTGCAGCTGGCAGGTAGTATTTGCTTGCCAGGGGCCATGTGGACGGCCATCAATATACATAGAGCAGGCGCCGCAAATTCCTTCCCGGCAATCATGGTCAAAAGTGATGGGATCCCTCCCTTCACGAATAAGTTCTTCGTTGAGGACGTCGAACATCTCCAGAAAGGACATTTCCGACGAAACATTTTTCACCTGGTAGGTTTCAAATTGTCCCCTGTCATCCTTATTCTTTTGTCTCCAGACCTTGAGGGTCAGATTCATGTTATAATGCTCCATAGTATATTATTAAGTACCGGGTATATTTGTCTTTGCTTGATTATTTATAAGAACGTTGACTTGGCTTGGCCACTTCAAATTCTAATTTCTCCTGGTGTAACTCCCATTGGCTATCGCCTTTGAATTCCCAGGCAGACACATACTGGAAGTTGGTATCATCGCGCAGTGCTTCTCCTTCTTCGGTTTGTGATTCTTCGCGGAAGTGACCACCACAGCTTTCCCTGCGGTTGAGCGCATCTTTACACATCAGCTCGCCCAGTTCAATGAAATCAGCTACACGGTTGGCTTTATCCAACTCGGGATTCATTTCATTGATACTGCCGGGGATGCGTACATCGCTCCAGAATTCTTTCTTCAGTTGTTGTATTTCTACAATGGCTTCCTGAAGACCTTTTTCATTGCGGGCCATACCACATTTATCCCACATGATCTTGCCAAGTCGTTTATGGAAACTCTCCACGGTTTGTTTTCCTTTGATGCCCATCAATCTTTCGATACGTGCTCTCACCGCTTTTTCTGTCTCCTCAAAAGCCGCATCGGTAGTAGGGATGGCTTTGGTGCGGATCTCATCGGCCAGGTAATTACCAATGGTATAAGGTAGTACAAAATACCCATCGGCCAATCCCTGCATCAGGGCAGAGGCACCCAGGCGGTTAGCGCCGTGATCGCTGAAGTTGGCTTCACCCAGACAATATAAGCCAGGTACGGTAGTCATCAATTCGTAATCCACCCACAAACCTCCCATGGTATAGTGCACGGCAGGATAAATGCGCATGGGTATCTGGTAGGGATTTTCACCGGTAATCTTTTCGTACATATCGAAGAGGTTACCATATTTCTCTTTCACTACGGCTACACCATGCTTACGTACTGTTTCAGCATCGGGATTGTTGATACCGAGTTTGCGGCATTCTATCTTTCCATAACGATCAATAGCATCTGCATAATCGAGGTATACGGCCTGTTTGGAAGTTCCTACGCCATATCCGGCATCGCAACGTTCTTTGGCGGCCCGGGAAGCTACGTCGCGCGGCACCAGGTTACCAAAGGCAGGGTATCTTCTTTCGAGGTAGTAATCTCTTTCCTCTTCTGGTATTTCATCAGCTCTGCGACTATCACCTTTTTGTTTGGGCACCCAGATACGACCATCATTACGCAAGCTTTCCGACATCAGGGTAAGCTTGGACTGGTGATCACCGCTTACAGGTATGCAGGTGGGGTGGATCTGTGTATAGCAAGGATTACCAAAAAAAGCGCCTTTTACGTGTGCTTTCCAGGCAGCGGTAACATTACTACCCATGGCATTGGTAGAGAGGTAGAAAACGTTGCCATAACCACCCGTACACAGCAATACTGCATGGCCAAAATGGCGCTGCAGTTCACCGGTAATAAGGTCGCGGGCAATGATGCCTCTTGCCTTGCCATCGATCTTTACGATATCCAGCATTTCATGGCGGGAGTATTGTATTACGTTGCCCAAAGCTACCTGGCGCTCCAGGGCCTGGTAAGCACCTATCAGTAATTGCTGACCAGTTTGACCGGCAGCATAAAAAGTTCTTTGTACCTGTGTACCACCAAAGGAACGGTTGCTGAGCAAACCGCCATATTCACGGGCAAAGGGAACACCTTGTGCCACGCATTGGTCAATGATGTTGGCGCTCACTTCAGCCAGGCGATGTACATTGCCTTCACGTGCGCGGTAATCACCTCCTTTTACGGTATCATAAAACAAACGGAATACAGAGTCGCCATCATTCTGATAGTTCTTGGCAGCATTGATACCACCCTGTGCAGCAATAGAGTGCGCTCTGCGGGGAGAATCCTGGAAGCAAAAAGTTTTTACTTTATAACCCAATTCACCGAGTGCTGCCGCTGCCGAAGCTCCGGCCAATCCAGTACCTATAATAATGATCTCCAGGTTGCGCTTATTGGCCGGATTTACCAGCTTACAATGACCTTTATAATCTGTCCACTTGGCGTCTAAAGGACCGGCAGGAATTTTTGAATTCAACATATAACCAGTTTATGGTTTTTGTTTGTCCGGAGTGCTGCTCCGGAGTATTTTTTTTGATTTGCTTAGTTCTGTAAGCCTACCCACTGAAAGTGCATGCTGATAGGCATCAGGGCGAATACCAGGGGTATCAGGATAGAAAACCCGAGGCCTACGCCGTTGATCAGGGCCAGGTAACGCTTGTTGTATACACCTAGGGTCCTGAAAGCACTCTGGAAACCATGTGCCAGGTGATAGGCCAGGGAAATACATCCCAATACATATAAGACCACTATGAAAGGATTCTCAAATACCAGGAGCATTTTACTGAACAGGTCATGGTGCTCAGGGTTATAGGAGGCTTCGGGCAAACCCGTAATGCGGGAAGGCACCCAGAAATGAGAAATGTGCATGATCAGAAACAACAGCAATAGGGTGCCCAGCAAGCCCATAGAGCGGCTGTACCATTTGCTGCCTTTATTGCCCATCGTCTTTTGATAGCCTATGCCACGACGACTGCGATTCTGGATCTCCACCATAAAGCCCTGTACAACGTGCAGGATGATAAATGCAAAGAGGCCAATCTCAGCAGCACGGATCACCCAGCTTGAACCCATAAAATGAGCTGCCCGGTTAAACATTTCGCCATCATCAGTTGGATCAAACAGGTCGGCAAATATGCATGCGTTGATCCCTGCATGCACCACCAGGAAGGTGATCAGAAAAATACCCGTCAAACTCATTACCAGTTTTTTGCCGATCGAAGACGTAAAGAAGGCGGACCATTTCATTGGTTAGTATTTATAATTCTTGGCAAGTCTCAGGATGTGCTAAAGAATTCATCATGAGGTAAATCGATCTATTCGACTGATTTCGACGCAAAAATAACGCAGCAATGTGAAATATCATATTTCGGTAAAAAATTTCCTGATATATATACAATTCTTTGCAACATTTCGTTATACCATGTTGCGCTTACACAATTGTTGGATGAGTGTAATATATAACACTGCTATTATGACACACCAGCCGGGCGCTGTTTACCTCACTTATTTCATCAATTCCGGATTCACTTTAGATTGTACTTCTTGCACTTATTCTAAAATTCCTATCTTAGCCCCCTTAAAATCGACCTAATGAAGCAAGAAGAGGATTTTGAGGCCAATCTGGCAGGAGAAGAAGGGCAAAGTGAAGAGACAAAGAGCAGTTGGTTCAAAAGGATCAAGAAGGGGATTCTGACCAGTACCGCCGAAAAAAAAGAAACACCTGAAGGACTCTGGAGCAAATGCCCGGAATGCGGTTACATATGTACCGTAACAGAGCTGCGGGAGAATATTTTTGTTTGTCCTAAATGCAATTACCATCACCGTATTGGCAGTTCTGAGTATTTCGACATCATATTTGATGAAGATCAGTACGAAATACTGTATGAGAACATCCGTTCCAAAGATTTCCTGCATTTTACCGATTTGAAGTCATACGATAAACGACTGCAGGAAACCTGGGCCAAGACGGATATTACGGACTCTATCCGTGTGAGCAGGGGGAAAGTGAAGTCTTTGGACCTGGTGATCGGCTGTATGGACTTTGAGTTCATCGGTGGTTCTCTCGGCAGTGTAATGGGTGAACGCATTGCGCGGGCAGCCGATTTATGTCTGGAGCACCGTATTCCGCTGATGATCATTTGTAAATCGGGTGGTGCGCGGATGATGGAAAGCGCTTTTTCATTGATGCAACTGGCCAAGGTATCAGGTAAGCTGTCACAATTGACCGATGCCGGCATTCCTTATATATCTTTACTGACGGACCCTTCATTCGGAGGTATTTCAGCCTCTTTTGGTATGCTGGGCGATCTGAATATCGCGGAACCGGGCGCCCTGATAGGCTTTGCCGGTCCCCGGGTAATCAAGGAAACCATCAAGAAGGACCTTCCGGAAGGCTTCCAACGCAGTGAATTCCTGCTGGAACACGGGTTCCTAGATTTCATTGTACACCGTAAAGAGCTAAAAGATAAATTGGCTACTGTACTTTCATTGTTTAAAAACTAAGAAAAGAATACAGTATATAGAGTTCAGAATACAGCATGCTGTTATGCAGGCTCCTGAATTCTGTCTCCTAAATTCTTGTTTTCCCTCCATGTCAATCAGCAACAAATCGGCCTATCACGAGTTTTTCATCGAAGACAAATACGATGCAGGACTTGTATTGATGGGAACTGAAGTTAAATCACTACGGGCCGGCCGGGCCAGCTTTAATGATAGCTACTGCTATTTTCAGAAAGGGGAATTGTGGATCAAAAGTCTCCACATTGCAGAATATTCTCATGGAATAGGCAACAACCACAATCCGGTACGTGAAAGAAAGTTGTTATTGCAGAAGAAGGAATTGCGTAAAATAGAGACCAAGGTCAAAGAAAAGGGATATACCATTGTTCCCCTGAAGATCTTCTTTAATGAAGGGGGGCTCGCTAAAATGGAAATCGGCCTGGGTAAGGGTAAAAAACTGTACGACAAACGGGAGACGATCAAGCAACGGGACAATGACCGTGAATTGAAACGATACACGAAATAAGAATACAGAATCCAGAATACCTGAATCGCAGCTATCAGGCCCGCCAATGCCTTATATTCTCCGTTATTTCCCTCTACACCCCTCCTCCGGTCAAAAGACTCTGAACTCAAGACTCAGCACTCCAGACAGCCATCTTCGGTTTCTGGCTTGATTTTTTCTCCTTAATTTCACGTATGCTGAAAAAAACAATCCTCCTGTTATCGCTTTTTGCAGCCCACCAGGTGGGTGCTCAAACTGTAACCGGCGCCTGGTTTGGCAGGGCCGATGTAGTGGATCAGGGCAATCAGAATAACTATTTAACAGAATTTGTCCTTAAACAAAAAGGCGATGAAGTAGAAGGTATTTTCGGTTATTACTTCAAGGATAGTTACCAAAGTTTTTTTGTACGGGGTACGTATAATAAAACTACCCGGGAAGTGCTAATACCTAATTTATCTATGTTTCACTACAGCTCATCTACCCGGGGTGGTATTGAATGCCCCATGAGCTTTTATGGCAAACTGATGGTAAGCCAGGCCAAAAGTACCCTGAGTGGTTCCTTTATTACAGAACCAAAGTATAAATATACCTGCCCTGAATTGCGTACCAGCTTTACGATGGATACTGAGCAAGACCAGGATGCGCTGTTGACAAATGCAAGCACCGGCCGCAAGTTCTGGGCGCCTCAACAGGAAGATGTGGTCGTTTCCAATTCCAATACGGCAGACAACAAACCTGAAGCTTCTACGGCTGTACTCACGCCTGACTCCCTGGTATTGCAACCTGCCAAATTAGAAGAAGCTGTAATCAACAAGCTGGTCACTAAATTCGAAAGCAGGAAGAGCATCTATATGCAGGACCTGGAAATAGAAAGTGATTCGATACGGATAAGCTTTTACGATAATGGAGATATTGATGGTGATACGATCAGTGTATTACTGAATAAAACACCGATCATCGTAAAACAGGAACTGAGTTCAAGGGCGATCACGCTCTATATAGCGCTGGATGATAAAAGACCAGTGAGTGAGATCGGTATGTTGGCAGAAAACCTGGGTAAATACCCACCTAACACAGCGCTGATGGTAGTAACAGACGGAGTTCATCGTTATGATATGTACCTCTCCAGCAGCCTCACGCAGAATGCCCTGGTACGATTGCGTAAAAAGAAGAAATAGCAAGTTTAATAAATAGAAAAGGGTGGTTCACTTTCAACAAGTAACCACCCTCTTTTATTGCGAATGCTTTATTATTTTATAGAATACTCGATCAGGTTCATTTCTGTCTTGATATCACCACCACCCATAGGGTCATCGGCTATTGTTTTTATCTTAATAATGCCGATGTTTTTGGCAATGTAGTAATCATAGGTGGTCAGTGGGACCAACCCAACACCGGGCAACTCATACTGTAGTTGAATAGCGGTATGTATCACATCGGTGTAAGATTTGCCTTCTACCGTCATAGTGATCCCCTTTCCAAGTACAATACCTGAACTAATTATATTAAAACCATTGCCTGTACCAGCTATATGATCCCAACCACCGTTTACTGATGCGGTATCATTCAGGTATAGGAAAGTAATATCAAGGAGTGCCCCTGTATTGGGAGAAACAGCTTTTATCACTGAATAATAATTATGGTCTTTAATTCCAAACAAACCTTCCCCTGTGCTCGGTGGGTTAGTGATGGTGCTGGTGTTATTGAATACGCCGCAGGAAATGCCACTAACTGTACGCGTTTGCCCCGTGCTGGTAACGGTCATTTCACCTGGAAATGCACCCGTCTGTTTGTATTTCCAGTAACTGTTCTTTGAAAAAGGCTGGTAGGCACCAGTAACTGGTGTACCGCCGTCTCCTGTACCCGGGCCGGGTCCGGGACCTGTGCCGGCGCCATTGGTCTCTGTACTGATTTCCTTGCCGCAACTGGTGGCTAATAATGCTACCACCAGTAAAGAACCTAAAATCCTTTTCATGTTATGGGAGGGGTTGAGGGTATATGTAGTAAAAGGTAGGGGCCATTGCTGGCCCCTACCCGATTGCGCTAAAATAATTCAGGTTGATCGTTCTCTGTTTCTTTGATCTCCTTCATCGCCCATTCAAATTCTGTGCTCTTTGTAAAGTCGGCCAGTTTATTGCCTACTGCTTTCCAGCCCATTACTTCTACAAAACCATGGATCTTGATCTTCTGGGTACGGGCTTGTGTACCACGACCAGACTTGATCAACACAATCGGCTCGGGGTGAGTAGTTACAGAATCCAGGTAGTTGCCATCGCCTTCCTTGATAAACATAAACTTATTGTTCAAAGTAGTGGTTTCAATTTTGAACCGCTTGATATTGAACTGTTGTTTATCATTATCCAGGTAAATGGCGGTCACTGTCTTCTCGGGATTGAACTTCTCGATCTCTACCACGCTCTCCACATCAAACTTTTTGGTCAGTTCCTGATCGGTGATCTCATAGGTACCATCATGGTACATCACCAGCAGTTTATCTTCGGGTTGGAAAGTACCCAGGTATTCTCCTTTGGACTCAGTAGTCAAACGGCCAAACTGGTCATCAAACCAAAGCTTGCGGCCACCCAAGGTAGAACGGCCAGCCTCTTTGAACTTAACGCTCTTGATGGGGTATTTGGTAACCTGGTTGCCCATGCTTGTACGGTTCTTGATCTCCAGCTCTTCGAAGGCAAAGTCGAACTCTTTATTCCGGGCCGAGCTGTTGGGATTGAGGACAATTTTCACGATCTCTGCTTCGCCATTGGGATTGGCAGAGAAGTAATGCACCTTGCTCTTTTCATCTCCCTTGGTAAGGTCATACTCTTTATCGCGGGTAATACCGGTTACATTGAATCGCTTGGCGAAGCTGATGCCTGACTTACTATCCCCATAGATCATATTATAGGTAGTACGCTCATCATTCTTCTGGAACAAGGCCACATGAATGATATCTTTTCCTATGAAGGCTTTATCGGATACCTTCACGATCTTCATCTTACCGGTTTTGGTAAAGGCGATGATATCATCGAGTGCTGAACAGTCGGCAATAAACTCATCCTTCTTTAAGCTGGTGCCAATAAATCCATCAGCCCGGTTCACATATATCTTTATATTGGCAATGGCTACCTGCTTGGCCTGAATGGCTTCAAACAGCTTAACCTCTGTTTTACGTTCCCTACCCTTGCCATATTTACTCTGCAGGTTTTCATACCAGGCTACGGTAAAATCAACCAGGTTATTCAGGTCATGCTTTACCTGCTTCATTTCCTTCTCAAGCGCCTTGATCTGATCGTTCAGCTCATCAATATCCAGCTTGTAGATACGACGTACTGGCTTTTCGGTCAGCTTCACAATATCTTCGCGGGTAATATCACGCTTCAGTAACTTTCTGAATGGCTCGAATGCCTTGGCTATCGCCAGCAAAACCTTTTCCCAGGTTTCATGTTTCTTCTCCAGCTCCTTATAGATCTTTTCTTCAAAGAAGATCTTTTCCAGTGAGGTGTAATGCCATTTTTCCTGCAGCTCACCCAACTTGATCTCCAGCTCACGTTTCAGCAGGTCCTTTGTTTTATCTACGGACAGGCGCAGCAATTCATGCACACTCAGGAACTGCGGTTTGTGGTCTACGATCACACAGGCATTGGGCGAAATGCTTACTTCACAATCGGTGAAGGCATACAGGGCATCGATGGTAATATCTGGTGATATACCGGGCGCCAGGTCTACCTGTACTTCTACTTCAGCAGCTGTATTATCGGTTACTTTTTTGATCTTGATCTTTCCCTGGTCGTTGGCCTTTACGATGGAGTCCATCAATTGGGCTGTAGTCACACCATAGGGGACATCCCGGATCACAAGGGTCTTTTTATCCAATTCTTCAATATGGGCGCGCACCCTCACTTTGCCACCGCGCTTGCCTTCATTGTAATTGGTAGCATCCATCATACCGCCCGTTTGGAAGTCGGGTATCAATTCAAACTTCTTCCCACGCAGGTATTTAATGGCAGCCTCGATCAGCTCTATGAAATTATGCGGTAATATTTTAGTAGCCAGTCCCACCGCAATGCCCTCGGCACCTTGTGCCAGCAACAGTGGAAATTTCATGGGCAAGGTTACCGGCTCGTTCTTACGACCATCATAGCTCAAAGCCCAATCGGTAGTCTTGGCATTGAAAGCTACATCCAGGGCAAATTTGCTCAGGCGTGCTTCAATGTACCTGGCTGCTGCCGCATCATCGCCGGTGCGCACATCACCCCAGTTACCCTGTGTATCGATCATCAGATCTTTCTGCCCCATATTTACCAGGGCATCTCCGATACTGGCATCACCATGGGGGTGGTATTGCATGGCCTGACCAATGATATTGGCCACTTTATTGTATCGGCCATCGTCCATTTCTTTCATGGCGTGCAGGATACGCCGTTGTACGGGTTTCAACCCATCTTCCACTGCAGGTACCGCCCTTTCCAGGATTACATAGGATGCGTAGTCCAGGAACCAGGTTTTGTATTGGCCGGTTAACCCAGTGTCAAGATTAAATGCCTGCTCGTTTATTTTTGATTTTGCCATAGATCAATGTTATTTTATTCTCTTAGCCTGCATCGTTGCACCCTGTTTCCAGGTGATGGAATTCACCTTCCCATCGGCATCCTTTACAAACTCGCAAGTGGCATCCACCACTTTTAAAAAGAATCTATTTTCTGTTTCGGCGTACATGTCAAACTCCGGTTGTCCCGTCACCAGTCCTTTCAATGCACCGTTCTCTACACGCACCGTAAGGGTCAATCCCGGTTTCAGTTCATATTCGCCTGCATATTGCTGCAAAATGGCGGAATCAACTTTAATAGCTACCTTCTCTTTAGGCACCTCATAGGGGCGATTGTACAAAATAGCCAGTATACTTTCGTTGATGGCCCCCAATGCGCCGGTATTCATATTGGACAGCAATACCACACATACATCATCTGCCGGTATACGCGCAAAATTGGTATTGAAACCAAAAATACCACCGCCATGCTGTACGAGCTTCTTACCAAATACAGAATCTATTGACCAGCCATAGCCATACTTATTCATATACGGCGTATAGGCTTTTTCCAGGGACGCGGCTTTCAGCACAGTATTTTTCAGCAATCCTTTGTGCCACTCCCACAGATCATTCACAGTAGAATAGATGGCGCCTGCGGCAAAAGAAACAGAAGAATCCACAATCCCTCCCTGCACCTTCATCTTTTCTTTATAGACTGTATAGCCGGTAGCTTTATTGACATCAGCCAGGTGCGTAAAATCAAATCCACTGTGCGTCATGCCCAATGGTTTGAAGATCCGTTCCCGTATTGCCTGCTCATAAGGCTGGCCGGTTACTTTTTCAATGATATAGCCCAGCAACATATACCCCGAATTGCTATAGCTCCACTGCGTGCCTGGTCTGAAATCCAGCGGCCTGTCTTTAAACAAGGCGATGATCTTTTCGGGTGTAGCTGGTTTAACAGCCTCGGTAGCCATGAACTTACCATCGTTGGTATAGTTGAATATACCTGATGTATGGGTCAACAGGTTTTCAATGGTGATCGTATCGGCCCCCGGCAGCCCCGGAAAGTATTTGCCCAGTTTATCCTGCACCGACAATTTCTTCTGCTCCTGCAACTGCAGGATGACGGCCGCTGTAAACTGTTTGGTGACAGACCCCAGCTGGTACATGGTATTCACATCGTTCCAGGTGCTGTCTTTCACATTTTTAAATCCGTATCCTTTGCTGAATACTACCTGGCCTTTATTAATAACCAGTACAGTTCCATTGAACTTGTATTGGCGGGCATAGGCGGTCATCAGTTCATTGATCCGGTCGGCATCGGTTTGGGCGGAGGCTGTATGGCTGCTACATGCAAACTGCAGTATTACCACCACGATCAGCCATAGTTTCTGTCTCATGATATGCTTAGGCGTTGGTTGTTTCTGCTCCCTGCGTCACCTTGTTCTTCACTTCAAACTCTTTCATGTTCTTCACTTCACCCTGTACATCAAATTCACCGGCTGCCAGCATTACTTTTAGTCTCCACAGCATATAGGCATCGCCTGTGGTCTGCTTGTTCTTATTCAGGAACTGGTGAATGATCCTGGATGCTTTCTGCCAGTCGCCGGTAATGTATTTTTTCAGGTCGGCATCATAATAGTCATAACCCTGCTGTGCCAGTTTTTTACCTCCTTCCAGTAGGCGAACGCCTTTATCTTCCTGTTGCAATTTGGTCCATTCATCCGGATCTACTTCAAATTCGCTAAGGGTAATGGGACGGGCCAGTTTTTTTGCTTTCAGGAATTCTTTCGGTGGAATGACATGGAGCCATTCAGGATAAAAGATCAGTCCTTTTTCATTGATAAAAGGCAGGTTATTCAGGTACAGGATATACAACCTGCCCTGGAAGTCTTTCAACTGGCTCATGAGCCAGTAATAACCGCACACATCATGTTTATTCTGAGCTGCCCATATCCACACCAGTTCAGTGGGCTCATTTTTTAACCGCTCTATCAATTCAAGTATTACAGCGTTATCATCTATCTGCCCTGTTTCTACCTTGCCATCATAATCGCCACCGGCCAGTACATCGCGCCACCACTGCTTGCGGGCTTCCATGCCTTCGGCGGTATAAATACCCATGAGCGGCCCCACTGCATAATCGTCTTTTATCTGCACCACATCGCCCTGCATGGTTTCATCCAGCTCAATGGCTTTTTTTAATACGTCTACATCAGCTTCATTAAAAACAATATGGATCATTGCAAGAGTTTTCTATTCAGGTGTTATGAGATAGTATACACAGGTAGTTACAAAATTACGCAGCCAGGGAATATGCCTGATAACCCCTAACTGCTTGCGGGCCTTCCATCCAAATTTGTATTCATAGATCGGATTGATCAGGTAATGCCTGCTTAAACTGATCTTATACCCGGTCTGTTTAGCAATCCGTTCAAACTTTTCGATGGAGATACGGGTATCTCTTATTTCCAGCAGGGCTTCCGCCGGCTCACGATTACGCTTTAAAATATACCCGTAGAGGCTGCGTGGCAGCAGGTGGTACCAGGGCAATTTACTCAGCCATTTTCCCTGACACATCTGTTGGTGACCACCAAATGGCATTTGCCAGGGAGGAAAGCCGAAAAAGATACAACCGCCGGGATTCAACAGGCGTTTCATTTCAGCTATCAGCTTTGGCTGGTCGTGAATGTGTTCAATAACATCTTTCAGGATGATGATATCAAACTTGCCGCCTAGCTCGCTCTCTACATCTACCTTATAAATGTCTTTATCGATGTAGTGCACTTTGCCGGCATCCAGGTATTCCTTTGTCCATAAGGCTGCATTCACCAGACGCGGCGAATCCAGTTCAACGCCTACGCCTGTGCAACCCTTTTCCAAAAAAGCGAGCAATACCCCCGCTTCGCCGCAACCTATTTCCAATACCCGTTGTCCGGGTTTGATTGGAAACTTCTCTTCTATAAACGGAATAACAAAACGTTCAGCATTATCGCGCTGGATATCAAAATATCGTTTCCGGTCGGCATGAAATTCAAACATAAATACTGCAAATGCTTCTGATTAATGTCAACGCTTGGTAATGATCCTTTACCCCTTCGTTTCTTCCGTCTCTTCTGCCAGATCTACTTCTACTTTCAGGTTATCGATGATAAATTCCTGGCGCTCCTGGGTGTTCTTACCCATATAGTATTCCAGCAATTGCTGAATGTGTTCGCCATGCTCAATAATGACGGGTTCCTTGCGCATTTCAGCACCAATAAAGCGGCCAAACTCATCGGGCGATATTTCACCCAATCCCTTAAAGCGGGTGATCTCCGGTTTACCAGTCAATTTTTTAATAGCAGCCTGCTTTTCGCCCTCATCGTAGCAATAAATAGTTTCCTGTTTGTTGCGTACGCGGAACAGGGGTGTTTCCAGGATGTATACGTGCTGGTTCTTTACCAGGTCGGGGAAGAACTGGAGGAAGAAAGTCATCAGCAACAACCGGATGTGCATACCGTCCACATCGGCATCGGTAGCAATTACAATATTGTTATAACGCAAGCCTTCGTATCCTTCTTCAATATTAAGGGCATGTTGCAGCAGGTTGAACTCCTCATTCTCGTACACTACTTTTTTAGTAAGACCAAAGCAGTTGAGAGGCTTACCACGCAAGCTGAATACGGCCTGTGTTTCCACTTGCCGGGCTTTGGTGATAGAACCACTCGCTGAGTCACCTTCGGTAATGAAGATGGTGCTTTCCTTTTGCTTTTCTATGATGTTTTCTTTGTCTTTACCGGTAGCTTCATCATTCAGGTGAAAGCGGCAATCACGCAACTTGCGGTTGTGCATATTGGCCTTTTTGGCGCGCTCGTTGGCGAGTTTCTTGATACCTGCCAGTTCCTTGCGCTCGCGTTCACTTTGCTCTATTCGCTTCTTTAATGATTCGGCTGTTGCAGGGTTACGGTGCAGGAAATTGTCCAACTCTTTGGAAAGGAAGTCGGCTATAAAGTTCCGCATGGTGGGGCCACCCTCAAATACAACTTGTGAGCCCAGCTTTGTTTTTGTTTGGCTCTCAAATACCGGTTCCTGCACACGAACGGATACGGCTGCACAGATACTGGCACGGATATCTGCCGCATCATAATCCTTTTTATAAAAATCGCGGATGGTCTTTACATATCCTTCCCGGAAAGCAGCCAGGTGGGTACCACCCTGGGTGGTATATTGTCCGTTTACAAAGGAGTAATACTCTTCCCCATACTGGTTTTCGTGGGTGATGGCTACTTCGATATCTTCTCCCTTGAGGTGGATAACGGGATAGCGCAGTTCATCTTCATTGGTTTTGCGTTGCAGCAGATCCAGCAAACCATTCTTACTCACGTATTTCTTGCCATTGAGGTTAATGACCAGCCCGGCATTGAGGTAACAATAATTCCATAACTGACCATCGAGGTACTCGTGGATGTAATGGAAGTTCTTGAAAACAGTATCATCGGGTATGAAGACAACCATGGTACCATTCTCTTCAGAAGATTTGGTTTCCTTGTGTTCTTTGGTCAATACGCCGCGTTCAAATTCAGCCGTTTTTTCTTTGCCCTCCCGGTAGGCTGTTACTTTGAAATAGGTACTTAAAGCATTAACGGCCTTGGTACCCACCCCGTTCAAACCCACGCTTTTCTGGAAGGCTTTGCTATCGTATTTGGCGCCTGTATTGATCTTGCTCACTACATCTACCACTTTACCGAGGGGAATGCCGCGGCCATAGTCGCGTATGGTAACTGTTTTACCTTCAATGGTAATATCCACGTGTTTTCCATAACCCATGGTATGCTCATCAATACAGTTATCAATAACTTCTTTTATTAATACGTAGATACCATCATCAGGACTGCTGCCATCGCCCAGTTTTCCGATGTACATACCGGGACGCAGACGGATGTGCTCCCGCCAGTCGAGACTACGTATCGATTCTTCGTTGTAATCAAACAGGTTGCTGTCTTTTTCTTTTGCCATATCCATTCTCCCCGCCAGGCGGAGGGGGATCATTTTTTAATGTTATCAATCTAAGGTTTTCTATACAGTATTGGTTATCAGTTCTTTTTCGCCCTCACCCGGAGGGACTGATTCCCGGTAAAAAGCAAGCTGCATGCCTGATTTTCAAGGCAATAAACCACTAAATACCAGAAAAAACAAACTGTTGCCGGTCATTTTTTGGGCAAGCCGGGGGCTTACCCATTTTCCAGAACGGGCAAATATAGCAAAAGCGCATCAGAAGGTGTTTCCCGGAAATATTAACGATTTGTGGAAAAATGGGCCCCAATTACCTGTTTTTGATCACTTTCTGCACTACCGTCCGGTCGCTGAATACAACCCGAACGGAATACAGGCCATTTGCAAAGGCGCTCAGGTTAAAATCATACCGGGTGGTGGCATTGTTGTTCCCCACAAGCTTTTCGGCCACTTTCTGGCCAGCTACATTGTAAATAGCAATCCCCCGCAGGTTGGTGGGATTGGGATAAAGCTGCACGCTCAGGGCGCCGCTGGTGGGATTGGGCGTTATCAGCACACCCCTGGCAATCAAGTTGGGATTGATGACTACCTTATAGATATTGATATCATCGAGGTAAATATTGTTCTCATATTCAGAACTATTCAGGAAGGCCAGCATGATGGGGCCGGCACCGATATAGGCGGTGAGGTCTATAGAGTCTTTTCGCCATTCTGTGGAGGTGGGTACAAAAGACTGGGTGACGGCTGTTTTACGGGTAATGAGTGAATTACCCCATTTTTTATAGAGGCTGGTATAGGTATTACCGCAATCCTTACTGACCAGCACCTGCAAGGTGTCCCACACATTACCGGCAGCGGAAGGGTCGGTTTGCACAGCCGCGGCCACCTGGAAGGAAAGGAAAGCCGAATCGGCTGTGGTAATATTTACCAGCGGGAAACGCAGGTAATCTTTGGGGCCATTCTGTTCATACTGCAGGTTACGCATCACTACGGAAGCATTACCTGTTTTAGCTACCCCGGTCACCTTTTCCCAGGTGAGGTAGCTATCGGGGTTTACGATATCCCAGCCTTGCGGCGGGAAAGTGCTGCCCTCAAAACTCTCTGTGAGGGGAGGTTCAACCGGGGGATAATATTCAAAGGAAGTTGTCAGTGTGTCGTTGGTGAGTTCGCCGTCTGCCGTACCGTTGGGATCGGCCACATATATTTTGAGGGTGTGGCGGCCGGCTACGGTAGTGAGGTTATTCAGTGTCACATTCGCAGTGGCGCGGCTGGCCAGGGAACCCGTCCATTGGGTACGCACCGGCGCTCCCCCATCTATGGCGGCATAAATATTGGCTGCAGTGAGGGTTTGCACACCGAGATTACGCAAGGTAATGGCCGGTGCAAAAGTAGCATTACAGATACGGGCGGTGGGGGTATTGATGCTGCGCAGGGAGGCATTCACATTTTTCAGAACGACCGGGTCGGCGCCATTGGAACTAAGGAGTGATGCCCGATAGGTAGCAATGGCGGATTCCATACGGGTGGCCTGCTGCCGGGTAAACATCAACATACAGGCATCATCGGTATAGTCCATATAGTTCTGGTACATAATGCCCGGATTGCCGGGGGAGCAGGCATCGGTAATTACGGCGCCATTGGGGCAGCCGCCTGTTTTATCGGCCTGGTTGGGGGTATCATTTACATCATCAGAGCCGCTGCAGGTGCCGCCATCATCGCCCCAGATATGGTAAAGGAAAAAGTAATGGCCGGTTTCATGGGTAAGGGTGCGGCCTTTATTATAGGGCGCGGCATTGCCACCCGGAAGGCTGCTGTACAAAACCACTACGCCTTGTTCAGCTGCTACGCTGCCACCGGGAAAAGTGGCATAGCCCAGAATGCCGCCTGAAATATTGGTGATCCAGATATTGAGGTAACGTGTAGGATCCCAGGCGTCTGCGCCACCGGATACTGCATATTTAAGGGTATTATCTGTATAAGCATAGGAAGCGCGGGTGGTCACATACCGGTTGATACCGGTAGTAGGCTCATCATTGGGCGTGCGCTGTGCCATTTTGAACTGGATCCTGGCTTTGCCAAAAAGCGGTTTGAAAGCCGCGGGAATCTTTGTAGAATCAGCATTGAGCCCTGCAAAGTCTATATTAAGGGTATCGAGCTGTGCCTGAATCTGGGCATCTGATACCTGGTTGGGGTTTTGCAATACAATGTGAAAGACGATAGGTACATAGACGGGTTCGGCTTCTTCTTTCAGGGCCGGCTGGGTAAGGCGCAAAGCTGCGGCCTGGCGCATCTCCTGAACAGATCGTTCAAAACTGGCTTTTATAGATGGATTACGTTCTAAAGTGTTTTGGAGCAGTTCTACCGTAGCACAACGGTCAACTTTTTGCTTTTGCTGGGCAATACTGGTACAATAAACCAGCAATAAAAGGACGGTAGGCAGTAAGGATCGGTTGGCGGCCAACATGCTTTAATGTTTAATATGACTACGTATGATGGTTCAAAACTGTTGGTTGCCGCGGGGTAAAATAGAGGGATTGAGGTATTTTATCTGCCAACCTGCATTTTGAAGGCACCAGTTTCAACCCCCAAATTACAGAAATAAAAAAGCCTCACCTTATAAATAACGGTGAGGCGGCAAAATTTACCGGTAAAAGGTTTACTGGCCAATTTCCTTTACCTGGACGGTCTCCACGATATTGGTATTAATGGTAAATGTTTTGCTGCATTGTTGTTTTCTGTTGCCCAAAATAAAGCGGATGGTATGCCCGGCCGCCCGCGGGATGCGGATACGGCGCACGCTGCTGATCTCGCTATGGTATTCACGATAGATATCATCCCCTGCTTCGTTGCGGATAGAAAATACCGTTTTTGGAACTACCTTTTCCGCTTTCACGGTAAAGAGCAGGAAGTCGCCTTCTGTACCCAGGTATACTACTTCGAGGCTGGGCTTTTCAACGGGCTCAGTTGATGGATGGCCACCGGTGGCTCCTACAGAAGAGATCAATACTAAAGTGGTAACAATGATAAGGCATATACTTTTCATAGACTGAAAATTGGTTTACGAACTTGTTGTTTTTGTCGCCGCAAAGTTGCGGCTGTTATATTACCTGTATATGACCGAAGGTTTAAGGGAATGTTATATCGCGGATTGATCGCAGTTGATCGCGGATCATGCAGATTTGAATGAATTACGTGGGCTTGTAGATAAGTTGAATAGAGCATTTAGCAATAAGAACTTACGCTGTTACCATATTATATAAGTGCTGATACACTCTTAGGAGAGGGCTGGAATAATTCTCTAAAAGATTAAAATTGATTTAATGAAATAAGGTTTAGCACCCACTGCATCAGTCTACTCATGCTATATGCTATACGCAACAATGGAGCTGATGTATTTCTACTCAATGTCCTACAGAGGCTAACAAAAATAAATTATCAATCAGCCAGTGTGGACTTTATTGCTCATCATTTATACAACAAAAACCGCTGGCTAGTAAAACAATCGTGCCATGAAATCCTTTACAGTAGCCTATTGGCGAAAAAGGGATGTTAATTTATTTTTTATCAATTGAAAAAGATTATGGCATAGTACTTGTCTACACTATCATAACCCCGACAATCCAACTCAACCGCAGGAATACTTTAGTCTTATTTAGTAACCATTTTTATTAACCTATAATTTGTCATTGTATGAAAAGCATCAAATCAAAAGTGGTAGGGTTGAGCATTGTTGCCGCTACTGCAGGATTATTCGCATTCCAGGTAATTCAAACAGGTTCAGTGAAAGGTACTGTATCACCCGCTGATGGCGGTGTACGTGCATGGGCTCTATCTGGCACGGATACCCTGAAAGCGACTATCGATAAAGGCGCATTTGAAATTCCCGGTGCAAAAGCCGGTACTTACCGTGTGATTATTGAGGCAAAGCCGCCTTATAAGAATGCAGCCAAAGATGGCGTAACAGTAACAGACGGACAACCTACAGATGTAGGTGAAATCAAACTGGAACAATAGTCTATACACTATAGTCATTGATCCTCACTCAAAGCACGCCACGGGCAGGAGTTTTATCCTGTGACCGTGGTGTGCTTTTTTATACCCTATCTTTGCCGCTCTTTTAAGCAAGGATATCATGGCGGATATATTATTACATCTGGAACAAGTAGCTGTAAAGCTTGGCGCACAAAAGGTTTTAGACAATATTGATCTTACTATTTATAAAGGACAGCAATGGGCCGTTACGGGCCAATCGGGCAGCGGCAAAACAGTGCTGGCCCATACGCTGGCAGGCAGGCATTTCTTCAGTGGTCATATTACGGCCTCCTTTGATACGCCGGAAACTTTTCACCAGTCTATTGTAGTGGAGGAACAGCAACATCGCTTTAAAGATCTTACCAACCGGAGTGATTTCTATTACCAGCAACGTTTTAATTCCTTCGATGCAGAACAAACAGCTACAGTGGCCCAGGAGCTGGCCAACTATATTACACCGGCCAACCAGGCAACAGCAACGCAATGGATTTCGATGCTGCAGCTCGACAGTCTGCTGAATGAACCGTTGATCCAACTTTCCAACGGAGAGAATAAAAGATTACAACTTACCATCGCTTTATTGCAGGAACCCAAACTGCTGGTGCTGGACAATCCCTTTGTTGGCCTGGATGTCAATGGCCGGGGCATACTCAACAATATCCTGGAAAAGATCAGTAATTCAGGCATTACGCTGTTGCTGATCACTACACCCGATCAATTACCGGCCTGCATTACGCATGTAGCTACTTTGCAAAAAGGGGTATTGACAGCGGCGGTTCCAAAGGCGCAATATCAGCCCCCTGCACTGGAAAACCTGGCGCTTCCGATCACCTCTTCCTTACAGGCATTGACGGGCTCGCCGGAAGCTGATTTTACAACGGCCATCAGGATGGCAGCTGTAACCATACAATACGAGGGGAAATATATTCTTGATCATATTAACTGGGAAGTAAAACGGGGTGAGCACTGGAGTGTTTCTGGTCCCAATGGCGCGGGCAAGTCTACGCTGCTGAGCCTGATCACCGGCGATAATCCCCAGGCTTACGCCAACGAGATCTATCTGTTTGATAAACGGCGCGGCAGCGGGGAAAGCATTTGGGACATCAAGAAAAAGATAGGTTATGTATCGCCAGAGATGCACCTGTATTTCGATTATACAGCCACCTGCTTTCAGGCTATTGCTTCCGGTTTATTTGATACCATTGGGCTGTTCCGCACGTTGAACGCCGAACAGGAAGAACTAGTGAATCAATGGATCAGGGTGATGCAGCTGGAGGGGAAAGCTCATCATGGACTTTCAAGGCTGTCGGCGGGAGAACAGCGACTCACTTTGCTGGCAAGGGCACTGATCAAAAACCCGGCCCTGCTGATCCTGGATGAGCCCTGCCAGGGATTGGATACTGCACATACCCAATTATTCCGCCACCTGGTAGATACCATTTGTGCGCAATCCCCTACTACGCTGGTATATGTAAGTCATTACCGGGCCGAGATTCCTTCCTGTGTCAATAAATTCCTGGAGCTGGAAAAAGGGAAAGCCACCATTACGGGCTAATCAATAGAACTATAGCAACTCATTAAATGCAGGCAGTCAGGGCGCCAGCCCAGGCCTCAATTTTTCTTACCAGTGATAACAAATCGGCTAAACTTACGTTGTTGCATAGACCCCAAACCCTTCTATCAGCATGAAACATGTACTTTTTACTTTATTCGTATTGCCGGTTCTTTGTTTGACCAGCTGCGACAAAAAGGATTCGATCAACAACAACTGTGTTGAAATTCAGCAGGCAAAAATTAAGGTCGACAAAACCAGTTACCTCGTAGGTGATGAGATCAATTTATCCATACTCCACCAGCCCAGTATGGCTTATTACTCCTGGACACAAAGTAATCACCTGAATGCCATATCGAATAGTGATGAGGTAAACATCTTTTCTGCAGAAAAAGCAGATGATGGATGGTATTATGTGCAGATCAGTTATCCCGACTGTGCTACCCACATTGACAGTGTATATATTACGGTGAAAAATAAGCCGGTCAATGCACCTTGCAGTCCTGCCAATAATACGGTGACGTTCTCTTCTATCCCTGATATCTCTCCTGCTACTGTGAGCTGGGGATTCAATAATTCCTGGAATCGAAAACTGCTGGGTGCACGCGGTGGATCAGGTTACCCAGATTTCAATATCTACTTTAATACTTATTGGGATAACAAAGAACCCGAGGATGGTGAATACAGCATTACGGATATGTCGTCTACGGGTCAATACCCTCCTTATACGGTTTATATTTCTTCTTTGTACTCCAGTGTATTTTTCCAGGCCAGTTCTGGTAAAGTATATGTATCGCATGTAAATGGCAAGCTGCGGGCTACATTCTGTAATGTACCGTTATCGGGATCGTTGGGTGGACCTTCCTTCAATACGACTGCTTCTGGGACGTTAACAGCACCGTGATGATCGTTTATTGGCAACACAGGTTTGCATCGAAACGTTTACTTCGCATCCTCCCGCGAGGCGGGGCAAGTTATGCTTCGATAGCAGATCTCTCACTCCGCTTTCGATTCGTTCCAGGATGACAAACGATGACTACTTTACCAAAGAACTGTTTGGGACGGTTGTCCGCGGTGCAACCTATCTACATCCACTCTTGCTTTGGGTGGGAGGCGCCAGCTTCCCTGCCACTTTGTGCAAAAATGGGCTGTTTTTGTGTTTCATGCTATTAGTATACTGTATCCATATTGAAGGTATACTGAAGCTATACTGAAAGGGTGCGGATTATTAATTACTGATTATTGATTATTTAATCGCTAACTACTTGCCACCGCTTGCTGATTACCTGGTGCTTTGTGTTTTCCTTCCTGTTGTTTTCCGTGCTTTTCTTCTTCGTGCTTGTCTTTTATTTTCTCTTTCAGTAACACTGCGTGACAAACTTACGATGATGACCAGGCCATTTCCAAATGTCAAACTTCCGATTTCGTTATTTTGGTAGATTTCGTAAAAAAACGACGTAATGTGCGTCGATTTTTTACAAAATATACGAAATATACAATGGGGTATTGGAAACGGGTATGTGGGAGGTGTATGTTTGTGATGAGCTAATCGACTGTGTGGACGGGGCCCCTAAGCACGGTTGATGCATGGTAGTGTTGTGCAACACGAATTGAGGAGGTTGGAACAGCTGTTAGCTTTTAGCGGTTAGCAGTTAGGTTTTAGGAATTAGCTATTAGCCTTTAACTTTTAGCAATGAGGTAACAGTTATTAGCGGTTGGATTTCAGGGATTGGCTTCTCAGGTTTTAGCTGCCGTTATTTGCTTTTTGCAGATAGCTATCGGCTGAGGGCTATTGCCACTGGTTTTTGTTTTGCCGCTGTGATCGATGAAAGGCTTTGGTGAGCCAGCCACCAGGCACTGGACAAAGGTCCAAATGCAGCGGGAAATGAAAGGCAGGTTTTGGACGAGACATACAGCTACCGGAAGTTAGTTGTCTGAATCGAACTATTAGCAGCTATGAATTAGTTGTTAGCTATTAGTTGTACCCAATAGCGGAAGAGGCTTTGGTTAAGTAGTCATTTTTTTACATTAAAACGTATCGTATGAGTATACAGGGCAGCATGCAATCACCACGCTGCCCTTCTTTTCGAATCTGAGGCACCGGAGTCTGATCCTTACAGCTGCGAGTGGGGCTATTTTGGCAACACTGGTAGCGCTACGGTAATCGTTGTTAAAGCAGCAGGCTATCTGGCAGTTGCAGGTACTCTTGCCCGCAGTAGTGAGCCAGGCGGTTGTATGGAATCGGGAAAAGTAGGTTTTTGTTGAATTGTGCCATGATTGAAAGAGCCCCGTTCGTTTGAACGGGGCTTTTGTATGCCTAAACAGGGCTTATTTGATTGATTAGATTACTTTACATGGGGCCAGGCGCTAATTAGTACGCCAATTAATATCCAATGGCCCAACACCGGCAAAACGGGTATAAATGTCCTGATGGATACCCGGTCGTGTGATCATTCCTTTTGGCATATTATTTTAGGGACCTGACTAAAACCGGTGTAGCCGGTCTGCAACTTAAACTTTATTTATATGCCTGATACTTCGTTTGATATTGCTTTTGAATTCGAGGGAGTACATTATAAAGGATGGGTTACGCCTGCTAAAGGGCATAATACGGCCGGAAAGCCACGATCCTATCATGTAGTACTCAATGAAACCTTATTTGGCAATCTCGCGCACCATAATGGTCAATGGACGGTTGATGAGCAACGACCTCCGGGAATGGTAGAAGTAATAGGCGGGATTATTGACAATTATTGACTGCGCTACGAGTATTTCAACCAATCATTAAAGCGAACGATATGCCAGCACGGTTTACATCGCGTAATCTCCATGCGCGGGCGAAAGAAGCAGCGCAACAAGGAGATGCAGAAGAAGCTGTAAAATATTATTACCGGGCTTTGAAGAATGACCCTGCGGATGCGATTGCTTACAACCGGCTGATGGTGTATTACCGGCGCCGGAAAGAATACCGGAAAGAACTCCAGGTGATACAAGCAGCCATCGCTTCTCAGCAGCGCCACGCATTGGAGTACCAGCAAAGTTGGGTGCGCAGGAATAAGAAAACGGCCCGAACTGCGAAAGCGCTGGCAAAAAGTCTTGGCCTTATCAATCAGAAAGGCATGCCTGTAGTAGAAACACTGCAGTTGAATACCTGGCGGAAAAGAATGAATATGGTGCGGAAGCGGCTGAAGAATAGCAATAAGTAGTATGTAGAAAAAAAGAAGACAATTGTGTAAAGGACGTTCCGGATCACTGGGGAGTATAACAGGATGGGGTAATCAGATCCATGGCACCAGGATTGCAGTTTAAATAAAATAAAACTTTATATTATGTCAGACAATAAACAAAACATTGGTAAGCAAGACGATATCCGCGTGGATAGTAATGATCCTTCAGAAGTAGAATACCTGCACCGGCAGTTTCCTGAAAAAACGCATGAGGAAATAAAAAAGGCTATCCAGGCAGCAGGACCTTTACGGGCTAATATTGTAGCTTATTTACAAAGAAAATCGTAGCTATCCCGATCCAGATTACTCCTACCTTACAGGAACCAATACTGTTGCCTGTAGGGTACTTTGTGTATTACAGATCGATGACGCCTGCATCAAATTCCTTATCTAGTTTTTTATTCAGTATAGCAGGCAATACAGTAACATATACTTCCAGTGTAGGACCTACATACATTTCCAGCAAATGCCCACCGCGCACGGAACCGTCGGAGATGGAAACGCTAACATGTGAGTGGGCTACTGGCTTTCCATCAAACATTGCAATATTGCCGGTGAGGGAAGTAACCTCTGCAGGCTCGCTGATGGGTATTACTTTAAATTGCTTACGCCCGTAATCATACCATCCCACTTTTGCCGAAGTAACATCACCGATAGCTGTGTAATGTGCACTTTTTACCTGGTATTTAGTGGCAAAGTCCGTGAGCCCGCAACGCACTTCGTCGCCTTTTGCAAATACTAGTATATAAGTTTGGACAGAATCGACGGTACTCAACAACTTCACCTTCATGCCAGGCGCCTTGCCGGTCAAAGGGGGCGCTGTGGGTGAAACATATTCCTGTGCAATGGAATCCGCGTACAGCATTGATGTGAGCAGCATAAAAAAAATGACTTTAACCCGATAAGCGTACATATGATGACATTTGGTAACGATAAGCAACACAATTTTTATGCCCTTACTTCTACCCTTTAATTCCGCAGAGATACGGGCATAGCATTTATAATCAACTATTCATCTGTGTTCAGATGTTAATTCTATCTTTTATGAAACGATTTTTTACTGTTGGTCTTTGTTGTTGTATACTGATGGGCGCCAATGCACAAAAGGGATTACCACCCGATCGTCCCACCTCGGCAACTGTGAATACCTTTTATGCGGCACACGAGGATTTTCAGCCCTCCTTCATCAGTCGGCTACAGGTTCCTTCGGGTTATTCGGTGATGGTAGCAGCCAGCGGCCTGGGTAAACCCCGCATGATGGCAGTTGGAAATAATAACTCGCTTTATATTACACGGCGCGATGTTGGCGATGTATTGCTGCTACAGGAGCCTGATAGTAAGGGTAAGTTCACCAAACTGAACACAATCGTATCGCAGTTTAACGGGGTGCATGGGATCACGATTCATGAGGGGTGGCTGTATTTATGTGCTACCAAAAAACTTGCCCGCGGCCGGTTAAATGCAGATGGGACGGTAGGAAAGCTTGATACGCTGATCAATGACCTGCCAGATGGAGGTCAGCATGATAACCGAACGATCGCCTTTGGGCCTGATGGTAAATTATACCTCACAGTGGGTTCGGATTGTAATGATTGTAAGGAAACGAATCCTGAACATGCGACGATCCTTCAAATGAATGCTGATGGCAGCAACCGTACTATTTATGCACGCGGCCTACGCAATACGCTGGGATTTGACTGGCATCCACAAACAGGGGAATTGTGGGGTATGGACCATGGTACCGATTGGCGGGGCGATGAAATTCCACCTGAAGAATTAAATAAGATCATCAAGGATGGGGATTATGGATGGCCGCTTGTGTTTGGACAGCAGACGCCAGACCCAACAAGGGAAGATCCGTTGGGTACCACCAAGGCAGCTTATGCTAAAACGACTCAGGCTGCGGTGATGATGTTTCCGGCACATAGCGCCCCAATAGACTTTAAATTTTATGGTACTGATGCGCTGGTAACCTGGCATGGATCGTGGAACCGTAAAAACCCACAGGGATTTAAAGTACAACGCATCCGGTTTGAGAACGGGCAACCCGGAGAAGTGGTCGATTTCCTAAGTGGCTTCCTGAGCCCCGATGGCAAAAGCAGGTTTGGCCGGCCAGCGGGCCTGGCTATTGCGACTAATGGAACGGTGTTTGTTTCAGATGATGCCAATGGGGTAATATACTGTGTAAAATCACTCAAGGCGCAGGCAAGTAAATAACCCTCTATTCTTAAAATATTTTTCGATGAGATACTTAACTCTTTTGCTGGCGATGATAAGTACCGCAGCATTGGCGCAGACAGACCGCATTAATTTTAAGGCACCCTTGTTCTATCCTGAAGGGGTAGCTTATGATGAGACGGGCAAGCGTTTTTTTATTGGCTCGGTGAAAACGGGAACCATCGGCACGGTGAGTGAGGCTGGGATATATGCTCCGTTTTATATAGACAGTTCCCTGAAATCAAGTTTCGGAATGAAGGTGGATAAAGTGCGGGGTAAACTCTGGGTTTGCACAGGTGATCCTACTTACAGTCAGTATAGTGATTCTGCTACTTATAAAAAGAAGATCCAGCTTATAGGCCTTGATCTGCAGAAAGGAACGAAGACGGATGATATCGATCTTTCGGCGTTGTATAACGGAAAGCATTTTGCCAATGATCTGGCACTTGACAACGCCGGTAATATCTATATTACGGATAGTTATTCTCCGGTGATCTACCGGGTGGATGCTCAAGGGAAGCCTTCCTTACTGGTGCAAAGCCCTTTGTTCAGCGCCGTGGACGTTGGTCTAAACGGAATATTGTGGCATAAGGCCGGATTTCTGCTGGTAATCAACGGTAGCCAGGGGCAACTCTATAAAATAGACCTGGCCGCACCCAATACCATCACGGCAGTAAAGCAGCCTGCTTTCTTTCCGGGGGGAGATGGTCTTTTATGGGACAAAGATGGCGGTCTGGTGCTGGCGCAAAACAGGGGCACTCATAAAATATTCAAGTTACAATCCAAAGACAACTGGCAGTCGTGCGAACTGGTAGGAGCGACTGCAGCTACGGACAGATTTATACAACCTTCCACTACGACACTAAAAGACAATACGGTGTACGTGCTGAACTCAAAGCTGAACGAACTGACCGATCCTACGGCCAAACCATCTGTTGAATTTTCGCTACAACAGGCAGTGTTTCGTGCGGTTAAATAGATCAATACATTTTCTAATTGGCGCAAATATCCTGTGCACGGATAGTATCGGTAGCTGTAATGAATTGATGGTCTATGTGGAACTGTCCGTTAATAGCAGTTCCGGCGGCCATAAGGCCAAGTGAAGCCCCGGCGGCCAGGTCGGCATTAATCAAAAAAGGCATGGTTGGTTTAATGACGTGCACCAAGCCATCCGGACCATAATATGAGAGGGTATCTATTATTACAGAACCGCTGGAATGGAGGCGATAAGTAACCTTTCCTGCTGCTAAGGTGGTAGAAGAGCCAGTAGATATTCTGCATGTTTTTGTGTAAGGATCGTGTTTCATACAGGCATAGGAAAAGAATAGGGTGAAAAGCAATGCAAATCCAGGGAAATATCGGCGAGCCATAGAATAGAGTTTAAAGTAAAATCAGGCCGGGCAGGATCCCGGCCTGTGATCAAGTTTATGCTTCTTCTTCGATTTCTTGTTCGGCCTGCCAGTTGATGTCATTTTCGGCGATGGCGGTCAGGTCGAGATCGGTTTGTTTTTCTTCTTCCAGCGTTATGCTGAGGATATCTGCTACTTCTTCATTGCCCATTGTGGTGGCCAGTTGGACCAGGCCGCCATAAGTAGCGATCTCATAGTGTTCTACTTTCTGTGCTGCCATGATGATGCCCACATCGCGGGTCATGCTGCCATCTTCGGTTTCTTCGACAATCGACTCCCCTTCTTTAATCAATCCTTCCATCGCGTCACATTTCTTAGCCTGTGCTTTTCTACCCAGCAGTTGGAAAACCTGCTCGAGCCTGGCAACGTGTTCTTCTGTCTGATCGATGTGATGATCGATGGCATTTTGCAGTTCTTCGGTGGTGGCAGCTTTCTTCATTTTAGGCAATGCTTTGGTTAGGTGTTTTTCTGCCCAATAAATGTCTTTTAGTGCATCGATGAAATATTTTTCCAGTTGGGTATTACCCTGACCGGCGCCTGCAGTGGCTGCCTTCTTCCTTTTGTTGGCAGGCCTTGTGGTAGTTTTAGTGTTTGGCATAATGAATTATTTTATAGGTAAAATTTTAAAATGAATTTCAAAGTATATGCCAGTCTGTACAACTGCCTCCAATGTCTATGTGCTTGCTCAGTCAGTAAAGTTTTAAGGGATGTTTCGATCCTCAATTGATGATTGGGCTCAATTATACTTGAGGAATTGTAGATTTATTTTCGCATTTATTTTAAAATGGAAGGTGATTTGTCTTTCGTCTGATTGAGCTTGGCGGCATAGGATACCACTATTGTGATAACCCCTCCTACACCGAAATTTACAAGGGTAGCGGTCATAGCAATGAGCATGATCGTGCTCATGTTGTTGCTGTTAATCGCATCAGGTGAGCGGCGCAGGAAGGAATCATCGCTATTGCCGCTCAGGAAACCAGGGATGTATATGAAGCATAGTATAAATGAGACCAGGACTGAAATGATAATACCGACCAGTATTACCAAATGCCCGGCAATGATCATAGACCAGGTACTTTTGTATTCAGGGCGACGCCTGGTAAGCCTGAGTGAGTAGACCAGCAAAACAAACATAAACAGGATACAGCCAATGAATAAGATAGCGGAATAGTAATAATTAGCCAACGACAAGTATACCAGTACAGGAATAGTATAGGCCAGACCGGCCAGCATACCCCACAACATGTATTCTCTGCGGTGCCTCTGATCCATGAGTAGGTTTGCCATGTGAATGTTTTTTGCTTCCCTACAAAAGGCGCTAATTTTATGCCAGCCGGCAAACCTGGTGTTTTGGGGGCGTTCCTTCCACGTTGGGGCTTGACCCTTTACTATTGGAGATGTATTGGCGCGAAATCCTCCTTAGAATGTCGCATTATGCCCCTGTGTGTTCAAAAGTGGTGGGATACATTTGGAAAACAATCTTTAACCAGTAATTAATACTTTATATGAAGGTACAAGAACAAATCAAAAAGTATATTACTAGTCAACCTGAACCTAAACGTAGTGACCTGCAAGCCTTGCACCTGCGCACCATTCAGGCATCGCCTGGATGTAAATTATGGTTCGAGGATGGTAAAGACAGCGAAAATAAAACGGTTAGTAACCCTACTATAGGATATGGGTTGTACACCATAAAATATGCCAATGGAAAAACCAGGGAGTTCTTTCAAATTGGTATAAGCGCCAACACAACCGGGATCTCTGTCTATATCCTTGGCATCAAGGATAAAAAATACCTGGCCGAAACGTTTGGAAAAAACCTGGGCAAGGCCAGCGTGACGGGGTATTGCATTAAGTTCAAAACGTTGAAAGATATCAACATGGATGTACTTGAAGCGACCATCCGATATGGGTTTGTAGCTCAGAAGGATAATCCGGATTTGGAATGATTACAACGCGCGGCTTCAGCCCACCGGTCTTTACAATTTAACAGATAGTTCTTTCCCTTTGTATACTACGTTTCTGAATAAACCTTCAGGCAGCAGCTCAATGGTAAATTTGCGGGAAATGGTTTTCCTACCATTCTGATGAACAGGTTTTAAGGTCAGTGTCCGTTTGCTTTCATCCCAGGTGATGAGGGTTTGCGTAAACGCTCCTTTCAGATAATCCTGTGTACTGCCATCATCTTCATAAAACGTGTACGCACCATTGGCGCCGCTGTATATTTTCAGCGTTGTGTTACCAGTTACTTTTTCAGTCGTATGCTGCCGTACGGGATCAAAAGGTATGATAGCCCCTTCACGGACATACAGGGGCATGGTGCCCAGATCAAGCTGCCGGGAAATATGGCGGCTTCCTTCAAACTTTTCATTGGTCCAGAAATCATACCAGTTACCCTTTGGCAGGTAGAGCTTCCTGGCAGTCAGTCCTTTTTCATACACAGGAGCCACGAGCAGGTCGGCCCCCCAAAGAAATTGATCTCCCAGATTTGTTACATTACTGTCATCGGGATATTGAATCCACATTGCCCGCATTGGGGGAAGGCCGGTTTCATGGGTCTCGCGGACCAGGTTATAGTTATACGGCAGCAATTGATATCTTAGATTGAGGTACTGGCGTGCAATGGGTTCGATCAATGCATTCCTTAGCTCTCCGGGATAGGGGTATCCATTCCCTTTATTGATGGCATCGCGGTTCTCGCTATCGAAGATCGAGGATTCAGGAGGACCGACAGATCCCTGGTTCCATCCCCAGGGCAACCTGAGGTGCCAGGTGCGGCCGTGGCCCCGGAATGATGAGGTGAAAGCAGCGAACTGCAGCCACCGGATATATAACTCACCAGTCAATTCATTCGTTGGTACAAAACCAGCAATGTCGGTACCCCAGAACGGAGACAGGCTTGCTGAGTGATTGAGTCCAACACCTATATGTGTTTCGAGGGTTTTCCAGGTACTGCTGGGGTCTCCTGACCAGATCCATCCACCGTAGCGCTGAGCGCCATTATAACCTGTTCTGTGGAGGCTCCAGGGCCGGGTATTGGGTTTATCATGCAAAGGTCCCTGAAAGTACATTTTATGCCGGGCGATGCGTGACTCTGCCGACAGGCCTTCTCCCCCATCTGGCCACCAGCCATCTATCATACTATTCACCTTGCGGTGCCTTCCCCAGAAATGATTGATATTACCGGTATCTGTAGGTTTGCTGCCATCTATGGAAGCTCCATAGAGATTTCTGGGTGGCGAATAGTTGTGCAATACCACTTTAAAGTCCAGGTCCTTCAACCCATTGATGATGCCGGCAGGGTCTGGAAATATCCTGTCATTAAACTCAAAAGAATCATGTCCTCCATTCCATCCAGTAGGTGTAAAACCGGTTCCCAAATAAATGAGGGCATCGGTGGGCAGGTTACGCTCGCGTAAATTATGGGCTACCCAGAACATTTCGTCGGGACCTTTAAGGGTACGGTGGGATTGCATATATCCCAGGGACCATACAGGGGGCATTGGTGTGATACCAGCTATTTTACGGTACTCGGTAAAAATATCAGCAGGTTTTTGCCAACAGGTGACCAGCAGTTTTAAAGGCTGTTGTGCAGCTTCGGCTACGGGAATAAATTTGCCTTCCCCATTGCGAAGGTCTATAGCATTGCCTCTATTGATGGGCTGATGGAAAAACAGTGACCAGCCATCCAGACCGATCAACATGGGTGCAGCAATGTAGGCGCCATGTGTGGCCAGTTCATAAGATGCATTGCCATCTCTCATGGGATGGAGAAACCCTCTTCTGTCGAGGTGATCGAATCTTCCTCCTTCACCGAGTCCGTAGACGGGGGCAGGTGTTTTGAATGAAGTAGCGCCGGTTTCGTTGTCCTGCCAGGCGAATTCCTGGATAACTTTTCCATTCGCGTTTTCGATACTTACGGAAAGCGGGGAAGCGTGTATACGGACGGTGAGCGCTCCTGTTTTTTGAGTGACCTCTCCACCGTTGATGGCCTGTCCCTGCCACAGCACTTTGCGGTGATAATCGACGAGCACATCGGAAGCCGGCGATGCAACCGGGTTACCATCGTCGCCAATAGGAGACAATTTGATTTCCAGGGTCAGATCGGACACCTGGCTTATAACCAATTCGGCTTTTCTTTTTCCGTAACGTATGTCGGTACTCCCTTGAGCGAAAGAGCTGTTACTGAAGAATAGAACAGCGGTTAATATCGAAAGGATCTTCATGTCGAATTTGTGTAGTTTATTAGACTGATGACTAACATTACGAATGTAGTTGATCCAGCTCTGTTCTTTGATCCTGTAAAAGAACATTGTCAATATGCAAGTAAAAGTGGTTAAAAGAAGTCTGTTGGGCATTTAACTTCAGGTCAAATGGGTTCCGAGTGAACTTAGTGACGGTAAAAAACTTCCACAAAAAAAGCCCCATCTTTCGATGAGGCTTTTGAAGTATGATCCTGGTTGGACGATTGAGAGTACCTGGCTATTCAGGGATATTATAATACCTGCATACAGCATGATAATCGCTATAATCAGGATGAGCTGCCTGCCTGCCGCCGGAGACGCCGCCGGGTATAATCACGTAGCGGTACTGCAACAATGTACTCAAAGCAACGCTGTTGCTGTTATCATGTGTAAAACGCGTAATAAGTATTTTATTAAACATGGGAGTAAATGAAATGGTATTGGGTTTGCCACCAGCATTACTCGTATAAGGCAAGACGAATGTTCCTCCACCATACGTAAAATATACGATCACTGTTCCTGAGTTGAGAATGGTGGTGGAAAGGCTGGGGGCAGACACGTAGCCCGCTTTCAATGCGGAGTTGTCTATCGTTGTATCATTGAAACTGGTAGCATATTTCCAGGTGGAATAGATCACATTGGCTGTACCTGCCGGACCCTGGGGACCAGCCGGACCTTGCAATGATAAGGCGGTACCCCAGGCTCCGGCCGTTTTAGGGCCATATAGATTATAGGTAGATTTATCCAAATAATAATCTCCGTTGATTCCCACGGTAGCAGCAGGAGCGCCGGCACCACTGAGTATCTTACTGCCAGCAGCACCCGCAGCGCCTGCTGCTCCCTTCAGGCTAATAGGAGTTCCCCAACTGGTTGTCTTAGGCCCATAAAAATTGGAAGTGGAAAGATCCAGATAAAAATCACCACTAGCCCCAATGCTGGTTGCTGGTGCACCATTTCCGCTGTAGATCTTGCTACCGGCAGGACCAGGCACCCCCTGTTGTCCCTCTTCACCTTGTGGGCCAGCATCTCCCTTTTTACAACCTGCCGATACCAGGAACATAACGAAAAGGAACATAGCTACCTGTGAAAACTGTTTCATACTAAACTTGTTTTTGTTATTGGTTAGAGTTGCTGTGTATTCGTCCATTCGGAGTAATCATACTGCTGCATTAGCTATGGGAGCTGACTGGTAGCTTGTACCTTATCTTTTGTCAGCGGAAATACGCTATGGCATTTGGCAACAGATACGCTAAGCATATCCGGCAGTACATATTCAGGAAAGATTAAATGTAGAAAAAAAACAATAGCTTCTGGCCTGTTTAGCAGCTCATTGAGCAACTGGCTGGTTTCAGTTATCAACTGGCAGGGATTGTGAATGTGCGGTCTCAGATTTGGGAAGCAATGAGGACCTCAAGAGGATGAATTATGGTAACATCGGGTAGTATTTTGGATTCGTAACTCCGATAGTAAGCACAAAAAAGGAGGTCATCTTTCGATGACCTCTCTCGTGACCCTGCTGGGGCAATTGTCGAACTCGTTTTATGAAGACCTAAAGACGTTTTATTGCTTAAAGATGCTGATAGTTATATGATTATAGGTTCCGGAGGCTTTCTATGAAGATATTCATACGCTACGCTGTCTGTTTGCTTAGATTTTTTTCTGTATTTGCCAATAATGTCCAAATGGGTCTTTAAACATTGCTTGCCTGTAACCGTACTCATGGTCGGTAACAGAATTGATTTCCGTCGCTCCTGCTGAAAGACCGCGGTTAAAGACTTCCTGAACATCACTAACAAACAAACCAATAATGGCTGTTACGCCTTTGGCACTGATAGGTTCCAGCGCCTCAAGCGAAGGCATAGTTTCATGAAGGTGAAAGATAGCGCCGTCTATTTCCAACTCTGCAACATGAATACTGCCATCGTCATTTCTCAACACAAAATGTTCGATTGCACCAAGTTTCGTATAAAAATCAATGTTCACTGTGCCATTAGGAATGTGAAGTTCGGGAGCAAAATGTGTTTTATGATTGTTCGTTTCTATGATTGTCATAAAATGTACATTTAATTTAGGTTGTCAGTTATGCATGGGTCTGCCCGGCCCTTGAAATTCATCGATAGCTTAAAACTGTTAGGATAGAGTAGTCATCTAACGTTGCCGGCAATGGTTAAATATACGCTATAGTATTAAATGGTGAATCACCCCAATCATGTTCGACATTCAATGAAGGCGTCGAGTTATCGAACACAAAAAAGCCTTCAAATTCAGTAGAATCGGAAGGCTTGTTATTTTCAGTGAACCTGGTAGAACTATTGACGAACAAGTATTATGGGGATTTGAAGGCTCTTTATGGCTTAAAGATGCTGATAACCAAATGAATATCATAGTTTCTGGGTCAGGTCACATCTACAGTAACGAGGTTTCTTTAAACTGCAATATCTGCCTATAGTGTTGTATATTTTAAGCAAATAGCATATTTTTGTTGATAATAAGCAACAAATATGCAATCCAGAAAGCAAAATCTGCTTCCAAAGTTTCAAAAGATGATGGAACAGGTAGGCGAGAACATTAAACTGGCCAGGAAACGACGTAGCCTAACAGCCACCCAGGTGGCAGAGCGTGCCGGTATAGATCGTTCCACTCTATATCAAATCGAAAAAGGAAATCCAGGAGTTGCGATGGGGTCCTATTTTAATGTATTGAGGGTATTGGGGCTTCAGAATGACATCTTAAAATTGGCAGCCGATGATGAGTTTGGAAGAAGGTTGCAGGATCTAAAATTAATGGGGAAATAAGGCATGGCTGGAAAAACCGATATATGGGTATATGCTGACTGGAAAGGTATGCCCTCACCCAAGTGTGTAGGAATACTGTCAGCTCAGCAGGCCAAAGGAAGAAAGGCTTTTAGTTTTACCTATGACAAAGACTGGATCAGTTCCCAGGAGCAACTATTGCTTGATCCGGATATAGCCTGGTATGGTGGTCAACAGTATCCTAACGGCAAAGAAAACTTTGGAGTCTTTCTTGATTCTATACCAGATACCTGGGGAAGAACCTTAATGAAACGCCGGGCGGCACTCAATGCAAATGACCAGGGAAAAACTGCGCCTGTATTATATGATATTGATTTTCTTTTGGGTGTTCATGATTTAAGCCGGATGGGGGCTTTAAGATTTAAACGAGACCCGGAAGGTGATTTTCTGGCTAATGATACGGTATCACCTACGCCACCATGGACGAGCATCCGAGAATTGCAGCATGGCGCTGAAATGATTGAAGCCAATGAAGATTCCCCAGAGGCAAGAAAATGGCTTACTATGTTGATGGCTCCGGGTTCTTCATTGGGCGGTGCGCGGCCGAAGGCTAATGTGCTGGATGAGGACGGACATCCCTGGATTGCAAAATTTCCATCAAAAAATGACACGGTAAATAAGGGAGGGTGGGAATATCTTGCTTATCGTCTTGCCATAGACGCGGGTATAAGTATGGCTGCTTCAAAGCTTGAACGTGTTGCAGGGCCGTATCATACGTTTTTTACCAAGCGTTTTGATAGAGATAAGCAAGAGCGGATTCACTTTGCTTCTGCTATGACAATGACTGGCAAAAACGAAGAGCTAATTCGGGATGAAACCCCATCCTATCTGGATATTGTTGAATTTATTCAATTCTCGGGAACACACGTGGAAGAGGATTTGCATCAGTTATGGAGAAGAATGGTTTTCAATATCCTTATTTCCAATACTGATGATCATTTAAGGAATCATGGGTTTATCCTGACCAGTGGGGGCTGGAGGTTATCACCTGCTTTTGATGTCAATCCTTCTATAGACAAAGATGGTTTAGCACTTAATATAGACATGGATAGCAATGCGCTGAATATTGATCTTGCAAGAAGTGTGGGTGTATATTTCCGGCTAGGAAAAAATGACATTGACAGCATTCAGTCCGAAGTACAATCTGTTGTTTCCGGTTGGCGGAAGGTTGCGGCAGAAATCGGTATACCACGCAATGAACAAATGCTTATGGCCGCAGCATTTAGAGTTTAAATATTCCCAATGGAAGATATTCACGCAAAAGTATCCTTGTTTAAGTCGATTTTCAAAGGAAGGGAAGACGTTTTTGCTACACGGTGGGAGAAAGACAAGAAGAGTGGCTATATGCCTGCATACTTTTTTGATCCTTACCGTTTTCGTGCGCATAAGATGAAAGGTGGTACTTTTCAGAACTATCCTGACAAATCTTACCTCAAATTGACACATGACCAAATTGTCAGGCACCTTAACGGTGAGCAGCTTATTCTCGAACTATTTGCTAGCTGAAGATCAAGTGGCTATAATTTTATCATCCATTGGGATAGAAATATCGAACACAAAAAAGCCTTCAAATTCAATTGAATCTGAAGGCTTCTTAATTTTTCGTGACCCCCCTGGGACTCGAACCCAGGACCTACTGATTAAGAGTCAGTAGCTCTAACCAACTGAGCTAGGGAGTCATTTCCTTGAACCTTATCGTTTTGCGATGGCAAAACCAAATCGTAAAAGGGATTGCAAAAGTAAGGAAAGCCGATGATATGTAGCACACTTCTTTGAAAAAATGTGTGCCTCGGGAAATATGCAGGGCAAAGCCGGCACAAAGTTATTTTTCCCCATGATTTACCTGGCTGCGCCCACCCGGCATTTTTAGCAAGGATTTTGCATAGGAAGCGGGAGGCTGCGCCAAAGCAGGTCCTCGCCCCTTAAAATCAACTATTTATGAAAAACATCAGTCTCGCTATTGCGTGCCTTGCGTTTAGCACTATGTCCATGGCCCAGTTAAAAGCCAAAGTTCTCTGTCCGGCATTTGATGTGGATATCCTCGAAGGAAAAGTAAACAGCTATAAAGCCACAGTAGGCGCCGGCGAAATAAAAAACAAATTTCCCTGCTTTACCAGTACTACCACAGACAGCGCCAAGTGCGGTGAAGCGATCTATTTTAAAGACAAAGACATCATCTTTTACACAGGGCGGGATTATATCGAGATCGGAGAAAAATTTAAAGGCAAGATAAGTCTGCCCCTGATCGGCGCCAGCCGTGGCAGTTTATTCAAATACCTGGGAAACCCGAAGATGAAAGACGATAACTGGGATGCTTTCCAAACAGCTTATGGCACACTGGTGCTGTATTACAACAAAGCCAAAAAAGTGCGCCTGATACAATTCAGCACCAACGATACCAATACGCTACGCCTGTGTGAGTAATACAGGGATAGAATAGATTTCCCGTTTGCGTAGCATAATTTCCTGATTGCGATACTTTGTTATAGAGAGTTGGGGGCAATTTGCGCCCTTAAACTCTCTATTTAACAACGTTGACCAATGACAAGACAACTGTTAGCGCTAAGTATTCTGCTTTTTTCTGTTACAACTTTATGGGCACAAAACCAGAAAGGTAGCAATGGCATTGTGAAAGGAACGATTACCACCAGTGATGGTAAACCAGCAGCCTATGTGACGATCAAGATCGACCACACTGCTCTCACGGGCATCAGTGATGAGCAAGGGGCCTATATTATTACGAATGTAAAGCCAGGCAGCTGGAAAGTAAAAACCTTTGCGGTATCTATTGCTGCGGAAGAAAAAGAGGTAACGGTTGTGGCCAACCAAACTACGGTGGTTGACTTTGTACTCAAAGAAAATGCCACGCAACTGGAAGCAGTGGTGATATCTACCAAAAACCTGAACAAGGAAAACAGGTTTGTAGGCAAAATGCCCTTGAAAAACCTGGAGAACCCCCAGGTATATAGCACTGTTTCTTCGGAAATACTCAAACAGCAGGCTATTACCAGCTATGACGATGCGATGCGCAATGTGCCCGGCATTTCCAGAACCTGGGAATCAACGGGCAGAAGCGGTGATGGCGGCACTTATTTTGCGCTGAGGGGTTTTGATGCCCAGCCTACGATGTACAATGGATTGCCCGGCATTACCAGCGGTAACCTGGACCCCGCCAATGTAGAAGAAATTGAAGTGATCAAGGGCCCTTCGGGCACTTTGTTTGGCGGCAGTTTCTATAGCTATGGCGGTATTATCAATACGATCACGAAAAAACCCTATTTTACCACGGGCGGAGAGTTCACCTACAACGTGGGCAGCTATGGCCTCAACAGGGTTACGGCGGATATCAATATCCCCTTCAGCAAATCGAAGAAGATAGCGATGCGCGTAAATGCAGCCTATCACTCTGAGAACAGCTTTCAGGATGCAGGATTCAAGAAGTCGTTTTTCATATCGCCGTCTTTTGTGTACCAGGTCAATGACAGGCTTTCCTTTCATGTAATGGCGGAAATACTGGAACAAAGAAGAGCGGTGCCTCCTGTGTTCTTCCACTCGGACAGGGCAAGTGAGCTTCCGTTCAAAACGATCAAGGAACTCAACCTCAACAATGATCTTTCCTTTACCAGCGACGATATCACAATCAAAAACCCACGGTATAATTTGCAGGCTCAGATGCTGTACAAGTTATCGGATCAGTGGACCTCTCAAACGGTATTCACCAAGGGTGTAGTGAAATCAAACGGGTATTATACCTATATCTGGGATGATGTATCAGGAGATAATGAGTTCAGTCAATATTTTAAGGATGAACGTCAAAGAACGAATACCACAGATATCCAGCAGAATTTTAATGGGGATTTCAAGATTGCCGGCATGAGAAACAGGGTGCTGGTAGGGCTTGACTTCTTTAGCCGCAAGGTTATTGACAAAGGTTCCAACTGGGGTTGGGCCAGGAATGTGACACCACAAGGCGATATCAATTATATAGATCCCTTTACGGGTGATGAGCTGCCTCCGGTGTATTTAACCAAAGAATCTGTTGGCAACCTGGTGGCTGCTACAGGCTACAACAATAGCAACGTAAGCAATTATGCCTATAGTGCCTATGTTTCTGATGTACTCAATATCACTCCCAACTTGTCGGCCATGGCCAGCCTGCGGGTGGATTACTTTGATTCAAAAGGAGAGAAAGATGATAAGGAGGATGACTTCGACCAGACAGCGCTGTCACCTAAATTTGGCCTGGTTTACCAGCCCCTGTTAGACAAAGTATCGGTCTTTGCAAACTACATGAATGCATTCGTGAATGTAGCGCCCCTGCCGATAGCAGATAACGCGGGCGTGAGCAAAGGCATCAAATCATTCAAGCCAGAACATGCTGATCAATGGGAGTTTGGTGTAAAGACGAACTTATTTGCCAATAAACTGACGGCTACTGTTTCTGTTTACAATATTAAAGTAAGCGACCGGGTAACAGTAGATCCTGACAACCACAACGATTACCGCCAGGGTGGTAAAGTAAAAAGCAAGGGTTTTGAACTTGATCTGAAAGCTTATCCGGTTGCCGGGTTGAATATCATCGCCGGCTACAGCTACAATGATATCAAGGTGAAGGCAGGCAATCCTGGTGATTTTTATGCTGAAGTAGGCCATAGCCCCGGCGGACAAGGTCCGGCGCATCTCGCTAACTTATGGGCCAACTATAAATTCCCGACAGGTATACTGAAGAATTTCGGCATTGGCCTCGGTGGCAATTATGCCGGAGAATACAAAGTGATCGACAACCCTACAACGGGCAACTTCTATCTTCCCAGCTATACACTGGTGAATGCAGCTCTGTCTTACAATGCAAAGCATTTTAGCATTGCCTGTAATGTTAACAATATTGGTGATGAGGTATACTATATCGGCTACTGGTCGGTGAATCCACAAAGACGAAGAAATTTTGTGGCCAGCATTACTTGTAAGCTCTAATGGGTTCATTCCCTGATCGCAGGGATCAACATACAGAGGTTACCTTACGGGGTGGCCTCTTTTTTTATTATTGAGCAGGTCAGATGGTCCCCTTTAGATTGGTAATTAATATATTTTTTACCTTTGATGCACTCTATAGGCTAAAAGAAATATTCCCCTTCCCCCTACCCCACCGTAACCGGCCAGCGCCCCTTAACTCAATTGGTAACCGTCATCATCTATTCATTCAAACAAAAATGTATGAACACATTTACCAAATCTGTCTTGTTAATGATCGTACTGCAGCTCAGGGGCGTTTTGTATGAGGGCTATGCCTGCACAAGGGTCATGTATAAAGGCCTGAACGATTTGATCGTTACGGCACGCTCCATGGATTGGAAGGAAGATATCGTGCCCAATCTCTGGATCTTTCCCCGCGGCATGGCCAGGAGCGGAGAGGCAGGCGCCAACTCCCTGCGATGGACAGCTAAATACGGAAGTGTGGTAGCCTCAGCCTATGATATCAGCAGCACAGATGGGATGAATGAAAAGGGATTGGTGGCCAACCTGCTTTGGCTGGCCGAATCAGCATATCCGACCTACGATGGCAAAAAGCCGGGATTGACGATTGCCGCCTGGGTACAATATGTGTTGGATAATTTTGCCACGGTGGCAGATGCTGTACAAAACCTGTCGCAGGAGCAGTTCACGATCGTATCGGATAAAGTGCCGGGGATGGACCGGATGGCTAATCTCCATCTTTCTATCTCGGACGCAACGGGCGACAATGCTATTTTTGAATATGTGCAAGGCAAGTTGGTTATTCATCACGATAAAAGCTACCTGGTCATGACCAACTCACCTGTATTCGACAAACAATTAACGCTGAATGAATACTGGCATGAAATAGGCGGCACGGTGATGTTGCCCGGTACCAATCGGGCATCTGACCGGTTTGTAAGAGCCTCTTTCTATACAGAAGCCATCCCTAAAACTGATAATACGCGTATCGCTATCGCCAGTGTATTCAGTGTGATCAGAAATTGTTCTGTGCCCTATGGCATCAGCACGCCGGGTCAGCCCAATATTTCCTCTACGCGGTGGAGATCGGTATCGGACCAGAAAAACTTAGTGTATTATTTTGAAACGGTATTAACGCCCAATACTTTTTGGGTCAACCTGAAGGAAATTGATTTCTCCGAAAAAGCACCTGTTAAGCGATTGGGCCTGTCCAAAGGGGAAGTATATGCCGGCAACGCAGTTGCTTCCTTCAAGCCAAGTGCGCCATTCAAATTCCAGGGATTAAGTCAATAAGGCTGACTAACAGTATGCAGAAAACCAGGTTGCAACAAACCATTAGAAATACCCCGGTCAGGCTACATACAACAAGGGGTCGGTTTTGAATTCAATATGGATAGAAGTGCCCCGTGGAGAGGAGTCGATATCCACCTTACCCTGGAAAGCTTTCATGCGTGAATGGAGGCTGTTAATGCCCAGTCCGCCCAACTGGCCAATGCCGGAAGGATCGAACCCTTTGCCGTTATCTTCTACGGTGATGGTGATCATGTCGTCATTAAACACCAGCTGCACCAGGGCCCGGCTGGCTTCTGCATGCCTGATCACATTGTTGATGAGCTCCTGTATGGTTCTGTATATCATCAATTCGAAATGGTGATTGAAGCGCACGGGCGCCCCATAGGATTGAAAATCGATACCCAGCTGGTGGTTATTACTGAATTTAAGGCAAAACGCCTGTACAGCTTCATACAGACCTTGTTCATGCAAAATGACGGGCAGGAGGTTATGCGCCGTTTCCCGGATCTCGGATGAAGCATCCTTTAACAGGGTGAGTGATTCGCGATAGGCAGGAATAGCCGGCAACTGTCCTACCTGGCGGCCCAGGGAGTCCATATTGAGCCTGGCTGCCGAAAGGATACTACCTACCCCATCATGCAGGTTGCGGGCAATACGGGTACGCTCCCTCTCCTCTCCTTCCATCATAGCCTTCACAGCCAGCAACTCATGTTCTTTGCGTATCATCAGCCATTGAAGTTTTTGCTTCTGCCGGAAACCCAGCCATATCAACACACCAATGATGAGCAGGGTGATCATGGAAATAATGGAAAACACAATGAACATGTCTTTCTTCTTCAAGGTTGATCTCTGGTGCTCAATAGCCAGTTGTTTATCGGATAGCTCTTTATCCTTTTGAAGGGTACGATACTTTGTTTCCAGGTCATTGACCCGGTTGGCCATTTTCTCATTGGCAAGACTGTCATTGTACAACACAAACTTTTTGAAAGCAGCCATGCTTTGTTCGTGCATACCCATGCCGGAATAAACCTCCAGCAATTTGCCATAGGCTTTGAACAATCCTTCCTTACTGCCAATCCGCTCAGCGATCTCCACGCTCTTAAGCAGGTAGTCCTTTGCCCTGGGGTAATTCTTTGTTTTCTCATAGATCTTTGAGTAACACAAATATACCTGCAACAGGTAATAAGGGGTGCCAGCTTTGAGTGCCAGCCTTTCCGCTTCCCTCAGGTACCAGGCAGCTGAATCATACTGTTTATAGTCGATATAAGTATCGGCAATATTGGACCTGATCATAAATGGCAGCACCTGGTCATTTGTCAGATCGGCCAGTTTAAGGGCCTCCAGGGCCAACCGCAATGACTTCCTGGTGCTATCCATGGAACTGTATGTAACACTTAAATTGGTCAAGATACGCGTAAGAGTCAGGGTGTCCTTATTCTCCCTGGCGATACTTTCTGCTTTCTTTAGGTAATACAAGCTTTTTTGGGGTTGGCCCATTTCCTGGAAGGTATTGCCGATCCCGTCATTAACCTGTGCCATCAGGTGATGGGCGCCGGCTTTTTCAAAAGCTTCAACAGCTTTGAGGTACCACACGATCGCCTCATCAAATTTATCCTGGAAATAATACAGGTTGCCGGTATTATTGAACACCTTGCCCAGTTCGAGGTGATTGCCCAGGGCTGTAAAATGGATAGCCGCCCGATCGTAATAAGATTTAGAGGTTGAGAACTCGGCTTTATCTGCATACACAATACCGATAAGGGTTGCACTCTTCCCTTTGCCGTAGCTATCGTTCTTTGCTTCGCTCAGTTTGGCCGCCCGTTGCAAAACAACCAATGCGGTATCATTGTCAAAGTCCATCAGGTCGCTCCCGTATTTCAGCAATTGCCGGATGAGAGTAGTATCTTCTTTGGCCCCATGGATCAACGGACGGTATCGGTCATGAACAGCCTGCAAGGACTGGGAATAGCCGGTAACACCTATCAACAGGCACAGGAATGCCAGTTGCCATTTTTTGCAGGAAAAGTTTGCCAGAGGTCTTATCATGGTTCACACAGCTATAAAAGCCCTAATTTAGGAAGGTTTTTTTTCCAGGTGCTTCCGGCAGACAGTATTCAGTGGGCATCCTGGGTCTGTTCAACCTCTTTTAGTCGCAATCCATGTATTACTTATCTCAATTCATACATGATCCCCATTAACCCCAGGGCTGGTGCTTAAATTAAGGTCAATATATCCTGATTATCATTTCCCATACCGCAACCTTATCCTGTCCAGATCAGGTTACAATCCTTAACGAAAGCATTTTATGACTACCTCGAAGCGCTGGCCAAACAACAGGAAGACGATGGCAATATCTATAAACCGGTGCCCAACTCAGCACCCGGCAATATAAGCGGAGGCACACTGGGGTTCTTTTTCACCTCAGCGGTTTCGGATGAGTTGATCTACCCCAGGTAACCATTTCTCTTACGCTCCTTTCTATACAAGCGTTCTGTTCTCAGAACGCTTTTTGTTTTGCCCGATGGACACAGCAAACATTGACTCAGGACATCTTTATTATATTAAGAACATTTATTAAGCGGGATACACTATATTGCATTTTTTGTGCACATGTTGATCAACCCCTTAGCCCGCCAACCTATCTGCTGGTTATTCCTTTTTTTTATTGCAGTCCTCCCCTGCAAGGCAGATACCTTGACGCTTCGCCCCGGTGCTCAAGCAGCACAAAAAGTCAAATTGAACAGCTATCTTTCTGTATGGGAAGACCCTTCCCGAAGTACCGATACCGCCATTGTGAATAGTCACCGGGCCTTGTTTGTGCCTGCAGACCAGCTGCAGCAACAGGAACCTACCAGCTATTACTGGCTGCGCATGCCCATCAAAAATGAGACTGGTGCAGCAGCCAATTTGATCCTGTCCTTCAGCAGCCTCACGCTGGTAGATGTATACCTCTATCACAATAACCAATGCATACTTCATAAGCTGGCAGGGGCTTTCCGGGAACGGAAATATATTGCTCCCTACGATGGCCGGTTGTTTAGCTCCCTGATCTTTCAACCGGGGCAATCCTATGAAATATTAATAAAGGTTTACCATACCAAGGGTTATTCGCCGGTCTTCAACTTCACCTTGCAGCAAAAGGAGCCCTTTATACAACAACTGCATCAACTTAAGTTGGTTGATGCCTGGTCGCAGGGGGCGGTTTGCCTGTTTTTTGTATATGCGCTGGTATCCTGGGCGGTAAGCCGGTACAGGCCCTATCTGTGGTTATTGTGTTATATAGGCGGCATTGGCCTGTATGGTATCAGTACAGGTGGATACCTCATCGACTGGGTATTTGCCCATCATCCTCCAACCGGCTGGCTGTTCAATCTGGTCTTTGTGCATCTGGGCAGTTTGGGAATCTATATGCTGATGATGGATTTCTGGCAAATGAAACTTTACAATCCCATTTTGTACAATGTGGGGCGCATGCTGGTTGTAGAACTGGGTGTGGTGTCTCTGGCCGGCGTTTGCATTAACTACATTACCGGCAATTTTGTGCTGGTGAATACGATCAATTTGTGGCTATCGGTATTCCCGCTTAGTTTTATTATCGCTTCCCTGTGGTTATGCTGGCGGCGACTCTCCGCAGCACAGCGGTACCTGGCCTATGGCCTGTTGCTGTTCTTCGCTTCTGCCATTTATGTTGTATTAAGTTCGGCATTGCTGAAGGAAAGATCATTGCTCACGGCTCCCTATGTTTCTAATTTCACTACGTTGGCTGTTTTCCTGCTGTTTGCTACGGGACTTAAAGAAGACCTGCGGCAGCATGAAATAGATAAGCATGCTGCATTAGAAGAGCTCAACCGCCTGCAGCAATTCCAAAATGCGATACTGGAAAGAAAAGTAGAAGACCGTACTTCGGAACTTAGAATTTCCAACCACCATCTCAAAGAGCAGCAGGCACTACTGGCCGATAAGAATACCAAAATCGAGACGCTGATCAATGAGTTGAATCACCGTGTAAAGAATAACCTGCAGCTCCTGTATGGCTTAAGCAGCCTGCAAGTGCCGATGGTGAATGATGAAGCGGCCCGGGAGATCATGAGAGGCAATATGGGTAAGATAAAAGCGATGATGCTGGTGAATGAAAAGCTGTTCAGGTTTGAAGAACAATCCTCTGTTCATGTACGGGAATTCACCACGGAGCTGGCCGATCACCTGCAACGCATCTATGACAGCAAGGCCAAAATACGTATCCTCCAGGATATTGGCAGTGGGATTCAGTTGCAAGGCAAACAGGCGCTTTCCTTTGGCCTTATACTGGCAGAGTTGCTCACCAATTCATTCAAATATGCATTTCCCGATCATCCTGATCCCACGATCCGGATCACGATGCAGGTAGAAGACAAGCATACAATGCAGTTTATTTATGCCGACAATGGCAGGGGGATGGATCACCTGGAACAGGAAAAACAGGTGACGATGGGTATTTCCCTGGTGCATGACCTGGCCCGGCAAATGAATAGCCAAATAACTGTTACAAATGGCGTCGGATTAACTTATCAGTTTTTAATTCCAGTGTAATTATGGTACGTGTACTTATAATAGAAGATGAAATCATTATAGCCCGGTTTATTGAACAACAATTACAGTCGTCCTTTCAATGCACTACACGCATTGCTTTATCAGTCGATGAAGCGATGGCGGCCATGCCGGAGATGCTGCCGCACCTCCTTTTGTGTGATATCAATCTCCAGGATGCTCAATCGGGCATTGAACTTATTGCCAGCCTTCGGCATGACTTTTCCTTTGAAGTGATCTTTATTACTTCTTACCAAAACCGGGGTATTATAGCACAGGCAGCCTCGACCAACCCAGCCAATTATATCATTAAACCGGTAGATGAGGCGCAGCTTTTTGCCGGGGTTCAATTGGTGATGAACAAGATCATGCACCATTCTGCAGCGGGAGAAAAGATCATGAACCCCGCTTCTTTGCTCAATACTACAGAGCTTAGTATCCTGCAACAGATCCGCGACAAAAAGACAACCAAGGAAATTGCGCAAAGCCTGTTCCTGAGTCCTTATACGATCAAGAATCACCGCCACAATATTTGCCGGAAATTACAGCTGGATGAAGGGAACAATGCGCTGCTGAAATGGGTAATGCAGTATTCGCATTTAATATAAAATAGTACCAGCCTGCCTTATGCAATAAATTCAATATATCAAAAGGGGATTTTTCCCCTTTTGAAAAAAGATTTATACCCCTCCAATAAGATATTTTACCTTATCTTTAGTGCACGTTATATCAGCCACGCCATCCTTTTATTCTTCCCAATTTATTAACCTTTAATAGCATATCAATTGAAGGATATTAGCCAAACCAGCCTGACATTAATTATTTCCTTAATTCTAATCATTCCCCTCGCCACATTCATTGTATCGATGCTGAACTTCTACCAAAGCAAGAAGCACAGTGACCTGGAAGTAAACAAAATCCGGGAAAAGTTCAACTCCTTTGCCAAAACGAAGGACCTCCACCATCAATCCCTGATTCAGTCCAAACTAGAGGTCCAGGCACAAACACTGGAACATATTGCCAAGCAGCTCCATTCCAATATCAGTCACCTGGCAGCACTGATCAACATTAATTTATCAGAAATACTATACCACAGCCATCCCGCTATTAAGCCGAATGTGCAAGAAACAAAAACACTAACCAAGCAATTAATGTCCGAGTTAAATGCGTTGAGTGTAAACAATGCAGACTATATCACGCATACCGGGTTTACCAAAGCCTGGGAACATGAGCTCAACAAGTTAAGCGCCCAAAGCCATTACAAGGTAGTACTGAATACCTCCGGTAGTCCCTTCAGCCTTATCCCCGACCGGGAAATCATGTTATTCCTGTTGTGCCAGGAAGTCTTAAATAATATTCTTCAACATGCAAAGGCCAAAACCATTACAGTATCACTCAGCTACCAGGCACCTCACCTGAAACTAGATATCATGGATGACGGGGTTGGATTTAATGTAATGGAAATACTTAATAAGCGGATCATCGACCGGGAAAGCACGGGGCTTATCAAAATACAAAAACGCGCCTTTCTTATTAAGGCAACAGTAGATATTATCAGTGACATTGGTAAAGGCACGCATTTCATTATCGATATTTATCAATAAAATATAATCACCAGATCAAATGGCAGCAAGTACAGGTACTCAGGTCAAACTCGCTATTGTAGATGATCACAATCTTTTTAGAAAAGGGCTTATAAAGCTGATCAATCTGGGCAATAAGGAGAATAAGTACTCCATTTTATTTGAAGCAGAAAGCGGTCTTGATTTACAGCATAAGTTGAAAAAGAAGGACCTACCGGATATCATCCTCATGGATATCGACATGCCGGATATGGATGGCTATGAAGTAACACAATGGCTTAGAGAAAAGCATCCCTCCATTAATATTTTAGTGATTTCCATGATCAAATCGGAAAAAGCTATTAAACGCATGCTTCAACTAGGCGTTAAAGGTTACCTGTCGAAAGACATTGAAGTGGAAGACATGCAAAATGCCCTGGATGCCATTGTAAAGAAAGGATTTTATTATTCCGATCTTGTGACGAACCTGATGGCTGCAAGTTTCCTACCAAACTATAAAAACAATCCTGACGAAGGGAAATTATCCCACAATGAAGCTGAATTTCTGCAGCTTGCCTGTACAGAATTAACTTATACAGAAATAGCTGCCAAGATGAACCTTAGCCCTAAAACCGTTGACAATTACCGGGAAGCATTGTTCCAGAAATTTAACGTAAAGAATCGTGTAGGGCTCGTATTGTATGCTATTAAAAATGAACTGTATAAAATATAAGGGTGATCCTTAAAACACCGGCTCTGTGTATAGTCGGCAAAACAGCTCGCTATGTTTCTAAAATACCTCACTATTCAAAAAACAGTCCTTTACTCATTGATCGTGTTGTTTGCCAACCGGGCATGGAACTATTATGATAAGATAGCGGATCCCTCAGCCGGTAGCGAAACAGTGAGTAAATATGGAATACCATTGTTAATCACATCCTGTTTGTTTACTTTCTTACTGGGGTTTGCTATTGCGCTGGAGTATAAAGACAGAAAAGTAAATAAATAATGGTCTTTTACCTCATGACGATCATTTAAAAGCACCGCTATTGCTGATAAAGGCGAGGCGCTTACTGTCGGGGCTCCAGGAGGGTGTATTGATGGACCCCTGTCCGCCATACAGGTAAGCAATCACTTTGGACGCACCGCCACCTACTGGCATCAGGCGCAACATCACTCTTTTGTAAAAAGGATGATCGCCCGGATCCACCGTGGCAGGAAAGGAAATAAACGCAATCCATTTGCCATCAGGAGAGATATGCGGGAACCAGTTGTTGTATTCATCAAAAGTGAGTTGCTGCTGTCCGCTGCCATCGGGCTTCATACGCCATAGCTGCATTTTGCCCGACTGATTGGCATTGTAATAAATGTATTGTCCGTTGGGCGCATATTCAGGCCCATCGGCTAACCCTGTTGTGTGTTTGGTTAATGCTACTTCCGGCCCTCCGTTGATGGGCTTTTTATAAATATTATAAGCCGGACTTATACTTGAACGCAGTGCGGTATACACTACCTCCTTGCCATCCCTGCTCCACCCATGTAAATAAGAGGGTGTGCTATCGGTAACCAATACAGGCTCACCACCAGTTAAGGGCAGGTAATAAACAGTAGAGCCGCCACCGGGCATACCATCCCGATGATGACTGATGCCCAGCATTTTCCCATCAAAAGAGATCACATGGTCATTGTTGTTGCGGTTGGCCGATCCGGTAGACAGTTTTTCGGGCACCCCTCCACCAACAGGAATTGTATAAAGAGAACCTCCTTTGTTAAATAATAAACGTTTGCCATCCGGCATCCAGTTGGGCGCTTCCAGGCGGCCCGCCTCTTCATGGATTACAGTACGTTTGCCATCGAATACACTTAATAGTTCCAGGCGACTGCCCAGTATTCCATCGCGGTAACCGTTGTGCGTATCAGGTACTGTTTTCTCAATGCGTACATTCCAGGCGGTCCCTTCTTCCAATACATCGGGGTTGTGGCTGCAAATGAATAAACCAGCCAATGCATCATCGGGCATGTCGATACTATCTGTTCTTCCCACTTCCTGCAAAAGTTCACCGTCATTGGCTACACGCATGATGAAGGTTTTACCGATCCGCTCCAGCTGTATGATCTCAGCATGTTTTTTTACCGTAAACAGTTCATCCTGGGGATCGCGCATGGCGGCGCCCTTCGAGCGGCGCCATTGCAGCACTGTGAGGCCATCGCCATGCACCACGGCACTCATGTGCGCGGCATCTGCTTCCTCACCGGCGCGCACCATCCAGCCAATTTTGCGGTGGGGATCTTTGCCTGTGCCCAACAGCTTCACATTAGCCGTCAATATAAAGTCGCCATTCACTTTGCGCCAGGCATAATGAAACTCATCACGGTTGAACCAGATATTATAACCAGCTCCTTTGAGTTGATAAACTTGCGTCTGGCTGTTCCACGATACCCCGCCTTTGACAGCAGGGTTACCAATATCAGCTTGTTGCTGAAAGATACCAATGGAGGGCGACTGGGCCATTAGGAGGCCGGTGTAAAGCAGCAGGATGGCAATTAGCAGGCGTTTCATGATACTTAAATATACTACTAAATAGCCGATATTTGCCAGCTTATGGATCAGGCAGCAGGCAATGAAGCATCTATTTCCGGACCCCGGGGCACTGGTTTTAAAAGGATTCCGCTGGGAAGCCTTACGGAGCTCTTTATAGCACAGCATAGCCAGGCAGGCGTGTATGTGGAGGCCAGGGAATACCAGTTTATTACGCCGCATAGCCTGGACATCGACAACGGCATTTTCCTGAGCCAATATGCCATCCCACCTTTTCCCCCAGTGACGGTGATACGGCAGGAACAACAATTGCTGGTTTCCTGTACCTGTCACCAGGCACCCGATAAGCTGTGTGTGCATGAAGCGCAGGTATTGACTGCGCTGGTACGCAGGGAAGAGCTACGCATCTTCTTCGATACCCAACTGCGTCACGAAAAACTCGCCAGATTTGCCGCAGATTACGGCCTCTCAGCCACGACCAACCTGGACGAATTCTTTGCCATCCATTTTGAGAACAATAAGATAGGCATCAGTTCCCGGCTGCCTTCGCTCCTCGCTGTCAACCAGGATACCCTGCAAGCCATGAACCAGGTGCTGTATCCCGTACCTGAAGCCATTCCCCAGGAAGGGCCTGCAACCGATGGCAAAACGATCTGTGTGGTATTCAAACAACACAAATACCATAAACACCTGTTGATCGAATTGTACAGTGCGGCCGTATCCAAAGAGGGTAAGATTAAAAACCCTATGTCGCTGGTGCCGCCACTGGACCTGGCCTGGGCCCTCGATGATCCGGAGCACCTGAAATTCTATACGGCGGTTCATAAATTCCAAAATCATCCAGCTGCGAAAAGATCGCCTTCCGACCTTACGGCGCTGAAAGCCATTGTACGGAATCCGGCCGGTTATCGTTTTTATTATCATAACCCTGAAGTATCAGACAACATCACTGCTACGGCTGTGGTGCCAGTAAAAACAGCCCTGCTACCCGGCAACCTAACGCTGACGGTAACCCAGGAAGGCGATTTTTATGCCATAGGTGGCCGGCTTTCGCTGGATGACAAAGATTATACGCTGGGCGATGTAAGTCTTCGATTCAACTGGTTTGTACAGGCGGATGATACGCTGTACCTGGTAGATCAGTTGCAGGCATTGGGTGTTATTGAATTGCTGAAGAAAAAGAGCCAGTTCCTGATCCATGCCAGCAAATACCGCGAATTCAAATTACAATTGCTGGATAAACTGGAAGACACGATCCAGATCGGCTATGAATACATACAGGAAGCAACGCCTGTGCAACTGGAGCAGCAGGGATTTAACAATAGTCCGCAACGGATCATCTATTTATCGGACCTGAAGAATTATGTGATGATCATACCAGTGGTAAGGTATGCTGAAGTAGAGATTCCCATCCGCACCTTAAGGCAAGTACATGCCACGGATGAAAAGGGAAAGGAATTCCTGGTAAAGCGTGATGACCAGGCTGAGAAGGCATTTACGGCCCTGATCGTGCACCAGCATCTGCATTTTGAAGAACAACTGGAAAACGACCTGCACTACTGGTACCTGCACCGGGACCGGTTCTTATCAGAAGAATGGTTTCTCCAGGCCTTTGAAGAATGGAGCAAGGAAGGCATTACCGTATTAGGATTTAATGAGCTTGATGGCAACAAACTGAATCCGCATAAAGTAAAGATCGATATCAAGGTACATTCGGGCATCAATTGGTTCAATGCGGATGTGCAGGTGAAGTTTGGTAAGAAAAAGGCATCTTTAAAACAGGTGTATAAATCGATCCGCAACCAGAACAAGTATGTGCAACTGGATGATGGCACCAAGGGTATCCTTCCGGAAGAATGGATAGCGAAGTTTACGGATTACTTCAACAATGCAGAGATCATCGATGAATCGACGATCCGGATCAATAAGATCAACTTCACTACGATTGAGCAATTGTACGAAGAAGCCATGGTGGACGAAGCAGTGATGGAGGAAGTAAAACAGTACCGCGAGAAACTACAGCATATTGATCATATCAAAGAGATTGAAGTACCAGCAGCTTTGCAAGCCACGCTTCGCCCCTATCAACGGGAAGGGTTGAATTGGCTTAATTTCCTGGACGACCTCAATTTTGGCGGATGCCTGGCCGATGATATGGGCCTGGGTAAATCCATCCAGATCATTGCCTTTATACTTTCTCAAAGAAGCAAAGTAAAAAGAAATACCAACCTGCTGGTGGTACCTTCGACACTTATCTTCAACTGGCAGCAGGAAGTGCAGCGTTTTGCTCCCTCGATCAACATCTATACGGTACATGGGGCTGGCAGGATAAAGCACACATCAGCGTTTGATCAATACGAACTCATCTTAACGACCTATGGCACGCTGTTGTCGGATATCCAGTTTCTGAAAGACTATGCATTCAATTATGTATTCCTCGATGAATCGCAAAACATCAAGAACCCGGAAACACAGCGGTACAAAGCAGTAAGGCTGTTGACCTCGCGTAACAAGATTGCCATCACGGGCACACCGATCGAGAACAATACTTTCGACCTGTTTAGCCAGTTATCTTTTGCATGTCCGGGGTTGCTGGGCAGCAAGCAGTATTTCAAAGACATCTATTCTATCCCCATAGACATGTTCAAGAGCAGTAAGCGTGCGATTGAACTGCACCGGAAAGTGAAACCATTTATCCTGAGAAGAACAAAGCAGGAAGTAGCGCCTGAGCTGCCGGAGAAAACGGAAATGGTATTGTACTGTGAAATGGATGAGGAACAGCGGGGTATTTACCAGGCCTATGAAAAAGAGTTCAGGGAATATATTTCTGCCACCACAGCTGATGAGTTGAAGAAGAGTCCTATGAATGTGCTGAAGGGGCTCACGCGGCTTAGGCAGATCTGTGATGCACCCGCCTTGCTGGGGGATGATGCGCTTACAGGCACCAGTTCTGCCAAGATCAATACGCTGCTGGAGCAGATCGAGAACAAATCACCCCATCATAAAATACTGGTGTTTTCTCAGTTTGTATCGATGCTGGAACTCATCAGTAAGGAATTGATCAAAAGGAGCATTGGCTTTGAAATGCTCACGGGCAGTACCCGCAACCGGGGTGCTGTGGTCAATGCTTTCCAAACCAACCCGGATAGCCGGGTATTCCTCATCAGCCTGAAAGCGGGCGGTACGGGGCTCAACCTCACGGAAGCAGATTATGTGTACCTGGTAGATCCCTGGTGGAACCCTGCTGTGGAGAATCAGGCTATTGACCGGGCACACCGCATTGGCCAGGATAAAAAGGTGATTGCTGTACGCCTTATCTGTCCGGAGACAGTAGAAGAAAAGATCATGCAAATGCAGGAGAACAAGAAGCTACTGGCGGATGACCTGGTGAAAACAGGTTCTTCCCTGCTGTCATCCCTATCTAAAGATGACCTGCTGAATCTATTGTGGTTTCAGCCGGCGTAAAAATGCAACAAGGCATTAAGGCAACGAGGCATCAAGGCAACAAGGCATCGGGGGAAGGCAGAAGGCATTACGGCAAAAATGCTTGAAGTGAAAAGGATTTTTTGTATCTTCCATTTACATGAATTGCAGGGGCTTATATCTACTTTTTATCTCTCCGGAGGGGACCACCGTTCAAGCTCCTTTGAACGTATTTCCGCGTCCCGCCTGCATTTGAGGCACTTCGTCTTACTATTGGCTTACTATTAGCTTACCATTGGCTTGCTACTGGCTTATCACTTCCGTTCTTGTAAGAGGAGGCAGCCGTCCTTTATCTGCCTGACGACCTATCTTCCGGCCAGGAGGTTATCATTATTGAATTGTTGAGGCTAGTTGTAATGGCCCAACAAATCCATAAACAGGAATGATCCTATGTAAATATTTGGCATCACCAACACCTTCTTACCTGTTCGCCGGCTTGATATTCAGGACTAATTGCACTATTTTGCTACCAAACTCCCAGCGATGTCCACTCTTGATCAATTAATAACAACTGTATCAACATTAAACAACAAAAATGAATACCAACAGGTAATAGAGCTGTTACCAGCGAATGTATTATCAAAACACAAAAGCCCGGAACTATACCATCAATTGGGTTTAGCCCTGACGGATGCCGGTCAATATGAACAGGCCTATAAAGCCTATACCCAAGCCATCACTTTACAGCCTGGTGTAGCGGCCCATTATGCCAACCGCAGCCTGACCTCTCTCTTATTGGAAGAATTCGACCAGACAATTACTGATTGCAGCGAGGCAATTAAAATAGACCCGGACAATATAACAGCCCGTTATAACCGGGCGGAAGCCTATAAGGTTACGCAGCGGGACGACAAAGCTTTTGCCGATTACAACCATATTATTGCCATAGCTCCCGACAATGAACTGGCCTATCTGGGGCGGAGCATCATGTACAATCTTAAAAAACAATATGACGAAGCGATAGAAGATCTCAATAAATCTATCCACTTAAACCCCAATCTGGCAAACAGTTGGTTCGAACGGGGAAGCATTTGGTATGAAACGAATGAATACGACAAAGCGATTACTGACCTCAGTAAGGCCATAGAACTGGATCCCCAATCTGAAGAAGCCTATACTCTCAGGGGCAATGCATGGCATGAAAAAAGGAACTACGACAAAGCTATCGAGGACTTTAACCAGGCTATTCAACTAAATCCACAATCGGTGGTGGCTTACATGATCCGCGCCGATGCCTGGGGAGAGAAAAACGACCCTGAGCGGGCGATCAATGATTATAGCATGGCCATCAAGCTAGACCCACGAATTCCCAGAAACTATAATAACCGAGGCTGCATTTATGCGGCTCAAGGAAAAGATAAACAGGCCATAGAAGATTTCACTCTATGTGTCAGGTTAAAACCTGACCACGTAGATGCCTGGTACAACAGGGGTAACTCCTGGCATGAAGTATTTAAGAAAACCAAAATGTCGGATGATCTTAATAATGCATTATATGACTATACACGCGCCATTCAACTGGATCCGCAACATTCAGACGCTTATAGTAACAGGGGGATTCTCTATGCAACTGTATTTGACTATGACAAAGCTCAACCAGACCTCGAAAAAGCATTGAAGCTAAACCCTGACGATCAATTTGCACCCAAATGGATGAACAGGATCCGGGAAAATTCAATGAACAAGATCAAACGGTCATAACAACTGCCCTCCATACGGCACCGATGCCAGCCATAAAATAGTTAAAAAGAAGGGAGTGAACCGCGAAGTTGCACCAAAGAAAAAGGGTAAAAAATAACAATGCAGTAGCTTTGTACAGTATGGAAACAATCATTGGTATTGCCGGAATAGCTATTATGGGTATACTGCTTTCTCTTGCATTCAGGAAGAAAAAAGCATTGCCCGCCTTACCTGCTCAAAACCTGCAATCAATACTGCAACAGTATGTAGCTTTTTACCGGGCGCTCAATGATGAACAAAAAGCATCGTTTGAGCAGCGGGTGATGCAGTTCCTTCAAAAGGTACATATTACAGGCGTGAAGACTGTGGTAGAAGAAGTAGATAAGGTGCTGGTAGCTGCGGGAGCCATTATTCCCATCTTTGCTTTTCCGGGCTGGGAATACAGGAATATTCATGAAGTACTGTTATACCCCGGCTCTTTTAATGAAGAATTTGGGCAGGATGGACAGGACCGCAATATTTTAGGAATGGTAGGCAATGGCCCCATGCAAAATGTAATGGTACTGTCCCAGCAAAATGTAAGGGAAGGGTTCACCGGCAGTTCAGACAAGCACAATACGGCTATCCATGAATTTGTACACCTTGTAGATAAATCGGATGGCGCTACGGATGGATTACCTGAAGCGCTCATCCCACACCAATATGCCAGGCCCTGGCTAAAAAGGATCCATGAAGAAATGCAGTTGATACGGGAAGGCCGGTCGGACATCAACTACTATGGTACGACCAATGAGGCCGAATTTTTGGCTGTCGTATCGGAATACTTTTTTGAGAAACCGGCCGAAATGGAGCAGAAACACCCCGAACTATATGCCTTACTGAAAACCATTTTCCTGCCCACTATTCCATCTTAAAGGAAAGGCCCGTCTATATATCATTCATAGACGGACCTCCAATGAAATCAGGTAATGTTAAGCCTGCACAAGGCCATGCCTCAATCCGGCATTCAGCTCCTGCCATCTTTTCTCCGGCAACACATCTTCTGCCATCTTCATATGCAAGGTGAATATTTCCTGTGGAGCTTTGAGTTTTATGCCGGTTAACCAGGTTATCAGCTCTTCTTTATTAATGGAAATCATCATACGACGACTCTGGTCGAACAGGTCTTCCGGTGGAATGGTACTGATGAGTGCCTGTGTAATCTGCATAAGCTCCAGATCGGTATAATATTTCCACAAAACAGCATTCAGCAGATCTTCTTCCTTGTTCATATGGGTAAGGTTGAAAGCGATGAAGGCATTGAAGTCATAAAAAATACTACGCCCCAGTTCAATCATTTCCACTGCATCTTCTGTTTGTTTCCAGCTATCAATAGCCATCCTGAGGCTTTGTGCCAGGGCATGGTCTACCACATGTTCATTTTCAAAGGCATCCACCAGGTCTTTGGCATACCGTTCGATGGCCGGAAGGATGAAGTTGTCTTCATGCTCAGCATGTTTATCGAAATAGTACAATACTTTCTCCAGCCGGTTGATGACTACTATTGCTTCATCACGGTTGTTGAAATCTGTTTGCTGAATGAGGGTAGCTGTTTCGTACAGCAGGGAACGGAGGGCCTTGTGAATAAGGTTGAAAATATTATACCTTGACTGTTGCATCATATAATGTTTTAATGATCAATTCTTTCACAAACATCCTCCATCTGCAGGTTAAAAGAAATATCCTCTTGTATTAATTGCTATTATGATGTCATTAATCTCACAAAAGTCTGCATGAATTATCCTATTCCGGCAAAGATGTTTGAGAAGATCGTTATATGATCGTTAATGGGTCAGTATTTCCTCATCTACCCGGGCATAATTTTCGTAATTAGGTATAGCCAAGTACCGAAAATCAACACCCTGATATGAATAAAACACACTGCATCCTCGCGGCCTGGATGTGCATTTCGTTATTGGCTGTTTCCTGTAATAAAGATAAAAATGATGACTCCAACGACCTCCCTACTACTATTGAAACACAACCCGCTGTTTTAACACCTGTTACACAAAACATTGGCACCAATGTAGGAGGCTATTACGAAGCTTTACCGGCCCTGTATGGGCAAAACAATGCGAAGTATCCATTGCTTATTTTCCTGCCCGGAGCAGGTCAGTATGGCACGGGCAGCACGGCCGACCTGGCCAAGGTGCTGACGGAGGGCACTCCCGTATTGCTGAAACAACAAAAGTTTCCGCCAAATTTCCTGGTCAACGGCCAAAATTTTGCGTTTATAGTGCTGGTGCCGCAGTTTAAAATCGAACCCCGATATGCTGACCTGCGTGCTTTTATAGATTATGCTTTTTCAAAGTACCGGGTCAACAAATCCTATTTTTATCTCACTGGCTTTAGCCTGGGCTCCCGGCAGACAGCAGAATTTGGCGCACTGGAACCCACCGTTCCTGCTGCTATAGTAACCATGGCCGGTGCATTTACGTACAACCTGCCCGGCACGGTAAAAGGGATTGCCGATAACAAGCTGCCGGTGTGGAGTTTTCACAATGAACAAGACCAGGCTATTCCTTCCAAGGAAACGAAGGATTTTGTAGCGGCTATCAACAGCTTTAATCCTGCTATACCAGCCCGGCAAACTATTTTCCCCACTTCCAATGCAGACCTTAAACATGACTGCTGGACCAAGGCTTCGGACCCAGCCTATAAGGAAAATGGCATGAATATTTATGAGTGGATGTTATCGCATAAACGGTAAGTATTTCCGATCTTGTCGGACTTATGGATAATTACAGCATTGTCTTATTGCTACTGGGTATTATGATGGCGCTTTCTGCCGTAGCGGATAAGATAAAGCTATCATCACCTATTTTACTTATTGTAGGCGGTATAGGTCTTGGTTTTATACCCGGGCTGCCACCGATAGAATTGAATCCGGAAGTAGTATTGCTGATCTTTCTGCCGCCACTCCTGTACGATGCGGCATTTAATATATCATTCAAGAGTTTTAAAGTCAATATCAATACGATTGGTACGCTGGCTATAGGATTGGTATTCCTGACGGCCAGTGGTATTGCTGCTTTTGCTTATTTCTTTATTCCGGGTATGACCTGGCCAATGGCCTTTGTATTGGGTGCTATCCTTTCTGCCACAGATGCGGTGGCAGCTATCAGCATCACCAAAGGCCTGGGCTTGTCGCACACTACCACTACTATCCTGGAAGGGGAAAGCCTGGTAAATGATGCTTCAGCCCTGGTGGCTTACCGGTTTGCAGTAGCTGCTGTTACGGGAACAGCTTTTGTGGTATGGAAGGCATCTTTAATCTTCCTGGGGCTGATTGGCGGCGGTGTACTGATTGGAATGGTGGCAGGCAGGGTACTCGGCTTCACCCTGAGGTCGGTACGGGAGAATAGCCTGGTGGCTATCAGCTTTACCTTATTGGCTCCCTTTATTACTTACCTGGTGGCAGAGGAATTTCATGTATCCGGTGTGATCGCGGTAGTTATACTCGGCCTGAGTATCTCCCGGTTAAGTGCCATGCGTTTCCCGGAAAGCATCCGGCATCAATCCAAAAACATCTGGGACATTATTATCTTTTTGCTCAATGGCTTTATCTTCATTCTGATCGGGCTGGAATTTCCCATTGTTATAAGGTCTATCGATAAAGGCATGATCTGGTCATATATTGGTTATGCCCTGCTGATCACTATCGCGGCACTGGTATTACGTATGGCGAGGGTATTTTTGCAAAAGGTAAACCTGCAGCGTGCATTCACCAGTCAAAAGAGAAAAATACCGGAAGCGGCCTTATTGACTTTCCAGGAGTGCATGATCATTGGCTGGTCGGGTATGCGGGGCATTGTGTCGCTCGCTATTGCCATTGGCTTACCCAAAACACTGAAAAATGGGGAAGCCTTTCCCATGCGATCGGAGATCATCTTTATCTCTACGGTAGTCGTACTCTTTACTATTGTAGGCCAGGGGCTCACCCTTCCCTGGATCGTGCGGCACCTGAAAGCGAAACACCCGGAGCAAGCGATCAAGGTGCATCAATGAAACTTTTTCCCCTTTTCCAGCATGGCAATGATGGCCTGCATGCGCTTTTCCCTGGTCTCCGGTTTTTTAGCGGTTTGCAAGCGCCAGGAGATTGCAAAGAGATTGGTCTTATTGAGGGTTTGAAATAATGTCCAGGCAGCTTTATTTTTCTTCACTGCTTTTAAAAAGTCTTCGGGTATCTGGCTGTTGGCAGGTGAATCGTAGGCAGCGGCCCATCGCCCATCTGCTTTAGCAGCTTCTATTTCTTTTAATCCACGGGCTGTCATCCTTCCGGCTTTGATGAGCCGCTCAGTGTTTTCAATATTCTTTTTAGACCAAAGACTTTTGGGGCGCCTCGTTGTATATTTCTGTATGTAGGATTCCTCATCATACTTGTTGCGCTGGCCATCTATCCATCCATAACAAAGCGCCACATCCAATGCCTCGGTAATGGTGATGCTGGGTTTGCCGGAATCTTTCTTGTATACACGCAGCCAAATGCCTTTGCCCTCAGCATTTTTAGCCACCCAGGCTTCAAACAGTTCGCTTGTCTTAAATGCTTTGATCGGTAAATCGTCTTGTGGAATAGCCATTACTTGTTGATTGGTAAAAATAATTATCCTTCCAGGCAGGCCAGCAAATTGTCAAGATCACCAAGGTCGTTATACAAATGCGGCGCTACGCGTATGGATGAACCCCTGAAGCTAACGATCACTTTGTTCTGCTCCAAACGTTTTTTTAAGGCTGCCACATCAATATTACCCAACGGAATGCTGCTCATATGACCTACAAAACGCTCTACGGAATTGTTGCCGATGCCTTTCTCTTTTTTGTATGCTACGATCTTGTCTGTAAGTGTTGTTAATTGCTGTTGTATAGCTGCTGGTTCCCAATGAATGATCTGCTGCAGGGCAGCTATGCACATGGGCAATAAATTGAATTGGGAAAACTCACCCATATCAAATCTCCGGGCGCCATCCCGATAGCCAACTTTATAATTGGTGAGCCCGGCAAAATCTTCAGCGCCTTTTTTAGTAAGCCAGGAATACTCCAAAGGCTCTCCTTCCTCCTGCCACTTAGGCGCCACATACAGATAACCCAGGCCATAAGGCCCTAACATCCATTTATACCCGACGCTTACCGCAAAATCGGGTTGTATACGTTCAATATCAATAGGCAATACGCCTAATGACTGGCTCAGGTCCAATACGAGGTAAGCACCCACTTTCTTAATGGCATCACTCACCGCCTCCAGGTCGATGCATGCACCATCCATCCAATGACAGTTGGGGATGGCCACCAGGCCAGTATGGCTGTTGATAGCAGCAAGGATGCTGTCTGTGAGGTTTTGCTCCTGACTGCGCGGAATGGTGATCAGTTGTAATTGTTGCCCGCGCGCCAGTTGTTCCCACACGTAATAATTGGAAGGAAATTGGTTTTCCAGTACGATGATCTCCTGACCTGGCTTCATCGAAAGATTTTTAGCGGCTGCTGCCATGCCATAGCTTACGGATGGCACCAGGGCAATATTATCTCCCTTGGTTTGAAACACAGCGCCGGCCAGCTTCCGCAATACTTCTGCCTGGGTGAACCAATCGGCAGCAGTAATTTTCCAGGGAGTGGCCCTTGTATCCAGGGCTTGCAAGCCTGCCTCCCGTACGGTATGGAGCAGGGGCGACATATTGGCGCAATTGAGGTAGGTAAGGCCTTCTTCCAGCTGGAATAACTGTCTGGACGCATCAATAGGATAGTTCATATTTAAAGTTAATTAATTCTACTGTCAGGCTGAGCTTGTCAAAGCCATTTTACACAACAAAAACCCTTCGACAGGCTCAGGGTGACAAATACTCCTGTATATTTGTCCGCGTGAAAAAAGGATGCGTTTACATACTGTTTTTCATTGTTCTGTTGAATGATACCTCACTGAACCAGTTGCTGAAACTGCCGGTGATGCTTGCGCATTTTACAGAACACCGCCAACGGGACAGTCAGGTAAGCTTTATCCAATTTCTCGCCATGCATTACTGGGGCACGGATCTCGATGACAATGACAACGACCGGGATGCGCAGCTGCCCTATAAAAAGGTAGATATCCACTCTATTGATCATCCACTTATTCCAGCTATTAAACCGGTTATTGAAAAACACCCTGTGCTAACCTCGGTGGTAGTTCAACCGGTATTCAATAATGATCTTCTCCCCCAGCCTGCCTTAGGCTCTTTGTTCAGGCCACCCAAAAACGTCTGAACCTTGATTTATTAGATTTTTAGGATTAATGGGAAGGCAATGCTTTCAGCAGTGCAACAATGCTATGGAGCTGTAAAGTTCGTAAATGCGGATCAGTACAGCAGCCTTCCTTCCTATCAATCCCCCGAGAACGCAGGATATACCTGTTTTCCATCGACATTATTGATCATTCCACAAGACTCAACCAATTATGCTGAATAAGATCATCAGCTTTTCCGTAAGGAATAAGCTGATCATTGGATTATTTGTTATAGCACTTGCAGGCTGGGGTAGCTATGAAGTAACCAGGCTGCCCATCGATGCGGTTCCCGATATTACGGACAACCAGGTACAGGTGCTTACTGTTTCTCCTTCCTTAGGCGCACCGGATATAGAGAGGCTCATCACATTCCCCATTGAACAGGCTTGTAGCAATATACCTGGGCTGAAACAGGTACGTAGTTTTTCCCGCTTTGGCCTTTCGCTGGTAACCATAGTTTTTGATGATGCCACAGATGTATACTGGGCGCGACAACAGATCAGCGAACGGCTGCAACAGGTACAACAGGAAATACCCGCTGGTATCGGCTCGCCCGTGATGGCCCCTGTCTCTACGGGACTGGGAGAAATATACCAATATGTGGTAAGGCCCAAAGCGGGGTATGAAGGTAAATACGATGCCATGCAATTGCGCACGCTGCAGGACTGGATCGTGAGGCGGCAACTAATGGGAACACCCGGCGTAGCGGAGGTGTCCAGCTTTGGCGGTCAGTTGAAGCAATATGAAATTGCTGTGCGGCAGGAACAACTGAAAGCTCACCAGCTCACGATTGCCGATGTGTATGATGCACTGGAAAAAAACAACCAGAATACGGGGGGCGCTTATATTGAAAAAGGACCTACGGTGCTTTACATCCGCAGTGAAGGTCTTACCGCTGCGCTGGAAGACATTGAAAAGATCGTAGTAAAAACATTGAGCAACGGCGTTCCGCTGCTGATGCGGGATGTAGCCACGGTACAATATGGTGCGGCCATACGGTATGGTGCTATGACTTACAATGATAAAGGAGAAGTAGCCGGGGCGGTACTGATGATGCTGAAAGGAGAAAACTCATCGGCTGTTATTAAAAGGGTAAAAAAACGGATCGAAGAGATACAGCAGATGCTGCCGGAAGGTGTAGTGATCGAACCCTTCCTGGACCGGACGAAGATGGTGAACAATGCTATTGAAACGGTAGAGACCAACTTACTGGAAGGTGCCCTGATCGTGATACTGGTGCTGGTATTCTTTTTGGGTAACCTGCGGGCGGGGCTGATCGTTTCTTCTGTAATACCGCTCTCGATGTTGTTTGCCATTATACTGATGAACAAGTTTGGCGTGGGTGGCAACCTGATGTCGCTGGGTGCTATTGATTTTGGATTGATCGTGGATGGATCGGTGATCGTGGTGGAAGCAATTCTGCACCGCTTTTCGCATTCCAAACATTTCAGGCAGCTGGGACGCATCAGTCAGCAGCAAATGGATGAAGAGGTGACCAAATCCACGGGCGCCATGATTAAGAGTGCGGTGTTCAGCCAGATCATTATCCTCATTGTATACCTGCCCATCCTTTCGCTGCAGGGCATTGAAGGCAAGATGTTTAAACCAATGGCCATTACGATTGCCTTTGCGATACTGGGCGCCTTCCTGCTGTCGATAACCTATGTGCCGATGATGGCGGCATTGTGCCTGAGCAAAAAACTCAATCATAAGAAAACGATCACCGACAGGTTGATGAGCTGGCTGGAGAGACGGTATCAACCTATGTTGGGCCGTTTGTTGCATTATCCCAAATCCATGATCGCCATTGTGCTTACTTTATTCATAGGCGCTGTGATGATCCTGAGCCGTATGGGAGGAGAATTCATACCCCAACTGGAAGAAGGTGACTTTGCGGTAGAAACCAGGTTGCTTACCGGCAGTAATCTCAACAACACGATCCGATCTACTCAACAGGCATCCGGTATTTTGCTGAAGCAGTTCCCTGAAGTAGAGAAGGTAGTCACGAAGATTGGCAGCTCTGAAATACCTACGGACCCGATGCCCTTTGAAGCAGGTGATATGATTGTGGTATTGAAACCCAAAAAAGAATGGACATCGGCCAAAACCTTTCCCGAGCTAAGCGCTAAAATGACTACAGCGCTGGAAGCCGTACCCGGCATAACAGTGAGCTTCCAGTTTCCTGTACAGATGCGGTTCAATGAACTGATGACAGGCGCCCGGCAGGACATTGTGTGTAAGATATTCGGGGAAAACCTGGATACGCTTAGCCACTATGCGCACCGGCTTAATGAGATCATACAAAGCGTACCCGGCGCTATCAATGTATACGAAGAAACGGTGACGGGCATGCCGCAGGTGGTGATCAAATACAACCGTGATGGTATGGCAAAATATGGGCTCAATGTAAGTGATATTAACCGGGTGGTAAATACGGCTTTTGCAGGGCAGGTGGCAGGACAGGTGTATGAAGGAGAAAAACGATTTGATATGGTAGTTCGCCTGGCAGGCGATGCCCGTAAGAATACAACTGATATTCAAAACCTGTTGGTCCCCACGCAACAGGGTACACAAATACCTTTATCGATGGTAGCAACTATCCAGGAAATAGAAGGCGTAAACCAGGTGCAGCGGGAGAACACGCGTCGCCGGATCATTGTAGGATTCAATGTGAGTGGCCGGGACGTACAATCCATTGTACAGGAGTTACAGCAGAAGGCGCAGCAGCAACTCAATCTGCCCAAGGAATACACGATTGCTTATGGCGGTTCATTTGAGAATATGAATGCGGCTAAAGAACGATTAAGCATTGTGGTGCCGGTGGCTTTGTTGCTGATCTTCCTGCTTTTGTATTTTGCTTTCAGTTCTGTAAAGCAGGGCCTGTTGATCTATACGGCCATTCCGCTATCAGCCATTGGTGGCATTGTAGCGCTGTGGATGCGTGACATGCCCTTCAGCATTTCTGCCGGAGTGGGCTTTATTGCACTCTTTGGTGTGGCGGTATTGAATGGTATTTTACTGGTCAGTGAATTTAACAGGCTGAAGCAGGAAGGCTGGCATGATGTGCGGCGCATTGTGATCCATGCCACCAAGTCGAAATTGAGGGCAGTATTGATGACAGCGCTGGTGCCATCACTCGGCTTTATACCGATGGCCATCAGCACCGGTGCTGGTGGTGAGGTACAAAAGCCGTTGGCTACAGTGGTGATCGGTGGACTCATTATCTCTACCCTGCTCACGCTCTTCCTGTTGCCGATGCTTTATATTTTGTTTGAGAAAGGCTTTGGATACTTCAGGCCCCGCCGCAAGCTGGCAGTGGCAGGAGTGCTGCTGCTATTGGGCGCCACTACAATACAGGGTCAACAGCCCATCCGGCTGGAAGCGGCTATCGACAGCGCCTTAAAGAACAACCAGCGCTTACAAATAGCCAATACGGAGATCAGCTATTACAGGGCTTTGCAGAAAAGCAGTTTTGATCTTGAAAAGACAGCGCTTGATGTAGAGTATGGCCGGTTTAACAGCCTGGCCAATGACAACCGCTTTTCGCTTTCACAGAGTATACAGTTTCCTTCTGTTTATAAGCATCAGCGTACGATCAATAATATGCATGTGCTGATCAGTGAAACCAACAGGCAACAACAGCAGGTAGCGCTGAGGGCACTGGTAAAGGAGGTGTTTTACCAATTGTTGGTATTGCAGCAAAGACGGCGGTTGCTACAGGAAGCAGATACGCTCTACAGTGGTCTGCTCAGCAAATCAAGGCAACGCTTCCAGGCAGGTGATATTGATGTACTGGAAAAAACGATGGTGGAAAACCAGCGGCAGCAGATCGGCAGCCAGTTGCGGTTATTGGAAACAGATTACCAGGTTTTGCAAACACAACTAAAGCTCTTGCTGAATAGCGCTGATAAACCAGAACCAGTTGCAGATACTGCATTGTATACACTGACGCTCCTACCGGATACCAGCCTGGTACAATCGAGTCCTGCACTCCAATTGCAGGAGCAGCAGGTACAACTATCTGCCGCACAGAGCAAGCTGGAGAAAAGCAAGTTGCTCCCCACCTTCAGTGCGGGCTATAACAATGCCTCCATCATTGGATGGCAAACAACAAAAGCAGGCCAGGATCTGTATTTTGAAGGCAGCAAACGCTTCTCTTCTGTGAATATAGGGGTAGGCATTCCTATCTTTTCTGGCGCACAACGTTCCCGGATCAAAGCGGCCGGTATCCAGGTAAATCAGCGTATACAGGAAACTGAAGCTACCAGGCAACAGTTACATGCCAGCCTTGATGCTGCTACGCAGGTCTACCTCCAGCGCAGTGAACTGGTGAAGGATTATCAGCAACTGCTATTGCCTAATGCCGCCACCATTATCCATACAGCCACGCAACGGCTGCAGGCAGGCGAAACCAGCTACCTCGATTGGGTAATACTGGTGAACCAGGCTTTACAAATACGCAGCGACTATTTTAATGCGGTACAACAACGCAATGAAGCTGCTTTTGAAATAGAAAAATTAACTGCTTCGCATTAAGCATAAAAGAACGATCATGATGTACAGAATAATAACAGCACTCGTTTTCATCAGTCTCTTTACGCAATGTAAAGACCAGCCAACTGCAGTAACAACAGCTGCTTCCGACGCAAAGCCCGGTACTGATAGCCTGAAAGTTCAGGATGATATGGTAACACTTACGGCTGTTCAGGCAGCCAATGCCGGTATTGCAATGGGCACACCCGCGAAAAGAGAAATGCATACCACCCTGCAGGTAAGTGGTGTAATAGACGTACCGCCACAAAATATTGTGTCGATCAGCATTCCCCTGGGCGGTTATGTAAAGAAGACTACGCTCCTGCCCGGCACCAAAATAAACAAGGGCGCTATACTGGCTACGCTGGAGGATCAGCAGTACATCCAGTTACAGCAGGATTACCTGACGGCCAAAAACCGCCTGCATTATGCGGAGGCTGACTTCAGCAGACAGCAAGGGCTCAATGAAACCAAGGCAGTAAGTGATAAAGTATATCAACAGGCACGCAGTGAATTTGAAAGCCAGAAGATCCTCCTGCGTTCACTAGGGGAAAAGCTACGGCTGATCGGTATTAACCCGGAATCGCTGAACGAGAACAATATCTCCCGGAGCATTTACCTCTATGCACCCATTAGCGGATATGTGAGTAAGGTAAATGTCAATACGGGTAAGTATGTAAGTCCTACGGATGTATTGTTTGAGCTGATCAGTCCGGATGATCTGCATTTAAGTCTTACTGTATTTGAGAATAATGCCGTTAATCTTTCTATTGGTCAAAAGGTTACCTGTTATACCAATAATCATCCGGAAACGAAGTACCAGGCCACCGTAAGCCTGATCACACCCGCTGTGAATGAAGAAAGGGCGGCTGAAGTACATTGTCATTTGGATCACCACGTGAAAGGATTGATGCCTGGCATGTTTATGAATGCTTCGATTGAGTTCAACAATGCACAGGTGATGGCTGTTCCGGAAGAAGCGGTCGTGAAATGGAATGGCCAGTATCATGTATTCAGTGAAGAAGGCAGCAACAGGTATAAACTATTACCAGTGGAAACCGGTGTATCAGCAGCGGGGTTTACAGAGATCAGGAGCACCCTGCCAGCGGATCGTGCTGTGGTAGTGAAGAATGCGTATACCTTGCTCATGAAGATGAAGAATAGTGCGGAGGAGTAGTAAGAAGCGAGTGCCTAGTGGCAAGTGGTGAGCGCGTAATGATTTTTATCAGGCCCATAGACGGCAAGTGCTGTTTATGGGCCAGTTTATTTTATTGCATACTGTTGATCCACTGTTGAGCGGCAATGGGATCGGTAAAGAAATGTTCATTACTGCGGCTATAGTTGGATTCGTACAATGTCATTTTTGTTTCATCGTGGTGGGCGTGGGCAGCTGCAGTACATTGAATACCTCTGGTATTGGTCAGCTGTAATTGACTGGCTTCTTCAAACAAGTCTACATACCCACATTTCCAGCCGTAGGTGGCGAGGGTTAAAGGAATGATGGTGCGGAATTGTTTGTGGGCGTCAATATTTACGGCTTTGAAGCCATGCAGGTTCACGAAAATTTTAAAGGTATCATTGTCTTCCACCTGGTCCAGTGTTCGCAGAAGCGATTGTTCCCATCGTTTAATGTCATCGCTGTTTGCATCACCACTGATATGGGTTATGATCAATTTGTTTTCGGGGTACCAATGCGTAGTGATTATTTTATCCATGCTTTCTTGTATTAATATCAATTCATAAGTTTCACGAACAATGCCGGATAAAATTAGGGCCGGGTTGCATAACTTTTATTTTGCTATGTATGAATTGAGCTTTTTAGCTACCAGGCTGAACATGAAGAAAAAATGCGGCCCTCCTACAAATTAAATCCAATTTTCATATATTTGATTTCCAGCCTTGCATTCCCCCTGAGATCATTAAACTGAACTGTCTTTACCGATTAGTCCATTCTATATTGTTGGCAAACCAGCATCAACCTTATGCAGATAAGAAAAGAACTCATTTCTGAGATCCAGGTTATTATTGCGAGTGCAAGAGAAAAAGCTATTCGTTCAGTAGATACCGAACGGGTACTTATGTACTGGAATATTGGCAAAGTGATTTTTGAGGAAGAACAGCAAGGGAAAGAGAGGGCAGAATACGGCGAATTTCTTATAAGATCATTGGCAGAAGAGTTGGAATCCCAATTTGGGAGTGGTTTTTCATATCGTCATCTAAACTGGTTCCGGCAGTTCTATAGAGCTTTCCCTATTGTGAACGCACTGCGTTCACAATTCACCTGGACACACTATAGAACGTTATTAAGAATTGATAATCAACATAAAAGAGAGTTTTACATAGCCGAAACGGAGAAAAATAACTGGACAGCCAGGCAATTGGAAAGGCAGGTGAACAGCCAGCTTTTCGAACGGCTTTTGTTGTCCAGTAATGTTAAGGAGGTATTGGCAGTAGCCAGAGAAGAAAAGCTACCATCTGAGGCCAAACAGATCATCAAGGACCCTATGGTGTTGGAGTTTTTAGGGTTGAAAAGGGAGGCTTCCTACTATGAAAAAGACCTGGAAACTGCTATTATCACACACTTGCAGGATTTCTTACTGGAAATGGGTAACGGATTTTCTTTTGTGGCACGGCAAAAACGGTTACATATAGAAGGGGACGAATTTTTCATAGACCTTGTTCTCTACAACAGGTTACTGCAATGTTTTGTGATCATAGAGACTAAAACCACCAAGTTGACGCATGAAAGTATTGGTCAACTGCAGATGTATGTTAATTACTACGACCGCACAGAAAAGCACCCTTTCGAAAACCCTACCATTGGTATCCTATTGTGCGCCGACAAGAATGATGCTGTTGTAAAGTTTACCCTACCGGAAAACAATAAAAATATTATTGCAAGCAAATATCAATTGTATCTGCCTACCGAACAGCAGCTAATTGATGAAGTAAAAGAAGTAAAGAAGGAAATAGAAAGACTGGATCAGGAAACAAGGTCCACATAAACAACAATACGATAATAATCAACTACTTGCGAGCAATAGATGTCGATTATCCTAATTACGAACGCAGTGCGTTCGTAATTAGAACATCCCCAACCTACTATTCCGCCAACTTTTTGGTCTTTCTAAATAGTGAAGGCGGTGCGTTCACTATTGAAGCATCTCCTCCAAACTCTTTTACAATTGCGAACGCACCGCGTTCACAATTACTCCACGCTGCTTATCAAGCAATTGAGTTTTTATTGATATCCCTTCGATAGATCACCCAGGTGATGATACCCATCCAGGTCATGACCAGCAGGAAGGTGAATTTTTGAAGTACCGGTAACATGAATAACCAATGGCCGGTATAATATACATAGTTATTGATGCCGATGAGTAACAGACATAAGATGCCAAAGCCAAACAATTTAAACCACCGGTGCTTATACAAGGCAGTAAAAGTGGTGGCCAGGGCAATGATACCGGGAATGCTTGCCAGGTTGATGATGAGATCGTGGTATTGGGTGAACAGGAAAGGAGCAATAGTCATGGAAACAATACCCGCATAGGAGATCAATATTTTATACCAGCGGTTGCGTTCAAATAGCCTGGGTACTATCCACCAGAATATGGCCAGCGCTACACATAGTACGCCCATTGCCCACATGGCTACGCGCCAGCCCGGATTGTGCCCGCCATTTTTAGCTACAGGTCCCAGCAGGTCGCACCAGTAGTTGTGCAATACATTAAAACCACGGGCTGTTTTATCGGTATTGGAACCTCCGGGATATAGTAAGGCGGCAATAATATATAAGAGCACAAACAGGCAACAGCCGATAAGCGGGGTTAATAGCCAGGCAGATTTGGTAAAGGTCTTTTTCAATGGTGCTTCATTCAGGAAGGCAGAGGGGAATTCCTTTTTCCTAAATTAATGTTTTAACCGGTAGCCCTGGGCGCATTTACTTTCTTTTAACAAGTTATCCCGTTACGACGAATTTCTTAACTGCCAATTCCTGCCCATTGATCACCACGGCCAGGCTGTGCTGACCGGCATAATGCTTCCGGGTAGTGAGGTTACGGAATGACTGGCCCCGTTTGAAGGAATAGGTTTGCCCCGGCTGGTAAGTATTTTCCGTGATCTTAAACAGCTTCCTGGTACCCTTACCATTGGATTTCATATAATCGATACCATATTCCACCCTCAGCTTGATGGGCTTATTGCCATTATTGGTAAGGTCGAAACTAAAATGAAGGGTATCACCGATACCAATGCTTTTGTCGGTGATCTTCAGTTTATCCACCACGATCTGATCGGCCACGGCCAGGCCGAATAGCTTCATGGCCTGCGGATGGGCTTTGCGGAGCAGGGTGCGACTACCATGTTTAATGATCCAGTCTGTACGGGGCGATACCCCCTGCCATCTCTTTACAATAGCCAGGACAATATCGGGGTTGTCTTTGACTATATCGTTGAGGTTATTGGCTACGCTCTTGCGCACAAATTCTGAAGTATCGTCCTTAAGGTTTTCTAATATGGGCAGGATGGCAGACGGATCTTTCTTTAATGCCGGCAATGCCATAGCCCAGGGAAGGCGCGGACGACAACCCTCACTGGAAAAACGACGTACATGCAGGCTTTCATGTTTTGACCATTGAAGCATTTGCTTCATGGCTTTTTCGGGATAACGGATAATGAAGGGACGTATAGCATACTCGCAACTGATGAACTGGGTAATGACTTCCATGGCCTTCATGGAAGTATCATAATGCTCCAGCCCAAAGTTCTCTACGTATTCGGTGAAGACCATGTATTCCAATCCACCGCTAATGCCACCCTTACGAAGGGCAGTAATAATGTCCTTTATTTGGAAAATGTCCTTATCATATTCACCAGGCAGAAATTCATGGAGCACCAGCGCAATATGTTTCATGCGTTGCTTCAATTCCCTTGCTTCCCAGGCATCGTCATAAACCTTTTTAAGAAAACGCTTCTTATCGAATCCTTTGAGGGTCTTTGTCAATACAGCCGTAAACTGGTTGAAGAATGCGTCGTTGTAAATATTCTTGAATGGCTCCACTATTGTGTGATTTAGGACACAATATAAGAACAGTTACGCAGAGCAAAGCAAGCGCATCGCCTGATTACAATATGGATTCGCCGGAAAGGCTATGTGTTTAGAACTTCAATTTTGAATTGTTATTAGCGCAGTCATAGGTAAACCGGGTAGCGCCATAGGTCGTATCCGCACGGCCCTGAATGATTACTACAATCATGACAGGATCAACAAAAACTAAACGGCCTGAGCCCGGTGCAATACCGGGTTCAAGCCGTTTCAATTTACAAACTGTCTACTCTTTGTTATTCAACAATGATCTGTTTGGATTGCTTGATGTTTCCACTCTCTATAGTTAGTATGTAGTTGCCTTTTTTGATGCCTGTGAGGCTCAATGCTAATTGTTTTTGAGAGCTTGCCGCTTTCCATTGTTTTACAATGCGGCCGCTGATCACTTCACGCAATATAAGTGTGGTGCTTGCGGGCGCCTGCTTACTGATTTGCTGGTCTGCACCTGCTATGGTTACGTATAAAATTCCTTTAGCGGGGTTGGGTGATGCCTGAATCCTAAAGCCGGGACCACAGGCCCAGGTTACCTCTACAATCCGGGTGGATTTGGGACCTACGCCACAGGAGTTCTTCGGCCTTACATACACTTCATAGGTTCCGGCGTCAGGAGGAAGAAAGGTATATGTATCCCATGTTTCCGGGCCAGGATAATCAACCCCCAAATAGGTATAACCCCATTCCATAGCAGTATAACCGCTACCAAAGGCCAGGTCTGCCTTGAAATAATTAAAGGCCCACACTTCCCAACAGCTGGTGGGCCAGCCCGGATGGACATTGATATTGAATCCGGCATAAGGACCGCCTACCGATATGACTTTGGTAGCCGTATTACTGGTAGCACAGCCGCTGGCTGAGACAGGTGTAGATGCGGAAAGCGTTACATTCCCTGTTGATCCCGGGTTAACAGTTACGGTAACGCTATTGCCACTGGGTGTGATGGTTACATAGCCATTGGAAGCACTCCATGTTACCGTGCTTCCTGCCGGAACATTAGAAGCTGTATACGTTTTACTGCCTGTACAGATCGCGGCATCACCGGAGATCGTTAAACTGTTTGTAGTTCCGGATAAAGCATTTACGTTGGTGGTATTGGTAGTAGCAGCTCCTGAATTGGAAGGATCGAGCCAATTGCTGAGCCTGGTGGCGTTGGTGCCGCCACCGGTCCAGGAGGAAGCGAACCTTCCTCCCCTTGCAATAGTAATATCACATACGGGAAGTATACCTGCCTGCGGCCTCCTGAAGTGCTGGCCAATTACGCGATGGTTCTGATCGAAATAAGGCGCGCCAGAGCTACCCCCTTCCAGCCTTCCGAGATCCTGGTTGATCTCCCAGCAATCCCGTGTAATATCTGTCACATCACTTACTGCTGTTGGCCCCTGGTCATCTCTTGAGATCTTCATCAGGTCGCCGGCGGGGTGATGAAGTACAGTAGTGCTGGTGATGCCGGTGGTGGTTCTTGACCAGCCGGCATAATGAATACCTGATCCTGCAGCAGGTACAGTATTCAATTCCAGCAGGGCAAAATCGCTTGCAGCATTATTAGCCCGCAAGGTACAGCCATTGAACTGGACAGTCTCTATCCAACCAGTATTAGTCGTACAATCAGTACTCCAGGTTTGAAACTGGAACACCCAGTTGGGTACATTGCCTGCATCGAGGCAGTGATTGGCGGTGAGAAAGTAAGGATTGTTGAAGCTGCAGGTGTTCATGAGCAAGGAGCCTGTGCAGGCTTCAGCTCCATTGGCCACAATAATAGCTACTGCATTTTTCTCCGGGTCCCAGCCATTTCCACCCGGGCAATTGGCGTTGACGTGACAGGGAGCTGAAAAGCCCACATTTCCAAAGTCGGCGCCATAAGGTTTGAAGCCTATGTTGATCTTATCTATTTTCAATAGCAGTTCTTTGCTTTGTGCTTCGGGCAGGGTGAGGGCAAAATGTAGTTCATCGCCCTGGTAAACCCTGGTGGCCCATACATTGTGCTCATTGTTTTCCCGCGCCGTAATACTGTCGGTGATCTCCTTATCGGTAAATATCTTAAGCACAGCTCCCTGGGGCAGCCTGAACTCACTGAACTGGCAGTTGATGTTCAATGCTCCTGCGGCTTTTACGGTGAGGGTATATACCAACTGCCCATTCTCTCTGATAAGGGTAGCCCTTTTAGCCAGATTAATATCCTGCTTCACGGGCACGGCAAACTGATTGGTATTGTTGTAGAGGGGAGATACCGAAGCGGCCTTTTTCAGGCCGGTAAATGCGGCTGGAATAGGAATGCTGAGCACATCAGCCGGTCTTGATTTCAGAGGCCGGAGGGCAGCAGGAACGCCGGCAGCATAGATCTTTGTTTTGACCTGTCCAATAGCCTGAAAGGCAGTAGCAATAAGAAAGAGCAACAAGAGATAGGTAAATCTTGTCTTCATAATGTTAAGGTTTAATGATAAAAGAGAAATGTTGTACCTATCTGGAAGTTATTCAATTTTAAGACTAATTACAAATATTCCTATCGGTTATACGACATCTAAGTCTGGCTGATGAGGGTGACAGGAAATTCCATGAAGGAGATGGGGAAAGGGAAGCACTCAGTTGGTTGCTTTGATACCTGTTGTAAAAGCCTGAACAGGATTCTTCACCAACAATTGATCTATATCGGTTTCTGTAAAGCCTTTTTGTTTTAATAGTGGAATCACCTTCGTGAAGATATTGGTAAACCCGATGAACTTACCACCCTCCGGTTCTCCCGGCTGGTACCAGCCGGCATCGTGGGAGATCAATACCCGGTGCAGGAGTTGCTGTTCCTTTAACCGGGCAATAGCATCTGCATAGTTTTCAAATTCCCCCCAGCCAATGGCATCGAGACTTACCCAGGCACCCAGGCGGGCGGCTTTGGCATGCAACGCTTTATCGCTTTCGGCCTGTGCATGTACCCATACAAAAGCATCGGGCTTTACACGCATGGTTTGCAGGATATCCAACTGCTCAAAGGCTGCAGGCGCTTTGCCGGTATGTGAACAGATGGTGAGCCCTGTTTCCAGGTGTGTGATAGCTGCCGCTCTGACGAGCTTCTGGTGCAGGTCGGACAATTCGCCTTCATTGACACTGATCTTGATAAAACCGGGACGTACGCCAGTGCCTTCAATACCGTCCTTATATTCTTTAATCCATCGTTGTGCTAGTTGCTGCGCTGTTTCTTCCTTTGTCCAGGCAGGGAGGTATTTATTATCTACTGCGCCATAATAGCCTGTATTGGTAATAATGTGGAGCCCACTCTTTTTAGCCAGTGTTTTTAGCAGTAGGGGATCACGTCCGAGGAAGGCAGGAGTACAATCAAAGAAGGTCTTTACGCCTGCTTGCTTTGCTTCCTGCAGAAAGGGTAATACTTTTTTCATCACGTCCTCCCGGTTCCAACGATCATAGCTGATCTTGCCGGCGCCTATAAAATCAACCAGCACATGTTCATGGATTAATGTCTTACCCATTTGAGCAGCAGGTATTTCACCTGATACAGTCATCAGCTTGCCGGAAACCTGCATGGCGGGAAACTGACGTCCATAGGCATCAATAGCAACCAGACCGGCGCCGAAGGTAGCAAGCAGGAATTGTCTGCGGGATAATGGCATGGCGATTAGTTTTATGTTGTCAATATTTGACGGACCACAAAGTTACGGGCCCCAACAATCCGGAAGGCTGAAGGGGGCTATCGGGTTTATAGGGATTTACATTGGTCCATGTTTTACGGGATGCAGCGGGCAATTTGCTATCACCGATCAGGCGGTTCACCCAGGTATTCACCACTTCAATCTCCAGTTTATTTTCGCCAGGCTTCAGGGCTTCTGTAACATCCAGCTGCCAGGGTGCGGTCCATACGGTGCCCATATTTTTTCCATTGACCTTTACGGTAGCCAATACTTTTACCACACCCAGGTTGAGCAGAAAACGTTCTCCCTTCGGCAGGCTATTGATGGAAAAAGATGTTTTGTAAACAGCGGGCCCGGAATAGTTGCGGATGCTTTCATTAACGTGCTTACTCCAGTCTTCCAACTTATTCAATACAATGGGCTTGACAGGTCCCCGCATAGCCGTATCAAACTGTACCGTCCACTGCCTGCCTGGCATTTGTAAGGGTTTAAGTTTGGGGAAATTAACACCAGGTATTTTTCCTATGGCAGGCCTTCTGAATATAATAAAGGCACTTTGAAGTGGCTCCAGCTTTAATGGTATCAGGGTATGCTGGCCATCGATCCTGTATTCAGGCAAGGAGCGAAGGGTGCCCGTTACAGCATCCCATAGCTCTGGTTGTTTTCCAATAGTGCGAAAGGCAGGTTCAAAATCTACAGGCTGATCCGATTGATTGGTAATAAAATAAATGTCCGTGGTAGCAGTGGCACGATGGGTATACAATACCTGGGTAGCTGTATGGCTCACAAAATCAGGTGGCGTTTCCAATACGGCCATGGCCTCTTTCATGTTCATGCCATTCAATACCATCCCTTTGCCAACAGATGCCTGCCGGGCCTGTATGCCATCCACATCTTTCCATAACTCTCCGGCTGTACGTGTTACCTGCATATCGGCTGCCGGATAATTTTGCAGGCCCGGTGCACGTTTGGGTGGTGCGCCCAGTACTACTCCACCAGCCATGACCAGTTCTCTTATTTTCAGCAACACACCTGGCCGCATGGTCTCGGATGGCGGCAGTACCAACAAACGATAAGATAACCCATCAGGCAATACCAAACGTCCATCTTTTACTGTCAGCCTGCTAATGGCCTCCCCATTAATATAATCAAACTGGTAGCCTGCAGGCAATTCAGGATCACGGATACCCGTCATTTTGGGTGCATCCTCACCAATAAAATATGCTACATCATTAACAGGCTTTCCCTGTTGCAATAAGAAATTACAGCGACGGATATAGTCAACAAATGCTTTGCTTTGATAAAACCAGGTATTGTGACGATTGAACTCTGTTCCAAAACCAGCATTAATGCCAGGCTTTGTTTTATCGTCTGGTTGCGATATGAATACATGTAGCAAGGTATTGTTCACCCCTTCTGTGAAAGACCAGTCACCACGCTTTTTCAATAAGGCAGGATACCGTACATAAGCTTGTCCGCCTGCAGTAAAGGATTCGGCGCTTACTTTTGTTTTACCATAAATATGTGCTGAAGAAGAAGCTGCCCTGTTTTCAATACTACCCAGTTCGCCTTCATTCCAGAATTCACCCGACACTTCATCGGCCTGTCCTCCATACTGCAAAAACTCTCCGGGAAAACCCCAGTGGCCATAGTTTTCCAACCACAATTTCATGCCATGCTGGTGACTCACATCGCGGAGCCCCCCTACATATTGATACGCTACGCGGTCGGCAATAAAACGACGCAGGTCCCACAAGAAACGGTTGGAGAGGTCGGCGCTCGCCACTACCCTGCCGGATAAGGTGGGCAGCCACTTCAAGGGATCGTATCCAAAAGCTGTTTTAAAATCAGCCGCCATATCATCTGTCCAGTTCTGTGAACCGGTTTCATAGCTGTCGGCTACCAGCCATTTCAATGTGCTGCGGTAATCGGGCGCTATGCGTTGCTCTATCTTTCCTGCAAATGACTCAAAGTGATGCTGTATAGCAGCTTTGTTCATCTTATCCAACTCCAGTCCTCTCCCTTCCACCGAAGCAGGGCTATTCGTCACACCAGTAGGCATCATGCCATAGCGCACAATGATCCAATCGCCTTTGGGCACATTCCAGTGCAAGGTTCCATTGGGGGAAAGCTGCCGGGTGAGGTCCATTACTTTTGTCACATCCACCATCAGGTTGCTGGTCTCAGGTTCTGGCTGTCGTGGCCATTGGTATTCATTCCATAAGGGCAATGGCGTCTGAAACATTTTAGCCAGCTGCTTTTCCATATAGTGTTCTACCACAGGTGCTGTTGAAAGCTTTATTTCTCCCAGACCGGCTTTGCCTTTTATGTCTGTCAATACGAGCCGGAATATTTTTGCTGTTGTGGCCGGCAAGACAATAGATACGGGAGCAAAAGGAATGAACCCCACATTGAGCTGAGGATTGGACCGGTTCAGTTCAAACTGCTCTACCGTGGTAAAATTATTCCCATCGCCTGTTTGCAAAGCGGCAGTTGCCCGGAAAGGAGTAGCGGCAGGATACAATACGATGCTTCTGGCTGTAAAAGGTTTGGTAAGTGTAAGATCTATACTGACAGTAGTTGTTTGATCAGGGAATAATACTTCCGTTGTAATGTTTCTGTCGGCCAGTTTATGAATATCCGCAACAGGGATGCTAGCCGTCAAGACAGGCTGATACCTTGCAATCTCGTCTTCATCGTGTGCAGGTGCAGGAAATGCCATAATGGCTACGGGTTGAAAATTTTCCTTGTCAACCGGCAATGGCATGGACAATTTCTTTGGCCCTTTTACGCGCCATTCAACACCGGTAAGATAACGCATGCTTTGAGCAGGTTTGATCCAGGGGCCGCCAGACTGGCTCCAACCCGGGCTGTTGAATAACCCGATCTCCATACCTTTTTCTGCGGCTGCGCGTACGGCTGCTTCTGTAGCCAGCCACCATTGCTCTGAAAACAAGGGAGCCTGGCCATAAGGCACTTCTTCAGCGGGATACCCTATGTTGCCAATGAAGGCTCTGCCTATACCTATTTTGTGCATGGCTTCAATGTCCCTGACCACGCCTTCGGGAGATACATTGTCACTCATCCAATACCAATATATACTGGGCTTCACGGAGTCCGGTGGAGTGCGGAATCCTTTTTCCAGGGGTGCGACAACAGGCATTGCCTTTTGTGCATTCAACATTGCGGGGCAATATAGCAACAGCAGAGCGCTGAAGGCATACGGTTTAAAGTGTAACATGACGTGCCTAAGATACAGCGAAATTGTGAGTTGTCAGTCGTGAGTTGTGAGTACGTTTGCTTCGTAGAATATGAATAGTGAATGCCTTTGCTTCGAAGACATTACAATAGAAATGTGCAAGGATTTACCTGGAGGAGGTGGTGGCGGATTTAAAGGTTGCGAAGAGCGCTGGATTGGCGGCAAATGATCTCCGGTTCCAGGATGAGTTTACGGGGTGGGTTTTTGAGGGATATTTTCTTATTCAATACTTCAAAGAATAGTCCGGCTGCTTCTTCTCCCATGCGCACGGTATGCTGGTTTACGGTAGACAGGGAAGGCGTGAGGTATTCACTAAACAGTTCATTGGCAAAGCCAATGATGGCAATATCACGGGGAATACTGATGCCTGCCTCTTTGATGGTTTGCATGGCGCCAAGGGCGGTAAAATCTTCCACGGCAAATACAGCATCGGGTAGTCTGGGCAGGAGCCCTTTCATACATTCCCTGCCCGATTCTATGCTTACTTTCCCATATACGATCAGGTCGTCATCCACAGCTATATTGTGTACATTCAATGCGTCGATATAACCCCGGAGGCGCTGGTTGAAATTGGTCACATGCTGCTGGCCGCCGATATGGGCAATACGGCGACACCCTTGTTCAATAAGATGCCGGGTGGCATTAAAAGCACCCTGGTAGTCATTGACCACCACCGCAGGAACCTGCAGGGAATCGTTGGCCCTGTCAAATAATACGAGGGGCACACCCTTTGCTTTCAGATCGGCATAATGCCCCAGGTTGATGGTTTCTTTGGAAATAGAAGCCAGCACTCCATCCACCCGCGAACGGAGGAATGTTTGCACGGCTTTCTTCTCCAGTTCGTATAATTCATTGGATTGGTAGATCAGTACATTGTAATCATTTTTGCTGGCTATCTTTTCAATACCGTGGATAACAGAACCAAAGAAATTGATCTCTGCACTGGGGATGATCACGCCAATGATCCTCGACTTCCCCAGCCTTAGGGAAGAGGCAATCTTATTGGGCTGATAATTCATCCTTTTGGCTGCCTGCTTTACCGCTTCGCGGGTAGCATCGCTGATAGCCGGATGATCGTTCAACGCCCTTGATACGGTGGCGGCCGCTACTTTCAACTCGCGGGCAATATCCAGGATCGTTGTTCTCATCACAGGTTCACTCATGGCTGGCATCAAGTTGCGTGACTAGTTGGGCCAGGTCATCCCTCTTTGAAAAATCAGTATGGTTGCTTTTGACCCACTCGTTGATTAAGGCCTTCTGAGCGGGAAAAAGTTTACTAAGCTGCTGGGCATTGTTGATCTTTTTGTATTCTTTATCCTTATAGATATAGTAAACCACTTTTGAAATGACCTTATAATCTTCCGGCAACTTCAAAGCATATACCATACCGCTCCCGATAATAGCTTTAAGGGAATGGCTGGACGCTGTGTTACTGTTGCCATAACCTGTATTAACGCCTTCATCCTGCAGGTTACTTACATAATCAGCAAACAGCGGATAAGTTTTACCGGCAATCCACTCATAGAATTTCTTCTCTCCGGCAATAAACCTCCGGCCGGCAATAACCACAGAATCGATTGTTTCCGGCTGGGCAATAGCCAGGTATTTGCCAGCATTCTCAAAGATCATTTCACGGGTGAGGGCATTATAATTCAATGAACGCTCGGACACTTCTCCCGATTTCAGGTACACTTTACCCGGTTGAAATTGATCAAACACATAGTGGGTCACAAACACACCCTGTATCTGGTTGGGTGATTGCGCGAATGAATAAAATACAACAAACAATAAGGGCAGTAGTAATATCTTTTTCATAATCAATATGTTTATCAGGTTTACCATGCCCAATATACAACGGAGAACGTTAACCCAAGCTTAAATCAACTACTACTCTCCTATTTATCCAACAGCTTGATGAAGTAGCCACCGACTACACTGCGCGCCTGGAAGCCTACCTGCCTGCCGTTGGTCGTTTCATGCCAATCGCTTAAAGGCACCCGGGTAGAAGACTCGGCGGCATACTTGTACAAAGGCTGAACAAATGCATTCCAATCCTGCTGGTTATCGGTCAAGGTAGCTGTCCACATGATCCAGTCGGACTTCGTATAAGTTTTGCGGCTGTCGAGTGGCAATCCGTAAGATTGTTGTTGGGTGAGGTAATACTTTATTTCCTTTGCATATACTTCTTTCGGGAATACATTCAGGCGGAGTAATTTATCCCATACCAGGTTGTATTTCTGACTCCAGGTTCCTTTCCGGTCAAAAGCCAGTGTATAATGATCTCCATCACCTGCCAACTCCATCCAGCGTTTGGCCATGGCAACAGCTGTATCGTGGTACTTCTTGCCTGTTTCCGCATCGCCCAGCATTTCTGCCAGCATACCATAACCCGCTATACCCATGATGGCTTTTACTGATAGATTGGCATTACGCGCCAGGTGACCGGCAAAGTCATCCGTACACAACTGGTTGGCAGGATCAAAACCGTCTTTCACCAGGTAATCCACCCAGGTGGTGAGTGTATTCCAATGCTTCTTTGCATAATTGGCATTGCCTTCTGCTTTGGCAATGGCTGCTGTAAGGATGATCATATTACCCGCTTCTTCCACGGGCATGTCCTCGCCATACAATTGTCCATTGGCCAGGGGATAAGTACCCAGATCGTGTGCAGGAAAAGGTTTTGCCCATTTACCGCTTTCGCTGTAATAAAAGATGCCATTGAGCATTCCTTTTAACAGGTCGGGATTATATGCCAGGTACAAAGGAGCCGAAGGATATGTAACATCTACCGTATTGATACAGCCATTGCTGTAATTCTCTTTTGATAAGAAAAGAATTTCGCCCTGCGGATCTTTCAATACTTTATGAGCTGATATGCTTTGGCGGTAAGCCAGTTCACACAACTGGGCATACTGTTCGCCACCTGCTTTCAGGGTTTCATTGTACAGTTTCTTATTGAACTGATCACACTGATCTATTACGCTCTTATAGTCAGTTGCAGCCTGCGCCAGTTCTTGTTCAATGGTTGTTCCTTTCTGTGCCCACCAGGCTTTTAAATTCTGTCCAAAGTATTGTATGGAATACAGGTCGTCATATCCTATCATCAATACCTTTTCTGCGCCCTTATTATCTACATTACCATAAGCCAGGATGGTGTTCAACATCAGTTGCTTGCCTTCCGCTTTCTGTTGGGTAAACAATTGGGTAGAGGTAATACTAAATGGATTTGCTGCTCCACGGGCGCCCGATACATATTGCCCGGTTGAAAAGTCCTTGGGAGCAACTACATACAAATATCCCCAATCAATACGCAGGTCATCGCCTTTCTTTTTAAGCACTGGTTGCTCAATAGTACCTGTTTTAAGAATAGACAAATTATTGGCACTATATTGTTCTGCTTTTACTTCCTGGGAGGCTGTATTGGTTGCCAGGGCGGAAGAAACACCAAAATACAATCGCACCTTGTGTTTAGCTTTATCGTTGGATCTCACTTTTGCTGCAACATAAGTAACAGGCCTGGATAAAAGATCAAGGTTATCCGGCAATAGTGGGGAGGTAAAAGTAAGGTCAAGCTTTACTTTTCCTGCCGTAAACTGGTAAAGTGTTTGGGTCGCATTCACCGTTACCTGATCCTGGGTAGCCAGTTTAATATTTCCACCCGGCTGTATTTTAGGTTCATCAACAATACCGGCATCGAGCCATGCGCCGCCTGCTGTATTGGCCACATGGATAGCCAGTATATTCTTTCCTTTTACCAGTTTGCGTTTAGCAGCTTCCGGTATGGGGAAGTATTGGAACTTATTCAGCCAGCCTACATAGTCATAGATCTTTTCACCATTCAGGTATACCTCTGCATTATCGTCGTGATTGATCTTCAGGAAGAGGTTGTTGAAATTTGTTTGGTCAAGGGTGAATTCCCGGCGCACCCATAGGTTTTTGCTTCTCCATAATGTGCCCGCATTGCTCCTGTTATCGGTAAAAGGGGCGCCACTTTTTTTCCATGACTTATCATTGAAAGAATTGGCCATCCAGTCGTTGGCTGGTTCGCTTTCTGTATAAGCCACTTCATAGGGCTTTTCGTCAGAAGTAGCTATTACAGTATTGTACGTTTTTTCTGAAGCACCCATAAACCGGTATACTGCACCATCTACCTCGATCAACCCCAGCATGGATTGGTCGGCCCCCGTCCAATGTTTGGTAGGGGAAGTATTCAACTGATCGGAGAAGGACCAAACACTGAAATAGGGATCGTGTGTGATCAAAGGGTACGCAGGGGCACGCATTTCCTGTGCCATTGCACTGCTTAACTGTATCGTTGCTAAACCAATTGCCAGTGCTTTTTTCATGATATTCATTCCTGTTTGATTATTAAGTATTTGTCTTCGTGATTTTATTGAAACACCCTTCGATAAGCTCCTTTAAACCACAGCTTCGTAAGGATTGCCCCTACAGGGCAAATAAATTTGTTGACATTCATTTCTACAAAGCTGTAGCCCCTAAAGGGGCAAGAATACCCTTCGACAACCCTTCGACAAGCTCAGGGTGACAACCTCATTTATTTTCTGTGGGCACCGGAAGTAGTATGCCTTCGCGAACGGGCTCTCCAAACAGGGGCATACCCTCTTTATCCCAGGTAAATAGCTGGGCCCTCGGTGAACGATGCCCGCCACAACCTTGTCCCGGTGCGCTGTTGGCATGGTACAGGATCCAATCCTGTTTCCCATCCGGTGATTTGAAAAATGAATTATGTCCGGGCGCATACACGCCATTTTCTTTTGATTGCTTAAAGAGCGGTTCCGGATGTTTTTTCCAGCTGCCCGCTTCCAATAAATTGTTCTTACCGGTGAAACTGAGTACACCCAGGGCATAGAAATCTGTCCAGCAACCGCTGGCAGAAAAAATGATGTGCAACCGGTCTCCATGTATCAATGCCTGGGGGCCTTCATTCACATTGACGTGTGGTGGGTTACTGGCATCGTTCAGATCGCCATGCTTTTCCCAATCAAACTGCGGCACGGCAATCCTGGTCCTGTTGCCTTCAATGGTCCAGGGATTCTTCATTTTAGCAATATAGATATCCTGCTGTCCGTTGGTATCTCCCTCCCACCCTGACCAGATCATGTACAACTGGTTTTTCCAGGTAAACACATCTCCATCGATGGCCCATTTATCAGCCGGGTCAGCTACTTTACCTTTGAAAGTCCAGCTACCCTGCATGGGATCCGCTGCTTCATTTTCCAGCACATACATCCGGTGGTTATCATTGCGCCCATCATCTGCCGCAAAATACACGTACCATTTGCCTTGCAGGAAATGTATTTCCGGCGCCCACAGTTCTTTGGAATAAGCTGTATTGGGTGGTGGCGTAAAAATAGTTTTACGTTGGGCTGTTTTCAGATCTGCCAGGTTATTGGTCTTCCACAGGTCCACACGATTGCCCGTAGTATGGGTGTAATAGTAAAAGCCATCTTTGTAAAACGAAAAAGGATCAGCACCGGAAGGCAATAATGGATTGGTAAAAGTGGCGCCGGCAGTTTGCGCCAGCGCACTTTTACCTGCGACGAAAACGAAAAACCATATGAAAAAAATCTTTCTGTTCATGTCCTGTTGCATTATCTTATTGTACTACCGGAAAAGAAGCGATCCTTAACCTGGCCGCTCCCATGGGTACGAGCGTCAATTCTGTTACCGGTTCAGTAGTTGTAACGGGGCTCTGAGGTAATAATCCACAAAGTCCATATTGGTCAATTGTCCAGGAAGGTATTTGCTTTCCTTTTGCTTTCAGCGCTATAGGAGCACCGGAAAGCGTAAAAGGATTGTTGTCCTTCGGCCAGCTTTTCTTTACAACAGTAAAGGTTTTGTCCAATGGCTGCGCATTCAACAGCAGTCCATAATTCCATTGGGTAGCCGGATAGATTTCAAAAGAGGGCCACTTAGCCGGATCAGCATTCTCCTGCCATTTGGAATCACCAATGGCTGTTTCCTTACTATCTTTTTGCTCATACCGTTCTTTGATCTGCAGCGAATAGGTAATAGGGCCACGATTGATGCTCACGCTGTTCTTATTCTTATCCCAGGTGCGCAGCTCTAATTCCATGGGAAGCTCCAGCGCAATGCGGTCATTGTTTTTCCACTCATTGGTCAGCTTTACGTAACTGCCCGGTGTAGCTTGTACAGCAACCGGCTTTCCATTCACTTTCACTACCGGCTTTTTACACCATGCCGGTACCCGCAGGTATAGGGGAAACGAAGTATTCTTTGTGGCTTTGATGGTAAAGCCTACCGACTCCTCAAAAGGATAATGTGTATTCTCAACGATGGTTACTGTATTGCCATTACCTACCTGTGCAGTTACTTCACCTTCTACATATAACTGCGTAGCCAGCCCATTGTCCGGTGTAGCCATCCAGCTGTTTTCAGCATAATATACCCAGCCCGCAGCATGATTGTGCTGGCAACAACGGCTGCTAAAAGGATTCATCATCAGAAAAGGCCCGTTGTTGTCAATGCCAGGTGCATGGTTCTTGCTATCGCTCACCACCATATTGGGCGCTGTTAAATAACGCAAGGAGCGATAGTCCGGCATAAAGGCTGCCGGAAAAGTATTGAAGGCAATATCCTCACAATTCTCCGCCCATTTGGTATCACCCGTATACCAAAGCAAGAACTGATCGGAGGTCATTTGTTCTACCATGCCACAGGTCTCTACCAGTTGGCGCGGATCATCGTATCCCTTGCGGGCATTTTCATCGGCGCCAAACAATCCACCCGGCACCTGTCCATAAATATCCCGTATCAATTTAAAATTATCGTAGGTAGCCTGCAGGTCATTCTCATTGCGACTTAGCATGGCGTATTGAGCAGGCTCGCGAAAGCATTGGGCCACATTTACATTGTGCCAGTTGGGCAGGTTATTTTTCTGGGTCCAGTTGGCAGTGTTCTTATGCAGCTTGGTAGCCAGGTCGAGCAACCAGGATTCACCCGTACGGTTATACAACCAATACACACTGTAGATATTATCACCTCCCCGGCTGTTTTCCCAATAATCTTCCAGCAACTGATCATCCGCGAGCGAAAGTTCCCACCTGAAATATTTTGTCATGAGGTCCAGTACACGCTGGTCCTTTGCATATTCATAATAAGATTGCAGGCACCAGAGCATGGGCATATTGGTCCAAAGGTCTCTCTTACCATTGCGTGTGACCAGGGGGCCAAAGTCGCCGTTCTCCCGTTGGTTGTCCAGTGCCGCGTTGAGCCAGAACTTTGCTTCGGTGATCATCTTTTCATCACGCAGCATGTAACCGATATTGCCATATCCCTTGAGCCAGTAGGGTAACTCTTCCCAGCCATATTTTCCTTTGCCGTCTTTGTGCAGCCAGGCATTGTCCTGGCGTGATAGCCAGATACTGATCTCTCCCAGGTGACCGGTGAGGCCATCGCGTTGTAATTCCAGCATCTTTCTTAACCAGCCGCCCGGCTTCACAGCTGTAACCGGTAGCTTAATAAAATACTGCTGCTGTAAAGGCGCTTTGTTACTCATATAGAAATTGTTGCGGGCAGCATTGTCCGGCCGGTCAACAATTGTAGCTTTTATATTATTCTGGGCATATGCAGCAGACAAGGCGGTAAGACCCAGCAGGGAAATGCCCAGCATCGCTTGCCTTTTACATTGGTACCATATTGTTCGATTCATTTCAGGTGTTCTTTAAGTGAAGGTGTCAGGGCTACAAATACTATTTCATGGTCACAAGGTTGATATCGTACAGCTTATTGTGTACTTGCTTCAGACTCGCTACCGGTATTTTGAATACCTTCCGGTCGTAGGTCATCAGGCCATTGGTCTCTACCTCAACATCGGTTGTTTGCGTGTATACAGCGGCCGACAATCCCTTTTTGATCAAGGCAGGGAATTTATCAATGAGCTGGGAGTAGTTGGTAAGCAACTCTTCCTTGTTCTTATAGCTGCGGTATCCCCAGTTGTTCTTATCCTGCCAGGTATGCCCTTCCAGTGGTAAACCCAGGCCACCAAATTCTCCCAATACAATGACATACTTAGCGCCAAACAGTTCCACGCTTGGCATAGCTGGTTGAGGGTAATTGTGCAGGTCGATGATATGCCCTGCCGCATGGAAATTACCTCCACTCGCTGTATTGATGAGGCGGGAAGGATCTTTCTGCATGGTCCAGTTGACGATCTCTTTGGTCTTGAACTGTCCCCAGGCCTCGTTGAAAGGCACCCAGGCGATAATGCTGGGGAAATTGTGCAGGCTTTCCATAATAGCAGTCCACTCTGTGCGATATATCTGCTCAGACTCTGCAGAGCGTTCCATATCATAGCCTATGCCTTCCACTGCAGGACGAGGCTCCCAACGGGCGCCCAGATCGCCGCTTGGCATATCCTGCCATACCAGCATACCCAGCTGATCACAATGGTAGTACCAGCGGGCAGGCTCTACCTTCACGTGTTTGCGGATCATGTTGAAGCCCATTTCCTTTGTTTGCACCACGTCGAACTTCAGTGCTTCATCTGTAGGTGCGGTATATAAACCATCAGGCCACCAGCCCTGGTCGAGCGGACCATACTGGAAAACAAAACGGTTGTTGAGCAACATACGTTGTACACCATTGCCATCAGTGCCCATTGATATTTTGCGCATGGCGAAATAACTGTCTGCCTCATCCACTACTTTACCAGCGCGGAGGATGGCTACCTTCAGTGTATAGAGAAAGGGATTTTCCGGTGTCCATAATTTAGGATCATTGACCACCACTTTGATATCCTCACCAGCGGCAACGGTGTATTCACTCAGTTTCGCCGTTCCATCAAAGGCGGTCACTTTCACCAGATCACCCGTTTGGGCATTTGCAACTTTGGTTTGGATGCTGAGGGTTTTAGTATCGATGTCCGGCGTTTGTTTGGTGGATACAATATAAGTGGTGGGTACTGTTTCCAGCCATACTGTTTGCCAGATACCCGTTACCGGAGTATACCAGATGCCATTGGGTTTTCTTACCTGCTTGCCGCGTGGCTGAGGACCTTCATCGGAGGGATCCCATACGGACACGGCAATCTCCTGTTCTTTTCCTTTTTTGAGGAAGGAAGTAATGTCAAAAGAAAAAGGATCATAACCTCCCTGGTGTGTGCCTGCCCTTTTACCATTTACATATACGGTACAGCGCCAGTCTACCGCGCCAAAATGAAGTATCAGCTGTTGATCCTTTTTAATAGCCGGTAAGGTGATCACTCTTTTATACCAGAGTACGCTGTCTTTTCCTACTGTTTTTCCTACACCCGATAAGGCTGCCTCCACTGCATAAGGCACCAGGATATTTCCTGCAAAAGAAGCCGGGATGGTCTCTTCCTGCCCTTTGGGCAGAATAGCATATTGCCAGAGGCCGTTGAGATTTTGCCAGTTCTTCCGCACCAGCTGAGGGCGCGGATATTCCGGCAATGGATTGGCAGGGTTTACATTGGCAGACCATTCGGTAGTAATATGGCCCGGTACGATCTGCCAGTTTTGTTGTGCTTTCAAGGAACTGACGAGGAGTAACAATAAGAAGAGGGCGGGTACTCTTTGCATAAAAGTGATAATTGGTTGATGCTTTAAATATATTCCGAATTTGTTAGAATGTGATTTTTTGAATGGGTGAATATAGCCTGTCCTCCACACCGGCAATTTTAACCCCTACCCTGGCATACACATAGTTCTGCGTGGGCGTAATAGCCGGAATTGGAACGCTCAACTGCAGGTTATTGAGGTCAGTGGCAGCATTGACAGCAGAGTCTTTCCGCTGGATCTGCATATTGCCATTTGATCCCACAAAAGCTGTTTTGTTGATATACAGTGATACAGATTCAATGTTTTTCGCATTGGCATCTGTTATTATCTTTTCTATTTTAACGACGGAGGAAACCCTTCCATTAGCCTGGGAAAACTGCGCCCCAGTAACCATGTAATAAGGTAAGACCTCTACGTCGAAATCCTGGTTTCCCTGCAAATTGATCATAATGGTATCCTTGGTGCTGCCAGCAGATTTGGACATAAAGGGGCCTTCGTTTGGTGGAATAACCAGTTTGTAATTCCCATTAAATAAAACAGCGGAGTAACCTCCTTCCTGGCTAATGGCCACGTCAATAGGACCATTCAGTCCCCAGCCTGGCTCCCACAATTGAAAGCGCACCTGGTTTTGCTCTACCATTACTGGTTGGCCATTATAGGTAATGCGGCCTTTAAAAGTAGAACCAGGAGGATCAAAATTATCTTTCTTGCAGGAGGCAAACACTGCCAGCGCTGTAAGTAATATGATGGATTGGAATGTACGTGTCATGATCTATATTTTTAAATGATCCGGTTGAAAATCCTGCGGCAAAACTCCTTAGAGTCCGAAAGTCGGAAAGTCCGGAAGAAAAGCCCTTCGACAAGCTCAGGGTGACAACCGGATTGATTTATTGATTCGGATTCCTGATGATCTGCGGATTGTTGTTAATAATATCATCCCCAATAAAGGAATAGTAATTGCCCAGGCGGAACCGGTCGGAAGTGGTGACGCGGTTGGGCAACACCTCTTTAAATATCCACTTGCCATTGTTAAGGCTGGCGGGGTCATACACTTTGTAAGGCCATAGCCCCCAGGGTTGGGTATTCCTCTTGGTGGCGCTTCCAATATTACTCACGAGATCGGCAGCACTCATGGGATTACCATCCCACACAGCCTGTGCCAGTCTCCAGCGTTTCATATCAAACAGGTATAATCCTTCAAAAGCCAGTTCCACCCTTCTTTCGTGCACGATCCTGTCGAATGTAATATCAGCCGCAGTCAATGGGATGGTAAGGCCTGCCCGTGCCCTCAGGGTATTGAGGTAATTCTTTGCGGTCTCTTTATCATTCAGTTCAAAGGCGGCTTCGGCAGCGATCAGCAGCATCTCACCAAAGCGATAACGCACAAACCATACTTCACTTTGCACACCACGCTGGCCCGATCCTACTGCAGGGTCCAGGTATTTACGTACATAGAACCCCGTTTGGGCAGTGAATTCATAGCCATTGATGGGACCATCGTATCCAACCACCTGCATGTCGGAGCCATTGATCACCTTACGTGCACCCGGCACATCGGCGCTTACTACAGAGCCATCGCCCAATTGCAGGCCGGCCCAAATGTCAACAGGCTTCCCCTTGAACAATGTTCCCGGCAATAATACTGTACCGGACAGTCTGTAATCGCGGCCTGCGAAAATATCTGCCTGGCTGGTATAATACACATAATCATTGCCATTCTTAGTAGCCAGTGGGGCAAAAGTATTGTCGAGCTTTTCGAATTGCTCAACCAGGTTGAGTGAAGGATTGAGGCGACCACCTTCCTGTTCTTCTGCAGTACTGCGTGGCTGATTGCGCAGGGTATAACTTTGTGTTTTGCCGCTTTGCAGTTTATAGTCTTCCACGAAGATCACTTCCGGATTATTGGATTTATCGGTGAAGAGATTGGCAAAGTTTTCAGAAAGCTCCGGCTTCTTGTTGTACAGGCCATAAGCACCCGCCTGTCCGTCAATAATATCTTTAGCAGCTTTCAATGCTTTAGTATAGTAGGCCGCTGCCTTGTCGGCAGGAATGCCCACTTCATTGCCGGGCAAGGTTACCTGTGGGGTATTGACGCCATAGCGGGCGATAGATCCCGCATATACAGCTGCCCTTGCCTGCATGGCCAATGCTGCTGCTTTGGTAGCCCTGGATTTTTCATTGGGCGTAGCAGGCAAGGTCTCTTTGATGGCCTCTGCTTCACTGATCACAAAATCATACACTTCACTTTCTTTGGCCCTGGGGTGTTGCAGGTAAGCAGGATTGCCATTAAAATCATACTGTTCCGGCTCCAGTATGAGCGGCACACCGCCCATACGTTTTACCAATTCAAAATAATAAGCGGCACGGAGAAAACGGGCTTCGGCCAGGAACCTGTTCCGAACACCTTCTTCCAGTTTATCGGCAGCTGTACATTTTTGGATGAACAGGTTCATATCGCGGATATAACCATAATCCCAGGTACCCCACTCTCCATAGCCCCAATCAACATTCTGCACACGGCCATAAGCTCCATTCTCAGAGGGGAAGGCATCATTGTTGTTGGCAAAAGAGGCCCAGTCTTCTACAGATTCAATGTCGTAGTAGCGATTGTACAGATTACCCAACAGGGACAGCACCAGACCCGGATCTTTCCAGAGTTGGGCCTCACCGAGCAGGTTGGTGGGTTGCTTGTCGAGAAAGGCATCGTCTTTTAAACAGCCAGACAAGGAAGTGGTTACTATAATGGATGTTATTGCAAGTATCTTTTTCATTACACTGGATTAAAATGGTTATAAAGAAAGATTGATCCCTACATTGATATACCGGCTTTGCGGATATTGCAGGCCATTGTCGTCAATTACCTCGGGATCGATACCATATTGATTCAGGTTATCAAGCGAGAACAGGTTATAGGCATTTACATAGAACCTGGCCCTTTGTATTTTGGCTTTGCTCAATATTGATTTGGGAATAGAATAGCCCAACTCCAGGGTTCTGGCGCGGAGGTAGGTGACATTGTGCAACCAGAAAGTAGAGTTCCTGTAATTGCTGTGACTGCTGTTGTTGTAACGGAAGGCAGGGTATTTGCCGGGTATCCATTTGCTGCTGAGGTCAAATGGGTCTTCCCGATGCCACCGGTTGGTGAGCTCTTTGTTGAGCCCTCCCTCGTTCTGGAAGGGGTTCCTTGTTTCCCAGTTCTGGTTCCAGGCATACATGCCGCCGCCAGAGAAGTCGGCCGTAAAGTCGAAGTTTTTGTATTGGAGCCCTATGCTGAAACCAAAGGTAATATTGGGTTGTCCGCCCGTAGTATACCCTATGGGCCTTTCATCATACCCATTGATCCTGCCATCCCCATTCACATCTTCATAGATGATGTCGCCGGGCAATAAGGTCTTGTTGCCTTGTCCGTCTATATCTACATTGTAGTTGTTGATCTCGTCCTGACTTTGGAATTGTCCGATGGCTTTGAGCCCCCAGAAGATATCGCGGTACCTGTCGGGGCTGGTATTGCCAGAGTTACGGAAATGATCCCAGGAATTGTTCCACCTTGGTTTGTAGGAACTCTCAAATTTTCCGCGGGTGATCAAACCATTACCACTCACTGTATAATTGAGGCTTCCTATTTTACCGTTGTATGCCAATGAGCCTTCCAGGCCTGTTTGAGATTCGGAATTCACATTCTCATCGGGCAGGCCATAACCCAGTTCATTAGGTAATAAGATATCATATTTGCGGCCACGTAATCCTGAACGCAAGCGGTAGAAATAATCCACTGTACCTCTCAGTTGGCCATTGAAGAGACTGAAGTCAGCCCCGATATCTGTGATCTTACTCTTGTACCAGGAAATATTCTTAATGGGCTCTCCCCTATTGACAGAAGTAACCAGGGGTGTTCCGCTGAGGATGGCAATACCTGCATTGTAGTTATAGCCACTGAGGTAATCGAAGGCTCCGATACCAACATCATCATCACCTGTGATACCCCAGGACGCGCGTATCTTTAAGTCGGAGAGCAGGTTATTGCCTCCCAACATCTTCTGGAAGAACCCTTCTTCGGATATCCTCCAGGCACCTGAAACCTGCGGGAAATAACCTACCCGCCTATCGGGTGCAAACTTCCAGGAAGCATCCCGGCGTACGGCAAAGTCAACAAAATATTTATTGGCATAGTTGTAATTCACGCGGCCGATGTAGCCAATTCTCGCTTCCCTGCTATCGCGGTCATCATAGGTATCCACTGTAGCGAAATAGATCAGGGGCAAGGCATTGGTCTTTGGCACAGCATGTACCCATTGCTCCAGGTCGCGGATGTCCTGCTTTTCTGCAACTGCTACGGCGCCTACGGTATGCTCGCCAAAAGTGCGGTTGTAACTCAGTTGCCATTGCCAGATATTACGCATTACTTTGCGGGTACCGCGTTCACGCCAGGGATTGGTGACTGAAGCTGTAACAATGTATTTATCGGTAGGCACATCATAACGGTAGGCATCATAAGTATATTCATGGCCATTCATTACCCTATCGGCCAGGTAGTAGGAGAATTGGGCCCTGGCTGCCAGTCCTTTTACAAAAGGCACCTGGTATTCTGCATTGAAGTTGGTTTGCAATACGCGCCAGTCCTCGCGCCAGTAACCTGATTTCGACTTGGTCAATAGACCCCAGTTGGTCTCATTGTGGCCAATATCCTGTAAATAATCGGGGTTATCATTGGCAAAGGGCCGGTCCATGGGCCTGTTGCGCAGCAGGGCAAAACGCGGCGCCCAGTAATCATCCTGTCCCGGTACACCGGGCTGGTCCCTGGTCTCAATACGCCCGTTGATCTGCACACCTACTTTAAGGCCATCTGCGATCTTCGCGTCCACATTGCTTTGGATATTGGTCCTTCCGAAAGTGAATTCCCGTCCCAAAACGGATGTTTGGTCGAACCGGGTAACGGAGAAGTAATAGTTGATCCTGTCAGAACCACCGGAAGCGCTGGCATTGATGGAGGTCATGGGGGCATTTTTCTGTATGATATAGTCATACCAGTCAAAGCTCTTATATCCATATTCTGTTCCGGCTTTGTATTTATCCAACTCGGCCTGTGTGATACCGGTGCTGCCAAACTGATTCATTTCAGCATCGGCTTTGCCCAGCATCCAGTCATAAGAACTGTTGACTGCTTTGGGAAAGCGTGTCCAGGTTTGCCAGCCGGTATAGGCATCTACATTAACAGTATTGCGTGTACCCGTTTTACCACGCTTGGTGGTGACCACTACCACACCATTGGCCGCCCGTACACCATAAATGGCGGCAGAAGCATCTTTCAGTACGGTAATGCTTTCAATATCATTGGGAGAAAGGTTGTTGAACTGCCCGGCATCCTGTTGTATACCATCAATGACAAACAGGGGGTTGCCCATATTGCGGATCTGGATATTGGCACTGGCGCCCGGCCTGCCATCAGGCATACGGAAGCTTACCCCGGGTATCTTACCGGCGAGCGTGGCGCTAACAGTAGCGCCACCATGCACTTTTTCAATGTCTTTGGAAGTAATGGTGGATATAGCGCCGGTAAGTGATTCTTTCTTACGGGACCCATACCCAATGACCACCACCTCACCCAGGTCTTTGTTGGCGCTTTCGAGGGAAACGTTCAGGTTGGTTTGTGTACCTACCCTTAGTTCACGGGCAGTATATCCTATTGAAGTAAATACAAGTATGGCCTTGTTGTTGGCAATGGAGATGGAAAAGGTGCCCTCACTTCCCGTAACAACGGTATTCTTAGTACCTTTTTCAGTAATGCTTACATTGGGAATACCCACGCCCGCACTGTCTTTGACGATACCCGTTACAGGGATTTTGGCATCTTCCTGCGCAAGTACGCTGTTCAATAGTGTTGAAAAGAAGAGGAAAAGGAAGAGAAGCTTTCCTTTTTTTCGCCAGGCAGTACGATAGCTTATCGTTCCCGGCAGGGAACAACCGTTCATAAATTCCATATGGCAGTTAATTGTTAGTGAATAATCTATGGAAACGTTTGCATGAATACTGTTCATGGTATGATCATGACCAAGTGCAGCATTCGTGTGTAAAATTTGGATTAATCTTTTTCATAGAAAAGGTTAATCGTCTCATTGTTTCGGCAAAATGTCTCAATTATGGGCATTGGATGGCAAAAAAGGTCAATGCTAATACGAATTTGCATACAGCCCAGCAACCCATCTTACACCACCAAAACGACTTATATGAATTAAGGATCTATGCAACGCGGGTCTTATATCTTAGTTATATTTGTGCAAATGCCAACACCATCTGCTTGAAAAGTAGTGTCATTTGCATAACGATTGTCCTGTTCATGGCCTGTACATGTAAATTGTATGGACAAGGCTATTATTTCAGACACTACCAGGTAGAACAAGGTCTTTCTCATAACACCGTCAATTGTATTGCGCAGGACAGGGAGGGATTTTTATGGTTTGGCACGAAAGATGGCATCAACCGCTTTGATGGCATAAGTTTCAAGGTATTCCGTCGCAACGCCTCGGATAGCACCAGCCTGGGTAATAATTTTGTCTATAGCCTGCACCAGGATCACCAGGGCATTTTATGGGTGGGCACCCGCCAGGGTTTGTATCAGTATAATGCCAGAATAGAGGGTTTCCGTTTAATTAAGCATACCGGATGGACAGATGTACGCGACATCACTTCTGATAAGAACGGGAATGTATGGTTTATACTAGGGTTAAAGTTATACCGCTACAACAGGCTAAAAGACAGCGTACCCACACTGATCGATTATGAGCAAAAGGAATTATCTGCTATTTGCATTACTGCCGATGGTCAATTATGGGTATCCAGCGTTGAAGGCCAACTGCTACAATATGATGCTGCCGCAGGCCGCTTTTCCGGTTACGATCTTTTTAATAAATCGGCTACGCCTCCTTCGAAATGGATAGGAAAAATTTACCCTACCGGCAAAGGACAAATATTGGTGGCAACTTCGCATCAGGGCATCAAGGTTTTCGATATAGCCACTCATCAATACACAGATATCCTTACCCATAATGCAGATCATTCCGTAGTATATGGACGTGATTTTATTCATGCTGGCGGTGATGATTATTGGATTGCCACGGAATCGGGTGTTTACATTTACAATATCCAGGAAGGTAGCCTGAAGAATCTTCGTAAGCATTTCAATGATCCCTACTCTCTTGCCGACAATGCCGTTTATGCGCTTTGCAAGGATAAAGAAGGCGGTATGTGGGTAGGCACTTTCTTTGGAGGCGCCAATTATTATCCCCGTCAGTACACTTCCTTCCAGAAATATTTTCCCGGCAGTACCTACAATAATATTTGCGGTAATGCGGTACGGGAGATGTGTGAGGATCAGTATGGTAATCTTTGGATCGGCACAGAGGATGGCGGATTGAATAAGCTGGAACAGGCTACAGGAAAGATATCACAATACCTGCCAGGCGGCACCCCCTCTACCATCTCTTACACCAATATCCATGGCCTGGCGGCCATCGGCAACGAACTATGGATAGGTACTTTTGAACATGGTGTGAATGTAATGGATATTCCCAGTGGGAAGATCATACGCCATTACTCCAGGCGACGCAGCGCCCCTTCCACCTTCCCGGCCAGTTTTGTGATCACTTTTTATCAGACAAAGGCCGGTGCATTACTGGCCGGAACGCCTTTGGGACTGTACAGGTATGACAAGCAAACGGATGATTTTGTGGCTATACAGGAGAATATCTTCGTAGCCAGTATCCTTGAAGACCATGCAGGTACCATCTGGCTGTCGACCGGCGGAAAAGGCTTGTATTACTACAATCCTATCACCGGTGAGCGCGGCAACCTCTTGCCCGACCCTGCCAACAACAATAGCCTCAGCAGCGCCCTGGTGAATAATGTTTTTGAGGACAGCTATCATAATTTGTGGATAGCTACAGAAGATGGTGGACTGTGCCAGTATAATCATGCCACAAAATCGATGAAACGGTATACCACCCAAAATGGGCTACCCAGTGATTTTGTGTTCATGGTTCAGGAAGACAGTCATCATAATTTGTGGATAAGCACTACCCGCGGCCTTGCCTGCCTTAATCCGGTTACAGGAACTATTCAGGTTTATACCAAGAGCAATGGGTTGTTGAGCGACCAGTTTAATTATCACTCAGCCTATAAAGACAGGAAAGGGCTCATGTATTTCGGCAGTGTGAAAGGACTGATCAGTTTTAATCCTGACGAGTTTACGCAAAACAGGTTTATGCCACCGGTTTATATCACCGGTTTCCAGGTCAACAATAAGGAGCTTGCCATTAACGCGCAGGGTTCTTCCCTTTCTAATTCTGTAATACAAACAGACCGTATTACGCTACCCCATACAGCATCCACTTTCAGCATTGACTTCGCCGCATTGAGTTATACAGCCCCGGAACGTACGGAATACATGTATAAAATGGAAGGACTGGATAAAGACTGGAATTACCTGAAGGCAAATCGAAAGGTATACTTTACTGGCCTGGCTGCCGGCACCTACCGTTTCATTGTAAAGGCAGCCAATAGCAGTGGTCAGTGGAACAGCCAACCGGCTCAATTACAGATCCGCATTCTGCCTCCTTTCTGGCTCAGTAAATGGGCCTGGCTCTTATATGCTGTATTGCTAATAACAATCATTCTTTACATCATCCGTAATTACCATCGCAGAACAGAAGAGAAGAATAATCGAAAAATGGAATTACTGGAACATGAGAAAGAGAAAGAATTATACCAGGCCAAAATAGAATTCTTTACCAATGTGGCCCATGAGATCAAAACACCGCTTACTTTAATCAAGGGACCGCTGGAGAAAGTGATCAAAAAAGCCGATGAGCTGCCGGAACTCCACAACAGCTTGCAGATCATGGAACGCAATACCAACCGGCTGATCGATCTTACCAATCAATTATTGGATTTCAGGCAAACAGAAGCCAAGGGATTCAGCCTTAGCTTTACCTCCATCAATGTATCGGAACTGCTGGAGGAAACCTATGCTAATTTCAAACCGCTGGCCGAACAACGTAATTTATTGTTCACCATGGACCTGCCAACACAGGCATTGTATACCATGGCCGACCAGGACGCCATGAACAAGATACTAAGCAATGTATTCAGCAATGCCATCAAATATGCCGGGAGCCAGGTGCAGGTGCAATTATTACCTGGCCAGGAGCAAGCCTCCTGCTTCACTATTGAAGTAGCCAATGATGGCGACCTGATCCCGTATGAAATGAAAGAAAAAATATTTGAACCTTTTTTCCGGTTAAAGCGTACAGAAAAACAAAAAGGAACAGGTATTGGCCTTGCACTGGCCCGTTCATTGACGCAGCTACACAAGGGCAACCTTTACTTAAAGGAAACGCATAATGGGCTGAATATTTTTGTGATCAGTTTGCCATTACCAGCAGCCGGCCATGGTACCGTGATCCGTGAACAAAACGACAATACGATCCAATCGGTAAATCCCTAAACCTGTATGCTATGACACCTACTATACTATTGGTTGATGACAATGAAGAGATCATTGAATTCCTGGCAGATGAGCTGGGTAGTCAATACACTGTATTAAAAGCCGCCGATGGTCATGAAGCATTATCAATGCTGGGCAGGGAAGCCGTGCACCTGGTGATCAGCGATGTGATGATGCCGGTGCTGGATGGTTTTGAATTGTGCCGGCTGATCAAAACGAATTTCGAATTCAGCCATATACCTGTCATACTTCTCACGGCCAAAAACACCCTGCAATCGAAGATAGAAGGGCTTAAGCTGGGCGCCGATGCCTATATAGAAAAACCCTTTTCACCGGAGCACCTGCAAGTGCAGATCGCCAACCTGCTCACCAACCGTCATAAAATACGGGAATACTTTGCCAACTCTCCCCTCGTGCACATCAAGAGTATGGCCTATTCCAGTGCAGATGAGCAATTCCTGGAAACGCTGAATGAGACCATCCGCCTTCACCTGGAAGATACAGCGCTGGATGTGGAAAAGCTGGCCAGGATCATGAACATGAGCCGTCCTACTTTATACCGTAAGATCAAAGCCATCTCCAACCTTACACCCAATGAGCTGATCAATATCACCCGCCTCAAAAAAGCAGCTGAAATGCTGGCAGCTGGCCAATACAAAGTATATGAAGTAGCAGATATGGTAGGCTATAATTCACAGAATAATTTTGGCCGCAACTTCCTGAAACAATTTGGCATTACTCCTACCGAATACATGAGTATAAAGAAGAGTGAATAACATATAGCTTATAAAAAAAGGCTGTGTACCATTACAGTACACAGCCTCGTATTCCAAACTACGACCTAAAAAGCTTTACTCTTTCAGAATCCTGATCGTTTGACCGTTCTTTAATTTCAGGGTATACACACCCGCATTGAACTGATCCATGTGAATGGTAGTTACGCTTTGTGTTATTTGTATGCGCTGTATCTCTCTGCCTGTACCATCATACAGGAGAGCGGTAGTATTCAGCAATTCTTTATCCGTAACATTTAAGACAGCTGTTGTCTTTACAGGATTGGGATATAAGGTCACCCATCCCAGGCGATCACTTCTCAGCAGCAGTGCCTTACTGTAAGTAACGCGACCATTGATATCCGTTTGTTTTATCCGGTAGGCAGCTTTTCCTGTTAAGGACTGGGCTTCCTGGAAGCTGTATTCATTTTCGCCATTGCCTTTGGAGATGATATCTCCCAGGGATACAAACGGCTGGCCATCCAGAGATTTCTCAATGGTGTAAGACGCGACCTGTTGCTCCTGTACTTTCCAGCTAATATTCGCTTTGCCCTGTGCATTTAGCGATCCATTGACAGACACCCAGGTAACAGGCAGTATGACATTGGAAGTTTGCAGGAAGAAGCCACTAAAGCCGGTAGTCGTAAAGCTGATCTCCCAACGACTGAGGGTAGCGTTCCATATAATATCAGTATCTACCGGATCGACAATGGATGAGGTAGCAGTGTATGTACCCGGTAAGCCGGTAGCAGGGTTATTGCTGGCGCCCGAGAACTTACTAAAGCGCACATTAGCTTTACCTGCAGCATCTCCCGGTCCGGTTGGCAGGTTGGCTGTACTGCCCGGTGCAGCATTAAAGGCTGTAAATTCTGCCTGTGTGAAATACAAGGTTATTTTGGCCGTAGCAGTAGCTGCTCCCGTGGCCGGCATCAGTTCATAGTGCCTTGCAACATATGGCCTGCCGGTAACAGCCGGATAAATAGGTACACCTGCTTCAAACCATACCCTGGCCGCCAATGTTCCGCTTACTGGATTGCCCGGTGTAGGTACTACAGTGGCTATGAGATTACAACTGGCATCATAGATATTGTTGTTGGTGGCAGAAACCACAAAGGTTGTATTGGAAGTAGTGGCAGACGCCAGTGCAGAGGCAGGCGTAATAGTATAATTCTTGGTAACCGTATAGCCGATAGCATCCGTAACGGTTACGCTGAGTGTTGCGCCGGGGCAAAGGCCAGAAGCTGTAGCGGTAGTGCTTGCACTGCCCGTCCACACATACGTATATGGCGTAACCCCACCCGATGGTGTAACTGTAGCCGTACCATTGCAGCCTACAAGGCAGGTGGCTGGTGTTTGTGATTGGGTGGCGGTGAGTGGTCCGGGATCTACATAGCGGGCAAGAAATATATCTGCCGCAGTGCTTACCAGCGGTAAATCAGGTAATGGTGCAAACGTAATGGTATTTCCATAACTACCGGTGACCCATATGCTTCCGGTAGCACCCGCCGTCACTGAATACCCTATATTGCTGACGGTATTTCCCGCAATGCCGGCCCCATGCCCCAGCAACTCTCCATTGCCATCAGCGGCATGGATACGGGCCAGGTAAATATCATCCGCGGTATTATTATTGGTAATGGAAATGGTGGGAAGCGTGGAAGAAATGTCGAGTGTACCCCTGAATATGCCTACTACATAAATAGAGCCCACTCCATTGGTAGTAATATCATAAGCCCTGTCGGCCCCACCTGTACTGCCTCCTGCCCCTTTTGACCATACAAAAACATCGGTAGCCGGGTTGAACCGCAGGTACCAGGAATCGAGGTTACCTTCGTTGGTAAGAGCCGGGTTGGATCCAAACTGGATGCTAGAACTTGCAAATTCTCCCGCCGCCATAATATCCTGGGTGGAGGGATCATATACCAACGCTACGCCATCATCCTGTAGCGTACCACCTACTCCAATGGCATTGACAAAAGCGCCGGTGGAGGCATTGACCTCTACAAAGCAAATATCCTGTAAGCCTGCATTGGTGATACTAAAGCTACCATAGGTAGCGGTGGCCGAGGTATAGCTACCTGTAAGCACAATTTCATCCAGGGCGGACACATAGGCAATACCACTTCCCGTGCCATTATCTGTATTACTCAGGGCACCGCCAGTACTCACCCAGGTAAAAGCGCCACTGGCTGGATTCAGTTTAGCCACAAAAAGGTCATTGGAAGTACCACCGTTGGCACTAACAGGAGCACCGCCACCGAAGGAAGCGCCAGTGGGGAAAGAGCCAGAGGCATATAGATTGCCCGTCCCATCGAGGCAAAGCGATTGAACGGCTTCCGAACCGGCACCGTCGATAGTATTGATCCATACCCCTGCGCCGGTAGCCGCATTCAATTTGGCAATAAAACCAGTAATACCTGTTTTTGTTACTGTGGGTAAAGGAGCGATGGTGATATCACCATTAAAGAAGCCGCCAACATATACATTGGTACCGGTTGCATCTACCGTGATGGAAGTGGCCTGGTCATTGCCTGCAGCCGTAGCAGCAAAGCCCACCGCCCATTGACAAACGCCGGCGGAATTAAACTTGGCCGCGAATCCTTCCAGTGCGCCGGTAGCAGGCAAAGGCCCGGTACCAAAATTGATCGCTCCCACATAAATGCCGGCTACATATACATTGCCGGCAGCGTCGGAAGCTGTGGCCAGTCCTCTTTCCTGTCCGGCAGTGGCAGTACCCCAACCATTACGGAAACCCCATTGCTGGGCAAGCAGGGTGCCCGGTAAATTCGTTAACACAATCATTAATAATAGCGGAAAAACAGTAAGTATTTTACTTCTCATTTGGATGGTTTTACATGTTTATCTTATTCAGGAAAGACAGTGCCCTTCCTGTAGTCCAAAGGCAGCAAGTTTATGGCCGGGATAAAAGCCTTCTTCACAATACACCACTTCGGCCCTGATGGCATGGCCATCTTTACAGGCAATGGTCAATCCCTCCCGGTCATTAATGGAAATAACGGTGCCGGGCACTTTGCCATCGCCCCTTTGCTGAAGAACAGTTGCATGGCTGATGCCAAACATCCAGTTATCCCACCGGGTGGCGGCTCCTTTATTCCAGGGATTGCAGGCGTTGACCAATGCATTTACTTCCCCGGCGTCCATCAAGGCCCAGTTTATTAAAAGGTCGGCAGCTGATGGTCTTCCATACCATCCTGCCTTTGAATGGTCCTGCTCTTTTTTTTGCAGGGTGCCGGTAAGCAGTCCATTGAGCAACATACCGGTAGCATGCACACCGGCATAAGCAAGCTGGGTATAGAAAAGTCCAAAGTTGATATTAGGCGCGAGGGGTACAGGCTGCTGTAGCAATACCGGACCTGCATCATAGGTCTCATTCATTTCATGGACGGTCACCGCACCAGCCGTCTCTCGGTTGCGTATCATCCAGAATAAGGGATTGGCGCCTCTCCATTCCGGTAAGGGCGCATAATGGAAATTGATAAATCCAAACCGCGGCAGGCGTATCACTTCGGCAGGGATCAGGAAGGGAAATGTTTTGACCAGCACCACATCAGGCTTGTGTTGGGTGATCCATTGCTTCAATTCCTCTCCGATGGTCTTCTTGTGGAATTCCTGCAAGGATACGTTTACCTGACTGCAACGTCCTTCAATAAGCGAGCGTATGGCATGATTCCCAAAGGGCACGCCCACTGCAGCCACAAGACCGGTAGCCAACAACTGGTCCAATGCCGGCAACGCAATTCTGTCATTACAAAGTATAGCTATACGCATAGGTCAGATACATAAATAATTATTTTTCCAGCCTGAGCTTTGTTCAGGCTTATCACCAAGTACCGCTTCATGGTCGGCTGCCGATACAGGTATCATTTCCAGGATCTGCAAGGCACATTTACCCTGATCATCTGCAACGATGGCTCCTTTATACAGAGGCGCAAAGGTTTGCTGTGTCAGGGGGTGAATAGTGACCGTACCGCGTGGGCTGTTATAAGAAAGCCCGTTCAGGGTATTTACCCCTTCCTGCATCGCGTGCAGGGACAGGATACCTGCTTCCCAGCCCAACAAGTGGAAAACATTGGCCTGTTTGTTTTTCTCCCTGCGCATGGTTTGAATAAACACTTCCTGTTCTTCTCCCTGCAGGGTTGTACCCCAGGGTACGATGGCATTGAATGTACCACCCGGAAAATCGCATTGGGACAGCAGTATTTCTTCTGCCATGAAGGGGGAACAATAAAATGGTAATGCGGTGGCTGATGGATCTTTTTCTTTCAGTGCCTTGATAAACAGGTTGGCCAGATAACTGCTGAAGCAGGCAGCGACAGACTGTGCACCGGAATGTTGCAGCAACTGCATATAGGCATCTATGTTGAACTCAGCTTCTTTATAGCCGCTCACATAATTACCGCATACCGTACCGCCGGCAGCCGCCAGTCCACGGGTATACCCCCAGGGCCCCCGGTAGCCGCCATCATAAAAAGAAGTAGCCATCAGTACCTTACGGTTTTGCTCACCAGCCATAAATCCGGCTATGCGGCAGGCATGTATGCCCTGCAGTGAAATATGGTAGCAATAAGGTTGCGCGGCTATTTCCGGCAACTGCATGCCGGGGTCTAAAAAAATAAATGGCTTACCGGCTATACCTGCCAGCTTGTAAAGGGCCTCTGCATTACCAGCATTACAATAGACGATCAGCACATCTACATTTTCCTGCAATACCAGCTTTTCGGCTTTTGCATAATTGAGGTCATGGTCTTCACCAAACCCGATATTTTCTGTAATGAACCGGACGGTATCCTGTCCGGCTCTTTTGAAACTATAACGTAATCCATCCAGGATATCAAAACCAAGGGAGGGGTAATCGGTAGACCGGGGTAATAAAAGTCCTGCAACGAGGGACATACAATCGGTTTAAAAATGAATAATCACTGCTCCTTAATTCCGGGCAGGGAATACACCCTGTATACAGACCAGGTAATTGAGGGCCAGTACAGGATGCAGGATGGAAAAAGGTGTTGGTCCGCCAGTATTGGGTCCCGTTGTCAGTGTGCCGGGATACGGTTTCATGGCCACTGAACCACCAGCGCCATAGAGCTGATCGCCTCCTGTTGGCGAAGCATACACGCTATTGAGGGGTGTAGCTCCATCTGGTTGGGTATTCGCGTTCGGTGTAATTTTTATAGTAGCGGTATGTGTGTGTATGGGCAATTGGGCCAATGTCATAGTATTGATCTCACTTCCGGCAAGTTGTCCCAAATCGTAAGGCGATAATCCGTTGCCCTGGCCTGCGCCAACAACAGCCCGGCCACGCAGATCGGGTAATCCAAAAGTAGTTTGTCCATTACCGCCATAGGTTGTTCCTAAAATAGAGAACAAGGCCGTATTTTGAGAAATGGCCATTATCTGACCCTGGCAGAGCGCCCAGCCTTTGGGTGCAAAATTGCCGGCAAAAGCGGTTACATAACCGATAACTCCTTCCATAATAATATGCTTTAAAGAATGTTGTAGTTAATAATTGGTAGCGAGATCAATTGCGGGATGGGAAAATACCTTCCACGGCAATAATGTAATTCATCGCCAGGTAGGGTGAAATAATGTCCAGCGGACTGCCTTGTCCTGCAGGCGCTGTGGTGGCTGTACAGGTAACTGCACCCATCACTGCGCCTGAGGTAGCGGTGTTGTATGCATTGACCGATATAACGGCTGGTACGGCGTTGGTCGGATCGGCCACAGTGCCGGCACTGCTATTGGCAGTTGGCTTACCGGTAGCACTCACAAAAGGATGGGTATGCCCCCCCAACTGGTTGCCTGTGGCCGTCACACTTTCTGTGCCTCCAATCTGACCAATAATATAACTGGAAAGGCCTGGCGCCTGACCGGCATGAATGGCTACGCGGCTCTGCAGATTGGGCAAAGCAAAAGTAACTTGGCCATCTCCTCCGTAGGTTGTGCCTATCAGGGCAAAGAGCGCCGAGTTTTCTGATATAGAAAGCAACTGTCCCTTGCAAAAAGCCCAACCCCGTGGAGCAAAATTGCCGGCAAAGATGGTAACGTTCGCTAAATATGGTTCCGTAAACATGATTAATTGCTTTAATGGTGATGGTTGGAGATGAGTTTAATTACGGCTTGGGAAAATGCCCTGCATACAAATGATATAGTTAATAGCCAGGTAGGGCATCAGTATTGGCAAAGGTTGTGCTCCACTCGGATTGATAACACCTGTATAGGCAGGCTCCAACATATTAACACTGGCAGTAGGATTGGGCGCATAGGCATTATTGAAATTCGCCGGGAAATTGTATTCGGCACTGCCATCACCACCCGGCAGGTTATCGGCCTGCAGGTAAAAATTGGAAGGGCCAACGTGTTGATGCGACGGTATGTTGCTGGCAATTAATGTAGTGGTCTCTGCACCTGCTTTTTGTCCCAGGCTATAATTAGCCAGACCGGGTCCCGCCCCCTGGCTTACGACCGTACGTCCCCGTAAGTCGGGCAAAGCAAAAGTAGTGGTACCATTCCCTCCATAGGTTGTTCCCAACAGTGAGAATAGTGCCTGGTTTTGAGCGATGGATAATATCTGCCCATTACAAAGCGCCCAGTATTTGGGAGCAAAGTCGGCGGCAAAGCAGGTAACGACTGCCATAGTTCCTTGCATAATTGAATGTTTAGGTTTTGTATGAAGACAATAATGATTTAATGCTAAAAAAGGAATGCTTCTTTAACAGCAATGTGTTACGTAAACAGGAACATTAACCAGATAAGGGTCCGGATAAAGCTAAGTGGGTACAAGCTGTATAGCCATATACAGCCAAGGGTTAGTAGGTAATCGTTTCAGAATGGAGTCAGTGTGCTACCGGGACGGATTAAAACAGTGATGATGCGGTGTTAGTAGTCGTTATAAAAATAGGTAAATTTGATAATATACTGCAACTGGTAACTTTTTTTTAGCCTTGCCACAAAAACATACGTTCTTAACCGTAAGTTATTATCCTTCAATCTATTCAACGCTTATCAACGGCACTTACGTGAAGATTTTTCTTTTATCATGACAAAAAGATTAGGTAGTACTACGTTTCGGGACATGCGATTATACCCGAATCAGGTCAGAGTATGGAGTCGGGAGGCAAGCGTAGGGAGTCGGGAGTCCGAACCAAAGACTCAGAAGACTGTACTCTAAACGCAGTACTCTAAACGCTGAGCTCAAGCCTCCGAACTCCAGACTCTAAACTCAAGACTCTGGACTCAAGAGGCTGTTTTTAATTAACTTGCGCCAAAACTACCAGGATGGCAACGGATATAAAATGTCCCAAATGTGGACATCAGTTTGATATTGAAGACGCTGTATCGGAAGAATACAAGAAGGAACTGCGCGAACAGATGGTAGCGTATAAGAAGCAGGTAACGGAAGAATCAGCCAAAAAAGAACGAGACCAGGCCGAGCTGTTTGCCCGGAAAGAAAAGGAATTTCAGCAACAGGCGCAGGCTGTAGCCACAGAATACACCCAAAAGCTACAGGAAGAAAAGATAAAACTGCAGCAGTCGATGGAGGTAAACCTGCGTAAAAGCATCGGCGCCGATTATGAAAACCAGCTTAACCTCCTCACACAGAACAACAAGGACAACGAAGAAAAGCTGAAACTGGCCCGGCAGAAGGAACTGGAATTTCTGCAAAAGGAACAGGCTCTCCAAACCAGGGAGGCCGAACTGGAATTATCGGTACAGCGTAAACTGCAGGAAGAGCGAACGAAACTATCAGAAGAGCTCCGGAATCTGGAGGAAGAAAGAACAGCTAACCGGGAGTTGGAGCACCTGCTGAAGCAGAAGGAACTGGAAAAACAATTGGAAGACCAAAAACGGCTGATCGAAGAAATGAAGCGGAAAGCCGAGCAGGGCTCCATGCAATTACAGGGAGAGATCCAGGAATTGGTCCTGGAAGAAATGCTGCGGACCGCCTTTCCTTTTGATATGGTTAACGAAGTAGGAAAAGGTATCCGGGGGGCCGACTGCATACAAACGATCCGCAACCAGTTGGGACAGGAATGCGGCCGTATAATATATGAAAGCAAACGCACCAAGCATTTTGATAAGTCGTGGATAGAAAAGCTGAAAGCCGACATGCGGAGCACCACCGCCGATGTAGCGGTGATCGTAACCCAGGCTATGCCGGAACAGTTGAGCAAATTTGGACAGGTAGAAGGCATTTGGGTCTGTACTTTCAGTGAAGTGATCGCCCTTTCTTACGTGTTGCGTGACGGGATCATCAAAATATTCAATGCTAACCGCTCTCAGGAAAACCGGGGCGATAAGATGCACCTGCTGTATGATTACCTCACCAGCAATGAATTTGGAGAACAATGGAAAGCTATTCGGGAAGGTTTTCAATCGATGAAGCTGTCCATACAGAAGGAAAGAGACGCCATGGAAAAGCTGTGGAAAGCCCGGGAGAAGCAACTGGAAAAAGTATTGCTAAATGCAGCCCATATCAAAGGATCTATTGAAGGCATTGCAGGCAGTGATAATATACAATTGAATTTGATAGATGAAGAACCGGATTTATTGGAAGAATAGCCGTAAAATTGCGCCCATCTTAAGGCTTTGATATGAAATATGTATTGGCTCTCGTACTGGCATTGAACAGTTTATTTTCTATTGGGCAAACCTACCGGAACCCACCCCGCAATGAAGTAAGCAAGGATAGTTCCCTGAAAGTATTTGTGGACAGCCTGAAAGCTGTAGTTGGCCGCAAGGATGCCCCTGCCCTTTTGAAGCTGTTGAGTCCTGATGTAAAAGTGACCTCTAATGGTGCCACCAACGGCATAAAGGGATTCAGGGAGATATATGCCCCTGTCTTCCCAGCCTCGCAGGTATGGGTGAACCTCCACACCATTCTATCGCTGGGCGGCGTTTTTACCGGTAAGCCTGCCAGCCAGTTTATTTTTCCTTATGCTGCGCAACGGGATGTGAAGAACAAGTATTGTGACGGCTGCGACCGTTGCCTCACCATTATTGGACCAGATGTGCATGTGCGGAAAAAAGATGACCGCTTATCTGCCTCTGTAGGACAGTTGAATTATGATGTAGTGAAAGTGGCAGTAGAGCCTGTGTCAAAAACAAAGGGCGGTAATTCCGACAATTGGGTCTATATCCAGACATTTGACGGCAAAATAACCGGCTGGGTAAGGAACGATCTTACCTGGGATATATGTGATTACAGGCTGCTGCTGGAAAAGAAAAAAGGCAAATGGCAGGTTACAGCTTTCCTGGCGGGTGATTAGGTTTTCCGTCCAGCGAGTCTTTTAAAGAACTATCTACTCATATTATTATATTTATAATACATTTTAGTAATTTGCCTGATGCTCTATCAGGAATTTTTAATCGATAAGATTACTAATTGCATTGAAGAAAAAGCGACCGGAAGAACCTATGAAACGACACAGCAATTAGTTACTCAGGAAGAAATTAATAAGGTCCACAAAAAGGACGGGTGGCTGTTTAACTGGAAAACGGAATACCAGCAAGCTAACCACCAGGTATATAAACTATTGGTAGCAGGTAGTGAGCAAATTCAAGGACTACTAAGTCTGGAGCCAATAAAAAGTCAGCAATACATTGAATTGCACTTGATTGAAACAGCACCTCATAACTACGGATCCAAAAAGCATTTTTTAGGAGTTCCTGGTAATTTGGTTGCTTTTGCCTGCAAAATGAGTTTTGAATTAGGATTCGACGGATTCGTTGCGTTTAATGCTAAAACACAACTTATTGATCACTACATCAAAACACTTGGTGCTCAAATACTTTACGGGAATAACCGGATGGGGATTTTTACATAAGAAGCTAAAATATTAGTAAATTCGTATTACGAAAGTTACTTCGATGACTGACAAAAAGAAATACTACCAACTGGATGATGTTCGGATTGTAGGCAAGCAGGAAAAGAAATCTGCTCTTGCTCAAAAAAATGATGAACGCAAAGCGGGCGAAATCTTCAGCAAAGCCCGTGCGACATCCCCCACTCACAAAGTTAAAAAAGCATCTTAACTGTAGACCTTTTAAGTAACCACCCAGGCTAGCCCCAACTGATCAAATAAGCGGGCAGTGACTGTCATGGGGATTACGGCACCCTTCCGGAACTCGAAAGGCATGGTGATCCATTCATTAGAGCCAGCCTTAATAGCGCCGGACAGCCGCATATGCTCCTTAAAGTCCATCATTCCCTCGCCATGCCATTTATAGATGGCTTCTTTGGCACTCCAGAGCAGGGTGGTCAATTCCAGGTGCATCTGCGGTAAAGCCTCCCAATCCTCCAGGAAAAGGGCCTCGTCCTTGTGAAGGAACTTCCCGGCGATCTTACGCAACCGGGGTGTTACGAATTCTATATCCACCCCTACCCGGTGAATATCACTTACAATGGCCGCGGCAAAATTGCCACAATGGGAAATGGAAAAATGGTATTGCTCGTTTTCCAGGAAAGGTTTACGCGTATCCGCTACCAGTATCTCTGATAAGGGGAAATCTGCATACAGAGCAGGCAGCAGGTAACGGCCCGCCAGGTGCTGCAAACGCTTGTAAGGATGCGAAACATCCCGCTTGAGGGGTACTTTTTCCAGGAAAAAAGCCTCAGGCTCTTCTATCCGCCAAATCCCCACTTTGGTATGCTCGTTGATATTATGTTGATAAAACAGCGCCACAGTATAATTTTAGCATTTACTTTCGCTCCCTGACCTAATTTCGCCTCAAATATAAAATAAGCATACCACATGATCTTGTCGGACAGCCGCATATTGGAAGAAATAGAGAAAGGAACCATTAAGATCGAGCCTTACACAAGAGAATGCCTCGGCAGTAATTCATACGATGTGCACCTCGGTAAAGTACTGGCTACCTACCGGGAGCATATCCTGGATGCTAAAAAACACAATACCATCGAATCCTTTGAGATTCCCGACGATGGATTTGTGCTTTACCCCCACGTTTTTTACCTGGGTGTTACCATGGAATACACCGAAACCCATGCCCACGTGCCCTTCCTCGAGGGAAAATCCTCTACAGGCCGGTTGGGTATAGATATTCATGCTACCGCGGGAAAGGGAGATGTGGGCTTCTGTGGTAACTGGACCCTGGAGATCTCTGTAAAGCAACCTGTAAAAATATATGCAGGAATGCCCATCGGACAATTAATCTACTTTCCGGTAGAAGGCGAGATCGAAGTAAAGTACAACCAGAAACAAAACGCCAAATACAGTGGTCAGCCCAACAGGCCGATAGAAAGTATGATGTGGAAGAATAAATTTTAAATAGCTTCCTTTCCATACTTCTTATAATACGCAATTAACCAGGCGATGACCTCATTATAACTCAATTTCCCTGAAGGCTGCTGATTGGCCTTCAGGTATTGCCCGTATAATTTGTCAATCACAGCTTCTACCGGATTACGGTGCCTGCGCAGGAATTCCTTCAATTCCACATAGTCCTTTTTCACCCCCACTGGCAAGGCAGCAGTAAACTGTTTGGCCAATACAGAATCCTGCCGGTAGAGATAATACCAGGAATAAGAATAAAGATCAAAATATACTGAATAGCGAAAGGCTGCATCCGAAGATGATTTGGCAGCCAGGTAGCCGGCAAAATTGGCCTCATTCTCTTTAGCATACCCCAGTTGGTGACCAATTTCATGACAGGTAGTAAAAGGTTGTACAAACAATGGCATGGTGGTATTCACCTGGGCTTCCCCGGAAAAAGGATTATAGTATCCTGAAAAACCAAGGTAATTACCCAGGTAACTATACAAAGAAGGTTTTACCGATTGAAAAGAATAGCTGATACCAGGATGGTGAGGTGATAGACTGTCATAGGCATTGACTGCCCCCGTGAATAAGATCTTTTTTTTGCGCAGGGAGGAGCGGTTGATGCGGCCCGTGGAATCCAGTGTATATAACCTGTCTGTAATGGTTTGCATCACAGCCAGCAGGTCTTCTTTATTATATTGCTCCACCTGCAGGCCCAATTCGGCAGCAATGCCATACCGGTTATAATTCAATCCCCACAGTGCATTGAACGAGATGTATACCCAAAGAAAAATGGCAGCCAACAGACGCGCTCCTCCTATCCAGTATTGGCGGTTGGTTTGCTTTCTGATGAGCCGTTTTACAAGGTCAAACAGCTTATAAATAAGGAACAGCACCGCTGCTCCATAAAAAAGATCGCCTATGCTGATGGGTATCCAGCCAAAGAGCCCCCGTTGTATAGAGGAGGTCACAGCATAGAATCCATGCGTATAATACCGTTCTACTGCATCCGGGAAAAGAGAGAATAGTTTGATGAAGATGGCCACCGCTAACAATATAACCAGTGTCTTATTTTTCTTCCACATAGCCTTTAAAAATAATGAAATCTTTATTGGTGGCGCAGACTGTTGCGTTAAACTTGTATCATTAAAGCTTATTTTGCGATACAAACGCTTGCATCATGAACCTGGAATACAATAAGAATGAAGATGTGATGAAATTAGCCCTGAGTCAACTGCGCCAGCGCTTTGACCAGGTGGCATTGGGTGGCGGAAAGAAAGCCATAGAAAAGCAACGGGAAAAGAAAAAACTCACTGCCCGTGAGCGTATTGAATACCTGCGGGATGAAAATACCCCTTTTACAGAAATAGGCGCATTTGCCGGTTGGGAAATGTACCAGGAACAGGGTGGCTGCCCTTCGGGTGGCACGGTTGCCGGTATTGGCTATATCAGCGGCCGGCAATGCGTGATCGTGGCCAATGACCAAACCGTGAAGGCCGGAGCCTGGTTTCCCATAACGGGCAAAAAGAACCTGCGTATGCAGGAAATAGCCATGGAAAACCACCTCCCGGTAGTATACCTGGTAGATAGTGCAGGCGTTTTTCTGCCCATGCAGGATGAGATCTTCCCTGACAAGGAACATTTTGGCCGCATATTCCGCAACAATGCCCGTATGAGCGCCATTGGTATTCCCCAAATCGCGGCTGTTATGGGCTCCTGCGTTGCCGGGGGTGCTTATCTCCCGATCATGAGCGACGAGACTTTGATGGTGGAAGGTAATGGCTCTATTTTCCTGGCAGGCCCCTACCTGGTGAAAGCCGCCATAGGAGAAGATGTGGACAGCGAAACATTGGGCGGTGCGACTACCCATACTGCCATCAGCGGCATTGCCGATTACAAGTTCGAAACAGAACAGGAATGCCTGGACCAGGTAAAAAGGATCATGGGGAAGTTGGGGCACCAATCGAAGGTCGCCGGCTTCGACCGCATTACCCCTGCTGAACCAACGAAACCGGCTGCTGAACTATATGGTATCATACCCGCAGATGCCACCAAAGCTTATGATATGCTGGATGTGATCGAGCGATTGGTAGACAAGTCGGAATTTGATCAGTTCAAACAGGATTATGGTAAAACCATTCTCTGTGGTTATGCACGGATCGATGGATGGGCTGTAGGCATTGTAGCCAATCAACGCAAAATGGTGAAGAGCAAAAAAGGAGAAATGCAGATGGGAGGCGTGATCTACAATGACAGTGCAGATAAGGCAGCACGTTTTATCATGAATTGCAACCAGAAGAAGATCCCCCTGGTTTTCCTGCAGGATGTCACCGGCTTTATGGTGGGTTCCCGCAGCGAACAATCCGGCATTATTAAAGACGGCGCCAAGATGGTGAATGCCGTGGCTAACTCAGTAGTGCCCAAGATCACCATTGTAATAGGAAACTCTTATGGTGCAGGCAACTATGCCATGTGTGGAAAAGCCTATGATCCCCGCTTCATTTATGCATGGCCAGGAGCCAAAATAGCCGTCATGGGCGGTGAGCAGGCCGCCAAAACACTCCTGCAGATACAGGTGGCAGGCATGAAGGCCAAAGGCAAAGAAGTGTCTGCCGAAGATGAACAGCAATTGCTCAATGAAATAAAAGGACGGTACGAACAGCAAACAAGTCCCTATTATGCAGCCGCACGCTTATGGGTAGATGCCATCATAGACCCCATCCATACCCGTCAGCTGATTTCTGAAGGCCTTGCTGCCGCCAATCACCAACCGCACATGTCTCCATTTAATACTGGCGTTATACAAGTGTAGGCATCCTGCCAATAATACCCAGTCGCCATGAGCATTTGCCGATTTTCTAACCCTCCTAAGTAACCGGTTTTACATACTTTACAAATAGGAATAACTGTCATAAGGATAGCGCAAGTTGTTTTTGAAATTTTGTTAAAAAATGATTATTTTCATTTAATCATTTACCAAATCTACTGCGCATCATGAGAAAATCTACATTGACCAGGATTACCCTGTCCGTATGTGTCGTTGTTATAGGTGTAACAGCCTGTAAGAAGGATGATCCGGCTTCCCTTATTCCACCACCCATTCCAGATCAATCATTTGTAGAAGAATTTGATACTGTAGCCAGTGCCTATCACAGGGGCTGGGTTCCTATTAACAACAGCAATCCCAAAGGCACCCACATATGGATACAAGGCAGTGGTCCATTAACTTCAGAAAGTGGTGCGCCAGTTCCTATGCCTTTCTTCCCGGCCTGGTCTTCCAAAGGTACTTATGCGGGTTATATCGTATGTGACGCAGAGGTCACTTCCGGTGGCGCTTCCGTAGCCAGTAACTGGCTCATCTCTCCTCCTGTATGGATGAAGAACGGCGATAAGATCATTTTTTATACCCGTTGCGCCTTGTACGGAACGCCCGGAGCAGCCCAGGATTATGGCAATAACCTGGAAGTCTGTGTCAACCGTAAGAATGATGGCACCGATGTAGGTCCCGCGCTTGATCCGCGTGGTCCTGATTTTAAGTACACTACCGACAGGGGCGATTTTGAATTGGTACATTCCATCAACCCTCCCGTGTACAATGCGGTGGATGATTGGTTTGACTATGCTACTTCCACGGATGATCCCAGTGCATTCAACCCGAAGGCTTATCCTGCCAACTGGACAAGGTTTGAAGTTACCCTCACCGGATTTTCCAAACCCGCCAAGGGAAGGTTTGCCTTCCGCTATTACACCCTCGATGCAGGCAGCACCGGCAATGGCAGTGCCGTGGGCATTGACAGTGTAGCATTCGTTAGTAAACCATAATTCCCGCGCCTCAAAAAATTATTCTTATGAATAAGCAATTATACCTTTCCTTAACCGGCCTTACACTATTGATCGTATTGATCATTTCCTGCGAAAAGGACTTTAAGGCCGATGAGAAACCAGCTCCCCCACCTGTAGTATCCAAATCTTACAAGGAAGCTTTTGATACAGTATCCAACGCCTCCAAAAAAGGTTGGGTGATCATCAATAACAGCGATCCGGCGGGCCCTATGGCCTGGCGCCAGGGCCGTTTTGAATATGGTGGTAAACTGGGCGATGAAGTGGTAGGCTTCCCGGCTTTCTCGGCCACCTTTAGCCAGAATGAATATGCAAGCGTAGATATGAACTGTGGACAGGGCGCAGCCATCCTCAGCGCCTGGCTGATCTCCCCTCCCACTGAAATGAAAAATGGTGATCAATTCTCTTTTTATACCCGCACCAAAGGTGATTATGCCGACAGGTTACAGGTTTGGATCAATACCAAAACCAGCAATGCTTTTGTAGGCAAAGCAGCCAAAGATACCGGCGACTTCACTCCCAAACTGCTGGACATTAATCCCGATATGGGCACTGATTATCCCGTTGAATGGACAAAATATACCATCACCCTCAGCGGCATCACCGGCACCGTGAAAGGAAGAATAGCTTTTCGTTATTACATAGAAGATGGTGGCCCCGGCGGCTCCTATGGTGATCAGGTGGGTATCGATGATTTTGAGTTTGTTAGTAAATAGAATAGTCCGAAAGCCGGTAAAGTCAGAAAGTCCGTAAGTAGCTTCGATCAACTTCGAAGTTGCTTACGGACTTTCGGTCTTTCGGACTTCCCGAGTTGCGGACTTTCCCGACTTTCTTTTTTTATTTGTTCATTTTTCCCGATCATTGCCGCTATCTTATCTCCCGTATGATACAACGACCATTCACCCGATTATTTCCTTGCTTTATGCTGTTGTTATTGGCCTTCGCAGGCTGTAATGGCACGGAACAGGCTGCCGGTACTCCTACCGATGTAGTAGCCGAGGAAATTAAGGAGGTCAAATCAGCGAATGAAGCCCTGTTGAATGATGCCCGGACAATCATTCAAACCGGCGACCTGATACTGCGCACTGGCACAGATTACTCCAGTGAGCAGATCAAGGCTTTGTCAAAACAGGATGCCACTTACTCACATGGTGGTATTGCCTTCGTTGATAGTGGGAAGGTATATGTATGCCATGTTGAAACAGATTATTTCCATGTACACAATAAAGTAAAGAAAGAACTGCTCGACAGCTTTTGCAATCCTGCCAAAAACCTGGGTTTTGCAGTGGCCCGCTATACACTTACCGAAGAAGAAAAAAAGAAATTCCTGGACTACCTTGATCAAAGACAAGCACAACAAGTATCCTTCGATATCCAGTTTGACCTCGCCACAGACGATAAGATGTACTGCTCGGAAATGATCTATAAAGGATTGGCCACTGCTACCAATAAAAAGATACTGATCGCTACCGACCGCATTACCGACCGCAACAAGTTTAAGCTCATCAAGCGATATTTTAAGCTGACTGAAAAACAGATCGTTGCCCGGGATATTATCCCTATTGATCATTTATACCTGAATCCCTGGTGCACGGTGATAAAACGATACCCTTTCCAAACTCTTTAATCCAATTCCATTTTGACTAGCAACAAAGAACTCGTTATTTATACTGATGGATCTTCCCGTGGCAATCCTGGTCCCGGCGGCTATGGCGCCATTATGATGTATGCAGGCAAAAGCAAAGAATTATCCGGCGGCTACCGCCGTACCACCAATAACCGGATGGAGCTGCTGGCCGTCATAGCGGCGCTGGAAGCCTTAAACCGGGATGGTTTAAAAATTACTGTTTATTCGGATAGCCAGTATGTAGTGAAGGCTGTAAAGGAAGGCTGGCTGAAAAAATGGATTGCCACCAATTTCGCCGGCGGCAAAAAGAACAAAGACCTGTGGCTGCGTTATCACCAGCTATCCCAAAAACACAATATCAGTTTTGTGTGGGTGAAGGGCCATGCCGAGAATGTCTACAACAACCGTTGTGATGTATTGGCCACTACTGCCGCTGATGGCAGAAACCTGCAGGTAGACCATGGTTATGAATCGGGCGAGGCTGGATAGGAATAAAGGCACCGTGCCATATCCCATTACAGCCCCATTAAGCCCCGATCATTAACCTCCCGCACACAGGGCACAGCAGCCTGCCACTCGCCGCTAAATGCCTTTAAATGCGAATGCGTCAAAATTATCGGGAAACAATCCCTGAATGGTATCCAATAGCTACCCTGATGGTAGTGGAGTGCCCTGGGAATGGTCAGGGTATTGCCTAAGTATTGCCTGGGTATTGCCTAAACAGGTACTTCCATGGGCATATTCAGGGAATATGCAGAGGATATCCAGGCGATGCTTAGGCAAGTCCACTAGCATTCTCCTACCAGTTCCCTGCCATGCCAGGTCAATACGGGTACTACCCGGTGACTATTTTCCTACCAGGGCGAACCTCAAATTCTTTCCATAAAAAAAGCCCGGTATCCATTCAGATAACCGGGCTTATACATGTGGTGTGAAATACATTAGGAGGCTGGGACAGGTACCTGCTGCACTTTGTGCTTCGCCGACCTGTTCACAAAATAATATACGCCAAAGAAAATGGCACTGAAAAAGAAGGTGCTCAACAAGGACCCTTTGAAAAAAGGCAGTGCTTGTCTATAGCACTCCATCAATCCGGCCCAGGTTCTCTCATAGAATACCACACCTACTCCTGCCCATACCATGAAATTGGAAACCAGGAAAAAGTAAACGGGTGCTATAAGTGAGCCCAGAAATACATTCTTAATATTCACCTTGTTGAACAGGAAACCGATCAGGGTCACCGAAGCCATCACGATGTAATTCATCAGCTGACCATCATAAAATCCCCGGATAGGAGTTAATCCTTTGGTATACAATACTTCATAGATAACGTCGGAAATGAAAAGCGAAAAGAGGGGTAAAGCAAAAGCCCAGGCTTTATTGCGAATGGCCATACCGCCAAACAAGGCCATGGCAATCTGCGGGGCAAAACCCCACATCCGATTGTCAAAAGCACGGTATACAGAAGCCGCTGCAATGAGCACTACCAGGTAAATAATCGTTGATCTGTTCAATTTCATACTAAAAATTAATAATGCAAAAGTAACTTAAAATTATTAAAGCTGCCATATACCGCAGTTGTCGGCCAGCGCTTATCCTATGCAGGAACAGTAGCGGTAAAAATAACCGCCTTTTCTCCACTGGTAAATTGTACTTCCGTACCCGCTTTGGCCAGCAACGCCTCCCCTTTCCCGAGTGTTACTTTGTCATTACCTGCTGTAGCTTCGGCACTACCCTCATACACGAAAAAAATATCGGCTGTAGTGGTAGGTACTGTGATCGGCTCACCGGCTTTCAGGCTCAGGCGGTGCAACTCAAAATCATTGACCGGCGTAGGAAATATCTCCTCCCCTGCTACCCTGCCGGGAATACCCCTGACCACTTTCGGCACAATGGGCTCAAACTTCACATGCTTCATCAATTCACTCACATCAATGTGCTTATTGGTAAGGCCGCCCCGCAATACATTGTCCGAATTGGCCATGATCTCCATATTCTGTCCTTCCAGGTAAGCATGCAGGATGCCGGCATCCTGGAAGATAGCTTCACCCGGATGCAGGTTCACCACATTGAACAGGTAAATGGAAAATATACCCCGGTCTGTCCGGCCAGGCTCACAGAAAGTGTTGAAAGCGCGGGCTGCCCAGAAATCCTCCTGTTCTTTTTTCAAGGCGCCTTTTTCATACAGTGGCAGGATACGATCCAACAGAGGCTGCAGGTGATCATTCACGGCCTGCTGGTCCATTTCCATTACCGTCTTATACAAAGCTGCATAATTCCCTTCTCCAAATACAGGCAACAGGAATTGCAGTTCCGGTGTTTGCTGCAATACCTTCCGAAGCTGGTTAGCAGGTTTAAATCCATGCAGGAGCCAGAAATCACTAAGCGCCAGCATGAGTTCCGGCTTGTGGTTATCATCTTTGTAATTACGGTTGGGCGCATTGAGCGCTACCCCTTGCTTATTTTCTGCAGCAAAAGCGGCCACCGCTGCCTTCTTTTCAGGATGCACCTGGATGGATAGCATATCTTTCACATCCAGCACCTTTAGCAGGTAAGGAAGTCTGCCAAAGCGGTCATTGACCGCATTACCCAATAAAGCAGCAGGATCCTGCGCCACCCATGCATTCAATGCCTGCTTTTGCCCATTGGCGCCAATAAGGTCTGCAGGCGCATTGTCATGCGCGCCCATCCAGTATTCAGCAAATGGTTTATTGTCCGGGTTACTTTGTCCCAATAAAGCGGGAATAAATTGTGATCCTCCCCATGCATACGGTTGAACCTTTCCCTGTAGCTTGCTTATTTTTGTACTATTGTCCATAATCCTGTTTAAGGGCACAATAATACAAAAAGCTTGTCATGGCCCGACACAATGAAACCGGTAAAAAAGGAGAAGTATTGGCTGCCGAATACCTGCAACGGCAGGGATTTACCATTTTGCACAGCAACTGGCGCCACCAGCACTATGAAATAGACATCATCGCCACCCGCGAAGATGTGCTCCATTTTATTGAAGTAAAGACACGCCAATCGCTCTCCTATGGATTGCCCGAGGAAAGTGTTACCCACAAAAAAATAAGAAGCATCGTTACCGCAGGGGTTGCTTTTCAATACCAGTACCCCGCCTGGAAACGGGTACAATATGATGTACTCTCTATCGTGATCACCAGCCAGGAGACGCCGGAATATCTTTTTATTGAAGATGTTTACTTGTGAAAGCAAGTCCGAAAGTCAAAAAGCCCGAAAGTCGGTAAGTATCTTCGTAAGAGACCGAAGATACTTCCTGTCTTACAGACTTCCGGACTTTTAGCATATCAAGGGCTTTTCTTCCGGACTTACGGACTTTTCCGTCTTCCGGACTTTCCGACTTTCCGACTTCCGGACTTATTCCTATATTCGTTGCATCAATTAAATTTATCAGCTATTCACACATCTAACCCAGGTATTAACTGATGGCTTTCAATCTTCGTTCATTCAAAAAGATCATGCTTGGCAATCGTTCAAAGTTCAGACGGTTCCTTACCAAACTGGAAAATAATCCTCCCCGGGGCCTTGACCAACTGGCAGCCCGTACCGATGTAGAAGTTTGGAAGGAAATGGATTGCCTGGCCTGCGCCAATTGTTGCAAAACGATGAGCCCTACTTTTACCCAGGTAGATATCAAACGTATTGCCCGTCACCTGAACATGTCGGCCGATGAATTCCGTAAGAAATGGCTGTACAAAGACCGCAACGGAGATTGGATCAATAAACAACAGCCCTGCCAGTTCCTCAACCTGAAGGACAATAAGTGCTCTATCTATGAAGTACGCCCCCGCGATTGTTCGGGCTTTCCCCATCACACCAAACGGCATATGACAGAGTACATGCACGTTTTCAAACAGAATGTGGAATACTGCCCGGCCACGTATAAACTGGTGGAAAAGATGATCAATAAGGTAAATGACAAATAGTAAGTTAGTCTCAATTCTAAATAAAGCAATCAGGTATTAGTAAGTAGCCATTAGTTATCGATACTTTGCTAATGGCTAAAACCTAAATGCTAATTCCTGTTTTCATATGTGGGAACCATATAAAAAAGGATTCAGGGCTTTTCTGCAACTGGAGAAATCACTGTCCGACAACTCCGTGGAAGCTTATGGGCGCGATATTGAAAAGCTCACCCAGTTTCTGGAGCAATCCGGTATAGAAAAAAATCCCGCGGCCATTGAACTTACCGACCTGCAGCAATTCATCAAATGGATAGCCGAACTGGGTATGACACCCACCTCCCAGGCCAGGATCATTTCCGGCATCAAGGCTTTTTATAAGTACTGCTCCCTCGAACAGATCGTAACCAACGACCCCACCGTTTTACTGGAAGCCCCCAAATTAAAACGGTCCTTACCCGATGTACTGGCCTTCGAAGAAATAGAAAACATCATTGGCCAGATAGACCTCAGCAAGCCAGAAGGCGGACGTAACAAAGCCATCCTGGAAACCATGTACAGCTGTGGGCTGCGTGTAAGTGAACTGGTCAATCTAAAATTATCGCAGCTCTACCTGGATGTAGGCTTTATCCGTGTGGTGGGTAAAGGCGACAAAGAGCGATTAGTGCCCATTGGCTCCTCCGCGTCCAAATACATTACTATTTACCGGAATGATATACGGGTGCATATGCCCATCAAAAAAGGGCAGGAAGATATATTATTCCTCAACCGGCGCGGCAGTAAACTTACCCGTGTAATGATCTTCCTCATGCTGAAAGACCTGGTAAAGAAAGCCGGGATTACGAAGAATATTTCTCCGCATACCTTCCGGCATTCTTTTGCTACCCACCTGGTAGAAGGAGGTGCCGACCTGCGCGCAGTACAGGAAATGCTGGGCCATGAAAGCATTACCACTACCGAAATATATACCCACCTTGATCGCGATTTCCTGCGCGATACCCTGCAACGTTTTCATCCGGCTTTTAAGTAAGGGTTAGCGGTTAGGTATTAGCAATCAGGCGTTAGCAGTTAGCAGGTCAGTCGCTGCTCTTACTGCATTAACACTTTAGCCTGGTATACCTTCTTTTCTCCAGCCCTTGAGAGGCGCAACCAATATACTCCCCTGCTCCACGATGATTGCGTAGGCAGATTAACTATTTGCGATCTTTGTGCCACCTGCAGGGCCTGTATATGCACCAGCCGGCCGGCAGCATCCATTAACTCAAGTTTGTATTCACCTGTTTTCTTCAGATCCAGGCTGATGCTTATGGAATTACCGGGAACCACCGGATTGGGATAAATGCGTACCTCTTTTTTGGTGGGCAGCCATTCATTCAACTGGCGTTGTATTTTTTCTACCCTGGAAACTTCTTTTTGAATAATTACACCTCCAGCCGTTCCCACCAACTCTGTGCAAACAGGAGTATTATCAACCACTGATGGAGGCGCCACCAAAATCGTCTTTGTTTCAGGTTTGTTATAAATTATTTTAGCCGGTTGTAATTTGTCAGCAACAGCAGGCAACATGATCTTAAATAATTTATTGTTATCTGCCGTCACTTCAAATTCTTCTGTAGCATACCCGGGGGCGCTCACAACCAACATTATTTCATTCTTTTTACCAGGCGCAATCAGGTTAAACTGCCCCGCTTCATTAGCTGCGATAACAGCCTTAGCAGTTTTTACCCGTACAGAAGCATTGCTTACCGGCAATCCGGTACTATCGTCCAGGATGAGGCCATTGATCATTCTGTCGGGGATAATTTTAATATTAAATCCACCCAGCGTTACATTCTCGGACATGGTGGAGAGATGCTGCCTGCCGTCTGGCGTCTGTTTCTTCATTGTTTTCCCTCCTCCTATCGCCATTTCGCCTGTTGCAACAATTAAGTTGGCAGCTGTTAGTATTTTTTCTTCCCCTGTGGGTGTTAAACAGATCTCCGCAGCATGGAAACTATTTGCAGGCACGATGTATTCCTTCGTAGTATATCCGTCGGCACTCACTACCAGTGTCACTTTACCAACCAGGTCCATCATAGGTACTTCATAACGTCCTTCTTCATTGGCTGAAATATCCGCTTTGCCGCCCTTAACCCGCACCCTGGCAAAACCAATTGCCTTTTTTGTAATACTGTCCCTGACGAAACCAAACATGTTGAGTGAGGGTCCCAAATACCTGTTATTAATATCCGGCCAATATCCCGATGGTGTCAATACAGTAAAGCCCAGGATTATTTCAGATGTAAACTGCTCAGGTGCAGGTATATCCTTTAATTTTAAAGAAAGGCCTTTAAATTCGAAAGGAAGCTCCTTAAATTCAATCGCCGCATTTTTCTTCTTTCCAGGTTTCTTTTTCTGCGCTAATGCTACGTTACCTGTCAGCAGGAATGCGGCCACCATCATATTCCAGGCATAGCGAAATGTTAAAGAAGGTTTGATCTTCTTTTCTGCATAAGTCTTGTTCAGCTGGTCATTATTGAAGCGGCCACAAACAGCAGAAGAGGCGCGTGAAATATAGTGCAGGACTTCCTGGTCACTCATGAGCGTAAAGTCTACCACTGTTTTCTGACAGGACATACAATGCCGGCCTTGTTCATTGGGCGTCATTTGTTGCCAGTTCTCATGACAGGGTTCTGGTATAGTTAGGTGTAAAGGTTGGGACATAAACGATGGATTTAGCTTTAGAGACCTGAGGACATACCTTATTTAAAGCGCGCTGCACATCCAAAATCACAAAATTTGATCTTTACTGTAATAACAGTTTAGCCTGGTATACTTTCTTATCCATGGCACTGGAAATCCGCAACCAATACACACCCCTGCTCCAGGTGGATTGAGTAGGCACATTGACCACTTGTGATTTTTGCGCTACCTGAAGCGCCTGCACATATACCAGCCGGCCGGCCGCATCTATCAGGTCCAACTTGTATTCACCCGTTTTGTTAAGGTCCAGACTAATGTTTACCAGGTTGCCGGGCATTACCGGGTTGGGATAAATACGCACATCTTTTTTAGTAGGCAACCATTCATTGACCTCCCGTTTTATTTTTTCAAACTTCGTTATTTTGATACCAGTGGTCACTCCACCAACCGTAACCGTACAGTTAGAAGTGTCTTTTTTAACTTCCGTGCTCATTCGCCGTACAAGCTTTCCCATCACAGGACCGGCAATCACAACCACCGGGCTTAGTTCATCTGCTGCAGCAGTTAATAAGATCTCCGTTGCTTTAAAACTATTCGCAGGGACGACATATTCCCGTGTAGCATAACCGATAGCGCTCACCACCAGGGTTACTTTTCCATCGGTGCCAACCATGGGCAATTCATAGCGCCCATTTTCATCCGCAGAGATGCCTTGTTCAACTCCCTTCACTCGAACAGAGGCAAAACCAACAGGCTTTTTTGTGGCGCTATCCCTGATGAAACCAAACATTTTAAGCGCGGGCATCGCATACTTAGTACGATCTGCCATGCTATGGCCTTTTGTAAGGGCCGCCATTCCCGAGGCCACAGCTTTAGGTTTAGGAACAGGATCACGCTTTACAAATTCAACCTCGCCCTGGGTGATCGGGATATCTTTAAATTTTATTTTCTCTTTTCTTTCAACAGGCGCCTTCTTTTGCTGGGCCTTATTCGTTTGCCCCGCAGCCGCACTGCCCGTCAACAGGAAAGTAGCCACCACCACATTCCAGGCATAGCGGAACGAAAAAGAAGGTTTGATCTTCTTTTCTCCATAAGTCTTATCCAACTGGTGATTATTGAAACGGCCGCAAACTGAAGACGAGGCCCGGGAAATATAATCAAGCACTTCCTGATCACTCATGAGGGTAAAGTCAACGACCGTTTTCTGGCAGGACATACAATGACGGCCTTGTTCATTGGGTGTCATTTGTTGCCAATTCTCATGACAGGGTTCCGGGATGTTCAGGTGTACAGGTATACCCATAAACAGGAGGTTTTAAGTATAGATGCAGGGAGTAGAGAAATTGCATAAAGCGATACAATCAGTTAGGAATTAAGTGCCAGGAGTTAGCTATTAGGTGTTAATGGTTAGCTGGTAGCAAAAGGCCATGAACCGTGGAGGTAATTACACCCCACGACCCACGGCCCTAAGCTCCAAATTTACTATTCACACCCCTCAACCCGGGGCAAACGTCTCACGTTTCACAACTTCCTTACTTCGTCTTGATCAGAAATTCTATATCCTTGTCAATAGACAGGATCAATAAACAAGTAGCCGTACAAAAAACTGGACTGGTAATGCAGTGATGACCATTCCAGCTGCCATCGCCATTCTGGATCTGTACCAGGCGGCCACTCATCTTTTCATACCAGCTTTTCCAGTCATTGTTATCTCCAATGATCAATGATTCACCAGTCATCAGGTAACTCAGGAATTCTTCTCCCCCATTATTTCCAAAGCCTGTCACCACATTGTTTTCCTGTGCCTTGGAGGCAGCAGCCCCGCGTATCTTATAGGCAGTAGCGTATTTCTGTGCTTCTGTTTTACTGAGACCAGCCTTTTCAAGGTTGGCTTCATTTACTTCTGCTTTCTGATCCAGCGTACCCTCTTTCTTTGCTTTGTCTATCGTTTCTTTAGCTACCCTCGATTCCTTGGCGCTGGCCCTGGCAGAACCGCTGACGGAATACAGCATTACGCCGGCTGCTTTACCCGTAACCACTGAATTCGTTTTCACATCATAATTCTGCTTCTGGTACGTCCTTGATCTTTCCAATGCTTTATCATCTACTTTGGCGCCCATGTCTTTGGCCCCTTCCAGCGCATTGTTGGCCAGGGCCGATTGAAGTACCGGCGCCCAGCCGCCATCTTTCCAACCACCATCATTGTCCTGCGCCTGTTGTATTTTCCCCACACATTTTTGCAGGGCACTTGTTACCTGATCTTTAAGAGGATTGTTCTTATCCATGTAGTGAAGCGCATTACTGAAGAACTGGGCGGTAAGGATAACATCAATATTCTTCCCCAGCTTTGTTTGCGGTTGTGTATTGGTGAGGGTAGTAATATTCACCATTTGAGCAGACGTATTGTCTACTGCTTTTAACAGGAAGCCAACTGCCTTCTTCAACTGAACAGCATGGCTGCCATCGAAGGGCTTTTCATCTGTTCGTAATAAAGCCATACCCACCAGCGCAGTAGTGGCAGGGTCGGCCTGCACCGCATGTGGATCGAGCACATTCTGACGCTCGTGCGTGCCTGCGCCCCATCCTCCATTTTGTTGCTGCGCCTGCATCAGCCAGCTGAGCCCGCTGCGCAACGAAGCATCTATCAGTTTACTATTGACCATTACCTGGCTGGTATCAAAGGGAGCCAATCCCGTAAGGGTAAGAAAAACACAGGCTTTTTCGGGGGTAGCACAGGCTATTGTTGGTTTAGCCGGTTTGTTATTTTCATAACGGGGAACAAACGCTACGAGGGCAATGCAAACGACTACTGTACATAGTAACAGCAGCACAATTGGTTTGGATTGTTGTGTCATGGCCACAAATGTATTTGGTGAAGAAAAATGTTTTACCAGTGGGCATCCCAGCGATGTGAGAACGCCCGCCAGTAAAACACTGAGATGTGATCACTTTCCTGTTTACACAACTGGCAGTTTATAACTTTTGTTAAATTTTATTAATAAGTAGTCTTACCACCTGTTGCGTGCTTCCACCTGCTCCTCCGGTAGCCGTCGCGGAAAAGGCTCTCCCATCTCCTGAAACCCAGCGTTTTGGCTTCCTGATATTTACACATTCCGGTTAAAGTATCTTTTACTAATTTTATCGGCCAGTGGCCTTCATTAAAAACATACAGGATAACGCACTGCCAGACAAGGAACTGGTAGAAATGTTTAAGACTTCCGGCGATCTGGAGGTGTTGGCCATTCTGTTTCAACGTTATATGGACCTTTTGTATGGTGTATGCCTCAAGTACCTGAAAGACCCGGAGACTGCCAAAGATGCTGTAATGCAGGTATTTGAGGAGCTGGTACAGAAGTTGCCCAAACACCAGGTAGATAATTTCAAGAGCTGGCTGTATACCCTGGCCAAGAATTACTGCCTGATGCAGCTCAGAACGCCCAAAAATCTGAAAACCACCGAATTTAACCCCGACAGTATGCAATCCGGGGAAGAAATGCATCTGAATGGTGTAATGCTAAAGGAGGAAAATCTCCAGAAAATGGAACGTTGTCTGGAAACCCTTTCAGCTGAACAAAAAGTGAGCGTGGAGCTGTTTTACCTGCAGAATAAATGTTACAAAGAAATTGCAGATATAACAGGATTGGATTGGAATAAAGTGCGTAGTTACATACAAAACGGACGAAGAAATCTGAAAATTTGTATGGAAAAAACAGAAGAAGTTGATAAGTTGATAAAAATAAAAAGTTAGTCATTTCATTCATGCCTGGCACCGACCATATAAAACAGTATTCAGCAGCAGATATCCAGCTTTACCTGGATGGCAAAATGTCTCCTGCTGAAATGCATGCCCTGGAACAGGCCGCATTGGATGATCCATTCCTCGCCGATGCCATAGAAGGCATGCAGGAAACCCTGGTACACCACGATGCTAACTTGATCGAAGCCCACCTCTGGGATATTCATCAAAAAATAGAAGATAGAACCCGCAAGCAATCATCCGGAAAAACACGGGTCATCGCCTTCCGCTGGTGGCAGGTAGCTGCTGCGGCAGTGATTGTGGTTACCGGCAGTTTGTGGGGGTATAATTATTTCCAGCAAAAGGCAAGCGCTGTTGCTGCACAGGATCAACTGGCCATAGCCAAGCAGGAATCATACAGGAAAACGGCCCCGGCAGTAGACAGCTCCCCTGTAGCAGCTTCCGAACATGTACCTTCAACTGCTGCCCGGGAAACCAGAGATTCTGCTATAGCAGACCATTTTACCCAGGACCAGCTAAGCAGCAATATCGCAACTCCAAAAGCAGAAAAAAAATCACTGCCATCAGGGGACTATAAAATAACAACCAAGGAATTAACCAGGGCAAACTATCAGGCAGCCACCGTTCCAGATAAAACATATGACTACCAGTCAAATTCGGGTAATGTAACAGGCTGGCAGGCGGACAGATACAATTCGTCTGAAAGCAAAATTGATAGTGCAAAACTCGGCGTAGCCCTTCGCCAGCTTAAAAAGGACAATGCCGTTGTTACTTATAACAGCAAGCCTACCGATAATACTACTTTCAATAAAGTTTCCAGTTATAGCAATAGCGTAGACAAAGTGCTTAAAAATAAGCCGCTTGATTATGAACAGATCGTGGTTTCTAAACCAGTGCGGGATACTACTTCCTCCTATGCTTTTTACACCAAACCGCGTGAGCAGGAAATGAACAGGTCGCGCAAGGAGTTATCAGAAAAGCAGGCCAAAAAGAATCCCGATGCATTGCTGAGCGGCTTTATCAGTGGGCGTGTAACCGACCAGTCCAACAACCCGATATCTAATGCTTTATTACGCGTAGAGAATAACAGGGACTTCTTTACCGATCAGAAGGGACAATTTAAGATCCCTGTCAATGATTCGATTGTGAATGTGGCCGTGGGCGTTTCCGGTTATTATACACAGAATTTACAGTTACAAAACAATACCGATAACAATATTGCCCTCAATCAGCTGGGCGTAAAAGCGCCTAATCCGCAGCTCAATGGAGCAATAGAGAATAAATCTTTGTCACTGGACAGCATGTCGCTGGCAGACGGCAAGGCCAAAGCAGTTGCCCTTAGTCGCACCAATCTGGATCTGGCTGCGGCTACTGCACAGCCCCAGTATGGCTGGCCGGCATACCAGCAATACCTGGAAAAGAACAAAAAACTACCTGCCGGCACTCCTGAACCAGCGGGTACAGTAATAGTATCCTTCCAGGTGAATAAAAAAGGAACCCTGTCTGATTTCAAAATAGAACAGTCACTCGGCAAAGTATATGATGAGGAAGCCATCCGCCTCATCAAAGCCGGCCCTTCCTGGAAACTCGCCAATGGCCGCAAGGCAAAAGCTACAGTGATAGTACATTTCTAACCTTCTGTATAACTAAACTTTCTTCACAGGTATTATCGGTTACCTTTGCGAAAATTAATTGCCATGCGCAAAATCATCAACGTATTAGCCTTCACGCTCATTACAGCGTATGCCGGTCATGCACAGTTAAAAACCCCGGCTCCTTCTCCTACTCAAACCATTAAACAGGATTTTGGATTGGCTTCTATCGAGCTATCCTATTCCCGCCCCATTATGAAAGGTCGTAAGATCATGGGCGATCTGGTACCCTATGGTAAAGTATGGCGCACCGGTGCCAATCAGGCCACTACCCTCACCTTTGGTGATGAGGTGACCATTGGTGGAACCAAAGTGCCAGCGGGTAAATATGGTCTCGTGAGCATCCCCGATGCTACCAGTTGGACAATGATCGTTACTAAACAACTCGACATTACCTCTCCTGCCGCTTACAAGCAAGAGAATGACGTGGTACGGGTAAAGGTCAAATCACGCATTGTTCCCGCAGCTGCAGAGTCATTTACCATGCAGTTTGTAAATGTAACATCCAACAAATGTGAATTACAGATCCAGTGGGATAAGACCGTTGTAAATCTGCCTATTGCCACTGATGTTGATTCCAAGGTCATGGCTCAGATAGATCAGCAGATCAACGGTGATGGCGACGAAGCCAAGAAGCCCTATTTTAATGCGGCTCTGTATTACCTGGACAATGGTAAAGACCTCAACAAAGCTCTGGGTTGGTTTACCAAAGCGGCAGACCAAAACCCTAAGGCTTTCTGGGTATTGCACCAAAAGGCCAATTGCGAGGCTAAACTGGGCAAAAAGGCTGAAGCCATAGCCAGTGCCAACAAATCCATTGAGCTGGCCAAAGAGGCTAAGAATGACGATTATGTAGCCCTCAATAAGAAGCTGATCGCCCAATTGACCGCGAAAGTTCCTGCCAAAGCGCCTGCGAAAGGATAAGAAGTCGGAAGAGTCCGAAAGACGGGAAGTCCGGAAGACCGAAAGACTTGAAAACCGAAAGTCCGTAAGTAAATTCGAAACTGATCGAATATACTTACGGACTTTCTGACTTTACTGACTTCCGGACTATACCGCCGGCTCCTGCTGACTCAGGCAATGGAAACTTCCAAGTCCCCAGATGATCTCCGTAGAATCAATACCTACTACAGTACGATCGGGAAAACATCCCTGGATGATCTGCAATGCCTTATCATCCTTATCACACCGGAAAGTAGGCACAATTACCGATTTATTGGCAATGTAAAAATTGGCATAAGAGGCCGGTAAACGCTGGTCTTCATACACCACTGCATCGGGCATAGGCAATTCCACAATGTTCAGCTGTTTACCACTCAGCAGGCGCAAGCCCTTCAATTGTTTCAGATTATGCTGCAGCAGGTCGTAGTTCTCGTCCTGCTTATTGTCTTCTATTACTGTCAATACCGTGTCCTCATTCACAAAACGTACCGTATCATCAATATGTCCGTCCGTATCATCCCCAATGATGCCTTCGTCCACCCATAGTATTTGTTCTACTCCGTAGTAGTTCACCAGGTATTCTTCTATCTGTTGCTGGTTCAAGTGTGGATTTCGGTTAGGATTGAGCAGACAGGCCGTTGAGGTAAGGAGCGTGCCTTTTCCATTGAATTCTACCGAGCCGCCTTCCATTACAATACCGGGATGGTATACCGGCAGTTTAAATTCCTTACCTATCAAAGTAGGGATCACATCATCCAGGTCGAATGGCGGATATTTATTACCCCAGGCATTGTAGCCCCAATCAACAATTACCTTCTTTATATCAGCCTGGGGATTGATCAAAAACGCCGGACCATGGTCCCTGCACCAGGCATCATTCGTAGGGTGGATATAAAACTCTACCTGACTAAGATCGGCGCCGGCTTCCCGGATATATTTAAGCGCAAAAGCCTGCATCGCTTCATCCGCCACATTGATGCGAACTTTTTCACTGAGCGCCAGCTCCCGGATGAATAAGCTGTAATAGGGATAAATAGCGTCTATTTTCCCCGGCCAGGAAGCTTCCTTGTGCGGCCAGCTAAGCCAGGTAGCAACATGTGGTGCAAATTCTGCTGGGAAATAATAACCTAAGCTTTTAGGTAAGTCCGAAAGTCCGGGAGTCTGAAAGTCCGGAAGATGACTGCTGTCTGCGCGTAACTTGCTCAAACTAATTATTTTTATTAAGTGAATATCTTAATGAATTAATCATCACCAAAATCTCTTCACACATCTTATAAATTTTATCGAACTCTTGATCACAGAGATATTGCCTTCTTTTGGCAAGGTGGAGACACCCCACAACTTCAATGTTCGATCTTAAAGCGATACCTAAAAACCTTGCAAACTCTGCATTTGATTGTCCGGTTGATCCTTCAGCAATATTTAGGGATACAGAGTCTGCGGCTCTTTTAATTTGCGATGTCAAGATGTACAATTCTTCTTTCGGGAATTTCCTGCTTAATAGATGTACTTCATCCGAAAGCTCTAACGATTTCTGCCAAACAATCAATTTTTCAAACTTAAAAGACATACACAAAGTGGTTTAATTATTAATAAACCAATCAGCTGCCTTTTAATATATCAAATTCAGATCAGATGCTTTCCTACTTCCGGTCTTACGGTCTTCCCGACTTCCGGACTTTTTCCAACTTAATCTTCGTCTATAAATCGTTTTGTGATGGGCTGGTAAGAGTCGATACGACGGTCACGCAGGAAAGGCCAGTGCGTGCGGTAGCGATCTGTTTTCGCCAGGTCCAGTTCCAGTACCGTGACTTCCTCCTGGTCATGAGATGCCTTGTACAGCAGCGTGCCAAAGGGATTGGACACAAAAGATCCTCCCCAGAATTTCATGGCGCCGTTTTGCTCCAGTCCTACCCTGTTCACACTCACCACGTGTACGCCATTGGCTACCGCATGACTGCGCTGAATCGTTTGCCAGGCATTGTATTGTTCTGTATTCGTAGCTTCATCCTGTGCCGTGGCCCAGCCAATAGCTGTAGGATAGAACAGAATCTCCGCACCCATCAACGAAGTGATGCGGGCAGCTTCCGGGTACCATTGGTCCCAGCAGATCAACACCCCAAAAGTGGCAAATTTGGTTTTGAATACCTTGTAACCGAGATCGCCGGGCGTGAAGTAAAACTTCTCATAATAGGCAGGATCATCGGGTATATGCATTTTACGGTATTTACCGAGGTAACTTCCGTCCGCATCCAGCACAGCCGTTGTATTGTGGTAAATACCCTGGGTTCTTTTTTCAAATAAAGAAGCGATGATCACTACCCCTGCTTCTGCCGCTACTTTACCCAGCGTCTCTGTAGAAGGACCCGGTATCGGCTCAGCCAGTTTGAAGTTGTCATAATCTTCCACATCACAGAAATAAAGTGATGTAAACAATTCCTGCAGGCAAACGATCTGCGCACCTTTGGCGGCCGCTTCCTTTACTTTTTCGATCGCCTTTTGCAGGTTCTCTTCCTTGTTCGCAGTGCAACTCATTTGCACCAATCCTACTTTTACTGTTGACATGTTAGCTCCGTTAAAAATGAAGTGCAAAAATAGATTATTAGCGGTAAAGTCGGTAAGTCCGGAAGTCGGAAAAGTCCGGAAGACCGAAAGTTAATACCGGGAACAAGACGCAAAATGATAGGTAATAGTTGCCCGGGAAGTTAGCGAGTCCGGAAGGCTGTAAGCCCTGAAAACCGAAAGTCCGTAAGCATGTTCGATTATTACGAAGATACTTACGGACTTTCCGACTTTACTGACTTTCGGACTTCTACCTACGCCGCCCTGCCCATTTGCTTTAAAAAGGCTACATGCGAAGCAACAGCATACCGTACCCGGGGATACTCGATGTACACGATGCCATATTCCTGACATGCCTGCCTGATGATCTTGCTGATGGCAGGATAATGTATGTGCGATATTTTAGGAAATAAGTGGTGTTCTATCTGGAAGTTCAATCCGCCTACCAGCCAGCTTACCAGTTTGTTGTTGGTAGCAAAATTGGCAGTTGTCTTGATCTGGTGTACAGCCCATTCGTCTTCCATTTTATTCGTCTTTTCATCGGGCATGGGGAAAGCCGTATGCTCTACCGTATGCGCCAACTGAAATACCAAGCTCAATACCAGGCCGGCAACGATGGTGAAGATCAAAAAGCTGATCAGCCAGGAGGTGAAACCCACCATGTATATTGGCAACCCCACAAAAAGGAATAAGTGGAATACTTTGAAACCCCAGAACACGAGGTGGTCAGACAGTTTCATTTTCTTTAATGGCATGGCGCCAATCTTGCTTTTGAAGTATTTCTGGTAATCCAGTACGAATATCCAGAAAATGTAAAGCAAGGAATAAAGAAACCAGAAATAGATATGCTGATACTTGTGTAAACGATACTTTTTCTGCGTGGTGCTCATGCGCATCCAGGGCTGAATGTCGATATCATCATCTACGCCATCTACATTGGTAAACGCGTGATGGATCACATTGTGCTTCACATTCCACATGAAATTATTACCGCCGAGAATATTGAGCGAAAGCGCTGCAAAGGAATTGATCCATTTGTATTTGCTGAAACTGCCGTGTGCTCCATCATGCATAACATTAAAACCAATGGCGGCAACTACTCCACCCAACAAAATACTTTCCAGTACCTGAAATACTACGCCAGGTGTAAAAAATACCAGGTGCACGTAGATCGCTAAAAATGCTACCATCAGGATCACCGCCTTCATGAAGATGGGATAATCACCGGTTGTAGATTTTCCTACTTCCTCGAAGTAAGAGCTAATACGCTTTTTTAATTCTGCGTGAAAAGAATGGGGAACGTTTGCAAACTTGGGCACTGACATGAACGACTATTTAATATAAATGGTTGGCAAAGTTACGCTTAACCTACTAATAAACGCGTAAAATTGTGCAATTGATGTGCCGAATTCGGGAATTTTAGCGTGACGCTAACTTTGATGACAATTCCGGGACAAATGAACGTAAGTCCGGAAGTCGGAAAGTCCGGAAGAACGCAAGCCTGAAACACTGTGAGACAGCAAGTCATGAGTCCGGAAGACAAAAAAGCAGTAAGCGTTTTTGACTAAATCGAAAATACTTACCGACTTTCGGACTTTACTGACTTTCGGGCTAAGTTTCTACTTGTACCAGCGCATCGAGATTACGGATGCCGATCTTTTTTTCGCTGACAAATCCTTCCGCATATTTTACCCCAATACGTTTGCCCAGCATACGTGCCCGTGCAATTACACTGTCTAAGAAATCGGGAGAGGAGATATAAGTTTGTGGCTCTTTATTGTCAGCGCCACCCGGGAAGAATTGGGTAGAATAAGCTTCAATCGATTTCATGCGCTGCTCAAACACTTCACTGATATCGATCAGGATATCAGGCTCATGAAACCAGTCTTGCATATAATGCAACACATACTTCGGGCGCCAGCGTGCCTGCGGCTCACCTTTCGCATCTTTCGTCTCTATTTTGATAAGTCCGGAAAGAAAGCAGGCATCAGCAATGAGATGTCCGGCACGACCATGATCGGGGTGGCGGTCATTGAGGATATTGGCAATTACAATTTCCGGCTGATAAGTGCGGAGCGCCTGTATCAACTGCAACTGATGCGCTTCGTCGTTGCGAAAAAAACCATCCCTCATTTTGAGGTTATCCCGCATATGTACGCCCAATACTTTGGCAGCAATAGCCGCCTCTGCATACCGCGTTTCAATAGTGCCACGGGTACCTAGTTCACCTTGCGTAAGGTCGAGTATACCCACTTTTTTACCCAGCTTAATCTCATTGAGCAGTGTACCAGAACAACCCAGCTCTACATCATCCGGATGTACGCCGATAGCGAGAATGTCTAATTTCATACCTGATTATTGCAATTAAAGCGACAAAAGTAGTAAAACACGAAAGAAGCTAAAAGGTTTGCACCCACTGAATTAAAGCATTGACTTCTGCCGGTGCGCCATTGATGCGAATGGATGAACGTTTTTTACCCAACCGCACCACGACCAGTTTTTTCTGCGGGATCACGATAATATATTGCCCCAGGATACCGCGGGCATAGAATATTTCAGGTTGGTTGGGAACAATCCACCACTGGTATCCATAATAATCGCAGGGATGGCCCGATTCGTCATTGATAAGGCAAGGTTTTATCGAAGCCTGGTAATAATCTGGCGTAATGATCTCCTGGCCTTTCCATCGGCCACTATCCAGCATCAGCTGCCCCAGCCGGGCAAAATCCCGGGCATTCGAATTAAAGCAGCAATACGCTTTTTCATGCCCTCCTGTATGGTCCGTACTCCAAAGCGCCGGATGTTCTGCGCCCAACGGCTGCCAGAGTTTTTCAGCAGCGTAGGCACTCAGTGATTTGCCCGTAGCCTTCTCTAAAATAAGCCCAAGTAGTTGGGTATCACCGGATTTATAGCTATGTAGCGTGCCCGGCGTATGGATAATCTTAACCCCGGTAGCTGTAGCATAGATATCACTGCCATAATAGGCTTCCGTGGTCACCGAAAGCGGATTGGAATAGGATTCATCCCAATCACTACCGCTGCTCATCGTGAGCAGGTCAATGATCTTTACGGCAGCTTTGGGGCCTGTGGCAAACTCAGCAAGGTAATTGCCTACAGGATCTTGCACAGAGTGGATCTTTCCTTCCTTGATGGCTGCCCCGATCAACAGGCTGGTAATACTTTTGGCCACCGAAAAAGAACCCGACCACGACGAGTCATTGTACCCCTCATCATATCCTTCAAACAGCAGCGAATCATTCCTGATCACCAATACTGCCACCGTGCTCAGCTCCTTCATCATTTTCCCCAGGCTGTCCGGCATATTGATCGTATTGTAAGCTTTGGCCGTATCCCAGGGTTGGTGCACATCCGTGGTTACCGTATTGTTCGTGAACTTCTTATAATCATCAATGTCCGCAAAGTTGTACCACACCGCTTTGAATAGGTAAGTTCGGCCGCTGGCAAGAGCGTAGATCGAAAAAACAGCAATGATCAGCAGAATAGTGTACAGGAAATAACGTGCAACCTTTTTCATGTAGCGAGCGCTTTAGGAAGAAAGTTACAGAATAAACATCTGAATGCCATCTGCTGTTATAGAATGTGCTCATTTGGCTTTTTTAGCATTTTCGAGTAGCTTCGCTGGTCTTTTGAGCAATAAAGTGTTCATATTCAGAATTCTGAAATCTAAAATCGTACATCACATATGGCATACGACGTAGTAGTTCTCGGTAGCGGCCCCGGTGGATACGTGGCAGCTATCCGTGCCTCGCAGCTGGGTTTTAAGACCGCAATTATTGAAAAAGAAAGCCTGGGAGGTATCTGTCTCAACTGGGGATGTATCCCAACTAAAGCCCTCCTCAAGAGTGCCCAGGTTATGGACTATATCAACCATTCTAAGGATTTTGGTATTGAAGCCTCTGGTACACCCGACTTTGCAGCCGTTATCAAACGCAGCCGCGGAGCAGCCGATAAAATGAGCAAGGGCGTTCAGTTCCTCATGAAGAAGAATAAGATTGATGTATTGATGGGTTTTGGTAAACTCAAAGCCAAAGGCCAGATAGAAGTAACTGCTGCCGATGGTAGCAAACAAGTAGTAGAAGGTAAACATATCATCGTGGCTACCGGTGGTCGCAGCCGCGAGCTGCCCAACCTGAAGCAGGATGGTAAAAAAGTAATAGGTTACCGCGAAGCCATGGTGTTGCCACAGCAGCCCAAGAGCATGATCGTGGTAGGCAGTGGCGCTATTGGCGTTGAATTTGGTTATTTCTATAGCAGCTTAGGTGCTAAAGTAACCATCGTAGAATTCATGCCCAGGATCGTTCCGGTAGAAGATGAAGAGATCTCCAAAGAACTGGAAAAGAACTTCAAGAAGAAAGGTATCGATGTATTGACCAATGCTGAAGTAACCAGCGTTGATACCAGCGGAAGCGGGGTTAAAGCAAAAGTAAAAACAGCCAATGGTGAAGTAACCCTCGAAGCCGACATCCTGTTGAGCGCCGTAGGTGTTGCTGCCAATATTGAAGGCATCGGCCTCGAAGAACTCGGTGTGAAGACCGAGAAAGGCAAGGTCGCTGTTGACAAATACTATCAAACCAATGTACCCGGCATCTATGCCATCGGTGACTGTGCTCCCGGCCAGGCCCTCGCACACGTAGCTTCTAAAGAAGGTATCATCTGCGTAGAGAACATCGGTTACAACGAAAAGAAATACAACCACCAGCCCGAAGGCCTGGATTACAACAATGTACCAGGTTGTACTTATTGCACCCCTGAGATCGCTTCCGTAGGTTATACTGAAAAGCAAGCTAAAGAAGCCGGTTATGAAGTGAAAGTGGGCAAATTCCCATTAAGTGCTTCCGGTAAAGCAGTAGGCGCTGGTCATACCGAAGGTTTTGTAAAAGTGATCTTCGATGCCAAATACGGCGAATGGTTAGGCACCCACATGATCGGCTACAATGTTACCGAAGTGATTGTCGAAACTGTAGTGGCCCGCAAACTGGAAACTACCTACCACGAAGTATTGAACAGCATTCACCCCCACCCCACCATCAGCGAAAGCGTGAAAGACGCTATTGAGGCGGCTTATGGTGAAGCGATACACCTGTAAGAAACAGAACAGTACAAAATACCAAAAGCGATTCCCCAACCAGGAATCGCTTTTCTTTTTGAGTATGCACCTTTATTATGATTATTGAGTTTTTGTTATCATTTGATCCCCCGCCTTTTTACCGGGAGCTATCTGCCAGCCATCTGCAAGCGTCAGTTCCCATTCCCCGGTTTTAATAACTTTACTTCCCTTATTTGTATTCGCAGGCAGAGCCACATACAACAATCGCCAATCTTTCATGCGGGCATCTCCCGTTACCACCAGCCGCCCCCAATCATCAGTAAGTGTCATCGTGGGGTATACTGTTCCCTCCTCACCCAGTGGAAAAAGCGTATTGGGATTAAAAGAAAACCGCATGCTTTTACTAAGCTTCAATTCCAGCACAGGGCCTTGTACCAGTTTGGCCATATACACCGCTTGCTTCGCTATCCGTTGTTGTTCACGTACTTCTTCTTCCTGTGAAATGGATGAAGAATATTCCCCCTTTGCTTTTGTCACAGCCAGCTGCATTGCCAGAGAGTCAGCCAGCTCCATACGGCCAGACTGAACAGCCGGCACCTGCAGCTGGTATTTTCTGATCAGCAGGTTCGGGAAATTATCTTTTGTTGTGATATCCCGTTGCCAATCTGCCTGCTTTTGCGAAAGCAGCATACCATACAAAGGCCCTGTCAGATACGCAAAGGAGCGGGCAAAAGAAGGGTAACTGGTAGTGGCACTATCTACAATTGTCGCCAGGTATCCCGGGTCTTTTATGGCGATACCGCTTACATATACCCCGGTAAATTCCGCCAGCCCTTCATTGAACTCCAGGGCTTCTTCCAACGCCTGCGCTTGCGGAAATAAACGGTAGCGCCATTGGCGAAACAAAATAGCCTGTTGCAGGTAATGCTGCCGCTGCTGGCCCACAGGCTGGCGCACTGCCGCTTTCAGCGCTTCCAGTTCCAGCCTGAAATAAGTGCGCCCTTCCCTCGTATTCAGGTGATCGCAAACCGGGCTTTTCGTAGGCAATCCAAGCTCATCCTGTATACGATGGAACAGCTCATGCGCCATCAGCATCACAGCCCGGTCTTTATCCGCAGGAAGCGGCAACAACATCATCGTCCATTTAACACCTGCCCAGCTAGTAGCCGTATTGGCAATACTAACAGTCAGGGGCAGCACACCTGTATAAATACCTCCTGTAGCCTTCAGTATACCTGCTGTATCGGGCCCGTTGGCGTACACCTTGCGCGTGGCGGGCTCTACAAACAAAACCGGTCCGGCCAGGTCCTTATTCCACAACTTCGCTTGGGGAGTGGCACATACTGTCCGGATAAGTTCAAAATACCCTTGTACACGCGTCAGCAGGCTATCCGGTGGCTGCGCCGCCGCCCTCATACCGGGCAAAGCAAAAAGCAGGAACAACAAGCGATACTTCATACTATTATTTCCTGCAAAGTTTGGTACTACAGCCTTGCGCAAAAAGTTTATTATAGCAAAGCTGTCATTATTTATATCTTCTGCAACTGGTTGCAGTTAATCCCGTAAACCGGGCATTACATATAAAAAAACAGCGGCAGATTTGCTTAAAATTGTATTTTACCAGTATGCGAAAAGCAGTCCTGCAAATAGCATTCTGGATCGTTTTCTTCCTGGGTTGGCAACGGGTAGTATATTTCTATATCGATAATGTGACCAATCGTTTTCTTTTTACGGCTTTTGATGTAGGCCAGGTAATACTTCTCTTTTACCTTACCTATTCCATCATCACCCCTCAGTTATTTTCCCGCAGAAATAAGATACTCTTCCTGCCCGTATTACTGACTACCGTTTTAATAGTCGGTGTGTTCTTCGTGTACACCATGCAGTTTTTCCTGAATCACCGCCTCGTTCCCATCCACTTTAACTTTTTTTGGAATTACAGCGACCTCGTAGCTAACCGTTACATCATAGCTTTGCTGGGCGCCCTGGCAGGATTTATAGGCAAATTGTCTGTAGAGTGGTTCCAGGCGAGGCGGAAAATCGAAGAAGCCGAAAAGATAAGGGTAGCCACAGAATTAATGTATCTCAAAACCCAGGTCAACCCCCATTTTCTGTTCAATGCCATCAATACCGTCTATATACAGATTGACGAATCCACAGAGGCCGCCAAACATACCCTAAGCTCCTTCTCCGAAATGCTGCGGTATCAGCTCTATGAATGCAATCAGGAAAAAGTACCCATCGAAAAAGAAGTAGATTATCTGCAACATTATATAGGCCTCCAGCAGATGAGATTGGACGAACGTTACCAGCTAACCTTTACCTATGAAGCCAGTTTACAAGGGTTTATCATTGCCCCGTTTATACTCATCCCATTGATTGAGAACATGTTTAAACATGCTTCCAGCAAAGGTAAGCCCACCATTATCAGCGGAGCATTGAGTTACAGCAATAATCAGTTAACTTTTCATGGCATAAATACCAGAGACGACGACCGCGTTGCGTCAAAGGCCGGGGGTATTGGACTCCCCAATATGAAGCGAAGGCTTGAACTGATCTATCCTGATCGTCATTCATTGACCATTAAAGAAACCAAAGACCTGTATGAGGTATGGCTGACAGTACAACCAATATGATCATCTCCTGTCTCATCGCCGACGATGAACCCATCGCCAGGATAGGTATGCAAAAACTGGTACTACAGGCTCCTTGCCTGCACCTCATAGGCATGGCCAAAGATGTAACCGAAGTGAGTAGCTATCTTGCCCAAACAAACGTGCAACTCCTCTTCCTCGATATCCAGATGCCTGGCATCAATGGTGTTGATTATATTAAAAGCCTGGCCCGGCCGCCCAAAGTGATCTTTACCACCGCCTATTCTGAATATGCCATCGCCGGCCACGACCTGAATGTAATGGATTACCTGCTAAAGCCCATTACACTATCCCGCTTTCTGAAAGCCGTGAACAGGGCAAAGGAATATTTTGCTCTGGCAATGCAGCAACCTACAGATAACAGTAAAACCATTCCCGCCAATTATCTTTTTGTAAAAACAAATCGCCAGTTGCAAAAAGTGCCATTTGAGGATATCCTTTTTATAGAAGCGAGGTTAAACTACGTGGTTATCCATACCCTCACCCAAAAGATCATTACCTATTCCTCGATGAAGCTGATGCAGGACAGCCTGCCCGCACCCTTTTTCCTGAAGATCCATAAGTCGTACATCATCTCTACTGCCATGATCAAAAGCATACAGGGGTATGAAGTTACCATCGGCACACATACCCTGCCCGTAAGCAGAACACACAGAGAAATGTTGATGAAGATGATTAACAAGTGAGCTAAAATGCAAAAGCGACTCCCTTACGAGAGCCGCCTTGCTGGTTGAAGTTGGAACGACAACTATTTAAATTCCCTGCGCTTGTTTACTACCAAATACTTTCTTCAATATCTCTGTGGTACGCGCAACAGGATCTTTACGGATCTTCTGCTCTTCCAGACCTACCTGGAAAAAAATACCATCCATCGCCTTGCCCGTTACAAAGGCGCTTAGGTCGGGATTGATTTTATTTGCAGCAAAACGATTGTAATTCGTAAATACATCCGACCAGTATTTCGTAGCACCTACTTTGCTCAGCGATTGTTCGATGATCGGGCGGAATGCTTCTGTCAGTTGCGCCGTTGTTTTTTGCTTGAGATAATTGGTGGCTGCAAAGTCTCCTCCTTTCAGGATACCCAATGCATCCTGGATGCTCATCGTCTTCACCGCATTGATGAAAATGGGAGCGGCAGATTTGGCAGCATCTTCTGCTGCGCGGTTTACAGAAAGAATGGCTTTGTCTACTAAGCTGCCCAATCCTACATCCCGGAGTGTTTTTTCAACTTTCTGCGCTTCTTCAGGCAATAAGATCTTGATAGCTGCATTCTTAAAAAAACCATCCAGCGAAGACAATTGATTGGCAGATTGCTGCGCTCCAACTGACAATGCTTCTTTTAAACCCGAAACAATGTCAGCATTTGTCAATGCTCCCGTGTTTTGTCCGTAATCTTTGATAATTTGCTGAGCTGTTTCACAGCTGTTTAGTAAAAATGAGCAAAGGATTAAAGTGTAGATCGATTTTTTCATCAGGAATAATTTGAGGGCGTACAGATTACCGATTAATTTTGTTTTATGTCAAACACAAACGTACAATATTCTGCTTGCTTTTTCCGTATGTGTGTGGGCAAATTAATGAGCACTTCCAGAGCTCAGTTTTTACCAGGATCATATGACGTTGCTGTGCCTGCCATTGTGTTGTTAGTCCTGTCTGCGGTTAATAATTCCAAATTTAGTACCAGTATTCTATAAAAGTACCGTTATGCAGATCTCCATTTGGGAAAAAGAGAGTTTTTACGCACCGAAAGATATTATTATTGTTGGCAGTGGCCTGGTAGGATTGTGGAGCGCATATTATATTAAAAAACAAAATCCGAAGTGTTCCGTCGCAATCGTTGACCGGGGTATTATTCCCACCGGCGCCAGCACCCGCAATGCCGGCTTTGCCTGTTTTGGCAGTGTGACCGAATTGCAGGAAGACTTCAACAAAATGGGAGAAGATAAAACCCTCGAATTAGTCAGCATGCGTTACCAGGGTTTACAACGCATACGCAAGGTATTGGACGAAAAACTGATAGATTTCGAATTATGTGGCGGCTATGAATTAATTGCTGCTCAAAATGCACCCGGCATGGAAGCCCTTGAAGAAATGGTAGCCGGCGTCAATAAGAAATTGAAGCGGGCCGTTAAAACAAGTCAGACTTTCAAAATATCAGACAATAAGATCAGCGAATTCGGCTTTCAGCATATCGCCCATTTATTGGAAAACAAGCTGGAAGGATATTTACATTCCGGCAAACTCTGCCAGGCCTTGCTGCAACTGGTACAATCCATGGGCGTCATTGTCTTCAATGGCGTGGAGATCACCCGCTTTGAAAAAATACTCGACAAGATCGTATTGTACACCAACCATCAACTACGATTTACAGCTTCCCAGATATTGATCTGCACCAATGCTTTTGCCAAAGAACTGCTGCCCAAACTCGATATTATACCAGCCCGTGGCCAGGTACTCGTCACTTCCACCATTCATGGTTTAAAACTCAATGGTACTTTTCATTATGATGAAGGCTTTTATTATTTCCGCAATATCGGCAACCGCGTACTACTCGGCGGAGCCCGCAACAAAGCCTTGCAGGAAGAGCGTACCACAGAAATGGATACCACCAATACCATCCAGAAGGAACTGGAGCATTTTCTGTCACATTATATATTACCTGGTAAAGAATATGCCATTACAGACCGCTGGAGCGGTATTATGGGTATGGGATCAGAAAAGATGCCCATCCTTCAGGAACTATCGCCTAATATCTTTTGTGCCGTAAGAATGAGCGGTATGGGTGTAGCCCTCGCCCCCATTGTAGGCGAGAAAGTAGCAAAGATGATGAAGGGATAAATCCCCTTTCCAGGCGAACGCACTCACAACTGACCACTCACAACTCATTATCTCGTCTTCAACACCTTAATTGTTTGGGAAGTTCCTTCTACCCGAAGGAAATATATACCATCAGGTAAATGCTGAATATTGATCGGCGCATTCCCTTTGGTTATCTTAACCTGCATAGCCAATTGCCCCAGGTGATTGCGCAATGTGACCATTTTACCCGCCAGTTCTCCGGCAGCGCCACCATCAATCGTAATAAAAGTAGTAGCCGGATTAGGGTATACTTTGGTAGTGATCTCCGCTACAATAGCAGGTTCTTCTATGGGCCTGGTAGGGGGTGGCATTCCCGGAGTGCCGGTGATTGCATTCGATGACAACAGCGAATACCGTGCACCACCGGGAGAAAATAAGCTTCTCATCTTGTCGCGTTGGCCCAGCGTAAAGAGGTTGAGACAGGCATCATCTGTAAAATCCATGTAATTATTGTACATGTTGCCATAAGGATTGTTTTCACAGGTCACCACCACCCCCGTAGGACAATTACGTGTGGCGCCACGTTGGGGAGGCGTATCATCTATATGATCATCTCCGCAGGAAGCATCACCCCATATATGCCGAAGGCCCAGCCAGTGACCAATTTCATGCGTTGCCGTACGTCCTTTATTATAAGGAGCACCCACAATACCCGTAGTTCCAAAAGCCTGCGGTGCAATAGCTACTCCATCAACTGCCTTATCGCAACCAAGCACACTGGCATAGCCCAGCAGTCCGCCTGCCAGATTGCCCACCCATATATTCAGGTAATTTTCAGTATCCCAGGCATCTGCTCCTCCTTTATTGGAAAATTTAATACGGTCATCAAGACCATACATCAGGATCGAAGTGCTTCTTCTTGTAATGCCTGTAGTGGCCTTGCCGGCTGGATCGATCTTTGCCAGTTCAAACTCTATCTGGCAGTCTGCCGCCAGGTGTTTAAATACAGCAGGAACATTGATCGTATCAGCATTCAGTCTCCGGAAATCCCTATTCAATACTTCCAGCTGCGATTTGATCTGCGCGTCGCTGATGTTTTGGTAGGAGGCATTATATAATACATGCACTACTACCGGTATTTTAATCACCGCAGGCATCGGCGAGCCCGTGCCATTGAGTATGATATCACTTTTGCTATAAGATTCAAGCGCCGCCATCTTTTGTGCCAGTAATGGATCAGCCTGAAGTTGCTGTTGCAGGTACTCGTATGAAGCACAGTTGCGCTGGGCCTTAGCAGCCTGACAAGTCAACAGCATTAAGTAAGCAAGTACTAAATGTTTCATGGTAACGACGTTCTTTCTTTGCGGCTGTCACATAGGTGGTGGAAGTCGTTTTCATAAGGACTTGCTTGCTAACAAGAGGGTGGTGTTATTCAGATAGGAAGATGGAGGATATATAAACAGGTAAAGCGCATGCTATGATCGTATCAGCATGTAATTACCCAAATACATGGAAAATCACAATACATCAAACGATATTGGAACAAGACAGTAAATCGCAATAAAAGATAAAAATGACTAACTGGTCCACAGAGTTACCTATTCATTGAGCCACTCCGGATGGTGTAGAAATAGGAAAGGAGGAACATTGGTGAGTGGTGTTCAGACGATAAGCTAATGTAAAGTAAGTAAAGGTTTTCAGTAAATCAAAGCACTTTACCAAAATTTTCAACCACAGATGCCCTTTCATGTGGCGTCAAATTGTATTTTTGGGCCTTTGACGACAGTCTTTTATGAAGAAAATCACCTACATAGCGTTTGCAATCGCCATTACAGCCTGGGCCTGTGGTAATAATGACACAACTACGCCCGATGTTCCCAATACTGGAACAAACGAGGCCCCGCCGCCCGTTATTCCCTTTACAGTAGTCAACAAGCTTCCCCACGATACTACCTATTTCACCGAAGGGCTGGAGTTTCACAAAGGCCAGCTGCTCGAAAGTTCCGGTGGCAATGATGATGGCAGTCCCTACCCTTCAGAATTTGGAGTGGTAAACAGGGAGACAGGCAAAGTAGTGCCCAAAGCCAAACTCGACAGGTCAAAACACTTTGGAGAAGGCATCACCGTATTTAAGGATAAAATATACCAGCTTACCTGGCAAAGCGGGGCAGGTTTTATATATGATGCACAAACATTCAAACTGCTCAAAGAATTCAAACTTCCTACCCGCGAAGGCTGGGGATTGACACATGACAGCGCCTCTCTCATCATGAGCGATGGCACCAGCAACCTTTATTTCATCGATGCCGATTCCCTGCGCGTGAAATACACAGTCAATGTAATTCACAATGGCAGCCCCATAGGCAATATCAACGAACTGGAGTATGTGAATGGAGTGATTTATGCCAACAGATGGGGCGACACCAATATTCTTAAGATCGATCCCGTATCCGGCAAAGTTTTGGGCCAGCTGGACCTTTCCAATCTCGACAAAGAAGCAAAATCAGTCTATCCCGGTGCGGCAGAATTAAATGGCATAGCCTACGACAGCACCACCGGCAAACTATATGTTACCGGCAAGAAGTGGCCCTTCTTGTATGAGATCAAAATACAATAATTAATGTCAGGCTGAGCCTGTCGAAGCCGTCTAAAGGAGTATGTCGAAGGACGCTTGTGAGGTTCGAAAGCCTTCCTTGTTGCCTCTTTGCCTACTTTCCGATCACATAGATCAGCGAGCTGCATTTTTCCCGCTGCCCCCAGGCTTTTGAATTCGAGACCAATCCACGCAGAAAGCCCTTCACCATACTGGACTTTCCCGTTTTGTATCGCTCACTCAGCAGGCTTACATAAAAGCTATCGAACCACATGGGTATCGTACTCTTTACCGTAAGGCCATGAGGCGTAAGCAGCGTACGCATAGAAGCCGGAGAAAAATGATACAGGTGCCTGGGCACATCATAAGCAGCCCAGTATTCCCCATAAAAAGCAGCATCGTGGGAAGTATAATTAGGTACTGCAATGAACAATACCCCACCTGGTTTTAATAATACTTTCAGTTGGTCGAGATATTCATGGAGTTGATGCACATGTTCCAATACATGCCACATCGTAATAGCATCAAAATGACCAGGAGGTAGTTTAAACAGGTCACTCGTATCCTGCAAAGCAATCCGGTTTTGTTCCAGTGCCCGTTTACGCGTGTCTGCATCCGGTTCCAATCCTGTTACCTGCCAGCCCGCCTCGCGCATAAAGCCGGCAAAAGCACCCACACCAGCTCCTACATCCAGCAGGTTGCCCGTTGTACGTTTGGTGGCAGACTGAACCAGCTTCTTTTTACTGTTCAGCGTGTAATTCCGTACAATATGGTAAAGCCTGTTGACAAGCCCCTTGCTTGTATTGGTGTGTGAGATGTAATTTTCTGATTGATAATATTTACCGATCGCGGCCTCAGCCGGTATATCCTGAGTAAACCGCAGGGTGCAGGCATCGCAATGCCATACTTCAAAAATGTCCTTTGATACCGTATAATCTTTTACAGCCAGTACTTTATGTATGGCGTTGGCTTTACAGGCCGGACAATGCGTATAGTGAACTGTTTCCATTTTTTCCACGGTTGCAAAGAAAGGAAATTAACGGGAAACATCAATATGCTGCTGATTGCCCGTATTGGCAGGAGAAAAACCATTATTATAGAAGTGGAAGAAGATCGCACTTAAAGCGATCGCTGCAATAATGAGCGCATAGATCCACCAGGTGTTCTTTTCAACCGCCTCTTCCTCAGGCCAGGCATTGACAGTTTCTTCTGTATTGATCTCCCGGGTTACTTCCCGGTCGCCCACCAACATCGTATGCTGCGTATTGCTATGGATCACCCGCGTAGCCGGTGAGGGCTGCTGCGACGAAGGAATGGCGCCCGAAGCTTCGAAAACAATATCACCCGAAACATCCTTTTTCAACGCCCCTACCCCTTTCCATTCCACCACCTCATCCGTACGAAGCCGGTTACGCAATTCGTAAGCCCACTCATTGTACCATTTGATCGCCTCATAATCTGCAATGTCCTTTTGCTGCGCCAGGTACGTAAAGAACTCTTTATCAGGAGCATCAAAATACTTGTCAAACCGGAAATGGTACGAAGGAGGCAGTATCTGCTTATTGATAAAATCCGTTTGCGCCGGGATCCGTTCAATATAAACAGTCCCCAGGCCCGGGATACTTATACTTTTATGTTGGAGCAAATAACTGGTCAGCGCTTCTGTCATATTCCGCAGGTTTTAGCGTTGCGAAGCAACAGTTTTTCCATGGGAAAAACAAAGAAAAATTACCATCCCCAGACTTCCCGTCTTCCGGTCTTCCCGTCTTCCGGACTTCTTCTCTACTTCTGATTGAAGGAATAAGTGATCCCACCCAGGATATTGAATCCGAATACCTGGTATTGATTCCAGCGTTCGTATTTATTATTGAGGATATTGTTCATCTGCAGCCACAGGTTGAAGTTTCTGGTAATGCGAAACTCGGCCCCTGCATTCAGGTCAAAGCCGGCGCTGCTTTTATAAGCATCCCCGTTCTTGGCGCGGTAGCGTGGCCCGTCCCAGGCCCAGATATCCGTATGGAACCACAGGTCTTTCATCATTTGCCAGCGCAGCCCCGCATTCAATTCAATGGGGATCAAGCCCCAGGCTTTTAATTCCTGCTCTACTTTCGTAAACCAGTTGAAGTTAACAGCCGCCGAAGCATTGAATTTTTCTCCTATATTATACCCCACTTCCGTATGCAGGTTTACCGCATTGATCTGTGGTTCGAAAATCGTATTGAACGTTTTGCCATCCACCGTGTCATTTACAAATAAGGCCATGTCCGTAAACTTCTGTAGACCCACTTTTGCCGAATAAGTGAAATGCCCTGCTATCGTTCCTTTAAAGCCCGCATAGCGCTCTTCCACCCGCGTATTCATCAAAGAATCCGGCTGGGCCAGCCAGGGGTTGATAGAAGCCAGCCGCTGGTAAGAACCTTTGAGGAAATACCCGATCCAACCCAGTTGCAGCGTCAATTGCTTGTCGTTAGTAGTGATATCAGCCATCAGGTTAGGCAACAGGTTAAAGCGCTTATTCTGCCAGCTGGGTATCGCACCGCCATGAATGTACAGGTTGGGCGTTTTGTACAGCACCGCTGCAGCCACCTGGTACAGGTTATTATTATCTGTGAACTTACCACTGCTCTTGTCTACCGTATAATTAGTAAGGTCTGCCGTAACACCCAGTTTGAAAGCAAACTCATCTCCAAATGATTTTTCCAGCGGCAGGTTGAGCACCGTATTCGCTTCACGCCCCTTGATATTGTGGTTGTCACCAAATACACTTACCCGCAAACTGGGATGATAGCTAAGCCCAAACTCCGTTGGCTCCAGATTGCGGAAATGCACTTTTCCTTCAATCGTCTGGAAACGTTGACGCAGATCACCCTTGGTAAACACCAGCGTTTCCGGCTGATAACCATAGAGGTAATAATCATTGCTGCTAAAGCCAAGCGTACCATTCCATTCCAGGTTGTTGGAGGTTTTATAAGTAGCTGCCGCCCCTACATTGGCCAGACTGTTCTTTTGAAATTCTTTATCCCCTTTGGAGTTGTAGTAATTGGCAAAAACATTGAAGAAGCTGCTTTTTCCATCTCCAAAACTGAAGCCTGCCTTTACATACGGCTGATGCACGTTGCCAATACCAACTTTAATATAATTGCTGTACTGCCAGCCATTGAGCGAATCCATTTGCAACGCTACCGGCTTAAGCTCCGCAGGCTGGTATTGGAAATATAAATTTTGTACAGGGATATTATAATTAAGCGCTGGCCGCGTTGTATCTACCAAAGGAGGTGCCGCATTGAAGTTGATCTTCGCAGCTTCCCTTAATACTGGCTTAAAGGTGGAAGTAATATCAATCGTTTTGCGTTTGGTAGTATCCTGTGCCAGGGCGTTGATCCCCGCCCCCAGGCAACAAGCACTGATCGCCACTACTTTTAAAACCGATGTATGATTCATCTGCAAGTTGATTCTGTGTTGTTAAGTTTGATTCTCCTGAACTTGTCATTTCGAGCCCTGCCACACGTCGCTGCACCTCCAACCATTCCACAGGGCGAGAAATCTGTTATCGAAGCAAACGGCTCGTAGCTCAAAGCTCGCAGCTCGTAGCTTTCTTCCTACTCCACTTTACTTCCCTTCTTCTCCGCATCAGCTGTTTCTTTCAGCTTTCTCTCCGCTTCCTGCCGCAGTTCTTCTATTTTAGCATTGTCCACCACACTCTGGTAAGTGGCCTTGGCATTGAAATAATCCTGCTCTTTGAAATACACATCCCCCAGTAAGATATAAGCTTTCGTCACCCAGTTTTCATAAGATCCCGCCTTATTGATCACTTCAAAAGCAGCCTTCTCAGCATCCTGCAAACGGTTCTGTGCTAAAAAGCTATTCGCGATCTCATACCGGGCTTCTGCGCCGTAGGCCGATTTACTAAGCGATACCACCGAACGGTAGGCAGTAATAGCCTGCTCATATTCCTTCGCATTCTGGTGCGACTTGGCAATTGCCAGGTTTGCCAACACTTTATCATCCGTACCAATACCCTTCTGGTTCAGCAGGTCACGTGCATTCGTTACCGCCTCATTCCATTTTTGCAATTGGTACTGGCTACGCAACAACCCACGCATCGCTTCCAGCTTGTTTTCCTGCGTAGAAGCAAAATCTTTCAGCTTCCCGAAATATTTTTCTGCTTTCACATAATCTTTCAGGTCAAAGAAATTGAGACGTGCAGCGTTGACCAGCGATTTCTCACCAAACTTATGCGGCACCCTGTCCGCCAGTATTTCATACCCGGCAGCAGCCTTGGGCCACTCTTTCTGGTTGAAATAGATCTCACTCTTATAATAAAGCGCCTCCAATGAGTTTTTACCTTCGGGGAACTTCGCAAGATAATCTTCAAACTTCCTGGCAGCAGCAGGGAAGTTGCCGTTGTTGAACTGTACTTCTGCTTCCTGATAAGCGAGTTCATCTTCCTGCGTGCCTGTGATCTCCTTACCCATCGTACGGGCAAAATTCACGTACTCACTCGTTTTCCCCTGCTCGATGTAGATGCTCCGTGCATTCTCCAGTGCAGCATCCGCTTCCGGAGAATTGGGAAACTGCTTCAGGATAGCAGTATATTGATTCAAAGCCTCTGTATTATTGTCCAGGTTATAATATGCAATACCCATTTTCAAATGCGCCTTGGGCTTGAGCGATGAATTCGGATCACTCACTACATTTTTCAGGTAGGGAATCGCTTCACGGAACTGCTCATTGGCCAGCAGCGTTACCGCTACTTCCATATTGGCATCCGCTACCAGGCCCGAAGTAGGATATTTCCGGCTGATCGTAGACAACAGGTTGATCTTTTCTTTTCCATTCCCAACACCCGCGATCATCGCTTTTTGGAATGTAGCATAATCACTCGCCGGCCAGGAATAGTCCAGCACCTTGTTATACATCGCTTCCGCTTTCTTGTAATCACGGCTCATATAATAACAATCTGCGATCCGTACATAGGCATCCTGCTCGATAGCGGGGGCATTGATCTTGGGCGAAGCAGAAGCTACCTGCTCAAAAAATCCCTGTGCCTGCTTATAGTTCTCTTTTTTCAAATAACTATAGCCCAGGTTGTATTTAGCATTCATTGGATTCACCTCGCCATTCACCACAGGCGTTTTCAGGTATTCAAAATAATACCGGATCGCATCATCCAATTTATTCAGTCTGTAAGAGATCTCTCCTTTCCAAAACAGCACAAAAGGCAGCACGGCGGTGTTGTTGGGATCAATTTCCGCCCGTGTAAGCAATTCCATGGCCGTTACCAGCATGCCGTCATTGGCCAGCTCCGTAGCACGGCCATACAATATTTTAGGATACAGACGACGGGCATTGGGAGAAGGCGATTTCACACCTTCCAGCAAAGCCAGCGCATCTTTATAATTGTTCGTATTCGCCAGCACACTCACCATCAGTTCCCGCGCTTCATTGTTGTATTCAGATTGCGGGTAGGCCTGCGTAAACTTCTGCAGTTCCGTCAGCGCCACATCCTGGTAGCCGAGTTCATAAGAAAGCTTGGCATAATTGTACATCGAGATCTCCTTCTGCTTCGCATTACTGTTGTTGGAAGCTCCGATCAGGAAGGCATTGCGCGCATTGGCTTTCTGTCCCGTTTTAAGGTAGGCATCCCCCAACAGGTACATAGCGTTCTGCGCCAGCGAATCTTCCTTGCCACTCACCTGCTTAAAGCCATCAATCGCCTTCGTCCAGTTAGCAGCTTTATAATAACAATAAGACAGCTCATACACATCTTCCCGGCGCACCTTGTCCGACTTCGTTACATAGGCTTCCAGGTAAGGCAATGCTTTGGCATATTCCTTCTTTTCAAAATAGGCATGTCCTACGATCTGGCGCATTTCCAGATCATAATGCAGGTTGCCCCTTTTCAGTTTATTTTCAGCATATTCCAGCGCCTTGTCTTTCTGGCCCAGCGAATAATAAATATTGGCTACATAATAAGGCACCACCTTACCATAATTGGGATGGTCTTCCACCACAGCAAAAGCATCCAGCGCATCCCGGTACTTTCTATCGTAGAATGACAGGAAACCATAGTAATAGTTGGCATCAATATAGTTGGGATCATCCTTCATTTGACGGATCGCATCAAACATCGGCTTGGCCTTGTCAAACTGCTTATTCGTGAAATAGGCATAGCCCAGGTGGAATTTCATGTCCGCTATCTCGCGGTTCGTGAGGTTGGCAATATCAGCCTTCTCGTATAGAGGGATCGCTTCTCCATAGTTTTGCTGGCGGAAATAATACTCAGCAAGGTGGAAGCCCATCATTTGCGTGCGTACCTCATTATCCTCCAGGTCAATAAAGTTTTTAGCCTTTTCTACCGCACTCACCTCATTTTGCTTGAGGGCACATACGATCGTATAGTACTTTATCTCCTGGTAAGGGATCGCCTGGTTGGTAATGTCCGGCTCACGCTGTTTCAACTCCAGGTCTTTGAGCAAAGGATAAGCCAGGCTGTATTGCTCCCGTTGGAAATACTCTTTTGCCTGCTTGTAATTGGCCTGGGGGTCGTTGATGAAACGCGTTTGCTGGGCAATAGAAAAATGGGAAAGACCAAGAAGAGCAATAATAGCTGTCGATTTTTTCATTCCCTGCATTTTTAGTCAAGTCTGTTTTGTAGGGGGAGCAAAAAAAATTACGAATAACGAATCGGATTTTAGTGATAGTCTTATTTCCAGTTCGGCATTCGTAGTGTTTCTGTTGGCTCCCTGCTGGGTTTTTAACGTCGTAAAGTTTCTAATTATTTTATGTTCAACCAAAGATCGTTCCTAACACTGTGGATAAGTGCAAGGATTAACAATTCTTTTTGATAATGCATGGCAAAAACAAATCCATTATTTTTGAACAAACATCCAACTGTATGAGTAAACTATTATCCACCAATTACACCAGCGGCGCCTTTAACTTTGGCGCGCTGATACTTCGCCTCTCAACGGCAGGACTATTGTTACCACACGGATACGATAAGCTGATCCACTTCGCAAAGTACAAAGGACAGTTTATCAATTTCATGGGTATAGGTACAACCGCTTCCTTGTCATTGACCATTTTTGCTGAGCTCTTTTGCAGCTTATTCGTATTACTCGGACTAGCTACCAGGCTGGCAGCCATTCCTCCTGCTATTGCTATGTTTGTTGCCTTATGGAAAGGCCACAACCTCGATATCCTTGGCAAAGGAGAACATGCTGCTTTATTCATGTTTGGTTTCATCGTCATTTTGATCATTGGACCAGGCAAAGCCAGCGTCGACGGAGCGATGGGTAAATAAGCAACCACAGTGAGTTGTTAAACTTTTGATCAAAGATTAACAACTCACGTCTCCTTTTTTGTCATTCCGACCACAGGGAGGAATCCGTTATCGAAACATAACTTGTCCCGCTCCGCGTGATGACTCGAAGCAAACGCATTGCCGATTCTCGATTGCCGACTGCCGCGGCATTCGTAGCAAGCGATTCACAACTGACAACCCACAACTCACCATGTTCATCGCCGAGACCAACATACGTGTACGTTATGCAGAAACAGACCAGATGGACGTTGTCTACCACGGCAATTACGCCCAATACTTTGAGGTAGGCCGTGTAGAAGCCATCCGTCAATTGGGCCTTAGCTATAAGGATATGGAAGCAAATGGTGTCATGATGCCGATCGTAGAACTGCAAAGCAAGTTTCTACGACCGGCCCATTATGATGATCTGCTTACTATAAAAACCATGCTAAGGGAGTTGCCGGCCGATCACCGCATCGAGTTTCACCAGGAGGTGTATAATGAGCAGGGGAAATTGCTGACCGTAGGCCGCGTAGTATTGTATTTTCTGGATATTAAAACAAGGGCCAAAACCACCATGCCCCCTTCCCTCCGGGAAAGCCTCGCCCCCTTCTTTGTGTAAACCCGGCCTATCACCCAGGCCACAATTCCACACACTGTCTTGTTTTTCTTTCCAACTTCCCGACTTTCCGACTTTTCCTTAATAATTCCTTAATCACCAAAGTTTAGCAGAAGCCATTTAAAACCATTTCTTTGTGGCACCAACCTACGAAAAACCACCAAGTCTGGTATCACTGAAAAACCAAGAGTTTCAATATCCTGAAAAGCCAAAGCATCAAGTCCTAAATCCAATTTAAGTCCAAAGAAAAACCGGATCCAATCCATCCAGGAAAAACCGTTTCGACCGTCCACAAGTCCTTTGAAAAACATCCACCGCGGATGTTTTTCTTTTTTCATTTCGTATCTTTAAGTACACAACAGTTCTTTCAATACTCATGGCGCATTTCCACCTTTTCGGGCCTATCCCGAACTATTTCGCCCCCGCAACTTCCAAAACAGCGGTTTATAACGACCTCATAGTGAGGTTATAACGACGTTTTAGCGACCTTTCAGCGACGTTATAGCGACCTTATAGCGATATGCCTCCGTATATCATTCATAGATAAGCCGTTGCACAGCCGTGTGTCAGCCTACTTAGCCCGGAGCGCTCCCTTTCCCCTGGTCAAACCATCCTTTCCTGCCCAGGCTATCTCTAATCATTGATTATCAAACACATACTCTACTTTAGTATAAAATCAGCAATCCTTTTACCCAACTCCGGAGCAATGGGCAAGGTGGGGTCACTATAGGTTTTGATATTCGCCTGCCGGTCCCCCTCCACTATTTTGAAGATATGGTTCATGTGATCGATAAGCACCAGCTCCGCCCGCGTATTGGCAGTGGCAAGACGCCTGGCATCCTCTACAGAAACCTGTATATCACTCGTGCCCTGTACAATTAACACCGGAATAAGCAGGTCTTTGATGATAGATTGCGGATCATACCGGAACCAGGAGATCAAATAAGGCTGCACCGATGGCCTGAATAGCGACGCGAACATCGGATTCACGTTTTTCACAAGATGGCCGGCAGCTAAACTATCCAGGATGGGAAACGCCATATCCTGTACCTGCTTAGGCTGAGCCACCAACTGTTCATGAATTAACTTATCGGCAGACTGTCCCGCACCCGCTATCGAAACAAATTTATGCGCCTCCTTGGCCGCGATCATCCCAATCAACGAACCTTCACTGTGCCCGATCACAACCACTTTCGAAAAACGTTTGTCCTTTTTCAGCAGCTCTATCCATCCTTTTGCATCATTCACATAATCATCAAACCGCAACTCCGATTCCACTTTACCCGCCGCTGCACTGGCGCCGATACCCCGCTTGTCATACCGCAGCGTAGCAATACCCCGCTCCAGCAAAGCAGCAGAAAGCATTTTCAGCGAATTCCTCTTCATCACCGGATCATTGCCATCCCTGTCCGTAGCTCCTGACCCTGCAATGATCAGCGCCACCGGCATGCGCTCCCGTTTTACCGGCACACTCATTACCCCCTCGATATTACCGGATTTTGTTGCCAGCGTAACCTTTGTGTCAACAAAGGAAGTATCCTGCCCTGCCGATGCCTGCGTTGTGAAAGCTGCCAACAACAACACCAGACACAAGTGAATGCACTGTTTCATAAACCTGGATTTAACTTTATAGGAAAATAATTACTGCGCCGATGACTCCTTTCTGAATGCAATAAACGAAAAGCCAACAGGCACCACGATCAATATGAATAATATAGAGCCTGCTACAATAAGCAGCGGCATATGACTTCTGATGAGAAAAGAAAGAATAATGATCAACACACCCCCTGCCATCCAAAGTCGCCCGCCCAGCCAATGCGTCTTCTTCCACACTTCCTCACTTTCCAGCGTCCACGGCGTCCGGATACCCACAAAGTAATTGGGCCTCAGCGCCTGGAAATAATTACCCATCATCGCCAGCATCAAACCAATGAACCCAATGAGCCATTGTGGATTCTCCATACCGCCCACCTTGCTGATGTACAGCAGGTATACCGACAATCCACTCATAAATACCGTAAGCATAAAACGCAGCCCCTGGTATTTACCTTCCATTTGCCGCAACTTCCTTTTCGGATCAAGAGCAGGAATGATCAACATCACCAGGTAGGTGCCCAGCACCATGGCGCCAGGAATAAACAACAGCGTAGTCTTGCCCGACCAGTCATTCGCCTTTCCCGCTAAATCAAAATGCGTAGGCACCTGCTCCGGCAATTCCTTCCAGATACTGGCCAGGTACACATAAGGCAATGCTATCAACACCCACAACACCAATTCCCTTACATATTTATTCATGATCTATTTTTTAAGGGTGAGTATGTATCGAATTAGATCGTCCACAACCGTAGTATTGATCGAATAGAGGATAAATTGTCCTTGCCTCACCGTAGTTACTAGTCCCGCCCGCTTCAGTTTGTCCAGGTGATGCGAAATACTGGGCGCAGTCATGTCAAACTTAGCAGCGATATCTCCCGCCGTCATATCCCGCTTCCTCAATAACTTGAGTATTTCCCTGCGCGCAGGATCATTAAGTGCCTTGAAAACATCATTCATGGTACCGCCTGTCTATTTATATATTTAGACAAATGTCTAAATATTATTTGGGAATAACAAATCTATATAGAGCGTACAAAAAAAGGGGCCATCCTGGTGGCCCCTGCGCTTTTTCTTTCAACATCACTTCTTTTTCTCGTAATTAAACATCCAGCGGATCCCATACTTGTCCACCACCACACCAAACATTGCTCCCCAGAATCGCTCTTCCAACCGGTCCAGCACTTCCCCACCCGCCTGCACAGCTCCATAGAAAGACTCAATCTCATCCTGACTACTGCAGTTCACACAGATGCTGATATTATTGCCATGCACATGTTCCTTGTGCACCATGTCCGTTCCCATAATCACCAGCGATCCCTTTGTTAGTGCACTGTGTAAAATATGGTGGTGTATCGCAGCAGGACATTGTGATTCCATCGGCGACCCTTCCACCGTTTGCAGCGTAAGTTCTCCGCCAAAACATTCCTTGTAAAAGTTCATCGCTTCCCGGCACTTGCCATTGAAGCCTAAGTAAGCATTTGCTGTTGTTGACATCGTATTGTGTTTTATGATGATCACACAAACTTAGAAGCATTACTCCGCCCGGGTCCATAGCAATTGCGACAAACTAGCATGTTGATTGCGACAACCAATTGAGTTAATTTTAGGCTATGAAACATATATCGCTACTTGTTTTGAAAGATGCCACCGTTACCAGTATTGATGGCACTTACCAGATCATGTCACGCATCAATGATTTTCAAAAATACCAGGGTAAACCACCCTATTATACGATTGAGATCGTGGCTTTGGAAAGCCACACAACCATTAATCATGGTTTATATACCATACAATCCAATAAGCTGTTAAAAGAAGTATCCAAAACAGATGTAGTGATCATCCCCACCATTTGCGGCGACTTCAACAAGATCATAGCCGCCAACAAAAATTACAGCGACTGGATCATTCAACAATACCACAAAGGAGCAGAGATCGTAAGCTTGTGTGTGGGCTCCTTTTATCTAGCTTCCACCGGCTTACTCGATGGCAGAAAATGCGCCATCCATTGGGCAGCCGCCAACGAATTTAGCAGTATGTTCCCGGCAGTAAAACTGATCACCGATAAGATCATTACCGATGAACAGGGCATCTACACAAGCGGTGGTTCTTACTCTTACCTCAACCTGCTATTGTATGTAATAGAAAAACACCTGGGCAGGGAAATGTCCGTGCTGGCCGCAAAGATGTTCCAGATCGATATTGAGCGAAAGACACAAACACAGTTTGCCATCTTTGTAGGTCAGAAGCAGCATGGAGATGATGCAGTAGTCAATGTGCAGGAATTCATAGAAACCAATTACCAGGAAAAACTAACCGTAGATGAACTCAGCGAAAAGAATGGCATTGCAAGAAGAACCTTCGAAAGGCGCTTCAAAAGATCAACCGGTAATTCAGTTATAGAATACATTCAACGTGTAAGAGTAGAAGCCGCCAAGAGACAATTAGAAGCCAACCGGAAAACCATCAATGAAGTAATCTATGAGGTGGGCTACTCCGATGTAAATGCCTTCCGTACCGTCTTCAAAAAATACACTGGTCTGTCTCCCATCGATTATCGCAACAAATACAAATCATAGAATCGCCTGCCAGCGATCTCTGCAAATAAAATGGGTGCACCCTTTACAGGCACACCCATAAATTAATTTTCTCCTGTTTATTGCAGACTGAACTCCGACAGAGCTCTTAATTTGAAATTCGTTTCGCCGCTTGTTTGTATCGCCTTCAGCACATCACTGATATCTGTTTCCACCTGCGTATATATTGTTTTACCATCCTTGAGCAACAGATCAGGACTGGTATACACCACCCGCTTAAACGCTTTTAAGGCCTCTGAAGCATCATTATAATTTCCTTTCTGAACTTCCGCTTGTAGTTTGTTGTACGACGCAGAAACATCAGGTATATTGAACCAGTCATCCCTGCCTATCGACGAAGATATCTCGAATACCATGTAGGGATAATCTTCAATTGGATCACCCGCTTTATTTACCAGTCTGTAATCCGCTTTATCGATAATAAGCTCCGATGCATCGATATCCTTTTTATCCGCCCTGATAACAACGAAATAACCTGTTTTTACCTTATCCAATTCAAGGTTTAAGCCAATTTCCAGTATCGTATCATCCCCGCTTCCTGTGAGCAGCGCAATGCCATCCTCCAGCGGCTTTACATAAGGAAGCGCAGTGCTGATAAACGATACACCACCCAATGTTGACATACTCGACAAGAGATCTATAAACGGCGCCGCCAGGTCTGCTTCTTTAATAGAAAAAAGCCCTACTTCTATTTTTACATCTCCTCCCCGGTATGGAACCGGCCCCAATAACCTCCGGTTCAGATTAACCACCCTGTCAATCCTGGCCCCATCCAGCTTCTCCAGGTTGCCGGGCGTGGTAACATAGTTAAAGCTGGCGGGCTTGCCTGTCAGATGCGCCACTTCAATATGACTGTGCACAGTGGCATAAAACTTTGAAAGCCCCTTCCGTACATTTACAATCCGCATTGATTTAAGTATAATGTTCAGATACTCCTCATTCGGTTTTAGAATCTTCGATACTACCGTTCCCGGCGTATTTTCCACTGGAAGCTCCGAATAAAACCAATCCTTCGTCCTGCTCTTGAAAATGTTTCCAAACCAACCCATAGTGTAAGTTTTAGATGTATTAAAAAATTAGATTGTGTGCTTTAAAAACAGAAGCAGCCCAGATCCAGGCAGAAAACTCCTTCACAGCATTGATCTCTGTTCTGTAAAAAGAAAACCCTAATACATTCCCCGAAGAATCAATTAATGCAGATCCCGAATCACCGGGATTGGTGATTGGGTTCGTAAGCACCTTTACCTGGTTGAAAGGCTCCGTATACAAAATATCCTCCGACCAGCCAATTACATGCGTACCCGTTTTCTCGCCTTCCCGGTTAACGAAAGAACAACTCTCATATTCCCTGGGCGTAGTTCCCTGCAACGGTCCGTTGGCATTGAGCAGGTCAGCTATCTGCGACTCAGTAACATCCAGTTGCACAAAACAACTATCACTGATATTGTGCACCGAAATAACCGTACCTGCTATTCCATTGATATTAACCTTTGTCTTGCCTACCTCAACATAAGAATTCGGAAAACAATGCAGGCAAATCGTAACACCAAAAACACCTTCCCGGTTTTTAGTATATACCCCGGCCAGCGACCTGAAGTTTTCTCCGGGATTTAGAACAACCTTATGTGCTGTGGCAGGATGAAGACAGGTATATATCTTTTTAGGTGGTTTGCAAATGATCATGGGCCATGCTGCATTCGTGATCCCATGTTGCAATACCACCGGATTGATAGCATTGAGCATTCCATCATCAAAGGCCCCCTTTTCATAATTGGCAAATCCACCTGAATCAAATGGCATCACCCTTCTTGTACCAAAATTAAAATTACTGGTACGGGCCATCGTATTATTCATTTTGGATCGCCAGATACCATAACCCGAATTGATCGACTTTTTTGTATTATTCTTTGAAGCATCAATTTGAATGACCTCATCAGAAGTGATCGTAGGATCAAATACCAGCAAACAGTACCTGTTATTTCCAAGGCACAGTATATACTTTTCGAGGTGATTGCTTAACGAAGGAAGACCGGAAATACCCTTCATTGCTTTAGGGTATAGTTTGGCAGAAAGGTCGGGCGATTCAAGCAGTGTTTGCCAGGCCGTGGTTACCAGCACAGGGCTGGCATTCTCCATGCCGCCAAAAGCATTGTTCACATTATCAAACTTCGGACTGTCCCATAGATCTCCTGATTGCCCTGTAGTGCCCAGATAACTATTTACAAAATCATCAAGTTTCATTTCATACCGTTTACATTCATCAAAGCGAATACAACAGGGCCTTAACGGCACTTTAGCTTTACAGAAGCCCCCCCATGTCCCGGCATAGGAATGCCATGCTGAACATCAGGCGCTAACTAATCATGGAACCTGTAACCGTTAAAAAAGGAAATTAAGGAAATTGCGGTTGGGATCAAGCTGACAAATATCAAAAACCACCGGGCCCGGCAGCGTTTAGCCGCCATCAGAGCATTGGCTCATGACCCTAAATTATAGTATTTTTCCTGCATTACAATTCCGGGTGGGAATACCAGCTAGAAAGGATATTGCATAAAGGCTAACGATCGCTCTTCAACTTAATAATCTTTTCCTGTATCGTATCCTTCTCCGTTTGTGTTTTGGCCAGCGACCATGCTTTCTCCAAATGTTCCCTGGCCTTTTTGTTGTCGAGCGTACTATACAGCTCACCCAGCAGAATAAAGTAAAAATGATTACCCGGCAGGTTCAATTGTTCTGCCGCCTCCAGCGCTGCCTTCCGTCCCCGCGCTTTGTACAAAGCAAATACCCTGTTGAGCGCCACCCCGGGAGAATAATTGGCTTGCAGCAACAGATCATACAACTGCAATATGCTCCCCCACTTCTCCTGCGTATCTTCTTTATGACAATGCCAGCGGGCAATACCAGCCTCCAGGTGATAAGAGCTTATTTCCAATCCCTCCGCCGATACATTCAGGAAATAATCTCCCTGTTCGATCAGCTCCTGGTCCCAAAGCTCCTCATCCTGCTGCTCGTACAAGATCGGACTGCCCGAGCTATCCTCCCTGGCCGTAAAGCGCGATGAATGATAACACATCAAAGCCATTAAGGCGTTAGTTTTCGGCAGGTTCGTATTGTCAAACTCCGTAAGCATCCGCCCCAGGCGCAACGCTTCCAGGCAAAGGTCTTTCCGCAATACCTGGTTTGCGTTTTAGAGTAATACCCTTCACTAAACAGCAGGTAGATCACGTGCAGCACATTGTCTAGCCGCTTGATGATCTCATGCTCCGGAGGCAGTTCCATCTTTATCTTCTCCCCTCTCAGCTTTTCCTTAGCCCTGAATAAGCGCTTGTTGATCGTTTCCTTATTACTCAGAAATGCCTCCGCAATTTCATCGATGCCAAAACCACACAGAATACGCAAGGCCAGCCCAATCTGCGCCTCTCCCGCAATAGCAGGATTGCACACAGCAAAGAGCATTTGCAGCTGACTGTCTTTGATGTTCTGCCCCGAAAAATCCGGCTCATCCATTCCCCCTTCCTGTTCCACCCGGATGGCAGGAATTACTTTCTCTTCCAGTATCTTACTACGCCGGAAATGATATAACGTCTTTTGCTTCGCCACCACATACAACCAGGCCGTGGGATTATTCGGCATCCCCTTCATGCCCCACGACTCCGCAGCCTGCAAAAATGTTTCACTCACTATATCTTCTGCTATTTCAATATGCTGTAACCCAAATTGCTTGCTGATAACAGCCACCATTTTGGAAAACTCCTGCTGGAATAATTGCTTGAGCGATTCGTATTGATTTTCCATATGAATTGTAAACCCTTGCTTATTCAAAAGCAGGATTCGTTGATGAACCCAAAGTTCGGGATTTCAAATATACTTTCTTTACATGCAACAAGACAATTCCCCAAGAGACCGATAAGAAAGGGAATGCGATGGGAATACAAGACCTTATCGTGTTAATAAACACAGTGAAGTGTATCAAATATTTGGGGGAATGTTAACAGTAAACTATCTTTGTCTACTAAATAAGTAGACTTATACTTTATACCTGTATCAAACTAATAACTATGTATTCCGAAACAACCAACTATCTGCTCAACCGCAGCATCAGTGCTTATCAGCACGGATCAGTGTATCGCTGTTAATTCAATTACTCTTATAGCGAACTATACACCCACAAGGGTCAGCAAAGCCAGCTGGTATAACAGGTCTGTCATCAATGACAAACTTGGTACAATACACATGCCGGTGTTTGAAGGTACCCTCATTTTTTAAACTTTTAACGAAACCGAATGAAGCAACGTCTCCGGATGTGGTTAATGGCCGTTCTATTGCTGCCATTGCACATCTTCTCCCAAAATGCTACCTCTACCATCAATTCTGTGCTCCATGGCAGGGTTACCGACCTCAAAAGCGGTACTCCCCTGGCAGGAGCCAGCATCAGTATCAAAAACACTACCCACAGTGTGGTTACAGATGGGGATGGTAAATTTGTTTTCAGAACTGGCCAGAAACTCCCCTATATCCTTATTGTAACTTATATAGGATACAAACCTCAAACCATTACCGTTACCAAAGAAGATGTGGAAATAAAGCTGGAAGAATTGCCCAACCAGCTCGAAGATGTGGTAGTAACAGGCGTAGCCGAAGGCACCAGCCGAAAAAAACTGTCCTTTGCCCTTACCAAGGTTAGCACAGAACAATTGAACACCGTTCCGGCCACCGATGCCTCCCAATCATTGCGGGGAAAAGTAGCAGGTTTGCAAATCGACCAGGCAGCCGGCAACCAAAGCGCCACCGTATACCTCCGCGGTGCTAAATCCATCAATGGTAATATTGCTCCCCTTCTTGTTGTAGATGGTTTTGTAACCGGTCTCGGCCTCTCCGATCTCAACCCACAGGATATCGAATCCATTGAAGTAGTAAAAGGAGCTGCCGCTTCTGCCCTGTATGGTACACGCGGCGAAGGCGGTGTTATCCAGGTGATAACCAAAAAAGGAAAAGGACTCAACAAGGTCAATATTACCATCGACAATGAATACGGCATCAGTAATGTACAGCGTACCCCGCCCACTTCACAATACCATTTCTATAAAACAAATGCCGATGGATCTTTTGTGCTGAGTTCAGGCAACAACAGGACCCTCGATCTGCAGGACAATGGTTTCTCCCTCAATCAGCACCGGTACACGAAGTACAATGACAACGTAAACAATATACTGAGCAACAACCCTTACTTTACCAATTTCATATCCATATCTACAGCTGGTGATAAATACAACCTCTATGCATCCTTTCAGAACCAATCCAAAGGTGGCATAGCAGGTCCCATTTCTCCCGATACCCGGAGAACCGCCTTACTGAATGTTGGCTTCAAGCCCAACAAGAATATTGAGGCAGAAGTGACCGTGCAGTATTTTAACCGCAATACCCCCTCGTCTTCCCTTTCCTCCAGCGGAGCAGGCTCCGTATTGTATTCAGCACTCCTCTATGAACCTTTTATCGACCTCACCGAAAGACAGGCCGATGGAAAATACGCCTTCAAACCATTTGGCTTCGATATCCAGAAGTTCAATGTAGGTAATCCCTTCTACCAGCTTAGCTATCGTGAATACTCCAATACCAGCAACAATTTCGTGATTGGAGGCAAGCTGAAATACAAATTTTCCAGGAAGATATCTGCCGAAATAAACGGCGCCTTCCAGAATGAGTATGCAGAAACAGAAGATTATTTTCCGATAGGTTTTCAAACCCTTACCGCCGAAGTCACCAGGAACAATGGCTATTATGGCTTATCAACCGGCCGGTCCTTTTCAAAGAACGGACAGGTACAGTTGAATTACAATGATCATTTCGGTGACTTCGACTTTGGTGTCAACCTTAAATCTGTGTACGAGCAATCACGCTCCACCGGCCTCGATGCCTCAGGGTATAACCTCAGTGCACCCGTAAAAAGCCTTGGCGTAGTAGAAGCAGCAACACGTTCCAACTCTTCTTCCTGGAGCCAAACCGTAAACTATGGATACTTCCTCAATCTCAAATCAGCCTGGAAGAATAAAGTATTCCTCGACCTGTTGGGCCGGTATGACCTCAGCTCCCGTTTCGGGTCCGAAGTGGCCGCAGCCTTCTTCCCACGCGCTTCTATAGCTTATCGCATTACCGAAGATGTTGATCTCGGAGTCGTCACCGATCTTAAAATACGCGCAGCTTATGGACAGGCAGGCAGCCTGCCCGGATATGGCGCCAAAGAAAGCAGGGTAACACTTTCCAGCAGCGGCGGTGTTAGCTACCGCCAAAGAGCAAATACCGATCTTAACCGCGCTGTCACTTCTGAATTGGAAGTTGGCGCAGATGCCGTATTGTTTAATCGCATCAATGTACAGGCCAATTACGCCCGCGCTACCAGCAAGCATGATTTCCTCAGTGTTCCATCCTTCACCCCCCTTGATGGTATTGCCGGTATTTGGGATAACCTGGGTGAAGTAAAATCAAACTCCATTGAACTGGAAATTAATGGCAATATCATCAACAAAGGAAAGTTTCAGTGGAATGCCGGCGCCACCTTTAGCCGCATCAGAAGCAAGATCACTTCCATGGGCGATGTTCCTGAATTCACCTCCGGTGATTTTAGAAAAGCAGCAGGCATCAGCCCTTATTCCTATTATGGCTATAGCATCTTCACCAACCTTTCCCAATTGGAAGTAGATGACAAAGGTTTTGTATCCAATGCAGCTGGCGGCACATTAAGACCAGATGACTTCACAGTCAATAAACTTGGATTTGTAGTATTGAAAAGCCAGATCGGTACAGCAGCAGAAGTACCCCTGCTTTACCAAAATGCAGCCACCGGTAATTCAAAAGTGATCGGTGATGCACAAGCCGACTTTCAGGTTGGCTTCAGCAATACCCTCACCTGGGGACCTATTGCCCTCTACACCGTACTCGATTGGAAACAAGGTGGACAGAAATACAATGAAACAGTCAATTACCTCACTTACCAATACCGCTCTGCCTTTACAGATAAAGCTATCGCGGCTGGCCTGCCCCTACCCTTCGTTACAGGCGTATTCAATGCCCAGCAAACGACCGACTATTGGATAGAGAACAGCGGTTACGTTTCCCTGCGGGAAGTATCACTCGCTTATCAATTACCTGTTCAAAAATTAGGCATTGCCAGCATTATCAAAAATGCCAGGCTGTCATTCATTGCCCGCAACCTGTATACCTGGACAGATTTTACCGGTGTTACCCCCGAAGGATGGGACATTGACTTTTATTCCTATCCTACATTCCGCACATTCAGCGGAAGACTTACCCTTAATTTTTAAATACACGACCATGAAAAAGATCGCCTATCTATTCTTATCTGTATATATGCTTAGCGCCTGCGAAAAGGTCAGTTTTGATGACCCCACCGCACTCACCAATGAAGAGGCCGTACAAAAAGTAAGGGACCTCGGATACAGGTTGGTGACCAGCAGCATTCAAACCACCTTTAGTACCACCACCAGCTCAGCAGGCACCCATTTCAGCTTGCTGGCCGATCAGACTACCAACACCAATGGCAACTCCTCCTGGTGGGATTTCGCCAATGAACCACGCCTGCGCCTCAACAACAATGCATCCTACCGGGGAGCCACCACCTGGACCACCTTCTACAATAACTTTTACCAGGCCAACCTCGACGCAACCATCGCACTGGATATTATTGAGGTACAGAAAAAAACCATCCTCGACAACCAGGGCAATGATCGTACTAAAGATTGCCAGGTGGCAGCTTACTTTTCAAAAGGTGTAGCACAGGGATACCTGGGTGTGATCTTCGATAAGGGAAAGATTGTTGACACAGTTGATCCTGCTGCAATACGCAATTTCCCACATTCCTACAAAGAACTGATCGCAAATGGACTTAAACTGATCGATAAGTCTATACAACTGGCAGAAGCACACCCTGGATTTAAGTTCGACTACTTAACAGGTTTTACCATCAACCGCACAACCTTTATTCAACTGGCCAACTCCCTCGCAGCAAGGATACTTTCTTCCCAGGCACGCGACAAAGTGGAAGCAGCAGCACTTGGAGATGATCATTGGAATAAAGTGCTGGCCTATGCAGCCAAAGGTATTACCGCTGATTATACCATTCCTACCTATACAGGTGGTTATTACAACCAGCTTGTCTCCAACCTGGTGCAGCGCAATTCAGATGGCTCCGGCTGGCTGGCGCCCGATTTGAAGCTCGCTTACCTCGCCGATAAAACAGGCAATACACCAAAGTTTTATCCCAGCACTGGTATTCTGCCTGCTATCGAATCCGATGATAAGCGCTTCAATGAATATTTTGGATATACCCCCAGCTTCGGCATTATGCTTGAATCGCGCGGCAGAGGCCTGTTCACCAATTATTTCCGCATCCGCTGGTACAATACCCGTAATACCCTCAATACACCCGGAGCCATTAATCCTTATTTTCTTTATGAGGAGATACGCCTCTTAAAAGCCGAATCAAAATTCTGGCTGAAGGATTATGCAGCAGCAGCCAGCGAACTGAATGATCCCACTGCCCTGCGGATCTCAAAAGGGAAACTGCCCCCCGTAGCAGCTACAGAAGCCGACCTTAGAAAAGCACTGCACTATGAATATGCCATTGAGATCGATGATGCAGGTGGCGCTTTTGTACCCTTCACCTTCATGCGCAGAAATAACCTGCTCATTGGTGGTACACCTACCCAATACCCCCTGCCCCAGTTACAATTGGAATTGATAAAGAATACCGTGTACACCTTCGGTGGCAAAGCCTTTTTTGGAGAAAAGGGCACCTATGGAGAAGTTGCGACCGCTCCCAATGAAGGATGGAAAGCCTCCGAATAAACAATCATAATTCATGAATCATCTTCTAACAATAAAACAGTGTATATGATTAAACATTCGATAAACCCAACGTCCAGAACCTCCCTGGTGATGCTTAGTCTCCTGGCATTCATCGCCGGCACAGTTACAGCCCTGGCCAATCCCCCTAAGGAGCTGATCAAAATAAAAGGAGAAGCTGTTGGCTTCAACAATGAAAAGAAGATCTACCTCCAGCGCTATTACAATAAGATGTTCTTTGTAATAGACTCATCCGTTGTGAAGGAAGGCAAGTTCTCCTTTGCTGCGAAACTGGAAATACCCGAGCTGTATGGCATTACCGATGATCCTGCCGAACTCTCCGGACTGTTCCTTTTTATTGACACAAAGAATGAATTGACCATCCGCTACGATACCGCCAGAGGAGGCCGCAATTCAACCATTACAGGATCACCAGCCGCAGATCGTTACAAACTATACCAGCAAAACGCAAGGAATACAAACATCGAGCAGTTCATTAAAGAGCAACCTGCTTCCATTGTATCTGCTTTTGTTTTGTACCGTTACTTTTCACCCAGCCTTTCACCAGAAGATGTAGTGAAGTATACCAACCTGCTCGATAAATCACTGGCCGAAACCCAGTATGTAAAACTGCTGAGAGAACTGCCCACTGCTTTGCGCAGCACAGCCATTGGCCAACAGGCCCCCGATTTTGAATTGCCCGCCCCCGATGGTAAACTGGTAAAATTATCCGATCATTTTGGCAAGTACCTTCTGCTAGATTTCTGGGCAGCCTGGTGCGTTCCCTGCAGAAGAGAGAATCCAAATATTGTAAGAGTCTTCAATAAATACAAAGACAAAGGTTTCTCTGTATTTGGCGTTTCACTCGATAGTAAAAAAGATGCCTGGATAGAGGCCATCCAAAAAGACGGATTGAACTGGGCACAGGTGTCCGACCTCAAGTTTTGGAACAGTGGTCCCGCAAAACTCTATGGCATCAGGGGCATCCCTGGCAATGTACTCCTGGATCGTTCCGGAAAGATCATTGCCCGGAACCTCCGCGGCGAAGACCTCGAAAAGAAACTCGCAGAACTGTTGAACTAAAGAACAGCCTTGCATAAGCTACATAAAAAGAGAGGCGCGCTGATAATATTCAGGGCGCCTCTCCTATTTAGATCGACTGTTGTCTATTGATAAACAGGTCTTATTTCCACACTTCCACCCGTATCCAGTGCAGGGCAGCCCTTGGCCAGTGCAGTGGCAGCTTCCAGACTTTCCGCTTTAACAATCATAAAGCTACCCAGCCGCTCCCGGATCTCTACAAAAGGACCATCTGTGATCACCCCATCAGCTCTCAGCACTTTTCCTTCTTCCGCCAGGCGGATACCCGTTTGTACCAAATGCCCTCCGCTACTGATACCACCAACCCAGTCCTGCCATTTCTTTTGGAGGTGCTGCATGTCAGTAGGTGATACTTTGCTATAGTCATAACCAGGCTGGCGGAATAATAACATAAACTCTTTCATGAATGTAAATTAAATAATGTTGAACATTTGTGTTTACATATCAATAATGATCGAGTTGGGGCCGATTGGACAACCAGAATGAAATATTTTATTCAAGGCCCACAAACTTATGAGAATCAAACGGCTAAAGACAACCATTAAGGCGTTGGTATCTCCTCCATGAGCATTTCATCCCCTGCCTGATTATAATAGGCGCAGGTCATTTTATCCATATCAACGATCCACTTTTCAACACCTAGTACTGCACAACTTTTGCAAAAGCTCATAAAATCAGTTTTGCCCTGCTGATGCTCTTTGAGGTCTTTCTGAAATTTTCCTTTATCACTGATTCCTGCAATAACCATTGCCGGATACCGCGCATCCGACTGTGCAATAAACCCATCAATCCCATGATAAATCGTATGCCCATCTGTTACATAAGTTTCATATCCCGTAACCCCCAGCCCAATAAGGTCCTGTATATACCTCGGAAAATCAGCGCCGCTTTTTACTTTCCCATGCGCTTGTTTGATTTGCTCTACCGTAAACATGTTGCTTTATTTAAAAAATGAATAATTACCTGGTCAATTTGTTGACACAAAGTTCAGGTAAGTGCGAAAGTTGTAATTGTAAAAAATCGTTTTCCTATTGGCCGGAGAAGAAATCTTCGGGTGTCTGACCCGTAAAAGCTTTAAATTCTTTGATAAAATGTGCCTGGTCATAAAAACCAACCTCATATCCTAAACTGGTAAGCGAATCCTGGGGATTGTATTGTTGAATGGCGTGTTTCAGACGCACGATTGAAGCAAACTTTTTAGGTGAGGCCCCTACCATCTGCCGGAACCTTTTCTCTAACGGGCTTTGGCTCGTATGTAATTCACCGGCCAGCTCTTTAATTCTGATATTTCCTTTGCTTTTATGGATAAGTGCAAGCGCAGCAAGTACTAATTTGTCGGAAGCAAACGGCTTCATTCTTGCAATGAGAAACTGCTCTATGATCTTAACCCTTTTACCATCGCTTTTTGCCTCACAGAGTTGCTCTTCCACGATCAGTAATTCTGAACGAAGCATAAAGCTTTCCAATGAAATGCTTTCCCGGAACAATTCATGCAAAGGTTGTCTGAAAAATGGAGCTGCACCGCCCTCCTTAAAATACACAAGACAGGTGCCTGTATTGTTCGAATTCCTGAAAATGCGGTAAGTATCATGCAGCCCCGAAAGACCGGATGGCTCAAGCCCTATTGGTTGGCCATCCTGCACGTATGCAAGCCTACCCTTATATTGAAAGCCGATCACAAGCCCTGTATCAGGCAATACCTTATAGGTATTTTCGTCCGCCGTTTCAGCTATAACAATAGTCTTTACCCACGGTTGTAAAAGATCACACGGTATATAGGTATTAGCTTGCATTGAGATAATTCAACAGATCTAAAGAGAATAATCACTTACCACTATAGCAGTTCTTTCAAACAACTCAGGGTAAAACATCACGAATCCCGAGTCATCTACTTTAATAAGCGCTTCAAAATCATTGGGCACATTCTCAAATTTATAAAGACCACTGTCTTGCCGGGTATATTGTTGCGATACCGGGCTTACAGTTTCTTCAAGTACATTAATATACACCACTTTTATCTCATGGGTTCGTTCCCTGGTAAAATCAAGCCTGCGTATGGGCAGCGTATTGGTAAGACAGGTAAGCGTAATATCAACATCCACGCATCCCTCAAATTGGGGTGCAGGCTTATCATTTAGCCACCAGCGCCCCTTCGTATCACTCCGCAAATGAACCTTTTTTACCGAATTGCGTAACTGGTACATGAACTCCAGACGCTCCGTTTCCCACTGCGGATTGGCATAGAGGTGGTAAGCAACCTGGTAGAGAACACCTTCATAGTCCCCCACAATAACAGACCTGATGCTTACCCCTTTCTCTGTTTCACTTACAATACAGTTCTCCAAAGAATGGTATTCTATCCCTTGCCAGATGATGTTTTGTTGCATAATACTATCTCCCTTGCAAACACCATTCCACCTCACAATCCACATTTTAATGCCCCATCCGCCAGCCTTATTTGTTTAATGCTTTCATTACGTTAAGCTTGTCAACGATGAGCAATAAGAATAAAACGGTAACGGCCGCCCCAAATAGGCCAATGACCAAAAATGCATAGTACTCGATCGTCCATTCAAGCGCTACTTTCAAACGTTGAATAAAGGGTATTCCCTTTTGCGTGGCGCCCTCATACAGCGAGAACTTCACCGTACAAAACTCATTCTCCGTATCAAAATTACCCAACTCTACACCCAGCTCCTGTAGCTGCGTTTCTATTTCCAGTATCTTATCATGCAGCGCAACAAAATCACTGATCACACCCCCTTTTGCTTTAAGTTCATTTAAAGAAAAGAGCGTCTTCTCCAGCGAAGCCTTTTTGGCATTCAGTTGCCGGTATTCATTCGTTTTATCAACCTTCGTTACTTCCTTTGACTTAATATCACCAATTTGTTGAATCCGCAGGTAGAAGCTATCAAACCTGGAAGGACTGATCCCGATCACCAAATGGATCTCCCGGTTGCCCTTATTACCCGTATTCTTCTCATATTGAACAACACCTTCAAACTTTTTGGTTTCAAGGTTAATCTCCTTTACCCCTTCATCAAAAGCTACACTTTTGGATTTCAAAGAAGCTGTTTTCTCATATTTCTGTGCCGATGCAAGGGATGCCTGTTGCCCAACATCATTTTTAAGGATCTGCTTTTCACTCGCATAGTTTTTCCTCAGATTGTCTACCTGGCTAAAATAGTCAGAAGAATAATCACCACCCTGCGACAGGTTGGAAGCTACATATCCATAAACAAGCCTGAGAACAAGCATGGTAAAAAACAATACGATAAACCATTTGCCGTATTTCCAAAATCGTCCTTTGAAGATATTTTTCACTGTGGGGTTGTTTAAATGATAAACAGTATAGTAGGGATTATATCAATTATATAATACTTCTTTCCTCAAGTGGCTAGCAGAGTTTATTTCAGCAGGTCCAGCACCTTGTACATTTTCTTTACCGCCTCGCCCGATGATCCGTCATAGTTATTGACGATGATAGCATAAGTATAAGACTTTCCATCTTTGGCAGTATGGTAACCCGCAAAAGCGCGGGCGCCACCTATAGAACCGCTTTTCATTTTCATGCCATTGTATTCCGGCAGGCAGTTATAAAAGGAACCGTACCAGGGCCTAGTTTTGGCATATTGCAGCACCTGTACCAGCGCACCCGTAGTCACCCGGTTCTGTGGTGAGAGACCACTCCCATCCTGAATATGGATAGCGGCTTTGTCAATACCCTGTTGTTGCCAAAAGTTACGTACTACTTCCACACCTTTTTCGGTGGAGCCATATCCTTCCTTTTCATAAGCCAGCGTTTTCACCAGCGCTTCTCCGTACAGGTTAATGCTCCTGCGCAGGAACCAGTAATTGATACTGTCCAGGGGCGGCGAGAGTAATACACCTATCTGCTGCTGCATGGCAGGCCATGTTCTTCCATTGCTTATTTTTTCAATAAAGAGCTTCCAGGGCCCTTCCGGTTTGATCTTTTGAACAAGAAAGGCCTCTTCCAGTTCACGGCCAAATTGCAAAGGAGGATTCGGCAGAGAACCTGAAATGGTAAAGGTTGCTCCGGGTGGTACCGTTCCTTGAGTAAACCCCGACTGTGCATAGGGTGCACGATAGATATAGCCATTATCGCCACTGCCCTTTTTACCCGTAGTGATCAGGTTCACTAATCCTTCTTCCTGCAATTCTGGGCTGGTACCAACCACCGTGGTAGTATCTCCTTCAGCGTTACCAGGCTTCAGTTTAAGATCATACTGGTTTTCACGCCAATTGATACCCCAGCACCCGGCCCCATAATAATTACCGATATCGTCCCATATCCAGCCACCTGGAATAGGTTGAATGGAAAAAGCCGATTCGTTCAATAATACCCTGCCAGTGATCTTACTGATCTTTTTTTCTTTAAGGATAGCCACAATTCTTTGCAGGATACTATCTGGTTTTGTTTCTTTCCAGCGCCAGCTACCCAGCGAAGGATCACCATATCCATTAATATGCAGGTCCCCTTTTAACACACCAGCTTCTATCTTCCCATTATACCCGATCACCGTTTTATATTGATACCCCTTGCCCAATAATTCAAAAGCTGCCGCACTGGTAAACAGCTTCTGCGTGCTGGCAGCCGCCAGCCCCACGTTACGGTTATGCTCATATACAGGCTTACCCGTTTGCGCATCTACCACATACAAACTGAAGAGGGCATATTTCATGGTAGTGTCAGCCTCCAGTGCTTGCACTGCCCCTGCCAGTTTCTGCGGCAGTGATTGAGCAGAGGCAACAACTAAAACATTCAAACAGGCAAAAAGAAAGAGGAAATACTTCATGAGTGGGTTTCCATTAAATTGTTCACCAACGTAAGAAAAATTCCCGAACCCGCAATAGCTCGAAGCTTAGAGCTTTGCTAATTCCTCTTTATCCAAAAAATCCCATCAATCCAGGTTCAGCCCCTACCTTTGTTCCCCAATTACCAAATTATGGAACCTGTTTTTGCATCGATTATTACCATTGGCGATGAACTATTGATTGGTCAGGTAGTGGACACCAACAGCGCCTGGATGGCCCAGGAACTGAACAAAGCAGGCATCTGGCTCAAACGCCGGGTAGCAGTTGGAGATGACAAACAAGAGATCATCAATGCCCTCGAAGACCAGGCCCGCGATACCCGCATTATCCTGCTGACAGGCGGATTGGGTCCTACCGCCGATGATATCACCAAACCCGTGTTGAATGATTACTTCGGTGGTAAGATGGTAGTCGATGAAAAAACACTGGCACACATCAAACATTTGTTTGCAAACATATACCGCCGTCCCCTTACAGACCGCAACCTGCTGCAGGCAGAAGTACCGGATGTCTGTACCGTGTTGCCCAATGCACGCGGCTCTGCTCCCGGTATGTGGTTTGAAAAAGACGGGAAAATATTCATATCCCTGCCCGGTGTGCCCCATGAAATGAAAGGCTTGATGACAGCCGAGGTATTGCCCAGGTTGCAACAGCATTTTACCATGCCTTTTATAGCACACCGTACCATGCTCACAGCAGGAATTGGAGAAAGCTACCTGGCCGATATCATCCAGACCTGGGAAGAAAAACTCCCCCCGCACCTGAAGCTGGCCTACCTTCCCAACTACGGAATGGTTCGCCTGCGCATCACCGGCTCAGGTGCCGATAAAGAACAATTAGACCGTGAACTGGATGAAGAGTTTGCCAAAGTAAAAGTACTGGCAAAAGAATGGATGGTGATTGATGAAGACCTCCCCTTAAATATGGTAGTAGGCAAACTGCTCAAAGAACAGGGTAAAACCATGTCAACAGCAGAAAGCTGTACCGGGGGATACATTGCCCACCTGATCACATCCATACCAGGATCCAGTGCATATTATAAAGGCAGTGTGGTAGCTTACGCCTATGAAGTGAAAGAAGACCTGCTGCACGTTGACCCCGAAACACTGGCCACCGTAGGCGCCGTGAGCGAAGAAACAGTAAAGCAGATGGTCAAAGGCGCCCTGGATGCCCTCCATACCGATTACGCACTGGCTATTTCCGGCATCATGGGACCCGATGGCGGAACGCCTGAAAAACCCGTAGGGACCGTTTGGGTAGCCGTAGGTAACCGGGAAAAAACAGTGACCCATTTGTTCAATTTCCGCTTCGACCGGATGCGGAATATTGAAATAGCAGCCAACCACAGCCTCAACCTGTTAAGAAAATTTATTGCAGAACAAGGGTAAGGCGAACGATTGTTAGCAAAATCATTACCTTTGGCCCTTTGGGAACAAAAACTAAAATCATAAAACCAGAAATTCATTATGGCAGTTGTTGACCTGGTGATGCCTAAGCTGGGCGAAAGCATTATGGAAGCCACCGTTCTAAAGTGGCACAAGCAACCCGGCGATACTGTGAAGATGGATGAGACCGTGCTGGAAATAGCTACCGATAAGGTGGATAGTGAAGTACCCTCAACGGCTGAAGGTGTAATAGAAGAAATATTGTTCAATGTCAACGATGTGGTACCCATCGGTACCGTGATCGCCCGCATACGCACAGGAGCCGCTGAACCCGTTGCTCCGGCGCAAAAGCCACAGCAGCCCACTGTCAGCAGCCAGCCTGCCACAGTGGTTGTGGAACAATCCGTAGCCGCTACCCGCCAGCCCGCCTCGGTGAACGGAACCAGTGCCAATCGCTTTTATTCCCCCCTCGTGCTCACTATTGCAGCAGGCGAAGGCGTAAGCATGAGTGAACTGGAAAATATTCCAGGCACAGGCAATGAAGGCCGCGTAACGAAGAAAGATATTTTGCAATATGTAGAAGCTAAGCGAACTGGCAAAGCCGGCAGCTATGCTGAAAAAACGACCAGCTACGAGCAAAAAGCAAGCAGCCATGCTCAGGTAGTATCTACACAGGAACAAAAAACAACCGCAGCTTCAGGCTCACAGCTCACAACTGTTCCCTCCTCTTATTCTGGCAATGTTGAGATCATTGAGATGGACCGTATGCGTAAGGCCATTGCCAACCATATGGTGAATAGTAAAGACGTTAGCGCCCACGTAACCAGCTTCACAGAAGCCGATGTGACCAATATGGTATTGTGGAGAGAACGCGTGAAGAAAGAGTTCGAAAAACGCGAAGGTGAAAAGCTCACCTTCACCCCCCTCTTTATTGAAGCTGTCGTGCGTTGCATCAAGAAATATCCCTGGCTCAACAGCAGCGTGGATGGAGATAAGATCATTATCAAAAAGGATATCAATATCGGTATGGCAGCTGCCTTACCTTCCGGCAACCTCATCGTTCCCGTGATCAAAAATGCAGATCAGCTCAACCTGGTAGGCCTCACCAAACAGGTAAATACCCTGGCCAATAATGCACGTAATGCAAAATTGAAACCGGATGATACACAAGGCGGCACTTTCACCCTTACCAATGTAGGTACATTTGGCAGCCTGATGGGAACACCCATTATCAACCAGCCTCAGGTAGCCATTCTGGCTGTAGGGGCAATCAAGAAAAGGCCTGTGGTGATTGAAACAGATCAGGGAGATTCCATAGCTATCCGCCATATGATGTACCTGTCTATGTCATATGACCATCGAATTATAGACGGCGCACTGGGAGCCACCTTCCTCAATGCCGTTGCCAAAGAACTCGAACATTTTAACCCTGACAGGGAAATTTAGTGTTGTGTTGCTGGCTATTTAAGCGAAAAGCCTGGGCGCAAGCCCGGGCTTTCTTATTTATTAGATCTATAGATCCCTATTCAAAGGGTGGGTCGCTTTTCCAAAGCGGCTCACCTGGCCTGATGGTGATCATTTCGAAGGAACACCAAACTTCAGGCGCTCATATTTGATCCTGGTTCCAAAGAAACGCTTATACTTGATCACAAACAGGTTATCGTATTCACTGTCCTGCAGATCCGCAGGAATGGTGGAAGTATTCGTAAGCCCATTCACAATATTATCTACCGTGTTGCTATGGCCAACTATCAGTGTATTGTATTTTAAGGCCTTTAACTGCCTTATAAAGGCCGAATCGGGCATCGGGCCATACGTTTGTACATTGAGAGACCGAAAGCTCCGCAGCGGCTCAGCCGTCGTCCGGGTGCGCACCGTGTTGGTTGAAAAGATATATTCTATTTTTTTATCCTTTAATACCTCCTTCAGCGCTTGTGCCCGCTGCTCACCCGCCTCGCTGAGCGGGGGATCATTAGGCGTCGACATAGTGGTTCCGGGAGATGCAACTGCCTTTTCCGCATGGCGCACTACATAATAAGTGTGGCCGCAGGACGTTAGCAATAGGAACAAGGCTAAAACAGTGAGAATTGGTTTCATTTATGGGGTTTTAACATTTTAAAATTAAACGTCATTTCGTATCAGCCGTCTATTTTCGTATATTCAATTTACCGCTAAACCAAATTACCTGATGAATTGACCATGCTATCGCCCGATTGTTGCACCATATGGCTAAAATAGGCTTAGCAGTACCTGATAGCACCGGCCACCTCATCTGATCTTAAACTTTTTACCAGATGAAGACACTCTCCGAAACCTGGTTTGCCGATGGTTACATTGACTTCGAACTCAAGAAGTACACCCTGCTGGCTTATCTACAGGAAGTAAACAAGTATTTTGACGCCAACAGGCTGTACCCTCAGCTGGCAGACATTATTTTTCACTACAATAACCTGGTCGCCTTCCGCGAAAACAAGAAATACCTCCAGGAACAGTTCCCCAAGAAACTCACAGGTATCCAGCTGGAGAAGTTACAACTGTTATACGAACAAATCATCGAAGACGATGAAATGATGCAGGAACTGGAAGACATCATCAATTACTCTACCGGCGAGATGAAAACAGCCATTAGCAATGGTACCGAGATCTACGAGTTTGTGGAAAACAAACTCACCATTTTCCCGGTAGGACTCATCCCCCTGGATGTCCGCGAAGGGTATTTCTTCCTCAGTGAAGGCACCCACCGCAATACCCGCGTGTACCAGTACCGCCTCAGTATTTTTGAGAAACACGATGAGAAATACAGGGCTATTAAAACCGACTATATCGACCAGTGGGAAAGGAATATCGTGAACACCTACGAGAATATTAAGGCCGAACTGATCCGCAAAAAAAGAGACCTGCCCAACCCGGCTGTATATTCTATTGAAACCGAACTTACCTTCCCCGTGGATGAAACCTTGCTCCCCGTCGCAAAACGTAGTCTGGTAAGGTATATCTCAACTGCCGCATAATACAGTCGGGAAGTCCGAAAGTCAGTAAAGTCCGAAAGTCGCGGAAAATCAGAAAGTCAATAAAAGCAGAAAGTCCGTAAGCATCTTCGACTTGATCGAATATACTTACGGACTTTTTATTCTTCCAGTCTTCTAATTCTGAATTCTATATGCTGGATTCTCTCTTAAAACCCTTTCTTCTCCTCTAACTCCGTACCCCAGTCAATTCCTTTATCAGTAGCTGGTACACCTTCAGCAATCCATTTGGCAGCCGGAGCTCCCTTCAGGAAGTGATCGAAGAATTGCGCCAGGCGGATGCTAAGGTCTTTACGGTTTCTTCTTTCTACCAGGTTATGGTCTTCACCATTGTACTGCAACATCCAGGCTTTCTTACCCAGGCGACGCAAGGCAGTAAAGTATTCTATGCCCTGGTACCAGGGAACTGCACCATCAGCATCATTATGCATAATGAGAATGGGAGTAGTTACCTTATCAGCCTTGAACAAAGGAGAGTTCTTCAGGTACAAATCTGGCTTTTGCCACAGCGTAGCACCGATACGGCTTTGTGAATGCTCATATTGAAACTGACGGTTCAAGCCCGTACCCCAGCGAATACCACCATAGGCACTCGTCATATTGGCCACTGGTGCACCTGCACCTGCCGCAGCAAATAGCTTTGTGCGCGTTACCAGGTAAGCTACCTGGTAACCACCCCAGCTTTGTCCCTGAATAGCCATTTTGGTAGAGTCCACCCAGGGCATTTTAGCCATATGCCTGGCAGCCGATACTACTGAGTTATAAGCGCTTTCACCTGGCTCTCCGTCCTTGTAATAAATGTTGGGATCAAAAACGAGGTATCCGTTACTTACAAAATAAGCAATATTCACCGTAGAAGCGCTGGGCGCAGGAGCACGGTAATTATACAATCCATCCGCATCTTGTTCATAGAAGTAGAAGATAACCGGATACTTCTTTTTAGGATCAAAGTTCTCTGGTTTGAATAACAATCCCTCTGCTTCTTTACCATCAAACATTTTCCATTTTACCAACTCCGATGTGAGCCAGTTATAATCCTTCTGTTGTGGATTAATCGAACTGAGGCGTGTGAAGTTCTTAAAGTCCGTTGTAGTAAATACATTGGCAGCTTCCTGTACATTCATACGCCCAAGAACAAAAGCATCAGCTTGCTTTGCCTTGATCGGCGCTACATGTGAATATGGCTCCAGCACCAATTGGATCGGATCCCCGTTAATATTGAGCTTTTTGGTAAAATAACCATCGTATTTGTTGGAGCGGCTGAACGCATCCAGAAGTATTTGCTCATCCGCTTTTATGAAACGGGCTTCACGATCAGTACGCACATAACGCAATACGATTCTATTCTTTTTACCATAACCACCGGTAACATTCACAGGAAGTTTTTCACCTGTTGGGTCTACCTGCCAGATATCATAACGATCATTGATTAATACAGCAGCATCATTTTCCAGCCAACCCGCTGTACCAAAAGAAGAAGGATCATCCGGATGATCATCTTCATCATCATACAAATGCGTAGGCACTTTTTGAGTGATATTGCGGATAGTGCCTGTACTTACCTGGTAAGTGTAATACTGTTTGCCAGGCATATCATACCAGATCACATAGCTGCCTTTGGGAGATGCGCTAAAGAACCCTCTTTGTTTCTCTTTCACCAACTTCTTAGAACCATCTTCCGTAGAGATGATATACGCCCTTTGACGGGCAAATCCCTGCCATTGGGCTTCTACACGATTGCCTTTGCTGGAAGTACCCAATACAAAATTGGCATTGCCTTCATCTATCAGTTGAATATTTTCAGAGCTGTCAGTTCCCAATTGTACCACTTTACCAGAAGCAATATTCAATACCGATGTATAGCTTCTGCGCAGGTCATTATTTAACTGTACCAATTGTTGCGGCTGCAGATAATCATCATTGTAATGCCAGATATCCAGACGTGCCGTTTCAAAATCCACCAGCGTAGTATCCTTAGGCTTTCTTATTTCTGCCAGGCCAAAGAATAATTTCTTAGCGTCTTTGCTGAAGGTGAGTACATAATTCTCACTTACACTAAGTCCTTTACTCACACCCGCAGTAGAACGGTCTACCTGCATACGGGCACTGTCCATACCAGCCTTATAATACCACAGCTTATAGAATTTGCGCAGCGCCTTCGTCACACTATCCCTTTCAGCTACAAATGCCACCTGGGACCCTGTTTCATCCAGCGATACACTTTTCAGGTCATTGAACTTACGCATGATCGTATCCACTTTACCATCGGGCAGGCTGGCCCATAGCAAGGCTGGGGCAGATGCATTATTTCCGTTCTGCTGCGTTGTCTTCAGGATCAGTACATTGCCAACCTGGCTAAAATAATAATCACTTACCAGCTTATATATCTTTTCTTCCCCTGTATAGAGGTTGCGCAATACAAGTTCTGTTCCTTCTTCTCCGTCACTGGCTGCTGAAAAACTGGCGCCACCACGACCTCCTCCACGACCGCCACCACCAGCACCGGCACCTGGCCTGTTGCCGGCATTCGTTGCGCCCGGTGCTGCAGTATTATTGCCAGCATTATTATTGCCCGCACCACCTTCCCTTCTGGGTGAAGCAGGCTGTAAAACAGCCAGTCCGCTTGTTTGCGCTTCAAGAACCTTTTTGCGCAGGCTGTCCGCCACACGCGCCAGGCTATCTGCTGCACGCATAAGGTTATTCAACTGAGTAAGAGAATCAGGTTTTCCTGCAGGACGTGTGGCTTCAGGCAACGGCTTATCCAACAGGTAGGCCATCCATTGACCAGTGCCTTTTTCAGGCGTTCTAAATGATTTAACACGCGCTATTTTGGTAACACTGTCTTTGCCCAATTCCACAATGCCAAGGCTGTCCTTGGGCATATCATTGGGCGTCTTCTTTTTGATCCTGGCATCACGCGTATCCTTGAAAAGGGCACGTATTTTAAATATGGCAAAACGATTGTCTTCTGTAATTGTGGCGCTATACCCACGGGGCACTTCTTTCTTCCAGGAGTTGTCTGCTGCCTGGAGCACCAGTATGCCATCACCTTCCTGGGGTGTTATAGCATAAACCACATATTTTCCATTGTTGCTGATGGCGCGCTCACCGATGCTTTGCCAGCCATCGTATACAGAGTGATCGAGCGGCTTTTTTTGTGCCATGACAGAAAGCGAGCATAGCAGACCCGCTAGCAGGTAGTAGAATTGTCTCATTTTTTCGCGTTGGTTTGGGAATAAAATTAGGCTAAACTATTATTGGACGGTTTTTATCATCAGGCATTGTGGCCGCTCATAAAGAAACGGGGATAGCTTTTTTATGCTCCCGGTATACGAGCCAGGTTTGTAACAATACCGATAGCACAATGAATAACAAGCCGATATAAAAAGTTCCCGTGAGCAGCTTATCTTCCCGGTACACTACAAAAGCAAGTGCAATGCCATAGAGCGGCTCCAGATTATAGGTAAGATTGACAGTAAAAGCCGATATTTTCCTAAGCGCATTCATCGATAAGTTAAAGGCCAGCACCGTACAGAACCAGGCCAGCACAAGCAGCCAGCCCAGATCACTGAGCGTGGGCAGAATATGATCGGCCGGGAAATATTGTAAGTAAAAAGGCAACAATACGGAGAGGAAAAGAAAGCCACCACTCAGTTCATACAAGGTCACCGTTTCCGTAGAATGTTTTTGCAACAACTGACGATTACAGATCGGAAATATACTCCCCAGCAGGGCCGAAATAAGACCTACTATGATCCCTGTTTTGTATTGCGGGTCGAAATGAAAGATCAATGAAATCCCCACAATGGCAATGAGACCCAGCAGCAGTTCCGTCCAGTTCAATTTCTTGCGTACAATGAGCGGCTCAAAGATCGCCGTAAAAAAACCTATGGCCGAAAAACAAACAAGCGCTACAGAGACATTGGCATATTTGATACTGCCATAAAAAGTAACCCAATGCAGTGCAGCAATAGCACCGACACCGGTAATTTTCATGATCTCCCCGAAAGAAACACGCTGCAGTTTCTTCCGGAAAAAGAACAATACCCATAAAGTAAGGGAAGTGAACAGAAGGCGGTACCACACCAGTAACCCTTCATTCAAAGTAATTAAACGGCCAAGGATGCCGGTAAATCCGGCCAGGAGCACAGCTCCATGTAATTGAAGAAACGCTTTGCGCATGAAAGCAAGATAAGACGGACTTATTTAACCCACTTAACTTTTTGATCGTCCCGTTGCATGGCGGGAAATACAGAAGTAGAACTATTGTTCTTAACGCGGTTGCGGTAGTCCTTGAAGAGACTGTACCAGCGGAGTTTGAGCACGCCAAGAATTCCTTCTTTAACGATGCCCTTGTGCATTTTGGAAGCGCCGAACTTGCGGTCTTCGAAAATGATAGGAACTTCTTTGATCGTAAAGCCCAGCTTCCAGGCGGCAAATTTCATTTCAATCTGGAAAGCATAACCAAGGAACCGGATCTGGTCGAGGTTGATCGATTCTAATACTTCGGCCCGGTAACAAACAAATCCGGCTGTGGTATCTTTTACCGGCATCCAGGTGATCAGCCGGGTATAGAGAGAGCCTCCCTTGGAAAGCAGGATCCTGTTGCGCGGCCAGTTGACCGTACCACCACCCGCTACATAACGCGAGCCAATCGCCATGTCTGCACCCTGGTTACAGGCTTCATATAAACGTTGAAGATCGGCAGGACTATGGGAGAAGTCCGCATCCATTTCAAAGATAAAGCGGTAGCCGCGTGCCAGAGACCATTTAAACCCATGGATATAGGCCGTACCCAGCCCTAATTTACCGGTTCGTTGTTCGAGGAATAACTGACCAGGATAGTTTGATTGCAATGTCTTTACGATAGCAGCCGTACCGTCGGGAGAACCGTCGTCTATAACCAGTACATGAAAATTCTGCCGCAAAGCAAATATCGCGTCAATGATCAGCGCAATGTTCTCGCGCTCATTATAGGTGGGTATGATTACTATCTTTTCCAAATTGGGCAATCAATGAGATTCACAAATTTACGACAATTAGGGGGCAGGTTTTTACCCAAATTCCCCACACATGGATTTTAGCCCTTCTTTAACAACGTTCTATTGAATATCTCTGTGAGTTTCTGCTTGGTATGCATAGGAAAATCTCCTTTCATCATCCAATCATAATATTGAGGTTCAGACTTTAGCACGTCCGCCACAGCCCTTCCCTTGTGTTTTCCGAAATTAAACACCTCCACCCCATTCTCCAATATCATCCGGCGTGCAAAATCCACCGTATTGTCCTCTCCGATTACCTTCAGGATGCTTTCCACCGTATTGCCCAGTTGAGGATATTTCACCACCTGCGCTTCCAGCACTTCCCAGGTAGCAGTGGCATCCGCTTCTGCCCCATGAGCCCCTTCCAGGTTCTTATTACAGTAAAACTTGTATGCAGCACTCAATGTACGTTGCTCCATAAGGTGAAATACTTTCTGTACATCCACCAGGCGACGCCCCTTGAAATCAAAATCCAGCCCTACCCGTAGAAACTCTTCGGCCAGCATCGGAATATCAAAACGGTTGGAATTATAACCCGCAAGGTCACAATTTTCTAAAAATTGTTTGATCTCATTGGCCACCTGCTTAAAAGTAGGTGCATCCTTTACCATCTCATTGGTAATACCGTGAAGATCGCTGGAAACAACCGAAATAGGGATTTCGGGGTTCAACAGTTTGCGCTTTACCAGCTTGCTTCCGTCAGTTCCAATTTTCACTATGGCAATCTCAACAATACGATCAGTACTAAGATTGATACCAGTGGTTTCGAGGTCGATGATCGCTAATGGCTTTGATAATTGTAACATCAATTTTGATATTGGGTTAATTCGTCACCTTTTTTGCAAATGTAAGCATATCTATCCCATCATAATTACCTGAGCTCATCAAAAGCAAATTGGCGTTTTGGTATGACTGTGATTGCAACCATTGTACCAGTTCTTCCTTTTGATTCAATACCGCCAGGTCTTTTTTACCAAATCCTTCCACCACTTTCTCTCTCGGCAGCGGTGGCATCCGCTTCATTTCCAGTGCATGCCCCGAATAAAAGACAGCAGCCGCATCCGCTTTGTCCATAGCTCCGCGGTATTCTTTCATAAATTGCTCATTCAAGCTGCTATAGGTATGTAGCTCCAGTACTGCAATGAGTTTACGTTCAGGAAATTGCTGCTTAACAGCTTCCATAGTTGCCTTCACTTTAGAAGGTGCATGAGCAAAGTCACGATATACAATAGTCTGATCGTTTTTAGCCAACAACTCCAACCGCTTGGCTGCTCCGGTGAAGCTTGCCATCGCCTGCACAAAGGCAACTTCGTCAACACCCAATTCTCGACAAGCATACCAGGCTGCGTACAGGTTCATGAGATTATGATCACCAAAAACTTGCAGGGTTCCCGTATAGGTATCAATACTAACGGTTGTTATACCTTTTTCGATGCTATGTGGGGGAATATTATAAGGCTGATAACGCAGGTCTTCGCGCTTATTATCTTCCACCAGTTTCTTCAAAACCGGATCCGTATCATTATAGATCAATAACCCACCCGGCTCTATTTTATTGATAAAAATTACAAATTGCTCCAGGTAAAAATCGAAAGTGGGAAACACATTGATATGGTCCCAGGCTATACCAGTAAGAATAGCGATATGGGGAAATAAGAAATGAAACTTGGGTCTTTTCTCCAATGTACTGGCAGGATATTCATCTCCTTCACATACTATAACAGGAGCATCCGTAATGTTCACCGACTGATCGAAACCTTCCAGCCTGGCGCCTACCAGATAATCAAATGGTTTACCCGTGTTCTTAAGCACATGCATGATCATAGAAGTAGTGGTTGTCTTACCATGACTACCGCCTACCACCACCCTTGTCTTTTGTTGGCTTTCCTGGTAAATGTATTCAGGGAATGAATAAATAGTAAGTCCAAGCTCCCGGGCCCGCTGCAGTTCCGGGTTATCTCCTTTGGCATGCATGCCCAATATAATGGCATCAATGGCTGTTGTGATATTATCAGGGAACCAGCCTGTAGCTTCCGGTAATATACCTGCATTGGCAAGATTAGACCGGGCCGGTTCAAATATTTCATCATCACTGCCAGTAACAATATATCCTTTCCTTTTGAGTGCCAGGGCCAGTTGGTGCATCACACTACCGCCAATGGCTATAAAATGTACTTTCATATGCTAAGCCGAAAGATAAAGATTTTAATCGTTTTATACCTTATCTGGTATATTTTACTATCTCTGTAACAATAAATTATGCTGGATTCCGATCTTTTTATTGTGCATGGGTGTATTTTTTTTGCAGGCCCCACTTGCAAGAACCGAATTTAGTTTGTTTCTTTGACCCATCAAACGTAACCACGTTTACCTACTCCAATCCCTATCAATTTCCGTACTCATCCCCTCCTCTGAAGTAGCCTAATCCGCTCCTCTGAATTTCCTGATGATCCTGTTTTGTTATCCCTTGAATCTCCCATTCATCAGGCTTATTCTCAACCTAAATACCACAAAAATGAAACGGATTTTGACTATTCTCGCATTGATCATCGCTATCAGCGCAACCATCACTTCCTGCACAGCTTCTAAGGGTGGCTGTAAATCAACACAAGGAATGTCTGGCTACCGCTAAGCTTTCGACCACAAAAAGTTACATTATTCTGGACGGCATCACAACATTGTGGTGCCTTTTTTTATTGCCGGCCTCGCAGCAAAATAGCTCAATTACCTCCTTATTGCCAATTCTGGACTGCCGATTGCCGAAAAAAGAAAAAAGCCCTCCTGGGAACAGGACGGCCTCTAACGATTGCTTGCCATATGAAAAAAAACTTATTTCTTCGTTGTGTCCACTGCATGAGCAGTAGTATCAGTAGCATGAGCTGTAGTATCTACAGGAGCAGGTGCAGTTGTATCTGCAGGAGCAGGTGCAGTTGCAGTAGTGTCTTTAGTTTCTGTACCAGTTCCACCGTCATTGCAAGATGCTACGAATGCGCCAATTGCTAAAACTAACAGGAGCTTTTTCATTTGTACCGTTTTTTGTTTTATTAACAGATGATTTAAGGATTAATACGCGAAAGAGAAAAAGGTAACCTCCCCTTTTTAAAAATTTGTAAATATTTTTTAAACCCCGGGAACACAGTACTTTGCGCAGGATTGACCCTCTTTTCCGCATTTTGCCGGATTTTTGGGTTACTTCTCATTAATTTGGGTATTAATAATACGGTTTTAAGTGAAAACAGATCCCCGGGAAATAGCTTTATTGGAAGGACTGGCAAAAGATGACCGGCAAGCCATTGAAACGATTTATAAGCAGCACTATAATATGGTGCAGGCCTTGATAATCAACAACAATGGTTCAGCAGACGATGCACGGGATATTTTCCAGGAAGCCATGATCGTATTGTATGAAAAAGCCCGGTCCGGAACTTTCGAACTCAATTGCCTGTTAAAGACCTATATCTATTCCGTTTGCCGCCGCTTATGGCTGAAACGGCTTCAACAGCAACAAAAGTTTGTTCCGGAAATCGACGGTCTTAGTGAAACCGTAGCGGTAGAAGAAGAACTGGAAGTGCATGGACAGCGGAATACCGAATTTCAGATGATGGAGAAAGCCATGCAGCACCTGGGCGAACCCTGCCGGAGCTTGTTGGAAGCTTTCTATATCCAAAAAAGGAACATGCTTGACATTGCGGGCCATTTCGGGTACACCAATGCCGATAACGCCAAGAACCAGAAATACAAATGTTTAATGAGGCTAAAGAAGCTATTCTTTGCCGCCTACAAAAACAATACACCGTAATGGAAGAAATGCAATTACTGGACGCTGTGGAACGCTACCTGGGCAATGAAATGCCTGCTGAAGAGCGGGAGTTCTTTGAACAATTGCGCAAAACCAATCCGGAAGTAGACCAGCTGGTAGTGGAACACTCCATGTTCCTGCAACAGATGGACCGTTTCAGTGATTGGAAGCAATACAAGTCCACCCTCAACGAAGTGCATAGCCACCTCGTGGATGCCGGCTCCATTAAAGACAAAGCGCCCAAAGCCACCATCATTCAGCTTTGGAAGAAATACCAGCGTGTGGTAGCCGTAGCCGCTTCCATAGCAGGCATCACCGCCCTTAGCATCAGCGCTATCGTTTATTACTTCGCACCCAAACCTGTCTCCGAGATCCGCCTGCTGTCCCAGGAACTTAATAAAGTAAAAATAATTCAACAGCGCACCGATCAGAAAGTGGATGCTGCACTCAAGGAAAAGTCAGCCCCTTACAGGCCACCAGCTGATCCCAAAAGTGGCGGTACCGGCTTCCTGATCGATGGCAAAGGATACCTCGTTACCAGCGCCCATATTGTGGCAGATGCCGACTCTGTGTATATTCAGAATATCAAGGGCGATTATTTCAAAGTAACTGCCCTCTATATTAATAAGCAAACCGATATAGCCGTACTTAAAATAGTAGACAACCACTACCAACCCATCAAATCATTGCCCTATGCCCTGCAAAAGAACATAGCAGATCTGGGCGAAGAAGTATTCACCATGGGTTTCCCTCGCCCCAGTTCCGAGATTGTTTACAATAAAGGATACCTGAGTGCTAAAACAGGTTATAATGGAGATACCACCACTTATCAATTGGCTATTTCCGCCAATCCTGGAAATTCCGGTGGCCCTATTTTCAACCATAGTGGCGAAGTGATCGGTATTCTCAGTGGTAAACAAACCACTGCAGAAGGCGTAGTTTTCTCCAGCCGTACGAAGAACATTTTTACCGCCCTGCATGAGATTAAAAAAGATAGTACCAACGAAGACCGCATAAAGTTACTGTTGCCCTCTTCTATCAAAGGCCTTGACCGTCTACAGCAGATCAAGAAAATTGAAGACTGCATGTTCATGGTGATACGTTACTAAACAACAATCGCACTTTCGTTACAACAAGCTCCGCAATCAACCGCGGAGCTTTCTTTTTGACCATATCCTGCTGCCTGTATATCAACCTTCACAGGTCCGCTGGCAGCATAAAAAAGCGCCCCATATGGAGCGCTTCCTGTATAATCTGTCTAAAATAATTCAAATCTCTGTAATCCTTTAATCCACATAGTCAGCGATTAACTCCACAGGGCGGCAGGATATTCTCCGGCATTCACCAGCTTTTCCAGGTTGGCCTTTACTTCAGGCGCATCTTCTTTATAGGTAACACCAAACCAATCCGATGAAGTAGGAATTACCTTGATCACACCAGCATTATCCTTGATGAACTGATCCGCTACAATAGGAATAAAGAACTCCGACTTTGCCTGCGTACCACTTTCTTTCAGGAAGGTTTGGAAGAGGCCCAATGAGTAATCAAATACAGCAGGATCAAAGCACCAGAAATTCATAGATACACTGGAATCCCTGGGCAATTCTTTCGGTACAAATGAATCATCTGTCTGGATCTTACCATCTTTCATTACAATATTCAGACGTTCTGCAATGGAAGCCAGATTACCCTGTGCATCCACCTGGCATACACCACGATTCACAGTTCCATTATCAGACAGCGTTTTCAGCAACTCATAGCCAATGATAGACCATACAGTAGCACTTACATCCGTAGTCAGGAATTTGTAGGCTTTCTCAAAAGCATCACGGCCATAGAAATCATCAGCATTGATTACCGCAAATGGTTCCTTCACCGTATCCTTGGCACATAACACCGCATGGGCAGTTCCCCAGGGTTTTGTACGGTCGGCAGGAACTTCATAGCCTTCTGTAAATGTCTTCAGGTCCTGGTATACATAATCTATTTCTATGCGACCTTTGAGCCTTGGTTCTACAATTGCTTTGAAGTTTTCGGCAAAATCCTTGCGGATGATGAATACCACTTTCTTGAATCCGGCACGGATAGCATCATAGATAGAATAGTCCATGATCGTTTCGCCACCGGGGCCAAAAGACTGGATCTGTTTCATACTTCCATAGCGGGAGGCCATACCGGCTGCTAATATTAATAAGGTTGGTTGCATTATCGTATTTTTAAAGATTCGGGCACGAAAATATAAAAATAAGCGATCAAAAGAAACCTTGTCAGCTATTTATACATATCAACCTGTTGATTATGCTAAGGCGATTGTGCAGCCATTGCCCAATCAAACCTGGCATCAAAAGGATGTTTTTGTGGATGTACTCCGGCTGGACCTTATACATCCGGTGCTTTCTGGCAATAAATGGTTCAAGCTGAAATACCACCTGCAACAAGCCCGGCAGCAACAAAAGAAGGGTATCCTCACCTTTGGCGGAGCTTATTCCAATCACCTGGTGGCCACAGCCATTGCCTGCAGACTGGAAGGCATGGCGGCAATAGGTATTGTAAGAGGAGAGCCTGCCCCTGCACTTTCCTATACCCTGCAGGAAGCACAGGATTATGGCATGCAGGTTCAATTTGTATCCCGTGCTGCTTTTACTGATGAACAGGCAATGATGGCGACAATGGAACAGGCCAACCCCGGTTACCTGGTAATACCACCCGGTGGTCAAAGCGAAGCCGGTATAAGGGGTGCCACAGAAATATTATCCCTTACCGATCAGGTCCCCTACACGCATATCGCCTGTGCGGTAGGAACCGGAACGATGTTTACAGGCATTGTAAAGAGCCTGTTTCCCCACCAGCAGGCCCTGGGGTTCAGCAGCCTTAAGATCGCCGACCGGGAGAATAACAGCCTCCTGAGCATTGTAAAAGCCCATACCCCTTCAAATTCTTTTACATTCCTGTATGATTATCATTTTGGCGGCTATGCCCGCAAAAACAACGTCCTGATCGCCTTTATGAACGACCTGTACCAGGCCCAGGGGTTACCCACCGATTTTGTCTATACCGGCAAGTTAATGTATGGTATTAATGACCTTATACATAACGATTATTTTACCGGCAATACCCGTATTTTGGCCATCCACAGCGGTGGATTGCAGGGCAACCGGTCCTTACTACCAGGCTCTCTGATTTTCTAATCCCATGATCTCTAATGTCCTAATGTCCTAATAGCTGAATTCACCTATAAACCGGTATAAAATTAGCTATGCAATAGCCCATAGCGCATCAAGCCCTATCTTTGCGACACTAAAATAGATCCACAGACTAATTCGTTATAGGCTCATGACAAGGACCGTATCAGTTGTTTTGCTCTTGCTTTCCCTCAATACCCTTGCACAGGATACCTTGCCTAAATTTACCGCATACACCAGGGGCAGTGATAAGGTAATCATCAGTTGGACTAATAATTACCCCGTAGTTACCCAAATCAGTATTCAACGCTCTTACGATAGTTTAAAGCTGTTTAAAACAATCTTAACAGTACCCGATCCTTCCGTTCCCCAGAATGGTTACCTGGATGCAAAAGGCACCAATCCCAGGATGTTTTACCGCCTTTTTATTGTATTGGAAAATGGTAAGTATGTATTTACCCAGTCCCAGCGTCCATTCTGGGATTCATCCCGAAAGATCGATCCCCAAAGACCGGAAGTAATGCCCGAGAACAATGCCCGTCAACGCGTGGTGATTGCAGAAAACATGGCCCCTAAAGAAGCGGAACTGTTAAAGGAAAAGATACAGGAAGCAATAAAGAAAACCGAGCCCAAAACAACGATACCGGAAAAACCCAAACCCGCTCCTGAGCCCGAGCGCTTTTTTATCATTAAGAAACGGGACACCGTTATCATGCAACTCCCGGAAAAAGGGTTCAAGAATTTCAGAGACTCCATCGTGCTGAAAACAAGAGATACCATGACGTTCAGAAGCGTCGACACCATTCTGATCAAACCTTTTGTACCCAAAGAAGTGTTCAAGGCTTCCAGGTTCGTGTATTCTGATAATACGGGCAATGTAGTGATCATGCTGCCCGAAGCCAAAAACGGTAATTATGCCGTGAAGTTTTATGAAGATGACAAGACCTTCCTGTTTGAGGTCAAACAAATAAAGGAGCCCTGGCTGGTAGTTGATAAAACCAATTTCATGCATGCAGGCTGGTTCCGCTTTGAGCTATTTGAAGACGGGAAGGTGAAAGAAAACCATAAGTTTTTTATACCGAAGGATTGATCTCCACATTGAATACCCGCTCAAAGTTTGCTTTTACTTTCGCTTTCACTTCATCCATGTCGAGCGTATATCCCAATTCTTTTTCCAGCGAGGTTACCTGCTTGTTGCGTATGCCACAGGGAATAATGTAATCAAAATAGGTAAGGTCCGTATTGACATTAAAAGCAAAGCCATGCATAGTCACCCAACGGCTGCAGCGGATACCCATAGCACAGATCTTACGCGCCCTGCCCGGCACAGCAGTATCCATCCACACACCCGTTTCGCCCTGTGAGCGTTCTCCCTTTAGCCCATATTCTGCCATCGTAAGGATAAAAACCTCTTCCAGGTTACGCAGGTATTTACCAAGATCCGTATAAAATCTTTCCAGGTCAAGGATAGGATAGCCCACCAGTTGTTGTGGCCCGTGGAAAGTAATATCCCCTCCCCTGTTGCTGGCAAAAAAATCAATATTCCGGGCTATTCGCTCCTCCTCACTGATCAGCACATTGGCCATATCCCCGCTTTTACCAAGCGTATACACAGGCGGGTGTTCTACAAATAACAAATGGTGAGTGGTAAGCGGTGAATCCCCAGACAGCTTGCTTTCAGCTTCTGGATGCTGAATACCGGATTCTGGATTCTGGATTCTAAATTCCGTCTTCTTCTTCACATTCTCTTTCAGGAGCTTTTCCTGGTAGTCCCAGGCTGCCTGGTAGGGCATCGCGCCCAGGTCTTCAAATAGTACAGGCTGTTTGTCAATATTGGCCATAGCAACAGCAAATTTACGTGTTTATGACTTACCTCCCGATATCTTACCTTTGCGCCAAATTCAGTGGCAGTCATGAGTAAAAAAGATATTGAGCAGGATAACGAGCTGGATAATGAGTTGGAAGACAGTTCAGAAGGCCCCGAGGAACTATATGAGCGTATGAACCTGGTGGTAGATGGTGGTCAGGCCCCCATGCGCCTGGACAAATTCCTGGTACAACGCATTGAAAATGCCTCCCGCAACAAGGTGCAGCAGGCTATTGAAAGCGGCCGTGTACTCATTAATGGCAAACAGGTTCAATCCAATCATAAGATCAAACCCGGTGAAGAGATCGTAGTATACTCCGACAAAGAGGTAAAGGGGGAAGACATTGTACCCGAAAAGATGCCGCTCAATATCGAGTATGAGGATGACGATATCATGATCATCAATAAGCCTGTAGGCCTGGTGGTACACCCCGCCAGCGGCAATCCCAGTGGCACCTTGATCAACGGGGTGGCCTGGTACCTGTTGCAGCAAAACAGTGAGCTCAATACTGAAGTACTGCCCCGCTTTGGGCTGGTACACCGCATTGATAAAAATACGAGTGGATTAATGGTATTGGCCAAGACCGAAAAAGCAGTCAGCAGCTTAGCCAAGGAATTCTTCAACCATACCATTCACCGGCAATATGTGGCCCTGGTATGGGGAGATGTGGCAGAAGACAGCGGCACTGTGAATGCCCATATTGGCCGGCACCAGCGTTTCCGCAAGATCTTTGATGCTTACCCCGATGGAGAATATGGTAAAGAAGCCATTACCCACTATAAAGTACTCGAGCGGTTTGGCTATGTAACGATGGTTCAGTGTGAACTGGAAACAGGACGCACACACCAGATCCGCGTGCACATGAAGCATATTGGCCATCCCCTGTTCAACGATGAAGTATATGGTGGCGACAGGATCGTAAAAGGTACCGTATTCAGTAAATACAAACAATTTGTAGATAACTGTTTTGCCCTTTGCCCCCGGCATGCCCTCCATGCAAAGACCCTTGGGTTTATCCATCCACGCACCCGCCAGGAAGTTGTTTTTAACAGCGAGATGCCCACCGATATGGAGCAAGTGATCGCGAAATGGAGGAATTATGTACAGGTGAAGAATATTATCTGATCATAGAAAAAGGTGACACCTTTCTCCTGCATTGCAAAGGAAAGGTGTCACCTTTTATATTCTTTTCTATTTTGTAAAATCAAATAGGGTAGCTGTAAAAGCTGCATTTTCCCTTTTCTTCAATACCACTCCCCAGCTGCCATTGTAGCGCAATACTTTGGGCACCAGGTAATCTTCAAACCTGGTCATCTCAGCTTCCATACTCACATCAAAGCTGTATACGCCGGCATTGTAACTCAGGTCATAATTGCGGGCCACAATATCCCAGTTGTCGATATTGAACCAGGTGGTCATTTCATTGATCACGATCTTCCCTTTTTCACTGGAATTAAGGTCGGAACGAGGCACCAGTTTGAATATATAACACATTTGCCCGTTGAAAGTGTTCATGTCGATGATATAATCATACAGCTTACTCACTTCTTCATCAAACACTGCTATTTTATTGCCAATGAAGGGAATACCGGGTATCTTCTTCCCTGGGTTAAAGAACAGCATTTTCAATTGTTCTTTGTGCTTTTCAATACCACTCTTGTTTTTCGTACTGAACTCATTTCCTTTCACAATGTTCGATTCACCACAGATGGTATCCCGGGCAAAAAACAAACCCGCATACAGGTTGGCCGTATAATAGTTGAAGTTGTGATTTTTGTCGTACATATCACCTGTGGTCGTTTCTTCCAGCACTTTCATCCAGCGGCAGGTATCTTTTACCACCTGCTGTGTACGGCTTTTAAGCGTCGCCTTCACATCACCCTTCTTTTCCAGCATGCGGATATCATTGAGTGCAGTATAGCCCAGCACTTTCAGGTTGCGGAATGCTTTGTAAAAAGTGGTATCTTCTTTTACCCGGTCAATGAAGGCAGGTACATTCAGGTTGCTTCTTACCACTACCTCTTTTAGGGTAATAGCTTTTTTATTGACAGTGACTGCTGAATCTTTTTGCGCAAAGGCACTATATGCCAATAACAGTACGGGTATAAAAGCCATTGCTTTCATACCCGTAATATAATTCTTTCGCTGTAAAGCTGTACGAACCGTAGTGATTATTAAGCTGCTTTTAAGATTTGTTATTACCCCGTTATTTAGGAAAGGACATTTTGTAATCCACTTTTATTTTGCCCTTTGTAATGTCATCCAGTTTCCCTTTCAGCAGCTTACGTTTGAGCGGTTTAAGATAGTCAATGAACAACTTTCCTTCAATATGATCGTATTCATGCAGTATAACACGGGCCGTTATACCATTGAAAGTTTTGGTATGGGTAACAAATTGCTCATCCTGGTATTCAAGCGTTACTTCTTCATGACGGGTCACATCTTCCCTTATTTTGGGAATGCTCAGGCACCCTTCATTATAAGCCCATTCCTTACCATTGAGCGCTTTGATATGAGCATTGATGAACACCTGCTTGATGCCGGGCTCATCGGGATATTTACCCTGCTCGTCTTCGTCCTGATTGGCAAAGATTTGCGAACTGTCTACTACAAAAAGACGGATATCCCGGTTGATCTGCGGTGCAGCCAATCCTACCCCATTGCTGGCGTACATGGTTTCCCACATATCTTCTATCAATTTTGGAAGACCGGGGTACTCCGGCGTAATATCCTTGCTTACAACACGTAATACCGGTGCTCCGTAAGCTACAATAGAAAGGATCATGCTAGTATGCTTAAATGCTTGATTAGTCGATTGTTAAATTATAATTCCGCCTGCAAATATACGGCAAAAAAGCCACTTGGCCAGCGCAGGGACGGCCGCCTGGGCCCGCTTTAGGACATTCTTTGCAAATATTCCTGCAACATGATCGTGGCTGCTATTTCGTCTACCAGCGCCTTATTTCGCCTTTGCATTTTCTTCAACCCCATCTCTATCATCGCCTGGGAGGCCATTTTGGAGGTATAACGCTCATCCACTGTTTTAAGAGGTATAGCAGGGAACTCTTTCTTCAGCTTTTCTCTGATCTTCTTCACCAGGGGGGTGGCATGCGTATCCGTATCGTCCCAGTTTTTGGGCTCCCCAATAATGATCAGCTCAACCGTTTCTTTGGAAAAATAGTCTTTCAGGAAAGCGATCAGTTTGGGAGATTCAACCGTAGTCAGCCCCGTTGCAATGATCTGTAATGGGTCTGTCACCGCAATACCAGTTCTTTTAAGGCCATAATCGATAGATAGGATACGGGGCATGTTGATTATTAATTAAAAGAAGCGGTTAATATTTTCCAACCCATGAACAGATCAGCAATCACAAATACAGCAAATACCACACTGGCAATACCATTGGCAGTCATGAAAGCGAGGTTTACCCGGCGCAGGTCATTGGGCTTTACGATCGAATGCTGGTAAACCAACATGCCGGCAAACACAGCTATCCCGATCCAGTATAGCCAGTGAAAACCACCATAGATACCCGCGGCGATCACGCAGCCGGCGCTTAACAGATGCAATACTTCCGATACACGCAATGCTTTTGCCTTACCCAGCCAGGCTGGAATGGAATGCAATTGGTGTGACTTATCAAACTCTTCATCCTGCAGAGCATAGATAATATCAAAGCCGCTGACCCAAAAGATAACAGCAAAAGAAAACAGTATGGGTAACAATGCAAACTGACCAGTTACCGCCAGGAAAGCTCCGATAGGCGCCAGGGATAAACCTACTCCCAATACCAGGTGGCAGAGCGGCGTAAACCGTTTGGTATAACTATAAAAAAGGATGACAAATAAGGCTACCGGAGAGAGGAAAAAACAGAGCCGGTTGATAAACCAGCAGCAAACGATGAATAAGAGGCTATTGACAATAGTAAATAGCAAGACACGATCAGCTTTTAAGATGCCTGCGGGTATCTCCCGGATGGCCGTACGGGGATTCTTTGCATCAAACTGCCTGTCGAGGTAACGGTTAAAAGCCATAGCAGCGCTACGGGCAAAGACCATGCACAGAATCACCAGCAACAATAACACTCCTACGCCTCCCCAGAACCCTTCAGTCTTCCAGGAAGAAGAGATAAACTCCCCTTCACCCTGATTAAGCGTAATGGTATTATAAGCCCCTGCGAACTGAGCGTAAAGTCCCAACGCAAACCCGATCAACGCAAAAGGCATGGCGAAGATGGTATGAGAGAATTTGACCAGCGAGAGATAGTTCTTAATTGTTGACATGGGATAATTTTCAGCGTTCAATATTCAATTTTGCACGTACCAGTTCCCACAATACTATACCGGCAGCTACCGAAATGTTCAGCGAATGTTTCATACCCAGTTGGGGTATCTCAATACAACCATCGCAGGCTTTAATGACCTCCGCATCTACCCCACTCACCTCATTGCCAAATACAACAGCCAGCGGGGCCGGTTGGTTGGCATCGAACTGGTTTAAAGGCACACTATTCTCTACCTGCTCTATCGCCCAAAGCCGGTACCCCGCATCCCGCAATTCCTGCACAGCTTCCAGCGTGGAAGCAAAGTATTTCCAGGCCACTGTTTCAGTAGCACCCAGGGCCGTTTTATGGATATCCCGGTGAGGAGGTTGTGGTGTATAGCCACATAAGTAAATGCCTTGCAGCAAAAAGGCGTCTGCCGTGCGGAATACGCTGCCAACATTGTGCATGCTGCGGATATTGTCCAGCACTACGATTATGGGTATTTTATCCGACTCCCTGAAGTCCGTCACTGATTTACGGTTCAGTTCATCCATGCTCAATTTGCGCATCCCGCAAAGGTAATCCACATCTGCCGTCTCACGTCTCACGTTTTCAGTATTTTTGCGGCTCCTTTTGAAAACAAGTAAGAACAAGTATCATGAAACCCACTACAGTTATTTTTGATATGGACGGCCTGCTCATTGACTCTGAACCTTTATGGGAGGAGGCTGGTAAAGAAACCCTGGCAGGATTTGGCGTAAGCCTCACTGATGAACAATACCATTTCAGTACCGGTTTACGCACGCGTGAATGGATCGACTGGTGGTTTACCTGGTTCAATATAGATAAAAAACATGCTTTGGAGGCTGAGCTTGCCATCGTGCAGAAAGCTATCGAAAAGATTGCAGCGCATGGTATTGCCATGCCCGGCGTACATGAGGTATTTAAGCTTTTAAAAGAGAAAGGCTTTAAGATAGGCCTGGCCACTTCTTCTCCCCTTGCCCTGGTGAGGGTGGTAGCCGAAAAGCTACAGATCAATGATTACCTGCAGGCCATTGCTTCTGCCGAGGAATTAAAATATGGTAAGCCGCACCCACAGGTATACCTGGATTGTGCAGCAGCATTGGAAGTATCACCGCTGGAATGTGTGTGCCTGGAAGATTCGTTCAATGGAATGATCGCTGTAAAAGCTGCCCGTATGAAGTGTATTGTAATACCTGCCAAACATCAACAACACCAAACCCGCTGGGATGCTGCTGATATAAAACTACCTTCCCTGCTTCACCTGAATGAGGAGGTATTGGATAATCTGTAAGAAGGGCAATACATTGCCTTGTGGTGAAGCCGGTGTATTTACATCAGGTTAAGCGCTGCAATGAAAGAAACAGATCAGCATCAGGATAACCATCAATAAATAGAAAGGCTGCATTTTTTCATTTTTCATATGGAAAATTTGAATAGTTAGTTGTGACCTTCCAAATGAAATAACATGCTACTAATACGGGGTGCCAATAAATCAGAGTGGGGATAGAGGTCCGAGGGATAGAGGTCTGATGTGCTGCTAAAAATGGGAGCAGTAAGGTACGAAATTACTGCATCCAAACCCCATACCAATGGAAATTATTTTTAATTTATGATACCGGGGCTCCGGTAAAGCATAAAAAAAAGCGTTCCGGGTAAACCGGAACGCTTGTATCAGGTAATAACTGTTGTTAATTACTCTTTGGGAGCAGGAGCATCACCACCTTGCTTCTCTTCTTGCTTCAGCTTTTCTTTGATCTCAGCCAAAGCACCCAGATCACCCAGTGTTGCTTTCTCTACTTTACCTTGAATATTCTTCACAGCTTTCTTGGTCTTATCAGCCTCTACTCTTGCTTCCTTACGGATCGCTTCCTTCTCTTCTACCTTAGATTGTTCCCAGATGCGTGTGTGTGATACAACGATGCGTTTTTCATTGCGATCGAATTCGATCACCATGAACTGCGAAGTTTCATCAGCACCCATGCTCTTACCATCTTCCTTGGTTAAGTGACGGTTAGGAGCAAATCCTTCCAGGCCATAAGGCAACTGAACAATACCACCTTTATCATCACGGCGGATAACTGTTCCTTCATGCACTGTTCCAACAGCAAATGTGTCTTGCAGCGCATTCCAGGGATCTTCTTCCAGTTGTTTGTGACCAAGTTGCAGCTTACGGTTCTCCTTATCGATACCGAGGATCACTACGTCGATGTTAGAACCAACTTTAGTGTACTCGGAAGGATGGTTGAAACGTTTCAGCCAGCTCAGATCGCTGATGTGGATCATACCACCAATACCAGGAGCCAGTTCAACAAATACACCGTAAGGAGTAATGTTTTTTACCAGGCCGGTATGACGGCTTCCTTCAGGGAATTTAGTTTCGATTGTGCTCCAGGGATCTTCGCTCATTTGCTTGATAGACAAGCTCATTTTGCGGCTGCCCTTATCCAGTGTTACGATCTTGGCTTCATACTCATCACCCAGTTTGAAGAACTCTTTGGCGTTGATCGGCGTATTAGCCCAGGTAATTTCACTTACGTGAACCAGACCTTCTACACCTGGCATGATTTCCAGGAATGCACCGTAATCTTCAATGTTTACTACTTTACCTTTCACTACAGAACCTTCATGCACATTTTCTGGTAAAATATCCCATGGGTGCGGAGTAAGTTGTTTCAGACCGAGGCTGATACGTTTCTTCTCGTCGTCGAAATCCAGTACCACCACTTTCAGTTTCTGATCCAGCTTCAATACTTCGCTCGGATGGCTGATACGTCCCCAGCTGATATCGGTGATATACAGCAAGCCGTCCAGACCGCCCAGATCCATGAATGCACCGAAATCGGTGATATTCTTGATCGTACCTTCCAACACCTGACCTCTTTCGAGTTTGCTCATGATCTCTGCACGTTGTGCTTCGATATCGCTTTCGATGAGGGCCTTGTGAGATACTACAGCATTCTTGATCGCTTCGTTGATCTTCACTACCTTGAACTCCATGGTCTTACCTACAAACTGATCGTAATCAGTTACAGGCTTAACGTCAATTTGTGAACCTGGCAGGAACGTTTCCATACCGAATACATCCACAATAAGACCGCCTTTGGTTTTAGAAGTAACAGTACCGGTAATAACTTCACCAGTCTTGTGAACTTCCACAATACGCTCCCAGGCACGGGTAATACGGGCTTGTTTGCGGCTGAGGTTCAGGTGACCATCCCGGTCTTCCTTCTCTACAACCATCACTTCTACCTCATCACCTGTTCTCAGGTTAGCCAGGTCACGGAATTCGTTCAGAGAAACGAGACCATCGCTTTTGAAACCGATGTTGATAACCACGTCAGTCTTCGTCATGGCTACCACCAGGCCTTTCACCAGTTCTCCGTCAGTAACGGCTTTGAAAGTACCTTCATAAACAGCATCGTACTTCAGTTTTTCTTCTTTGGTGTAAGAAGCAACATTGCGTTTGTCAATGCTCCAGTCGAAATCATCATGAGCGCCCGGATCTTCATAAACCGGAGCAGCTGCCACCACAGGTGCAGTTGGTGTCGCTGTAGCCTCTTCCACAGGTGCAGAAGAAGACTCCTGTGCATCAGCGTTTAGTTGTTTAACAATTAAATTTTCAAACATGATAGAATCCCGAAGGTTTTTAAATTCGGGAGGCAAAGATACGCCAAAATGCTGAACAGCAGCGGGTTTTTGCCGTTTTTTTACCTGAATAAAGCACTCATCCGCAGGCTTTTACACCAGGCCCAAAAATAGTTTCCGGGAGGTCCGTTCCCACCACGGCTCCTGTCCTTATTGGGAAATGCAGGCATACTGTTGATTATTATTTTTGTGCAAATCATTTCAAGGCAACCAGTTTTCTGCTATTTTTGAAACCTTTTTACACCAACCGTATACAATGATCACACCGGTTTTAATTCAGTTATTTGAGGAAGGCTTAACTAAACTAACAGGAGAAATCAGCGCCTATCCAGACGACGCAAGCCTTTGGGCAACCAAAGACGGAATCAACAACAGTGGCGGTAACCTCTGTCTCCACCTCACTGGCAACCTCCAGCATTTTTTAGGAGCTGTATTGAATGATTCGGGCTATGTACGCAACCGCGACGCCGAATTCAAAGTGAAGAATATTGTAAAAGCTAAATTGCTCAACGAAATAGAAGAGACTAAAACAGCCGTTAAGGATACCCTTGAGCAGGTAAGCAGAAAACAACTGGATAAGACTTATCCATTGCCGATCAATGGCGAAATGGTCAATACAGAATACTTCCTGGTATACCTGTTGGGCCATCTCAACTACCATATAGGGCAGATCAATTACCTCAGAAGGATGGTAACCCAAGTGCCCGCTTAATAAATTAGTCAGAAAGACTGTAAGACCGAAAGTCCGGAAGTATGTTCGTTACATTCGAAGATACTTCCGGACTTTCCGACTTTACTGACTTTTTACCGCTATCGAAGCAGCTGCAATAAAACCGCTGGTCCATGCATGCTGAAAATTAAATCCACCCGTAATACCATCTACGTCCAGTATTTCACCGGCAAAGAAAAGCCCGGGAACCAGCTTGCTCTGCATCGTATTCGCATCAATTTCCGATAGTTTGATACCGCCGGCAGTCACAAACTCTTCCTTAAAAGTAGTCTTGCCACTTACAGAAAACTCCTGTGCACAAAGATTTTTAATGAGCTTGTTTTGCTCTTTTGAAGGCAGGTCAGCCCAACGCATATCCACACCAATGCCAGCCTGCTCCAGGAAATAATCCCATAGTCTTTGTGGCAAACCAAAAGGATTTCGGTTGGTGATCTTTTGGGTAGCCAGCTCAAACCTCCATCCCTGCATTGCCTCCCGTAAACTGTTCTCATTATAGCCAGTGAGCCAGTTGACGCCAATGGTAAATTGGTAGTTGCCTGCGGCCAGTTCTCTGGCACCCCAGGCCGACAAGCGGAGTACTACCGGGCCACTCATACCCCAATGCGTGATCAACAATGGTCCGCTGGCAGTAAGCTTACTACCGATAATACGCACCTGCGCCTCCGGTACCGATACACCCATGAGTTCCGTAATCTTATTACCCGGCATATTAAAAGTAAACAGCGAGGGCACCGGCTCTTCAATGGTATGCCCCAATTGTTTCAACCATTCAAACATAGCGGATTTGGGATACCCGCCGCAGGCAATACATACATAATCAGCTGTTAATTGCCGCTCTCCGGAAAGTTCAATATTAAACCTGTCAGATGTCACTAATTGACTCGTCTCTCCAGGCTCCTCACTTCTATATTCTGGATTCTGTATTCTATATTCTGTATTCTTCTTCACACGCTGAACTTCTGATGACATCCTGATCTCTATCCCATACTTATTCACTTCCCGCAGCAGACAATCAATAATGGTTTGCGAGGAATCTGTTTCCGGGAACATCCGGCCATCCGCTTCCGTTTTCAACGTTACGCCCCGCTCCTTAAACCACTGTATTGTATCTGTTGTGAAGAACTGATGAAATGTCTTTTTCAGGAAGTTGGCTCCACGGGGATATCTGCGGACCATCTCTCCTATTTCAAAGCAGGCATGCGTTACATTACACCGTCCGCCACCCGATACTTTTACTTTTGATAATATCTTATTGCTTTTTTCCAGGATGATCACTTCCAGATGTGCGTCCAGGCGGGCAGCATTCACGGCACAGAAAAAACCGGCAGCTCCGCCTCCAATTACCACCAACCTTTTTTTCTTTTCCGCCATACTTTATTGTTAAGTCTATCCCGGTAAAAGAAAACCCTCCGGGAAGAGGGTTATAAATGAGTTACAATGATCTGTTCACGTATCCAATACTTAGCCAACCAGTACCGATTGATCAGTAACCAGGTGGGCATTGGCTTTTTCAGCCGCTTCAATAATGCCGTAATCAGAAAGAATATCGGCTGCATTCTTTTGCACACACACATCATGTTCAAAGTGTACAGAAGGAGAATGGTCTACCGTACGTACCGTCCAGCCATCAGATTCAGTATACACTTCTTTCTTACCCATATTGATCATAGGCTCAATGGCCAGTACCGTACCTTCTTTAAGTTTGGCGCCGGAGCCACGCTTGCCATAGTTCGGAACCTGGGGATCTTCGTGCAGGCTTTTGCCCAAACCATGCCCTACCAGTTCACGCACTACGCCATAACCATATTTCTTTTCCGTATGCTCCTGTATAGCAGCACCAATATCACCAACCCGGTTTCCGGCTATTGCCTTCTCGATCCCCTTGTACAGCGATTCTTTGGTAACGCGGATTAGTTTCAATATTTCGGGTTTCACATCGCCGATGGCAAATGTATACGCATGATCGCCATGATAGCCATTTTTCACAATGCCAATATCTACAGAGATAATATCACCATCTTTCAATTCAGCATTATTGGGAAATCCATGTACCACTACATCGTTCACAGAAATACAGGAGTTGAATGGATACCCGTGGAAATTAAGAAAAGAAGGTACACCACCATGATCGGCGATCATTTCTCCAATGGTTTTATCCAATGAGAGGGTAGTAATACCAGGACGAAGTACTTTAGCTATTTCTGCTAAAGTGGCACTCACCAGTAAAGCGCTGTGGCGCATAAGTTCCACTTCAGCCGGTGTTTTAATATAAACCATTATCGTTTGTATCTTATGTTTAAAACAAAACCTGACAACTACTATAACAGTTGCCAGGTTCTAAAGTTGTATAATGATGTATTACAAGGAGGCAGGGGATACTGTCTGACGGCCTTGTACGCGCCCACTCTTCATCAAACCATCATATTGGCGCATTAAAAGTTGAGTTTCAATTTGTTGCAAAGTATCCAGGATTACACCCACCATGATCAGCAGAGAAGTACCGCCAAAGAAAGAGGAGAAAGACTGGGTAACTTGCAAACGTTGGGCAAAACCAGGCAAAATACCTACCACAGCCAGCAATACCGCACCTGGCAGGGTGATCTTGTCCATTACCGAACCGATATAATCGGCAGTTGGCTGACCAGGTTTCACACCGGGGATAAAACCATTGTTACGCTTCAGGTCATCAGCAATTTGCTTTGGATTGAAGATCAAGGCAGTATAGAGGAAGGTAAAACCTATCACCATAACAGCATAGATCAACATATACCAGAAATTACTGTGGTCACCGAATATTTTGGCCAATCCACGGGTAGAATCAAAGTTAGACAACAAAGTAGGCAGGAACATAATAGCCTGGGCAAAGATGATCGGCATTACACCGGCACTGTTCACCTTGATAGGCAGGAACTGGCGGGCGCCACCAAACTGGCGGTTACCAACGATCTGCTTGGCATATTGTACAGGTATTTTCCGTACACCCTGGATCAGAATGATCAGACCCATGATGATGGCTATCAATACTGCGATCTCGATTACAAAAAGTAATAAACCACGGCCACTTCCACCGGTAGTTTTAGCAATCCATTCCTGCATCAACGATTGAGGAAGACGAGCCAGGATACCTACCATGATGATCACGGAGCTACCATTACCCAATCCTTTATCAGTGATCTTTTCGCCCAGCCACATTACGAATAAAGTACCGGCACTGAGGATCACAGTAGTTGAAAGCCAGAAATAATTGGAATATGCTTCCACCATCGCTTCCTTATTCGTCTGGTGCAGGTACGCCACATAGGCGCTGGCCTGCAGAATAGCAACGGCTACAGTCAGATAACGAGTGTACTGATTGATCTTTTTACGGCCACTCTCCCCTTCTTTCTGCATTTTCTGGAATGGTGGGTAGAGAATGGTCATCAACTGCATGAAGATAGAAGCGGAGATATAAGGCATGATACCCAATGCCAGGATAGAAGCCTGTGAAAAGGCGCCACCGGCAAAAGCATCAATCAGGCCAAGGATACCACCACCAGATGCAGCTGTATTGATCTTGGTAGGGTCAATACCGGGGAGTACGATGTGTGTACCGAGGCGATATACGGCTATCAGGGTAATGGTCACCAGGATCTTACTCTTCAGTTCCTCAATACTCCAGATGTTCTTCAGGGTTTGTATGAATTTTTTCACGTAATCCAGAAATTTTTTATGATGGCCTCTGTTTTGAAAACCACAAACAGGTTTGCTGAAAAGACCATTCAATCCTTATGGCAAACCTGCTGTACCGTTATATAAAACCGGTTAACTACTAATCTGTTTTTAACAAAAAAGACGCATGCTAGGATGCGTCTGTGCAAGTTACGTAAAATTACTTTACAATTTCCACAGTCCCACCGGCTGCTTCAATAGCAGCTTTGGCTTTGTCGCTCACTGCATTTATCTTGAAAGTTACTTTAGCTTTCAGTTCGCCATTTCCCAGCACTTTTACCAGGTCGGTGCGGCTTACCAGTCCGTTGATGTAAAGATTCTCCAGGGAGAATTCTTTCAGTTCATATTTCTCAACGAGATGATCAACCTGACCGAGGTTAAACACTTTGTATTCAACCCTGTTTATATTATTAAATCCACGTTTTGGCAAACGACGCTGGATAGGCATCTGACCACCCTCATGGGCGTTTTTACGTTGGTAACCAGCACGGCTTTGACCACCTTTGTTACCTTTTGTAGATGTACCACCTTTACCGGATGCTTCACCACGGCCAAGTCTTTTCTCTTTATGTGTTGCGCCTTCTGCGGGCTTAATCTGATGTAATTTCATGTTTTTTGATTTTTACTCAACGGGGAATCTCCCCTCGCTTTTACAATTTGATAATAAGGTAACCTTGATAATGCTTTCGGGAGCAGCCCCTACTGCACTATGCCTGCTCTACTTTTACCAGGTGGGTTACTTTGCGAACCATACCCAGGATCTGCGGTGTAGCTTCTACTTCTTTAGTAGCATTCAATTTGTTCAATCCCAGTGCCTGAAGAGTCAGTTTTTGACGCTCAGATCTGTCGATTCCGCTTTTTACTAAAGTGATCTTAATCTTGCTCATGATTTAATCATTATGATCGGCCGTTTACCAGTCAACAATTGTCTTTCGACACTCGTTTTCCGATTTACGACAGAAAAGTTATCCGTTAAATACTTTCTTCAGGTTCAGTTTGCGTTGTTTGGCAATAGTGATCGGCTCACGCAACAGCGCCAGTGCAGCAAAAGTAGCTTTTACCACGTTGTGCGGGTTAGCAGAACCGAGTGACTTGGCCAATACGTCGGTAATACCAACGCTTTCCAATACAGCGCGCATGCTGCCTCCGGCAATTACACCGGTACCATGAGCGGCTGGCTTGATCAATACCTTGGCAGCACCCATTTTCGCCCACTGATCGTGGGGAACAGTACCATGCATAATAGGAACTTTTATGAGGTTCTTCTTAGCATCTTCGATGCCTTTGGTAATTGCTTCCTGTACTTCTTTGGCTTTTCCGAGACCATGTCCTACCACACCGTTCTCATTACCCACTACTACGAGGGCAGAAAAACTGAAGGCGCGACCACCTTTAGTGGTTTTTACCACCCGGTTGATGGCTACCACTTTCTCTTTCAGCTCAAGATCGCCGGCTTTAACTCTGTTTAAATTAACTTTTGCCATTATTTCGATTTGACGATTTTAATTGTAAATATCCTAAGGCGATTAGAATTGCAAACCACCTTCACGTGCACCTTCAGCCAGACTCTTTACCCGGCCATGATACAGGTTACCACCACGATCAAATATGATCGCGCTGAGACCTAATTCAGTAGCCTTGCGGGCAATTGCCAAACCTACCAGTTTGCTTTTTTCAATCCTGGTACCTTTCTGAGCAGCAATATCTTTATCCTTAGAAGAAGCCGCAGCCAATGTTACACCAGTAACGTCGTCGATCAGTTGCGCATAGATATCCTGATTGCTTCTGAAAACAGACAGTCTTGGCTTGGTAGCTGTGCCGGATACTTTTTTACGGATCCGGTAGCGGATTTTCTGTCTTTTTACTAATTTATTCATTGCTCTTTATTTTATATCCCCCGATACTGCCGGGAGTTAATTTTCAAATTATTTACCAGCAGCCTTACCAGCTTTACGACGAATAACCTCACCAGCGTATTTAACACCTTTTCCTTTGTACGGCTCTGGCTTACGCAGGCTACGTAATTTAGCAGCTACCTGACCGATCAGTTGTTTGTCAATACCTTCAAGGCTGATCTTAGGATTCTCCCCTTTTTCCTGGGAAGTAGCCACTTTCAATTCCTTGGGTATTTCGAAAATTATATTGTGAGAGTAACCGAGCGACAAGTCGAGCAGGTTACCCTGATTGGAAGCTTTGTAACCCACACCCACCAGCTCAAGATTTCTCTTGAAGCCTTCTGTTACACCTTTTACCAGGTTGGAAACCAGGGCACGGTATAAACCATGCATGGCGCGGTGGCGGATCTGGTCGGTTGGACGTGCAAAAGTGACCTGATTGTCTTTAATTTCTACAGTAATATCACGATCAATAGCTTGCTTCAATTCACCTTTAGGACCTTTTACAGTCAGCACATTGTCCTTTCCTATCACGGCAGTAACGCCAGCGGGCAGTACTACGGGTTGTTTACCTATACGAGACATAAAAAATCAATTTAATTATTACCGTTTATTGTTTCCTGCTACCGACCGATCAGCCTGGTATAGGCCCGGCTTAATGTATCAGTAACGTATATGAGCCATAAGAATGGCTCATAAGATTAATAGATGTAGCAAAGAACTTCACCACCTACGTTCTGTACCTTGGCTTGCTTATCAGTCATCACTCCTTTAGAAGTGCTGAGGATAGCTACACCCAGACCATTCTTCACACGTTTGAACTCAGCAGGGGTAGCGTATTGACGCAAACCTGGGCGGCTTACTCTTTCCAAAGACCTGATAGCAGGTTCTTTTGATTGAGCATCATACTTCAAGGCGATCTTGATCACACCTTGTTTGTTGTCATCCTCAAATTTGTATTTCAGGATGTAGCCTTGATCGTACAGAATTTCTGTAATACGCTTTTTAAGGTTAGAAGCCGGGATCTCTACGATCCGGTGACCTGCCAGTTGGGCGTTACGAACTCTGGTCAGAAAATCTGCTATAGGATCAGTTACCATTTTTAATTGAATTATATCAGTTCACTAATTTTTTTCATTCAGGTTACAGGATGTACTGATCCGGGACCAATTAAATCCCGCATCTCATATCCTGTAGCTCTTTCTTACCAGGAAGCCTTGCGAATGCCTGGTATCTTGCCATTCAGCGCCATATCACGGAATGTAACACGGGAGAGGCCGAAATAACGCATGTATCCCTTAGGACGACCAGTTAACTGGCAGCGATTTTTCAGACGAACTTTAGAAGAATTCTTCGGCAGTTCATCCAATTTTTGCCATTCTCCGGCAGCTTTTAAAGCAGCGCGCTTTTCAGCATACTGAGCTACCAGGTGTTCTCTTTTCCTTTGTCTGGCTTTTACCGACTCTTTTGCCATAATAATTACAAATTCGAATTTTAAATGTCGGGACCAGAAAGTCGTACTGTCAGATCCCGGATTTGTATTTTGTACTTCGTTTTTAGTACGCTTTAGGTACTTAGTCTTTCTTACGGAACGGCATACCCATTTCCTTCAGCAGCTCATAAGCTTCTTCGTTGGTATTAGCCGTAGTAACGAAAGTGATATCAAGACCGGTGATCTTGTTTACCTTATCGATATCGATCTCCGGGAAAATGATTTGTTCAGTAACACCGAGGGTATAGTTACCACGACCGTCAAATGCCTTCTCATTCACACCCTTGAAGTCACGTACACGAGGTAAAGCGGTAGCGATCAGCCTGTCCAGGAACTCATACATCTTTACTCCACGCAGCGTAACACGGGCGCCGATTGGCATGTTCTTACGCAGTTTGAAGTTAGAGATATCCTTCTTAGACATGGTGGTAACAGCTTTCTGACCAGTGATCTGTGTAAGCTCATCTACAGCTATATCTACCAGTTTCTTGTCGCTTACAGCACCGTTCACACCACGGTTCAGGCAGATCTTTTCCAGACGGGGAACCTGCATAATGCTGTCGTAGTTAAAACGCTTCATCAGGGCAGGTACAACATCTTTCTTGTACTTATCTGCTAATCTCGGAGAATATTTTGTTGTGCTCATTTTTTAAAGCTTTGAGCTATGAGCTGCGAGCTGCGAGCCAATAGCGTTTGCAATAATCTTTATCTTAATTGCTGCTGCCCGTAGCCTGGTAGCCCGTAGCCTGCAGCTTTGTTTACTTTATAGCTTCGCCGGATTTCTTGGAAACACGTACCAGTTTGCCATCTTCGCGGGTACGCTTTGCCTTAGTGGCTTCACCTTTTTTCGCATCCCACAACATCACATTCGAAATGTGGATAGATGCTTCCTTCTTCACAATACCACCTTTGGTATCGCGGGCAGAAGGCTTGGTGTGACGGGTAACGATGTTCACTCCTTCAACCAGCACCCTTTCTTTGTCTGGAAATATTTCCAGCACTTTGCGGGGCTTCTTAACATCTTTGTCGTCACCTGTGATCACCACCACGGTGTCACCTTTTTTAACGTGGAACTTTGGTTTAAATCTGTTGCTCATTTTCTTATACTTTATCTCTTAAAGAGAATTATTGACTAAGCTTTTGTTGACAGTGGTGCGTGAATAAATCAATATTCACCGCTCACTATAATACTTCAGGCGCCAGTGAAATGATCTTCATGTAACCCTTGTCACGCAATTCACGCGCTACAGGTCCGAAGATACGAGTACCACGAGGCTCATCAGAAGCATTCAACAGTACTACTGCATTGTCATCAAAACGGATATAAGATCCGTCTTTGCGGCGCAGCTTGTTCTTGGTACGAACAATAACGGCCTTAACAACAGTACCTTTCTTAATGCCACCTGCAGGAATTGCATCCTTTACGGTAACAACAATTTTATCGCCGATCTTCGCGTAATCCTGGCCACTGTTTCCCAACACACGAATACACAATACCTCTTTGGCACCACTATTATCAGCTACGTTTAATCTGCTTTCTTGCTGAATCATTTTTTTAAGCTTTTAGCTTTTAGCTATTAGGAGTTAGCCAATAGCTAATGATGAAATATATATTCCTACAGTTGTCAGCCAAAAGCTAATCGCTAATAGCTAACGGCTTATTCGTTACTTAGCCTTCTCAACTACTTCTACCAGTCTCCAGCGCTTAGTTTTGCTCAGGGGGCGGGTTTCCATAATCTTAACCACATCACCAATTGTACACTCATCCTTTTCATCATGAGCATGGAACTTGGTGGTCTTCTTTACGAACTTACCATAGATCGGGTGTTTTACTTTTCTTTCTACCGCAACGGTAATGGTTTTAGCCATTTTGTTGCTGGTTACAACACCAGTTCTTGTTTTACGCAAATTTCTATCTAACATGTTATTTAGCTTTTTAGCTACCAGCTTTGAGCTTGAACTCTCGGCTTATAAATTAATTATCAACTTCTGTTTAATGCTCGCAGCCCGTAGCGCATGCTCGTAGCTTGCTGCTGTTCTATACAGCTTGTTGTTTCTGCTTCAGCTCTGTTTTCAGACGAGCCAGGTCCTTGCGAACGGCACGGATACTCATAGGATTCTCCAGGGGAGAAATAGCATGAGCAAACTCCAGCTTCTTCAGGCGCAGTTCGTCTTCCTGGATCCTGGCTTTCAGGTCAGCTGCACTCAGATCTTTCAGGCTTTTTACAAAATCAATTTTCTTAGACATGATATACAATTTGAAAGTTTGGCAATTTGAACATTTGAAAACCTCGCCCTCCTACTCTACTTACTCTCCGTTCTCAAATGAGCATCTTACACAGTATGTTTTACGCTTGATAATCCCTGCGAACGATGAACTTGGTCTTGATCGGCAGCTTTTGAGCAGCCAGTTCAAGCGCTTGTTTAGCTGTTGCTTCGCTTACGCCATCGCATTCGAAAATGATACGGCCTGGTTCAACTACAGCAGCCCAAAACTCGGGGTTACCTTTACCTTTACCCATCCGCACTTCCTGTGGCTTGCGGGTAATTGGCTTATCAGGGAAAATGCGTATCCACACATTACCTTCACGTTTCATTGAACGGGTCAGCGCCTGACGGGCAGCTTCGATCTGACGGTTGGTCAACCATATTGGTTCCAGGGCTTTCAGACCGAAAGAACCAAAAGAAATGGTAGTACCACGTTTTGCTACTTCCCGGATGCGGCCTTTTTGCGCTTTCCTGTGTTTCGTCCTTTTAGGCTGTAACATCTATAACAATTTGAAAATTTGATAATTTGAAGGTTTCCTGATCAGCGGGGGTATATAACACCCCATGCGCTCATTAACCTCTTCTGTTGTTTCCACCGCGGAATCCACCGCCACCACCACTGCCGCCTCTGCCGCGGTCACCACCAGCACCACCGCCGCCTCTGCGATCACCACCGCCGCCACCGCCTCTGCGGTCGTCTCTGCGTTCTCCACCTCTTCTGTCTCCACCTCTTTGATCATCGCCACCTGGCCTGTCTCTGCGGTCGCTTACATCACTCTTACCACCAACGAAATTGGGGTTCAGGTCACGCTTGCCAAGTATTTCACCTTTACAGATCCATACTTTGATACCTATTTTACCATACACAGTCAATGCAAACACGTTGGCGTAATCGATATCCATACGCAGTGTGTGCAAAGGTGTACGACCTTGTTTGATTTCTTCTGTACGGGCAATTTCAGCACCGCCCAAACGACCACCAACCTTGATCTTGATACCTTCAGCACCCATACGGAGAGCAGAAGCGATCGCCATCTTGATAGCACGTTTGTAGTTAATACGGTTTTCGATCTGACGGGCAATTGTATCACCTACGATCATGGCATCCAGCTCAGGACGACGTATTTCAAGGATGTTGATCTGTACATCTTCCTTACCGGTCAACTTCTTCAACTCTTCTTTAATACGGTCTACTTCGCCACCACCTTTACCTATGATGATACCGGGCTTAGAGGTATGAATGGTAACGATCAGTTTATTCAGCGTACGCTCAATAACGATCTTAGAGATACCACCTTTGTTGATACGAGCCATCAGGTAAGTCCTGATCTTGTTATCCTCGATCAACTTAGTAGAAAAATCTCTTTTGTTACCATACCAGTTAGATTCCCAACCACGGATAATCCCCAACCTGGCACCAATAGGATTTGTTTTCTGACCCATTTATTATAATTTGAAAATTTTATAATTTATAACAGTAAGCGCTCAATTACGCTTTTACAGTTTTCGTATCAACAATGATCGTTACGTGGTTACTGCGTTTACGTAAGCGATAGGCTCTTCCCTGAGGAGCAGGCAACATCCTTTTCAGCGTGCGTGCACCGTCAACAAAGATTGTTTTTACCACCAGTGCAGCATCAGCAGCACTTTTGCCTTCATTCTTTTGTTCCCAGTTGTTAATAGCGCTTTTCAACAGCTTGGCCAAAGGAGTGGCGGAATGTTGTGGATGGTGTTCCAGCAAAGCCAGGGCTTTCTCCACTTCTACACCGCGGATCTCATCAGCCAGCAAACGCATTCTGCGGGGTGATGTGGGATAATTTCTGAGTTTAGCTACTGCTTCCATTTTTATTAATTTGGAGTCTGAAGTCCGGAGCCTGGAGCAACGGGTGTTTTACTCCCCACTCCTTACTCCTATCTCGCGACTGTTATCTTATGATACTTTTTTACTTGAGTGTCCTTTGAAGTTGCGCGTAGGTGCAAACTCACCCAGCTTATGGCCTACCATAAATTCAGTCACGTAAACCGGGATGAATTTATTACCGTTGTGCACGGCGAAGGTATGCCCCACAAAGTCTGGTGTAATGGTAGAACGACGGCTCCAGGTTTTGATAACACCTTTCTTGGATTTGCCTTCGTTTACAGACAATACTCTTTGTTCCAGCTTCGCGGCTACATAAGGACCTTTTTTTATCGAACGAGCCATATATACTTAATTTGAAAATTTGAAGATTTAAAATCAGCGTTTGACTATTTAGCTAATTTTTTACCATTCTTACGTTGGATGATCATCTTGTCACTTCCTTTACCTCTTGTACGTGTCTTCAGACCCTTAGCGTACTTACCAGTCCTTGAACGTGGGTGACCACCGGAAGCTCTACCTTCACCACCACCCATCGGGTGATCTACAGGGTTCATCGCTACACCACGGGTGCGGGGACGAATACCTTTCCAACGGTTACGACCAGCCTTACCTTTCGTCTCCAGGTTATGATCACCATTGCTCACGATACCTACAGTAGCGAAGCAGTTGATCAATACCTTTCTCAGCTCACCGGAAGGCATTTTCAAAATAGCATAACGCTCTTCTTTATTGGTCAATTGAGCAGAAGTACCGGCACTGCGCACCAGCTTACCACCCTGACCAGGTTGCATTTCAATATTGTGAACATTGGTACCTAATGGCATGTTCTTCATTTGAAGTGCATTACCAATTTCAGGCGCCACAGCATCACCAGCAATTACGGTAGTGCCTACCTGTAATCCCTGGGGAGCCAGGATATATCTTTTTTCACCGTCTGCATAGTTCAGCAGGGCGATAAAAGCAGTACGGTTTGGATCGTATTCAATAGTAACTACAGTTCCTTCAATATCTTTCTTATTCCTCTTGAAATCAATGATACGGTACTTCTTCTTGTGACCGCCACCAATATAGCGCATAGAGCGACGTCCCTGTACGTTACGGCCACCAGTAGATTTTTTACTTTCTACCAGATTCTTTTCCGGAACATTCGTTGTCACTTCTTCATATGCATTACCAATTCTCCATCTGGTTCCGGCCGTAATTGGTTTATACTTTTTCAGTGCCATGTTTTAAGTCTTATTCTGTGTTAAAAATCGTTTTGTCAATACTTTGCGGCGTTTGACGCGCCATTCTTTCCCTGCTACACTTCCCTTAGGAAGCCGGAGGGTTAAATGTTAGCGTACAGGTCGATGCTCTCACCTTCTGCAACGGTTACATACGCTTTTTTGTAAGCCGGCTTAACACCGGAAATAAATCCGGCCTTAGTGAAACGGCTCTTTGCTTTACCTGGAACAACAGAAGTATTTACATCAATAACGGTCACACTGTAAAAACTCTCTATCGCTTTTTTGATTTCCAGCTTATTAGCTTTGCGACCAACCTTGAAAGCATAAGTCCTGCTCTTGTCAGTAAGCTTATTGCTTTTCTCAGTTACGATCGGCTTTATCAATATATCTGCGAGTTTCATATTAACTCAATTTGAAAATTTGAAAATGTTATGCGGTTACTTCGGCCTCATCATCGATGAAGATCTTAGCAGCGCTTTCAGTCAATACCAGTACATTGGCATTTACGATATCATAAGTATTCATGTCGGCGATCAGTGCAGCATTTACAGCAGGCACGTTACGCAGGCTCAGGTACAGGTTATCGTTGTACTCGGGCAGAATAACCAGTGATTTTTTATTAGCGATGTTCAACGCTTTCAGTGCACCAACAAAAGTCTTTGTCTTAGGTGTATCCAGGTTGATATCTTCAATGATCACGATAGCGTTTTCTTTAGCCTTGTAAGACAGGGCGCTGATCTTGGCCAGGTCTTTTACCTTACGGTTCAGTTTGAAATCATAACCGTGGGGCTTAGGTCCAAAAATGGTACCACCACCTTTAAATATAGGTGCACGCAGGTTACCTTTACGGGAACCACCGGTACCCTTTTGACGGTGCAGTTTCTTGCTGGAACCTTGCACTTCAGAACGGGTTTTCACTTTGTGAGTACCCTGACGCTGTGCAGCCAGATACTGCTTCACAGCCAGGTAGATCACGTGATCGTTTGGCTCAGTACCAAAGATCTCATCAGGCAACTCGATTGAGCGACCCGTTTTCTTACCGCTTATATTTAATACATCTACTTGCATCGTACGCTATTTTTCAGTTCAGAAAGTCGACTTCTTATGCAGTTGTCAGTTTCCTGAAGTTGTTATTTTTGAATTAATACAATTGATCCGATGTGTCCAGGTACAGAGCCACTTACCAGGATATAGTTCTTTTCAGGGAATATCTTGATAACCTTCAATCCTTTCACCTTCACACGGTCTTGACCCATCCGGCCTGCCATGCGCATACCTTTAAATACGCGGGAAGCATCAGATGAGTTACCGATAGAACCTGGAGCACGCTGACGATCATGCTGACCGTGAGATTGCTCACCAACTCCACTGAATCCGTGGCGTTTTACAACACCCTGGAAACCTTTACCCTTGGTAGTACCTACTACTTCAACTTTATCACCTTCGGTGAAAATGTCAACAGTAATAGACTCTCCAAGAGCTTTCTCTATGGAATAATCACGAAATTCTTTTACAAACTTTTTTGCGGCTGTATTGGCCTTTGCGAAGTGGTTCTTTTCTGAAGCGAGTGTGTGCTTTTCTTTCTTGTCGCCGAATGCTAACTGCACAGCGCTGTAACCATCAGTGTCTTTTGTTTTGACCTGGGTTACAACACAGGGACCTGCCTCAATGATGGTGCAGCTTGTTTGCTTACCATCAGGGCTGAAGATGCTGGTCATCCCGATTTTTTTGCCAATAATTCCTTTCATCGTTGTTCGTTTTTGCCTTCTCGGTTTAAGAGACATTTGCGGTATGATTGTCACAAACCTTGCTGTCCGGGAGGACAGAGAAGGCACAACCATGGCAACTTCAATCCCCGTTTGCTATCGACCTTTTCTTTTGTTGCCTGCTTTATTTCACCTTACATGAAAACCACAGGCATTCGAAGTACCGATAGTAAACTAACCTCGAAGGGCTAGTTCATATTTAATTTGTTAATGAACCTGACAGGTCTAACCCCGTCAGAATATTTTATTTATTTACCCAGCGCTACTTTATCTGTCACCAACGGTTACAGAGTTTGCAGATAGGTTTAAAAGAACTTTACTACTTACGTAGCGTTATATGAAAAAACCCTGTCAGGATTTTAGAACCCTGACAGGGTTCATCAAATGCTCATCAGGCTTTGATCTCAACTTCTACACCACTGGGCAAGTCGAGCTTACTCAGGGCGTCCACCGTACGGCTGGAAGAAGTATAAATGTCCAGCAAACGCTTGTGCGTACACAGCTGGAATTGCTCACGGCTTTTCTTATTCACGTGCGGCGAGCGCAAAACGGTAAAAATCTTCTTACGGGTAGGTAAAGGAATAGGACCTGTTACTACCGCTCCGGTGCTGCGCACTGTCTTCACGATTTTCTCTGCAGATTTATCTACCAGGTTGTGATCGTAAGACTGTAATTTGATTCTGATTCGTTGAGACATAGTTCAATCCCATTTTTCTAATGGGGATGCAAAGGTAAGTGTAGTTTGATTACTTACAAAAGATTTGAAGAGAAATTTTGCATTCTTACACTAAAAATCTGTCTCAGTCCGTTCACAAGCCCTGCTTTTTCCAGCAATGGGACATCAATACCATGCCTTTAACCAGGCTATATCAGCCACTATCCAATAGTTAATAAGTATATAAATAACTGCTGTTCAAATATTTACGAGCATTTCAACTATAACTGCTTAGCCGTTTTCTAATTTCTCCGGTTGGATTGATTGTTTTTGCTTTCTGCCCAGGCTTCGGTTGTCAAAACAGCTGCGCCGGCCAGTACACCAAAGCCCACAGCCGCAGATTTTCCAAATCCTGTAACTTCCTCCACATAGGCCCACTCCCCTGCTTTCTCCCTGTTATAGGAAAACTTCCTGGGGTTAAGTCCTGTGCGGTACAATTCAGACACATAAAAACTGTGTTGATAAGCCACCGGTACCGGCGTAGGATCGCCTACAACAATTGCCAGGTAACTCCTGAATCGCAAGGGTGAGTTGCCCGCATCGAAAACTGCCTGGTGCGCATAAGCAAAGTTTCCGTCGGCAGTATGCATTTTAATTTTCCGCAGTGCAGAATCAGGAATGTCTTTCAACAGCTTATTGGTAACACCCATCGGCGTTCTGGTGACAAATGATTGCGGAGGGATCATTTGAATGCCGGGCGGAAGGCTGGCCGTCGCATATAGATTAACATCCGTTGTACTAAAGCCTTGCGTCCAATTGATGGTGGAGCCATTCACAACTCCCCGCACGGACACCTGATCTGGGGAATAGCTGATTGCATTATCATTGATTATCAATGCAGAACGCTTCCAGTCAATAAAAATAGGCTTGTCCAGTTTATTCCTGACTATGAGGTTTACCGGGGCATTTTTGCCATTGAAGTTATACACCATCTGCAGGGTATCGTTTTCAATGGTAAATTCCTGGTGTTCATTCTTTTGTAGCTGATCACTGCTAATACCAAGGTATTGGTACCTGTTGCAGGCAGCGAGAAGGATAAGGAGCGACAAAACGGGTATAGTTAGGCGCATATTTTTACTTTAATTTACTCAAGTTATGCTGAAGAAAATGTTAAAACCAGCTCCGTTCGGAGGCAGTGATTGTCAACGTAAGCTTTGTGCCCTCTTTTGAAGTACGGCCCTGCCATTGACTACTCCATAACCAATTGATGCACTGTCATTAGCGGGACCCTGGACCACATAAAAGCGATCTCCCCGCTTATCTCCATTCAACAACTCCGGCGAATTTGACATTTTCACCAGCTCCGACACATAAAAATTATGTTGATAGATTACCGGTTTAGGTAAGCTGTCACCGATCATCATGGTGATATAACTTTTGAATACCAGGGGCGAAGATTCTGCCGTAAAAAAGGCTTGTTTAATGGTTTCATAGCCATCACCCATGGAGGGGATATTCTTTTTGGAAAAGATCGAATCAGGTAATTGTTCCAGCGCCTGGTTGGTAATACCGATCAATTGCTGTATGACATAGGTCTGCGGGGGAATAAAGGCAGCTTCCGCAGGCAGTTGGGCGGTGGCATTTAAATTCCCGTATGAGGAAGACCATTCCTTTGACCAGCTATAGTTGGAACTTGCTATGGAACCCTCAATAGGCACTTTATTGGGTGCATAGCTTACAGCCTTACCATTGATGATCAGGGCCGAACGTTTCCAATCCACATAAATCGGTTCCTGCAGCTTATTCCGGATCATGATCTTGATAGGACCATCCTTGCCATTAAAATTGTAAGAAAGCTCCAAGGTGTCGTTTTCAATGATGAATTCATTAGCCTGATTTTGCTTCACTTCCCGACTGCTAACGGTCATGACCTGATAGGCTGTACAGGAAACAAGGAAGCAACTTGCGAGGGTGGGTAAAACTAGCTTCATAGATGGGGTTTTGACATCAATTTACCGCAGATCCTCAGGTGTTTGTGTTAAGGAAAACAGAATTGAGGATTCTTTTAATCTCTCTATAATCTGCCCTTTTCACTTCCTTCGTCCCTTTGGTTTTGATCATGCTCTCTCACTCTTTTAGCTATTTTCAAACAGTATTAAACCGATACTAAATAAAAGGATATTCCAGAGATATCCCAGAGATATAAGACTGATATAGCAGACATATTAGACATCCAAAAGGAGTGGAATATCTATGAAATATGACTGCATTGTATTTGCGTTAAATCAAGTATATCTTAGAATTTAGTATAAGGCAACTAGCTGACTAGTGGGGGAGCAACAGCTGGAAAAGGTGTATGGTACCCTGGAGGACATAAAAAAACCGGTAATCATGAAACCATGATTACCGGTCTTCGCTGAATATCGGTCAAAAACAGTGCGCCAGGGGTTGCCAGCCGAAGCAGGCAGCCGGTGGAGGCTTATCTTCCGCCCGGAGGGCAGTGTTGTTTGAGGTAGTTGGTATATAAGGTAGCCAGATGCTGATAAGTGCCAGGCCCTTCCGAAATGCTGTGGGTACGGTTGGGATAGGACATCAGCTGAAACTGCCTGTTGTATTTAATCAGTTCATTAATAAGCATTTCTGCATTGTTGTAATGCACGTTGTCGTCACCGGTGCCATGTATATACAACAGGTTACCTTTCAGGTTTTTAGCATAAGTAATGGGTGATCCTTTTACAAAATCCTCTCTGTTTTCCTGTGGCAGCCCCATATAGCGCTCCTGGTAAATATTGTCGTAAGTGAGCTGGTTGCCTACTGCTGCAACGGAGATGCCGGTTTTGTAGATCTCCGGAAATTGAAACATCAGGTTGAGGGTTGCAGAACCTCCGCCACTCCAGCCCCATACGGCCACGCGGCTGGTATCAACAAAAGGCCATTTGAGGATCTCGGTGGCTGCCATCGCCTGATCGCGGATATTCACCAGGCCGATCTTGCGGTAGACGATCTTGCGCCAGTTCCTGCCCTTGGGCACAGGGGTGCCCCTGTTATCAATTGAGATATAGATATAGCCATCTTTGGCCATGCTGCCCTGGTACAGGAAATTGCCTTCCACGCCAAACTGGTCTTTTACATTCTGGCCCCAGGGTTCGGTGTACACATAAAATACAACCGGGTATTTCTTGGTAGCGTCGAAATTATCCGGCTTCACCATCCAGGCGTCCATTTCTACCCCTTCAGAGGTTTTTACTTTAAAGAACTCCACTTTGGAGCTTGTCTTATCAGCTTTGGCAACTGCATCAGCCACTTTATTCTCTCCGTTTACGCCTTTATGATCGGCCAGGGATATCAATTCGTTGACATAGCTGGTGTAGTAATTGGAGAATGTGTGTTGAGCAAATTTTGCATTGGGCGATACATCGTAATCATGGGTGCCTTGTTGGGTGGCCGGTGATACGCGTTCTGCCTTGCCTTTACCATCCAGTTTGGTACGGTACAGGAATTTCTGAGTAGCATTGTCGGGAGAGGCCATAAAATAAACATAGCCGCTCTTTTCGTCGATACAGGTAATTTCCATCACATCGTAGTTGCCGGCGGTGATGAGTGTTTCTTTCTTACCATCGCGGCTTACGCGGTACAGGTGACGCCATCCGTCTTTTTCAGAAGCCCAGATGAATTCCTTGCCGGCATTGAGCCAATCCCATCCACCCCAGATATAGTCGTTGTCCCACAGCGGCAAAATGTCGATCCAGGCAGAATCCTTTTCGGTATAGATGGTTTGGGCAGCACCACTCTGTACATTGCAGAGCATGAGCTGGCTTTCATTTTGTTTGCGGTTGAGGTGCTGAATGATGAGCTCAGTGTTGTTGGCAGCCCATTCTACGCGGGGCACATAGCTTTGCAAAACCGGATCAGTAGGGATGGCCATCCACTTGGTGCTGGCAGTTGAAATATCCACTACACCCACTTTAAAGGGGGAGGGCGCTTCACCTGCACTGGGATATTCCACTGGCACGGCAAAAGGATAAATAGAATCTGTATTGTTCACCATCAGGTAATCCTTGGTGTTCTTGGCATCGATTTGCCAATAAGCGATCTGCTTGCTATCGGGGCTCCAGCGGAAACCATCGCGGCAGAAAAACTCTTCTTCATATACCCAGTCGAAAGTGCCATTGATGAGTTTGCGGTTACCATCCGTAGTCAGCTGTTTTACAGTACCGCTGGCCAGGTCTTCTACATAAAGATTGTATTCACTTACGTAAGCTACTTTGGAGCCATCGGGAGAGAATTTGGCAAACATGAGCGAAGAAGCCGGACGGGCTTTGCCTACTTGTTTGAGTGTATTCGTATTTCTGTCGTATACCCAGTATTCACCCCGGGTATTTAGTCGCCATACTTTTTTAGTGTTGGTAAATAGGAGGATCTTCTTATCATCATCGGAGAAGGCGAAACTTCTGAAGGTGATCGGCTTTCCGCCCTGGGGCGTTAGCTGCTCTTTGGACAATAATACGGTTTTGGTGTTTTGTGGAAGGGTAAACTGTAGCAGTTCCCCACCCTGCACACTATAATAACCGTTGCCATCTTTGGCCCATTTGACAGCACCCTGGGCAAATAGCAGATGCGCAGTAAAAATGCCCAGGCATAAACAAAGCAACCTGGTAAAGAAGGCAGTGGGACGATTCATGCGTAAAAATTTAGGGCGGGAAATTAAAGCAAAAGTCTGAATACCGGTAAACCGGGATTAACCTATTTCGCAGATGTGTTGGCTATACATAGTAATGGTTTGCGGTTGCCTGCTACCGGATTGCGGTATTTACCTATAAAAAATCCCGGCATAAAAGCCGGGACCTTGCTAACCTAAGCTTCCTTTTTAAATGGGAGGCGTGTGTATCCTTTGACCTAAAATAAGTAACGGGTAGATCGTGCACAGTACGGGATTTCCGTTTCTGTGGTTGTTTGACAATTGCCTAAAAGGAAGGTTTAATGCGGAAAAGGCTTTTAATGATTCTTTAATAGGCAATAAAAAAGCCTCTCCGAAGAGAGGCTCTTTTACGTGAGTTTCATCATTGCTATTTTGAAATCACTTGGGGAGAGTTGCAGCCATAAGGCGGCACTAATCAAAAGCCATGTAGTTTAGGGGCTACGCCTGCAATATATGACAGGATTCGGGCATTTTTAAATACAAACCAATAAGTGTGTATAATAAGCACATAACTGTGCTGTTTTGGCGGATAAGTGTGCAAGCGACAAGGATATATTTATTGAATAATTAATACCAGACTTATCTGTTCTGACCCCGCCCTACCCACAAAAAAGCCCCGCCAAACGGCGGGGCTTCTATAAGAAATGCACTTTAAAAATTACTCGCTCACTTTTTGCTTTCCTTTCACCTTGGCAATCACTTCTTCAGCGATGTTGTTGGGTGCAGGAGAGTAATGGCTGAACTCCATGGTAGAAGTAGCACGGCCAGAGCTTAAGCTACGCAATTGTGTTACGTAACCAAACATTTCACTCAGGGGCACTTTGGCTTTGATAACCTGGGCACCTGCGCGGCTGTCCATACCTTCGAGCATACCACGGCGACGGTTAAGGTCACCTGTAACATCACCCATGTACTGGTCAGGCGTAATTACTTCTACTTTCATGATAGGCTCCAGCAATACGGGTTGTGCTTTACGGCCTGCTTCACGGAAACCTTGCTTGGCGCAAAGTTCGAAAGACATGGCATCAGAGTCAACCTGGTGGAAGCTACCATCAAATACGCGGATCTTCACATTCTCTACAGGGTAGCTGGCTAAAACGCCGGTACCAAGTGAGTTCTGGAATCCTTTCTGGATAGCAGGAACGAATTCACGGGGGATAGATCCACCGAAGATATCATTCACAAACTGGAGGTTATCTTTTGGATTTGCTTCCAGCCATTCAGCATCAGCAGGCCCGAGTTCGAAGATGATGTCTGCGAACTTACCACGACCACCCGTTTGTTTCTTCAGGATCTCACGGTGTTCAACAGATTTGCGGAACGCTTCTTTATAAGCCACCTGGGGAGCACCCTGGTTAACTTCTACTTTGAACTCACGACGCATACGGTCGATGATAATTTCCAGGTGCAACTCGCCCATTCCACGAAGGATGGTTTGACCGGTATCTTCATCTGTATTTACACGGAGTGTAGGATCTTCTTCTACCAGCTTGGCAATAGCCATACCCATTTTATCCACGTCGGCCTGAGTTTTAGGCTCGATCGCGATCGCGATCACCGGCTCGGGGATAAACATGTTTTCCAGTGTGATGGGATGGTTCTCATCGCAAAGGGTATCACCGGTCTTGATTTCTTTGAAACCAACAGCAGCAGCGATATCACCAGCTTCGATGAAGTCGATGGGGTTTTGCTTGTTGGCAAACATCTTCATGATACGGCTGATACGCTCTTTCTTACCGCTTCTTACGTTCAATACATAAGAACCAGCATCGAGGTGACCGCTATAGCACCGGAAGAATGCGAGGCGACCTACGAAAGGATCGGTCATGATCTTAAAGGCCAATGCAGCGAAAGGCGCTTTGGGATCAGGCTTACGCGTGATCTGCTCACCGCTATCAGGATCTGTACCTACAGTATCCTCGATATCTAATGGAGAAGGCAGGTAACGGCAAACTGCATCGAGGGCTGTTTGCACACCTTTGTTCTTAAATGAAGAACCACACATCATCGGAACGATGCTGAGATCGATCGTAGCTTTACGGATCGCTTCATGTACTTCATCTTCAGAAATAGTATTTGGATCGTCGAAGAATTTCTCCAACAGTTTGTCGTCGTATTCAGCAACAGCTTCGATCAGGTTCTGCCTCCACTCTTCCGCTTCAGCCTGCAGATCAGCAGGAATAGGAATTTCGTCGAAGGTCATTCCTTCTGTTTCCATATGCCAGATGATACCTTTCATCCTGATGAGGTCAACCACACCCTTGAAATCATCTTCTGCACCGATAGGCAATTGCAAAGGCACGGCTTTAGCACCGAGCATTTCTTTTACCTGCTTAACCACCATCAGGAAGTCAGCACCGGAACGGTCCATTTTGTTAACGAAACCGATACGGGGAACTTTATAACGGTTAGCCTGGCGCCAAACTGTTTCTGATTGAGGCTCTACACCATCAACCGCAGAGAACAGGGCGATCAGACCATCCAGTACACGCATAGAACGCTCTACTTCTACAGTAAAGTCCACGTGGCCCGGAGTATCAATAATGTTGAAATAGTAGTTTTTGGTGTTGGCGTCTACCTTACCCTTAACGGTAGGGAAATTCCACTGGCAGCTAACAGCCGCAGAGGTAATAGTGATACCTCTTTCCTTTTCCTGCTCCATCCAGTCGGTAGTAGCTGCACCATCGTGCACCTCCCCAATCTTGTGAATCATACCGGTGTAGCGCAGGATACGCTCCGTAGTAGTGGTTTTACCGGCATCAATGTGCGCCGCAATACCAAAGTTTCTCTGTAATCGTAAGTCTGCCATGACTTTGTTGTTGTTTTCTGTTTAATATGAGTGCAGGGAATACCCTGAAAATAAGTGCGCAAAGGTAAGCAAATTCTCCGTGAAAATGCAGATTGCAAAAGATCAAAAGATTAAATGTGGAAAACCGGCTGGTAGCGCTGTCTACGACCTTCCGGTAAAGCTGGCTGTGCGGCAGCAGGCGCCACAGGAAACCCCTGAAATAAACAATAATTGGCTACATTTAAAGTACCATTAGCCTACATCCATGAGATACAGTATCCTGCTAACCATCTGCTGCTGTTACTGCCTGACTGTCAATGCCCAGGAGTCAGATAGCGCCTTGCTGCACAAAAAACTACCACCTGCATTATTATCAGTAAAAGCCAGTATGGCCGATAACAAGCCCGCCACCTGGTGGATCATCGTCTCTGATAAAGAAGCGTTTAAAGCCTTCCTTACTAAAGACCAGCTGCCCGTCCTGATCACCGGGGAATACGCGCCTGCCCGGCTACTTATCGTGCAGACAACCCGCAAAACGGTGATAAATAAACTACTGAAAGCCCCCTGGGTAGTTTTTGCCGACCAGCCCCGCCTTCCCAAAGAAGAGCAGGTGGTGAATAGCCAGGACAATACAGCCAGCCAGGTAAATACCGTCCATGGCCTCTACCCTGCCCTCAATGGCAATGGGCTCACCGTGTCGGTAAAGGAAAATAAACCCGATACCACAGATATTGATTTTAAAGGCAGGTATCTGACCACTCCTCTCAGCTCACCCACCATTACGCAGCATGCCGGCATTATGAGTACACTCATTGGCGGCGGGGGAAACAGTGACTATTCTGGCAAAGGGGCGGCCTGGGGTGTCACCCTTAGCTCCTCCGATTTTGCCAGCCTGTTACCGGATGCCAATAATGCTTACCAGCAATACCATATTTCCGTTCAGAATCATTCCTATGGCACCGGGGTCGAGAACTATTATGGGGCCGATGCTGCCGCCTATGATGCCAGCAGTATTGCCAACCCCACCCTGCTACACGTCTTTTCGGCCGGCAATTCAGGCAACCAAACCAGTACACAGGGTGTTTATTCCGGTATACCTGGTCACGCTAACCTGACGGGCAGCTTTAAGATGGGCAAGAATATGATCACCACCGGCGCCATCAACAGTTTGTACCAGGTAGAAGTGCTTAGCTCGAAAGGTCCTGCCTATGATGGAAGGGTAAAACCAGAGTTGGTGGCATTTGGTGAAGATGGTAGTTCGGGAGCAGCTGCGATCACTTCAGGCATTGCCCTGCTGGTACAACAAGCTTTAAAGAATATTACGGGCCAATTGCCAACTGCCTCCCTCGTAAAGGCCATCCTGCTCACAACCGCAGATGATATAGGAACACCCGGTATTGACTTTCAAACAGGCTATGGCAAGGTCAATGCGCTCAAAGCAGTAGAGGCAGCACAACAAAGCAGCTACGCTTCCGGCAATATTGCCCAGGGACAAACATATACTACCCCAATCACCATTCCTGCAGGCATACAGCAAGTCAAACTCACCCTTTGCTGGTATGATGCGCCAGCCACCCCCAACGCAGCCAAAGCATTGGTCAACGATTTAGACCTGGAGCTGATCAATACCAGCACGGGCGAACACTGGCAACCCTGGGTATTGAGCCATGCTGCACACATTGATTCATTGGTGAAAGAACCTGTGAGAAAAAGAGATAGCCTGAATAACAATGAACAGATCACGCTAAACAATCCTGCGCCAGGCGATTATATTATCCAGGTAAAAGGTTATTCTATTCCAGCAGGATCACAGGCATTCGCACTTACCTGGCGCCTGGATACTGCCGACCGCTTCCGCTGGTATTACCCTATTAAAGCAGACCAGGTGCGCGGAGGTGAAAACAACGTTATCCGGTGGGCTTCTTCTTTTCCTGCGAACGATCCGGCCCGGCTTGAATACTCAACAGATGGCGGCCATCAATGGAAGCTGATCGGTAACAATGCAGACCTGGCAAATGGTTTTTATCAATGGCTGGCGCCAGATACCTGTACCACGGCCCTGCTGAAAATAACCACCAACACGCGTTCCTTTTTGTCTGATACCTTCAGCCTATCCTCAAGAATTAAAGCCAATACAGGTTTCAACTGCAGTGATTCTTTCCTCCTTACCTGGAACAGGCCGGCTGGCATAAACAGGTTTGTAGTTTATGGATTGGCAGGAAACTACCTCAGCCCATTGCTCACCACCACCGATACCAACGTTGTATTGAGTAAAGCAGCAAACCCCTCCTTGTATTATTCGGTAGCGCCGGTGCTCGCCAATGGCTTTAGTGGGATCAAGGCCTATACCTTCAATTATACTGCACAGGGAGTAGCCTGTTATATCAAACGTTTCCTGGCTGATCTTGCAGATAATACCGCCAGCTTAATGATTGAATTGGGAACCCGCTATGCGGTACAAAAAATAACCGTGGAGAAACTCGGTATTTCAGGTTATAGTAGTCTGCAGTCAATAGAACCAGTAAACGCTTTACAATACCAATTAACCGATAATACCTTACACCGGGGAGTGAATACTTACCGCCTGAAAATTCAACGTACAGATGGCACTGCTATTTACAGCCAGCCGGAAATGGTCTATAATTTACAGGATGCAGGCTATATTGTTTACCCCAATCCGGTACCTGCAGGCGCTATGCTGCATATCCTTACTGCTATTCCCGGCAACAGCTCCATCATGCTGTTCAATGCAACAGGTCAGCAGGTGCTTCAAAAACAACTCACTGAACTGCACGAGCAAATACCCCTGCAAACGCTACAAAGAGGCATTTACTTCTACCTTATCCGGAAAGACGGACAGAAAGAACAGACGGGAAATGTTTTTATTTATTGAGTATTCGCTGGTGTATGTAAACAAGAAACCCCGCTTGCGCGGGGCTTAATGTTCTTAAACCTCAAAAAAGAGTTATTCAAATATTACTTTGTATACAAATGTTTCCTGGCTGCTGAGCGCGGTGATACGCAGCATGTAAACACCGGTCTTCACACGGGCATCGCGATGGTATTGCACGGTGGTTTGCTGTACTTTTTGTACCAGCTGCTCATGCACAATCTGTCCGGTGGCGCTGACCAGGGATAACTTATAGCTTTCCTGTTGCCTTGCCGACAATGTAATGTTCAATACCTTCTGCACCGGGTTGGGATACAGTGACACCGACCGCACAGTAGTCATCTTTACACTGATGACATTGCTGTAGGTAGTTTTATTATCCTTGCCAATGATGCGCAGGCGGTAATAGTTGGTACCTGTCAGCGGTGTCTCATCGGAGAAAGCATAAATAACCTGTCCGCCGGACTGCCGGGAATTTATATTACCGATGGCCGTGTAGGAACCATTGATAGTAGCACTACGCTCAATGATGTATTCTTTAGTATCTACATCCTGCTGGGCTGCCCAGTTCAGTTGCACCACACCATTTATATCCTTGCCAGATAACTTAACCTGTCCGGGCAGTGTACCGCTACACATGCCGGTTACGTGGAAATAAGAAAGCTTGGTTAAGCAGCCTCCGTTTACCGACATATGACATACATAGGTACCGGTATCAGATGGCAGCAGGTAAGGTATTTTATACGAGGTGGTGGTGCTCACCAGCACGCTGTCTACAGCAGTTGTTTTCTTGAACCATTTATAGGTAGCATTGGCCGTAGAATCCACGTGCAAGGAAACATCACTATAATAACAATCTGAGCTGGCATAGATGATGGTATTGGCCAGCGGCAGGATGTTTACGTCATTCAGGGTTGCATTACCACAGGCATCCAACGCACGCAAACGTACCAGGGAATATTGTACTCCATTGGTAATGGTAAATACAGGGCTTGTTTGTCCGGTTGTGTTGATGCTGGGGGAAGCAGGGATACTGCCGATGATCTCGTAAGCGAAAGGTCCGGTTCCTCCTGTCACTACCGCTCCCACACTGAAGTTATTGTTATCGCACTGGTAGGCGGCCGATTGTTGCAAGCCCGGGAAGCTATATGGAACCACATCGATGGTATCATATATTTTACCGGTACAGCTGGGAACACTGTACTGTACAATATAAGTAGCAGGCTCCAGGTCTACGAACTTGAAAGTAGAGCCTACGTTGGAAGTAAAGGTAATATTTACCGTACTCGTATTCTTTTTGATGATCACCGGGGTTACAACACCCATGTTGGAATTGACATCAATATCAATATCGGTAGCTCCATTTTCCCAAACACCGGAAGGACATTTTGACTTCACAAACTTGGTCTTATTCACAATGCTGGGGCGTGGCGTAACCTTGGCAGTATCTCTTACATTACAGTTGTCGATACCTATGACAGTATATTGCTGTCCGCCTGTGAGCGGGGCCAGGGCATTGATCATTACCGGGCTGGTAGCAGAAGTAACGGAAGTTACCAGTATACCTACCGGATTCAATACCTCTACCCGATAAGGCGAGCTACCAGAGCTGAATGTTACTTTAACATCAGTGGTACCAAAAGTACAGGATTCCATAGCCGTTACACCAATACTTATGGGCACAGGATCGGCATTGATACGACGAACAATGACTGTATCGTAACAAGTGTCTTTGATCTTTATGTCATAGTATCCGTAAGGCAGGTTATTGAAAGTACCATTCGTACTGTTGGCTACAAACTGCCCCAGGGTATCATAAATATTGAACTGGGGATTTTTCAGATTGGTCTGGCCATTCACTTTGGCGGTGAAGGTGGCGCAGGCCTTATTGCTGATGGCTACAGTACCTACTGAAGGCACGTCCCTCTTCGTTGTAAAGCATTTTTCCATGAGGGTATCATAACAGGAATTCCTGATCCTGATACAATTATAACCATAAGGTACGTTGTTGAATGTACCCGTATTATTGCTATCTATGGCTACATTGGCAGCATTGTACAAAATGTATTTTGGATTGGTCAGGTTGGAACCCGTTGCTTTAGCGGTAAAGCCATCGCATCCTTTATTGCTGATGTTCACAACAGATGAGATCGAAGGCTTGGGCCTGATCGGCTCAAAACATCTTTTGATCACCGTATCATAACAAGACGCGCTGTTGGTCATAGTGACGCAATAATAGCCGTAAGGCAGGTTATTGAATACGCCATCTGTATTACAGGCAATCTTTACGTTATTGGCATCGTACAAGCAGAAGTTGGGATTGGTCAGGTTGGTTTGACCAGTAATCTTTGCGTTGAAGCTGCTACAATTTTGCGTAATGTCAACATTGGTAGCAATAGCTGGTATTTGCCTTGGAATGACAAAGCATCGTTCGATGGTAGTATCATAACATACATCGTTCTTAATGCGTATGCAATAACGGGTATTGTACAACAGGTTGTTAAAAATACCAGTATTGTTACAGGCAATTTTCACATTGTTACTGTTATATAAACAGTATTGGGGATTGGTAAGGTTGGCCTGGCCAGCTACACTACCGGTAAAATTATCACATCCGGCATTGCTGGTAGAAATATTAAGTCCTACATCAGGCTTGGGTGCTTTTTCAGTAAAGCATTTTGTGATGGTGGTATCATAACAACCATCTTTTATCTTGATGCAATAAGATCCGTATGGAACGTTGTTAAATACACCGGTCGTATTACCTGCTATCTGAACATTATTACTGTTGAACAGGGTATATGTAGGATTGGTCAGGTTGGATTGCCCGGTGATGGTTGCTGTAAAGGTAGCGCATGCCTTGTTGGAAGTGCTTACATTACTGGCCACAGCAGGCTTGGGTCTGTTGGGCGAGAAGCAACGCTCAATGGTGGTATCGTAACAATTATCTTTTATACGCATACAATAGTTACCATAGGCCAGGCCCGTGAAAATGCCTGTACTGTTGGAAGCAACTTTTACATTGCTGCTATTGTATAGATCATACACCGGATTGGTCAGATTACTTTGACCGGTAGCTTTTGCATCGAATACATTACACTGAAAATTAGAAGTAGTGATAGCAGCAGCCACAGTAGGTTTGTTCGGATCTACCCAGTTAGTAACAGTTGTGGTACCGCAGGGATCTTTCACAACCACTTTCACCGAACGTTTATTGCCGATAAAAAAGCGGAAGTTGCTGTTGGTTGACCATACAGTATCGCCGGCGCCTCTCACCACTCCGTACTTGAAACCAGGGAACACGGTTGTATTGCCTTTGCTGTCTTTAAGTTTTACAGTTACCTGGGCGCTATCGCAACCAACTCTACCCACCGTAACACCATCTACCCACCATTGGTAGTTGAGGATGGTAACACGCCGGGTTTGCTGACCGCCACAAGAGTCTTTCAATTCTATGGCATATTCTCCCGCAATCAGGCCGGAAAAATTTCCTGTGGAATTGGTAGTGCCTACTTTAGTTGGAGAAGGAGCTACGATAGTATAAATAAAGGGTGATCTACCACTTTGCAGGCCGGTTACACTGACCGTTCCGTCCGCACCGTTCATACAGGTAACGTCGGTTTTGGTCAATGTAAAACGGGGATCGCTATAGGATCCCGGAACAATAACATTGTATTTTTCGGTAACACAACCGGTATTGATATCTTTTACACTCACTACATAGGTGCCGGCAGCAAGACCAGTAATGTTGGTAGAGGAAGTGTAGGCTGTGGTAACAGGCCCTGTCACTTTGATATTATAACTACCAGTACCGCCGGTGACATTCACCTTAATACTTCCGGTAGCTATACATCGCGACTCTTTAGTGGTGTAAGTAAAGTTAAGTGTAGAACAATCCTGGGCCAACCCTAAAAGGGGGGGCAGGTAAAGTAGGGACATAAGGATCCCCGTTCGCATCATTTTCAACAGGCTCTTCATGGGGTACGATTTCGGATTATTTTTCTACAGGATATAGGTTCTCTATTACAGGGGATAAAGTAAATAGGTTTTGGTCATTAATGCAAGCCTGTCTGGATAACTCATAATGAAAATTGCTCCTGCTTAAAATACATGGCAGTATTTATCCATGTGCAGATCAGCTGATTTACAGCTGCTTTAGCCCTGATTGTTATGATAAAATATGTGGATATTAAATTTCCGGGAGGGACCGATAAATGTGAATATTTTTTATGTCAACGGTATTTTTACGTAGTGCCAAATAAGAAAGGCCATCCCGCTAAGCGGGATGGCCTTTAAATATATTGCTCTACAGGAGAGATTATACTTTGAAGTGAGCAAAAGCCTTGTTGGCTTCAGCCATACGGTGGGTATCTTCTTTCTTTTTGAAAGCACCACCTTCGCCTTTAGCAGCGGCAACTACTTCGTTGGCCAGCTTTTCTGCCATGCTACGACCATTCCTGTCGCGGCTGTAGCGAATGAGCCATTTAATGCTCAGTGATATTTTCCTGTCTGCACGTACTTCAGCAGGAATCTGGAAAGTAGCACCTCCGATACGACGGCTGCGTACTTCGACGGCCGGTGTAACGTTGGATAAAGCTTTTTTCCATACTTCGTAACCATTTTCACCGGTTTGCTTGGATATACGATCCATTGCATCATAGAAAATGGTGAATGCCGTATTCTTTTTACCCTGCCACATCAGGTTATTCACAAAACGTGTTACCAGGGCATCACTGTATTTTGCATCTGGCGCCGGGGCAATTTTTTTGGCTTTAGTCTTCCTCATTGTTATCGCTTGTTTATAAGTTGGACCAGCCATTGCCGATCCAGTTTTATCTTACTTTAGTTGTTATCCGCGGAATGCGGTGAGATTACGTAATCCGTGAATACTAAGACTATTTCTTAGCTTTTTCGCGTTTAGTACCGTACTTAGAACGGCTCTTTTTACGATCCTTCACACCAGCCGTATCCAGGCTTCCGCGAACGATGTGGTAACGTACACCTGGTAAATCCTTCACACGACCGCCACGAACCAACACAATGGAGTGTTCCTGCAGGTTATGACCTTCACCGGGTATATAGGCAATCACCTCTACTTTATTTGTTAAACGTACCTTGGCTACTTTACGCAAAGCCGAGTTAGGCTTTTTGGGAGTAGTTGTATATACACGGGTGCATACACCGCGACGGAACGGACAGCTATCCAAAGCCCTTGATTTGCTCTTGGACTTGATAATCTCTCTTCCTTTTCTAACCAATTGTTGAATTGTAGGCATTCTGAACCTTTTATTTTTGGGACGGCAAAGGTAGAACCCAGCCTGTTAAATACCAAATCTTAATCACTGATTTTATAGATTTCTCTGAATTGATGTGGATAAGTTCTGAATACATCTACCGGAAACGGTTAACTTTTGGCTGTTTAGCTATTAGCCTTCTTCTATGTAATCAACTGTATATCAACTATTATTGATTAAAGGCTAATATCTAATAGCTAATGGGCTTAGATCTTATACATCCATCCGTATGGATCGGCTGTTCTGCCCTCCCGGATATCATTCAGGCGACGTTTCATTTCAGGGGCGGCCTTCCACTCATCAACATTGAAGGTCATCACAAAATCTTTGTACTTCAATTCTTTGATGGGCGATATGGTAGCAGCTGTACCGGTCCCAAATACTTCCTGTAACTGGCCGGCTTTATAGGCTTCGATCATTTCTTCGATATTAACAGGGCGTTCTTCCACCGTAAGGCCCATATCCCGCAGGATGGTAATGGCGCTATCACGTGTTACACCCGCCAGGATGGTCCCGGCATTGAGATCGGGGGTAATCGCCTTGTTGCCCAGGATAAAGAATACGTTCATCGTACCGATTTCCTGTACATATTTGTGTTCGGCAGCATCTGTCCACAGTACCTGGTCGTAACCTTTGCTTTTGGCCTCGGCAGTCACCATCATGCTGGCGCCATAGTTGCCGGCCACTTTCGCAAAACCAACACCACCAGGCGCTGCGCGGGTATATTTTTCTTCCACATAAATCCGCATCGGAGCGCCATAATAAGGCCCTGTGGGACTGAGGATGATCATAAACTTATAAGTATCAGAAGGTTTTACACCAATTACTTCATCTGTAGAGAACATAAAAGGGCGTACGTACAAAGAATGATCTTCCTTGTTGGGAATCCAGTTCTTATCAAGATTGATCAATTGGCGCATGCCTTCCATGAACAGTTCTTCAGGAACTTCCGGCATTTGCATACGTGTTGCAGAGATATTGAAGCGCTTGTAATTGTCCTGTGGGCGGAAAATATAGGCTTCTCCATCCTTATTGCGGTAGGCTTTTATGCCTTCAAATATAGCTTGTCCATAATGGAGGGAGGCCAGGGCAGGACTCAATACCAGCGGCTGATAGGGCTTGATTTCCACATTCTTCCATTCACCATTTTCGTAGTCAGCTTCCAGCATGTGGTCGGTAAAATACTTGCCAAAAGGAATGTTTTCCAACGGAATATCATTCAATTTGCTCCGTTCAATTTTTGTCACAGGTATGCTATATGCATCAATCATAATCCAGTATTTTTGAGCCACAAAGAAACAATTAAAGTTTTTGCCTGCAAAAAATCCAGGCATATTTTACTAACAATTGTTAGTGTCAAGATAAATAACATACCGGAAAGCAGGCGGGATCCGGAATAAACAAATAACAATATGTCGGCATATAATATAGAATTACCGGGAGTAGTGATTGCCGGGCTTTTTAAAAAAGCCATTGTGCAGGGAGAAGGCAAAGCCGTGCAAGGGGAGATTGTGCAGACCGGACAGGTCTCCACCCCTGCTCCGCAGCCAGTGGCCCGGGAGCCGAAATTACCAGCTTCGCCCCCACCGGTGATGCCTGCCAGGCCCACATCTACTCCAGCCGCAACAGAGACAGTACCAGCAGTCCCTGCCCCCGCCTCTGCCTATAAGGTGCTGGGCAATAACCGTCAGCATGTGGCAGTGATCGTACGCTTTCCCGGAGAAGCCTTTCTCCCGGAAAACCATTTGCAGATGTTGACGAAAATGCTGGGCGCCTGCAAACTGAACCTGGGTGATGTGGCCATCGTAAATGATGCCACGCAGCAAGTGAACATCAATGTGCTGAAAGATCAACTGTCGCCTAAACGGGTGTTATTGTTTGGCGTAGCACCAGAAGAAACGGGCCTGCCGCTCAACTTCCCTGCCTTTAAAGACCAGGAATATGCTGGTTCAACCTACCTGTACACGCCCTCCCTGGACGAATTGAACAAGGAAACAGAGGAAGGGAAGCTGCTCAAACGGAGATTGTGGGAAAGCCTGAAGAAGATATTTGGCGTGTAGCTTATTGATCAGGCTGCTGTACAAAAGAACACGAAACATATAACCCGGAACGTTCTATTATGATCAAACTGATTTTCGCTACGAATAATTCACACAAGGTACAGGAGATACAAGCTGCCATTGGTACACAGATCCAGGTAATCAGCCTCAAAGAAGCAGGTATTGACATCGATATCCCGGAGCCGCACGATACACTGGAGGCCAACGCCACAGAGAAATCACGCACGATTTTACAGTTAACAGGTGAAAATTGCTTCAGTGAGGATACCGGACTAGAGGTTGATGCCCTGCATGGAGAGCCTGGTGTTAAAAGCGCCCGTTATGCCGGAGAGGACAAAGCTTTTGATAAGAATATAGAAAAGTTGCTTTCCAGGCTTGGGGATAATCCTGACCGTAATGCAAGGTTCCGTACAGTGATCTCGCTATTGTGGGAAGGAAAGGAAATACTGTTTGAAGGCATTTGTGAAGGCACTATTATCGGAGATAAAAGGGGCAAAGAAGGTTTTGGCTACGATCCTGTTTTTGTTCCCGAGGGAAGTACCCGTACTTTTGCTGAGATGAGCCTGACGGAGAAAGGCCAGTTCAGTCACCGGAAAAAAGCGGCTGATAAGCTGGTTTCCTTTTTGCAGGGAGTGGTACAAACTATCTAAATAGCCCCGGTGAAAGTGCGCATTGCCTGTTGAGGGAATACCCCAACCAACCTTTTCATATTACTTAATAAAAAATTTGGATCAAAAAAGCAACTATACCATTTCCGAATCCGACTTGATAAAAGGCAGTATTGCGGGAGACAGGCGAATGCAGGAAGAACTGTACCGCAGGTTTGCACCCAAAATGTATGCTGTATGCCTGCGTTATGCCAACAATACAGACGACGCCCAGGACCTGTTGCAGGAGGGATTTATCAAGGTATATAAAAATCTGCATCGCTTCCGGGCAGAGGGTTCATTTGAAGGATGGGTAAGAAGGGTGTTTGTAAACACTTCCATAGAACACTTCCGCAAAAAGTCGGCACAGCTATCCAGCGTCAGCGAAAAGGAAGAAAATACGATTGAAGATGCGGATATCACCGCGCTTGACAGCCTGGCCGAAAAAGATATCATCAATATTGTGCAGGAACTTTCACCCGGATACCGGACAGTGTTCAACCTGTATGTGGTAGAAGGCTACTCACACAAAGAGATCGGTGAGTTGTTGGGAATCAGTGAAGGAACGAGTAAGTCACAATTGGCAAGGGCCAAGTCTATTTTGCAAAAGAAAGTAACTCAGTATTTAAGCGATACTAAAAAGTCCTTTACCCGCTAATATGTCTGCTAACGTACAAAATATTTTACGCAACCTGGAAACGGCCCCACCTGCCGGTATCTGGGATACTATTAGTGCGCGACTGGATGCAGAATTTGATGCACAGGAAATAAAGATCGCCGAAAAATTATATGATTGGGAAGCCCCTCCCCCACCGGGCGCCTGGGGAAATATTGCTCTTGCTTTACAGGTAAATGCTGCCGCAGATATCCAAGAAACGCCGGCTAAAGTGATTCGCCTGCCCTTTCGCAAGTTGGCCATAGCGGCTGCAGTACTGGGTATTGTAGGCTTTGCCACCTGGAACTTTCTAAACCGGGCTTCCGGAGACCCTATTGTTAAAGACGATCTGCCAGCAGCTCCTTCCAATACCATCACCACTGATATCAACGAGGCAAGGGTACAACCTTCCCTGCCGGTTATTGACGCTGCTATTGGTGGTCGACGGCGTACGACTATCAATATTGCGCGCCGGGTAAATGCTGCTGCCCTCATCCAGGATGATCTCATTAGTAACGCCCTGGCAGAAGAGCCATTTGATGATATGCCTTATGCAGCAGTCGGTGGTATGCACCCGCAGGTTACTACCTCCCGCAAAGGTATCAAGGCACCACTGATCAAGGATGCCAACGGGAATATCATTATGGACAATAGTCTTATTATTTCACGTGATAATAACTATATCATTTTAACCTGTCCCAATGGTGAGCAAACACGGCTTTCCACCAAGTTCCTGCCACTACTGCTGGACCTTAATGCTACGATGGACCCTGCTGAGTTTTTTGACACCATGTTCCGGGAAAGCAGTATCTGGAAGAACCGTTTCAGCCAATGGCGGTACAAACTGATGCAGCAGGCCTCTTTCGCTCCTACGGCTACCAATTTCCTCGACATTATGGCTTTGAAAGAACTCATAGAGGAAAAGCAATAAAGGCAACGAGCAAAAACAACAATCAATTCTTCATGGCACGTATTAAAGTTGATCTCCCGGATCAGTTCTCTTTTTCAACGATTATCCCTGTTCGTATTACCGACCTCAATTATGGAGGGCATGTAGGCAATGACACCGTACTTTCGCTTATTCATGAAGCGCGGGTACAGTTCCTGCAACATTATGGTTATGCTGAATTGAACATGGGGGGACCAGGGCTCATTATGAGTGATGTGGCGATAGAATTCAAGCAAGAGCTCTTTTATGGGGATCAGGTAAAGGTGGCTGTAACAGCCGATGACTTTTCCAAAGTATCTTTTGATCTTTATTATAAACTGGAAAAAGAAACAGCGGGTAAAACGATATTGGTGGCTACTGCCAAAACCGGGATGGTATGCTTTGATTATGCAAAGAAAAAAGTTACTGCTGTACCGGAACGATTGAAATTTAGAATGTAGCAACCCGCTGGCGTTATTGATTGTTCCATATGCGCCAGCTTTCTTCTGCCTGTATGACCAGCATATCGGCCCCGTTTTTTATCACAGCGCCCTGCTCTTCCCCCTTTTGCAGAAACAGTGTTTTGGCCGGGTTATATACCAGATCAAAGAGGTAATGCCGGGGTGTAAGTGATTCGTAGGGCAAAGGCGGGCAATCATGCTCATTCGGATACATGCCCACAGGTGTAGTATTGATAATAAGGGAGTGGTGCTCCAGGATGGCTGGTGTTAGTTGCTCATAACTGATCTGACGGCCGGAAACCGGGTTGCGCGATACTTCCAGGAAAATGATACCCAGTTTCTCCAACACAAAATGAATGGCTTTAGCTGCTCCGCCAGTGCCCAGTACAAGGGCCTTCTGGTGATGGGATTCGAGCAAGGGGCGCAGGGAATGCTCAAAACCTGTTACATCTGTATTATAGCCATGGAGTTCTCCATTGACGAATTTGATGCAATTACAGGCGCCGATCTTTTTTACTACATCGCTTTGGTGATGGAGATAGGCCATCACTTTTTCTTTGTAGGGAATGGTGACATTGAGGCCCGCGAGGTGCGGATTTTGCTCCAGCACGGCCCTCAATGCATCTATATTCTCCAAAGGAAAATTCTCATATACGCAATCAGCGATACGCTCTTCCCGGAATTTATCAGTGAAGAATTTTTGGGAAAAGGAATGGCTCAACGGGTAACCAATCAGCCCAAAATGTCTCATTATGCTTCTTCTTTATTGAGGAATAGGCTGAAGGTATCGCCCCGCAGGCCAATACGCATGGCTTCCAGGGAGATCATTTCCGTAGGGGCGATATTACCCAGGTTCACATTGCAGCCCAGTAATTCAATAAAATAGAGCTGTTGTGCTTTTTGTGGCGCCTCCCAAAGGATCTTTTCGCCTGGTATCTGTGTAAGGATCTCCTGCACAAGTCCTTCACGTACTTCACCACTGCCACGGTAAATGCCCACATTTCCGGCCTCGCGGGCTTCGGCAATAACGTAGGTAGCACCGGCATTGAGTTCGGCCCGCATGAGTTCTATCCATTTGTAAGGAGGGATAATATGAGCAGCATCTTTGCTTCCCACCTCACTGAGGATGGTAGCATGCTTGGTCAGTTTTTCAATATACCCGCACTTCTCAGCATGAGGGATGGTAATAGAACCATCACTTACCTCTATGTATTCAATACCGTAGTCTTTGCAAACGGCGATGTAATCATTAAGCTGATTCCGCACAAGGAAAGCTTCAAATAAAGTACCACCAAAATAGATGGGTACATTATAGGATTGATATGCTTGTATTTTCTCACGCAGGTTGGGGGTAACGAAGGATGTTCCAAATCCCAGCTTTACGATATCTACATGGGGGCGTGATACACTCATGAAATTATGTACTTCAGGAATACTCAGACCCTTATCCATTACCATCGTAATACCGCTGGTACGAGGTTGAAGGTTTCTATCAGGAATTTGTGTGAGGTTGAAATTCATTCGCTGGATTTTACTATTACAGTTTCTAAAGCCGCCGCAAAAATAGGGAAGAAAAAAGAGAAATGATGCAAGAGGTCATACACAGAATATTAGATAAAAGACGTATGGGTCATAGATTATGACCACACAGGCTTTTCCAGCATCCTGTATTGATTAAAATTCTTTAACCTTTTTAAAATTGCACCGGCTTGTTTTAAGCTGATTGAACAGTCAAAGAGAGGCAGTTTTGCCTGATCCTATTGAGACTTGTTCTTCTTGTAGCGGGCTACCACATCCACCACCATCTGGTGTTGGAGGATAGCCGGATTCAGCTGCACCAGCTTTTTGACCATCTTGGGAGCTATATTCATAGCATTTTCCAGTTGGAGGAGGGATTCCTTGATCTTACCCAATGCAAAGTAAACACCGGCCAGATAGAATAAAAACAATGGTTTCCCTTCGGTCATCTTAATGGCGGCCTTTACCTGTTCCAGGGCTTCTTCGTAGAATTCACCATTGTAGAGGCAACGGATAAGCGCTTCCCAGCTGGATATATTGCGGGGCCGCTGGCGCACTACATTGGAAAAATATTGAATGGCTTCCTTGTATTCGCCCATCTGCATTTTACACTCGCCCATCGCCATATTATATTCAGGCTGCATGCGGTGTATCTGTAAGGCTGTATCCAGGTGTTTGATGGCTGTAGCCCACTGCGCCTCGTTGATATAGGTACAGGCCACTTTATAATGGAGCTTGCTGTCTTCCACATTGAGATGAGATGCCTTACGGTAGTAGAACCTGGCCTGGGCAAAGTTCTTCATACGGTCATAACAATGGCCTATCGCTTCAAAGATCACATCTTCGGGCCTTGACAGTTCCAATACTTTTTCCAGTACTTCGATGGCGTCTTTGTACTTACGCATCCTGATATAAGCATCGCCCATATTACGGTAGGCGTAATCGAATTTTTCATCGATCACAATGGCATACTTATAGGCATCAATGGCTTTCTCGTAGAGTTTTAAGCCCTGGAAGGCAGCAGCCAGGTTGAACCAGGCAAGTTCACTGTAAGGGTATTCCTCAATGATCTGCTGGTGTAAACGGATGCTTTCTTCATTGCGTCCTGTAAAGTCGGTCCAGAAGCAGATCTTATACAGGGCCTCCTCATTATTAGGCTCCTGATCAAGGATCAGCTTCAGACAGTCGAATATTTTATCAAACTCTTCGTAGTCATCGTATACATCGGCCAGCTCGAAGAGCAATTCAATACGCTCCTGCCCTTCAAAGAGCTGGAGGGCATTTTCGAGTAAGGCTACCGCCTTTTCCTGCTGGTCGAGGGCCAGGTAGGCGTCCGTCTTTAATATGTAAAGGTTAATATCATTGCTATCGAGGAGTTCCGCATGCTGCAGTATCCGGAGGGCTTCCTGGTAATGGCGTGTAGCGATCAGGAGATCGGCCTTTTTGATGAGCAACATCGCGGAATAGGGATATTGTTCAATACCCAATTCAGCGGCTTCCAATGCCTGTTGCAGGTCTTCCCGGTCATCAAAGTAGTCGATGATACGCTCAAAAGCCTCCTCATCCAGGAAGGAGTGACTGCGGCCAGATTTGAGGTTCTGAAACTGCTTCACTAACTCCTTGAGCTCCTCATTATCATTGCGTGATGGATTGTCTCTCATGTAATTAAGTAAAGGTTTATGTAAAATAGCTTTTTCATGAATGCATACCAATTTTTTCTTATCGACAGGTGTGCATAAGTACTATTCAAAGGAGTTGATTTTGAGTATTTTAAAACCCGCGTGCAACATTTGTTAAAATTGGAGTGTCATTTTTATGGAATCTGTAACATTTAGGCATCCTTAATCGTTAAAGAGATACTAAACTTTGTGACAATCGGTTAAAGGTTTCTAAAATTTTTTCAATATTTTTGCGTTAGTTATGAAGGCAAACTCTACTCTTAAATTAGACCACATGTTAAAAAAGACCCTCATCAGTTGTGCGATGATTGGGGCGGTTGCACTTGCTGCTGTTGCAAGCAGCGGTGGTGGTAAAAAGAAGTCAGAGGCGCCGCTTAAGCCCATCTACACACCTATCAGAACGACAAATGGCTTTACATTAAAAGCCGGTCCTTCCTACACAGGAAGCCACATTCTCAGCAGCGAACGTAGTCGTAATTTCATCACCTACAGTACGGTAGTAACCTACCAAAAAGGCAATACTGTTTACATATTGCCCCAGCAGGTGAAGAGCAACATCAAACCTACGTTCAAGACCAATCTCAACCTTTTAGATCTTAAAATAAAGCTTCATAAGTAGGCTTTAAGATTAAAAGGTCATTAAATTCAGGTTAATTTACTTTCTTGCTCTCATCGTAAGTCAGCTCACGATAGCCACTTTTAGGTATGTCAAACTTAGAGGCGGGCACCGGATTGAGGTTGATCTTAGACACGGTGTATTTAATGGTGAGCTTCCCCTGCACCAGTTCATATTCCAGGGGCAGACCATTGAGGTTTTTGAATTGGGAGTCGTAATCTTTATTCTCAGGGATAATTTCTGAAGTATAATATACTGTAAAGGTAGTACCATCGGCCAGTTTTGCTTCGGCCTTGGTACAATTGTATCCTGCAATTACTTTTGTTTCCTTCGTATCGGTAAATGTCATTCCACTATACCGTTTATTCTTTTCCGCCCAGTTATCAGGCGTCATCCTGATCAGTATCTTCTGGCCGCTTACTTCCCGTAATATGACGGCTGTCCCAGCCTTGGAATCATGAATGGTGGTAGAAGAAAACAGGGCGCTAACCATTTCTGTACGGCTCATAGGGCCTTTCAGGTATACAGTGGTAGTAGCGCCATCCAGGGCATCCGCCATTTTAGGCTCTTTGCTGCCGGATGAAATGGAAGCATCATATACGAGGGTCAGCTCAGAAACTTTCTTCTGTCCTACCGCCGTCAGCAGGAGGAGCAGGTTGAATGTAAAGAGAGCTATATATTTTTTCATGTTAAGCCGGGTTGATGCGTTGTCTTAAAGACGCGATAAGTAATGTGAACCGTTGCCTAAAATACCAACAACCAGTCAATTTAAGATACTATTGGCTTGATTTTTAACGAAATACTTTGGGAAATAGTGTGGGAGTCGGAAAGTCCGGAAGACCGAAAGTCCGGAAG